>Ga0193695_1000024_pt1 | contig 38102 bp, 40 predicted proteins | sample L3s2metaG_FD_160568 | JGI IMG/M metagenome (GOLD analysis project Ga0193695, IMG submission 160568) | Soil microbial communities from a riparian zone of the East river system, Colorado, United States - L3s2 | ecosystem: Environmental > Terrestrial > Soil > Riparian zone | place: USA: East River... | reverse complement strand
CGAGCTCGAGGACTTCTCCGGCCACCTGCCGGCACGGCGCGAGCGCGAGTTCCAGGGTTGGCTGCAGATCTCGCAAGGCTGCAACTGCAAGTGCGCCTACTGCATCGTGCCGTCGACCCGCGGCCGTGAGGAGAGCCGCGAGCCGGCCGAGTTGGTCGCCGAGGCCGCGGCTCTGGCGGCCGACGGCGTGCGCGAGGTGACTCTGCTCGGCCAGAACGTCAACAGCTACGGCCGCGACCTGCCGGCCGAATCGCGGATCGGCTTCGCCGACCTGCTGGCGCGGATCGACGCGGTCGAGGGGATCGAGCGGATCCGCTACACCAGCCCCCATCCCAAGGACATGCGCGAGGACGTGATCCTCGCCCACGTCGAGCTGCCCGCCCTGTGCGAGCATATCCACCTGCCGCTGCAGTCGGGATCCAGCGCGATTCTCAAACGGATGCGGCGCACCTACGATCGCCGGCGCTACATGGACCGCGTTGCGCTGATCCGCGAGCACGTGGCTGACTGCGCGATAACCACCGACATCATCGTCGGCTTTCCGGGCGAGACCGAGGCCGACTTCGAGCAGACGATGGAAGTCGTCGAGGATGTCGGCTACGACAGCGCCTTCACCTTCGTCTTCTCGCCCCGGCGGGAGACCGAGGCGGCGACGATGGACGGGCAGGTACCGCATCCGGTCAAGCGCGAGCGGATGGAGCGGCTGGTCGAGCTGGTGCAGCGACGGGCGGCCGAGCGGGCGCAGCGGTTCGTCGGGCGCGAGATGGAGGTTCTCGTCGAGGGTCCCAGTCGGACCGACCCGACGCGGCTGCGGGGACGTACCAGGCATAACAAGACCGTCAACTTCGACGGACTCGCGGAGCCTGGTGAACTCGTCACTGTGCAGATCGACTCGGCTACCTCGACGACGTTGGGAGGGGTGTCGGTGAAACCCCTCACTCAACTTTTTCGGTGAGTCGCGTTCAGCGGTCCCAGATTCCGTTGACGAAAAAGTACAAGCCGTTCGGGGCATCACCGACACCCCTCTCATGGACGTAGTTGGGATCTTCGGGCCGACCGGGGTGGGGAAGACCGGGGTGGCCATAGCTCTCGCTGAGCTTCTTCGCGAGAGGGGGGAGGACCCGGTTGCGATTTCCTGCGATGCGTTGCAGGTTTACGAGGGGCTGGAGACGCTCACCGGGGTTGCGTCGGCCCAGGAGCAGAGGCGCCTGGAGCATCGGCTGGTGAGCTTCGTTCCGGTTACCCAGCCGTTCTCCGTCGGCGATTACATGCGCTTGGCGCACACGGAGATAGACGCTGCCTTGGAGGCGGACAGGCGGCCTGTCGTCGTGGGGGGCACCGGGCTCTACCTGCGGGCAGCAGTCGCCGAGTTGTCGCTCGTCAAGGCGCCGCCCGGAGCTGAGGACTCCGAGCTCTGGTCGCCGGAGACGCGGCTGCCGACGACGATCTTCGGGCTGGATATGGATCGGGCACACCTGTATGAACGGATCGACGCGCGTACGGAGGCGATCGTCGACGGTGGGGCGGAGGAGGAGGTGCGCAGGGCGGAAGCGCTGGGGTCGTCGCGGACGGCGCGCAAGGCGCTCGGCTTCGACGAGCTGCTCTCCGGCGACGTCGAACTGATGAAGAAACGCTCGCGCCGACAGCTCACCTGGATGCGCAAGATCCCCAACCTGTGCCTGACCGACCGCACCGACCGCACCGACGCCGACATTGCTGCCGAAATCTCCGCTGCCCTCGATGATTGAACGCTTTTCCCCACGGTAGTGGGGACAATCCTGCAATAGGCTCGCCGCTATGCATTTCGAGAAGTGGACGGCGCTCGGGAACGACTATGTGATCGTGGAGGCGGAGGCGTTGCCCTGGGAGCTGAACGCCGACCGCGCGCGGCGGATCTGCGACCCGCACTTCGGCATCGGCTCCGACGGTGTGCTGCTGCTCTCGCGCAGCGAGGATTCGCGATTTGTCGCCGAGCTGCGCGTCTTCAACCCGGATGGCTCCGAGGCGGAGATCTCCGGGAACGGGGCGCGGGAGGCGATCCTCTACCTGCGACGACACGGGTGGACCGACGCGGATGTCTTCTCGATCCGCACCGCCGCCGGGCCGATCACGCCGACGATCACCTCCGAGCGGACCTGCTCGGTTGAAATGGGCAGAGCATCGATCACGTCTAAGGACTTCCCCGGCGGTGGCCCGGATGGAAAAGGCTCACTGACGGCGGGGGGTCGCCAGTGGGAGTTTCAGCACGTCTCGATCGGCAACCCGCAGTGCGCGATCGAGGTCGGCGATGAGGTCGAGGACCTCGATCTGGCGACGACCGGTCCGGGAATCGAAGGCCACGAGCTCTTCCCCAACCGCACCAACGTCTCGTTCCTGAAGATCGATGGCAGCCGGGTGCGGGCGCGAATCTTCGAGCGCGGCGTGGGGGAGACGCTGTCCTCCGGCACTGGCGCCAGTGGCGCCGCCGTGACCGCATTTCTGCGCGGCGCGGCGAGCCCGATCACGGTCGAGCTGGACGGCGGTGAGCTCGAGGTCGAGATCTCCGACGATCTCGACGTGCGGTTGAGCGGCTGGGCCGAGCCGATCTGCTCCGGCGAGCTCTCCGCGGAGCTGGTGCGGGCGCTGTCCGAGCTGGGCTAATAGATTTCCGCGCCCGTGGGGATCTCGGACCCATCCAGACGCTTGGAGGCGATGCCTCCGTACATGTTCCAGGAACTGGAGCGGCGGATCGCCGAGAAGCGCGCCGCCGGCATCGACGTGATCAGCCTCGGCATCGGCGATCCCGATGAGCCGACCTACCCGCACATCGTTGCGGCGATGCAGGAGGCAGTCGCCGACCCCGGCAACCACCAATACCCCAGCAACCGCGGCCGCGACGAGTTTCGCGAGGCGTTTGCCGGCTTCTACGACCGTCGCTTCGGGGTCGAGATCGACCCCGACGGCGAGGTCATCCCGGCGATCGGCGCCAAGGAGTGCGTCTACAACCTCTGCTTCGCCTTCCTCGACCCGGGCGGCGTCGCCCTCGCCTCCGATCCCGGCTACCCCGTCTACACCGGTGGTCCGATCCTCGCCGGCGCGACGCCGGAGCTCCTGCCGCTGGTCCCGGAGCTGGGTTTCGCTCCGGACCTGACCGTCGTCCCCGCCGACGTGGCCGCCAAGGCGCGACTGATGTTCATCAACTACCCCAACAACCCGACCGGCGCCGTCGTGCCGGAGGGCTTCTTCGAGCTGGTCGTCTCCTTCGCCCGCGAGCACGAGATCCTCGTCGTCCACGACAACGCCTACTCGGAGACGACCTACGACGGCTACGTCGCGCCCAGCTTCCTCGCCACCCCCGGCGCCAAGGAGGTCGGCGTCGAGGTCTTCTCGCTCTCCAAGGGCTACAACATGACCGGCTGGCGCTGCGCCGCGATCCTCGGCAACGCCGAGGCGGTGCAGACCTACTGGCGGTTGAAGACCAACGTCGATTCGGGCCTCTTCGAGGCCGTGCAGATGGCCGGCGTCGCCGCCCTGGAGGGCCCAGTCGGGCCGCTGGAGCGGATGAACGAGACCTACGCCCGCCGCCGCGACCTGGTCGTCTCGGCGCTGACGGAGATCGGCGTCGAGGTGAGCGCGCCGAAGGGGACGATCTACGTCTGGGCGCCGGTGCCGGATGGCCACACCTCGACCTCCTTCGCCGAGCTGGTGCTCGAAGAGGCGGCGGTGGTGGTCTCACCGGGTTCGATGTACGGGCCGAGCGGCGAGGGCTTCTTTCGCATCGCCCTGACCACGCCCGACGAGCGCATTGCCGAGGCGGTCGAGCGGATGCGACGGCACCTGACGTGAGGGAGGCGACGTTCCGGGCCTACCCGGACGCCTCCTGTCTCTCGTTGCGCTTGCTCCAGTACCTGTTCAGACCGCGCCACTGGTACCGCGGGGGGACGCACTGGATCATCTCGGCCGCTGCGTCATCGCTGGTGGAGCCGGCGGTGACTCGTTGCCGGTGCTGTTGCTCGTAGGCGTCCTCGGAGAGGTCGCAAGCGAGCTGGGCCTCTTCGCGCAGGCGTTCGCGGACCTTGGCCAGGTGGGGGAGGGGATCGTCAATTGCGCCGAAATGGGTGAGGGCGAGGCGCTCGGGCCTCCAGCCTTCGACGATCCCGATCGAGTCCTCCCAGGCCTCGATGTCGATGTCGGGCGGCGGCGTGGGAGGGACGATGAAGTCCACCCCGGGGATCGACACGGCGGCGACGTCGCCGACGAAGGCGGTGCCGCTCTCCTCGTGCAGGTAGCAGACGTGGTGGGACGCGTGGCCGGGGGTGTAGGCGACGCGCATGCCGAGAACCCGCTCGCCGCCGCTGAGCGGCTTCACGTTGGCCTCCGGCACAGACACGATCTCGCCCCAGAGGCGCTCCATCTGGTCGCCGTAGAGGCGGCCGGCACTGGCCAGAAGCTTGGAAGGGTCGATCAGGTGCGGCGCGCCGCGCTCGTGCACGTAGACCTCGAGGTCGGGCCAGCGCCGCACCAGCGCGCCGGTCGACGCCGCGTGGTCGAGGTGGATGTGGGTGAGCAGCAGCGCCCGTGGCCGCTCCTCCCCGAGCGCCGTGAGCAACGTCGGCAGTGAGGACTCGGGTCCGGGGTCGACCAGCCCCTCGCCGACCTGCCAGCAGCCGATCACGTGGGAGCGGCCGAGGTGCTCGACGTCGATTACGCGCATCGCGGCGGGGAGGGACTCAGGCCGGAGTGGGGGCGGGGAAGCGGTCGTCGGCCTCCAGCGTCTGCCGCAGGCCCTCCTCCAGACCCCGTGGGGCGTAGCCGAGCTCCCGACTGGCCTTCTCATGGCTCGCCCAGAAGGTGACATTGTCGGCCGAGGAGATCAGCTCGCGCAGGTTCGGCGGCTGTCCCATCATCTTGCCGATCAGGGGGCCGATTGGGGTCATCACCTTCAGCACCGGCACCGGCATCGCGTGCTTGGGAGCCTTGCGGCCGCTGGCGGCGGCGACCGTCTCGATCGCCTCGCGCATCGTCGTCACCGGACCGCTGAGCACGTAGGTCTCGCCGACCTTGCCCTTGTCGAGGGCGAGCAGGATGCCGCCGGCGATGTCTTCGACGTGGGTGAGGCAGATGCCCAGCTCGGGGAAGGGCATCAGCGGCAGCCGGCCGGCAAAGAACTGCTCGAGCAGGTCGGCCACCTGCGAAGTATCGTCGGGTCCGTAGACGCCCCCCGGCTGGACGATCACGCCCGGCAGCCCGTCCTCGATCATCCGCTTGGCGATCTTGTGCGCCTCCAGCTTGGTCTCCTCGTAGTAGGAGGTGAACTCCTTGCCGGGGTGTTCATAGGTCTCGTCGACCACTTGGCGGTGGGTGTTGCCGAAGACGCCGCAGGTCGAGACGTAGACGATCTTGGCGACGCCGGCCTCGCCGGCGGCTTTGAGCACCCGCTCGGTACCGGCCACGTTGGCCTCCCACATCGCCGGGTGCTGCTTGGCGGGGATGCCGACCTCGTACATCGCCGCGGCGTGGACGACCGCGTCGCAGCCCTCCATCCCTTGACGGATCGCCGCCTCGTCGCTTAGGTCGCCGCTGACGAGCTGACAGCCGAGGCCGGTCAGCCTGGCCGCCTTGTCGGGGTTGCGGACGAGGCAGGCGACGTCGTCGCCGCGCTCGCGCAGCTGGCGGACCACCTCACCGCCGATGAAGCCGGTTCCCCCGGTTACGAAGACCTTCACGACGGTAAGCCTATCCAGCACGGGGCGACGCCTACAATCAGGGCGAGTGGACCGATCCAGGAACGGGCGCAACAAGCAGACGCGTTACGCCGCAAACGGCGCCGGCGTCTCGAATTCGCGCGCCCGCCAGCGGGCCTTGGCGATTGGCATCGCCGAAGGGGGAGCGGGCGGCGACCCGCTCGACGAGCTGAAGGAGTTGCTGCGCACCGCCGGCGTCGCCACGGCGGGCGAGGCGGTCCAGCAGCGCGCGGCACCGGACCCCGACCGCTACCTCGGCCGCGGCAAGCTGGCCGAGGTGAAGGAGCAGATCGCCGCCTGCGACGCGAACCTGGTCGCCTGCGACGACGAGCTTGCCCCCAGGCAGGAGCGCAATCTTGAGAGCGCTCTGGGCGTGCCGGTGATCGACCGCACCGCGGTCATCCTCGACATCTTCGCCGACCACGCCCACTCGGCCGAGGGCAAGCTGCAGGTCGAGCTGGCCCAGCTCGAGTACAACCTGGCGCGGATGCGGGGCCTGTGGACCCACCTCGAGCGGCTCGGCGGCGGGATCGGCACCAGGGGGCCGGGGGAGAGCCAGATCGAGACCGATCGGCGCCTCGCGCGCGACCGGATTGCGGCACTGCGACGGCGGCTTGCCCGCCTGGAGCGCAACCGCGGCGTGATGCGGGCGCGGCGGGAGCGCTCCTCACTGCCGCGGGTCGCCCTTGCCGGCTACACCAACGCCGGCAAGTCGACCCTGCTGAATGCGCTGACCGGCGGCGAGGAGGTTGGTGTGGGGGATCGACTGTTCCACACCCTCGATCCGACCACGCGCAGCGTGCCGCTCTCCGGTCGCGATTTTCTCTTCACCGACACGGTCGGCTTCATCGAGAAGCTTCCCCATCAGTTGGTCGAGGCGTTCAAGGCGACCCTGGAGGAGACCGTCCTCGCCGACCTGATCCTGCAGGTGGTCGACGCGGCGGCACCGGAGGAACGGCGGCTGGCCGATCTGGAGGCGGTCGATGCCGTGCTGGAGGAGATCGGCGCGGGCGAGGGGCCTCGCCTGCTGGTCCTCAACAAGGCCGACCTGCTCGACGAGGAGGAACGCGGCGAAGCGCTGCTGCGCCATCCCGGCGCGGTTCTCGTCTCCGCTCTTACCGGAGGGGGGATCGAGGCGCTGCGGAGGGGGGTCGAGGAAGCATTTCGCGACACCCTGGCCGAGGTCGAGCTGCTCGTCCCCTACAGCGAGGGCGCGCGGCTGCACGAACTGCACGAGGTGGCAGGCGATCTTGAGCGGGTCGAGCGGGACGATGGCGTGCTGGTTCGGGCGCGGGTGCCGGTTGCCGAGATGCATCGGTTCGACGACTTGCGCACTGCCGGCACTGTGTAGGGGAGGGGCGGGGGTGTCCCTCCGCTTGCTGGGTTTTTCGCCAGCGGAGTCGAGCATTGCTCGGGTGGCTTTCGGGGCGAAAAAGAGGACGCCGCTGCGCGGAGGGACACCCCCGCCCTTCCTCACGGGCGCTGTAGGGTGCGCGCGGTGGAGCTCCGCGTTGCCAAGCTGAAGGACGAGGCCACGGTGCCCACTCGGGCGCATGAGGGAGATGCCGGGTTGGATCTGTATGCGTGTGAGCCGGCGCATCTGGGGCCCGGGGAGCGGTGGAGCGTCGGGACCGGGGTCGCGGTGGAGATTCCCGTCGGGCACGCTGGGCTGGTGTTGCCGCGGTCGGGGCTGGCGCGGGATCACGGGATCGCGCTGGTCAACAGCCCGGGGCTGATCGACGCCGGCTACCGCGGCGAAGTGAGGGTGCTGCTGCTCAACACCGATCCGGCCGAGACGTTCCGGATCGAATCGGGGGAGCGGATCGCTCAGCTCGTCGTCGGGCCGATCGCGATCGCCGATCCGGTCGAGGTCGAGGCCCTCGGCGATTCCGCGCGCGGCGACGGCGGCTTCGGCTCGAGCGGTCGCTAACGCCGGCGGATCGCGAAGGCGAACACGGCCGGCGAGCGGTCGCGGTTGCCGGCCGTGTCGATCGCGAAGACGCGGAAGGTGTGATGGCCGGCGCGCAACCGGTAGACCCGCGGCGAGCCGCATGGTCTGAAGGGTCTGCGGTCGATCCTGCAGCGAAAGGTCGATCCGCTCTCGTTCGAGCCGAAGGCGAACCCGACGCGGCGTCGTCGCGCTCTCGCGTAGATCAGCTTGGCCGGCCGGCGCAGCAGCTCGGTGCGCGGCGGCTTGCGGTCCGGTCGCACGGGCTTGCGCGCCGGGGGGAGCGGGGGCGGAGGACCGGTCGGCGTGCCCGGCGGTTGGAAGCTGTTCGGCGCGGCTTCGTAGACGTTCTCGCATTCGATCGGGAGCGGGTCGGCGTATTGAGCCGTGGGGATGTCGATGAAGGCGGTGTCCCCCTGTCCTTCGCCGCAGTCGATCGCTAGGTCGGTATCCGCGGAGTTGGCGAGGATCGTGTCGTCGCCACCCAGCCCGAAGTAGGTGTCCGCGCCGGAGTGACCGAGCAGCTGATTGGTCCCTGCGTCGCCGTAGAAGACATCGTCGTGGGCGCTGCCCTCGAGGTCCTCGATGCTCACCAGGCTGTCGAGCGATCCACCCGGGCAGCTCGGCTGTTCGCCCGCGGGTTTGCCGGCTTTGCCGGTGTCGAGGCGCGCCTCCACCGGTTCGTCCAATTTCGTCCAGGAGGCGTTGTCGCGGTATTCGCCTTCGCCGCCGTAGATGGTGTCCCCGTCGCAGAGCGAGTTGGAGAGAAGGAGGTCGCTGCCGGCGCCGGCGTCGAGCTCGTCGACGCCTTCGTTGTTGAGCAGCGCGTCGTCGCCGCCGAGCGAGGCGAGCTCGTCGTCGCCGGGGCCGTCGGCGAGCACGTCTTCGTTTTCGTTGCCGCCGGTGAGCGAGTCGCCGCCGTCTCCACCGAGCTCGACGATTGAGGTCGTATCGGGGAACCCTTCCACGCGGATGGTGTCGTTGCCGCCGAGCCCGGCGAGCAGGAGCGAGTCCGGAGCTTCGGGCAGCGTGCATACGGCTTCGGTCGCGGTCACGCTGCAGCCGCCCGCGTCGGCAGGCGCTTCGTCGAAGCTTCCGCTCGTCAGCAGGAAGAAGATTCTCGGCGTGGGCGTGGCGGTGTAGGTGGCGAGGACGTCGTCGGCGCCTCCGCCCCCGGTCAGGTAGACGCCTGTATCGGCGCCCGACTCGGGGGCCATCGTCCCGACGCTGACCTTGGCCTGGTTCCGCGGCGTGACGTCGCCGCCGGGGGCCGTGCTCTCGCACGAGGTCTGTGCCGAGAATTCCTCGCAGTGATCGCCGTCGGCGCCGCCGTGGATCGTGTCCCCGCCTCCACCGCCAAGGATGATGTCTGCGCCGCCGCCCCCGTAGATGGTCTGGCTGGCGGACGTGCCGACGATGAAGTCCGAGAACGGACTGCCGACGATCGTCTCGAAGTCGGCCGCGACCAGTTCGCCGGGTTTTGCGCCGTCGACGCCGCCGCCGTCCGGGGCGACACCGTCGTCGGCGAGGCCTTTTTCGAGGTTGATGTAGACGCCACGCTGGCCGTTGTGAGCCGGAAAGCTCGGGTATTCGCTGGTGAAGTTGGGAAAGGCCGGTTCGACGTTGCCGTTGCTGAAGCCCGGCGTCACGCCGGTCGCGTAGCTGAGGGTGTCGACGTCGGAAGCGGGGCCGCTGTCGAGGATGCGGTCGAGGGTGGCGTCGCCGCGGACGAAGTCATTGCCGGATTCCCCGTCGATCGAGTCGGCACCGAAGCCGCCCGACAGCAGATCGTTCCCGGGCCCGCCATGGAGGACGTCGTCGCCGATGCCGCCGTAGAGGCTGTCGTCGCCTTCGCCGCCATTGAGCGTGTCGTTGCCGCGCTCGCCGAAGATCACGTCGTTGCCTGGGCCGCCGTTGAAGGTCTGGCTGCCGACGCCGAGGTGAAGGCACTCGCCGGTGCAGGGCGCCGCCGCCGCGATCGGCGCGGGCACGATCGTGTCGTCGCCGGCGCCGCCGCGAACGGCGTCGACGCCGGGGGGAGCGACGATGGTGTCGGCGCAGGGCGTGCCGAGGATCGCGTCGCCGACCCGGGCCGGGCCTTCGGCGCAGCTCGCGCCTCCGGCGGCTCCGGCGGTCGCTCCATCAGCCGCCGCCGGCATCGCCGCGCCGAGCAGCAGGAGGGCGACCAACCCTGTGCGCACCGACCCCATGCTCCATCCTCTACCCGTCATTTTTGGATTCAGCCCCGCAGCGCCACCTTGCGGGCGGAGCGCTGGGCGGCCAGCTCGAGCCGGTCGTCGAGCGGCTCGAGCTCCACGGCCTTGCCGCGGCGTCGGTCGAGGGCGAGGGCGATGAGCCGATCGGCCAGCCAGGCGTTCTTCGGCAGCAACGGCCCGTGCAGGTAGGTCCCGACGAGATTGTCGCGGCGCACGCCCTCATGCCCGTCCTTGCCGTTGTTGCCATGTCCCCTCAACACACGGCCGAGCGGTTCGGCGCTCTCGCCGAGGTAGGTGCGCCCGCCGTGGTTCTCGAAGCCGGCGATCGTCCGCGGACCTGTGCCCAGGTCGGCCTCGATCGCGACGTTGCCGATCAGCCGCTCGCCGGGCTCGCGCACGGTCTCGAGGTCGGCCAGGCCGAGCCCGGGCAGGCGCTCCTCGCCGAGCTGGTAGCTGTGGCCGAGCAGCTGGTAGCCGCCGCAGACGGCGAGCAGGACGGCGCCGTCGGCGACGGCGTGGTGCAGGGCATCGCGCTTGGTCCGGACCATGTCCGCCGCGACGGCCCGCTGGTCGCGGTCCTGGCCGCCGCCGAGGTAGAGCAGATCGTGCGCCGCGGGCTCGAGCCCTTCGCCGGGGCCGGCGGCGGCGTAGGAGAAGTCGATCCCCCGCCACTCGCAGCGCCGTCGGAGAAAGAGGATGTTGCCCCGGTCGGCGTAGATGTTCATCTGATCGGGATAGAGGGCGAGGACGCGGAGCTCCATCAGGACTCCCTCTGGAATAGGACGGCAGGCGGGCCGACGTGATCGTCGGTGGGAAGGACGGTGCGGCGGCCCGCCGGTCGCAGGCCTGCCTGTGTTGCCTCGTCCTCCAGGGTCGCGGCGTCGAGGGTTCGCAGTAGGTCTTCGGAAATTTCCTCGCTGAGCTCTCCAGCAGGGGAGACCGTCTGACGCAGGCGTCTGGCCCGGATCCGCTCGGCGTCGACAATCGTCTCAATTGGTTGGCTGGAGTAGATCCAGCCGTCCACCTCGCGCGTATCGGGGAGGGGAGGGGAAGCATCGCCGAATGCCGGCATTCCGTCGACGATCGCGAATGCAGCAAGACCGTCCTGCTTGAGGTGGGCATTGACACAGCGCAGGCAGCCGGCCCGCCGCTCGGCATCCTCGAGCAGCTGGACGAGCTGCATCGGCGCGAGGACAAGGCCGAACTCGGTGCCCAGGTCGAAGTTCCCGGCGGTGCCGAGGACCGCACTGGCCGACAGCTCCTCCGCCCGCTCATCCAATGTGGCAACCAGCGCCGGCTCGATGTCCAGCCCCGTGACCGTGTTGCCGCGGCGCGCTAGATGAAGGGTGACCCGCCCAGCCCCGCAGCCGAGGTCCAGGACCGCACCGTCCGCCGCTTCTGCCAGGTCCTCCCAAAGCGGCAGATCGGCGGCGTAGGCGGCACACTCGACCTCATGCCAGATGACGGATGCATCTCGTTGCATCTTTCTCATCGCCAGAAGTCTTTCGTCAGGCCCCGACCCGAGAGCAGCTTGTGCAGTTCGAGCAGCGCCGTGTAGGTAGGCAGTGCGAAGAGGCGTTCGGGCGCCTCGGCCACCGCCCGGTCGAGCGACGCCTCGATCCGCGGTTCGACCGCGATCGAGTCCTCGGGCCAGCCGGCGTACTTGAGCCGCAGGGCGATCTCCGGCGCGCGGGTGCCGGCGCAGGTGACGCTTCTCACCCTGCCCTCCAGCAACTCGAAATCGGCGTCCCAGATCCAGGAGACGTCGCGCCCGTCGGCGATGCGGTCGTTGAGCGCGATCCACAAGTCGAGCTCGCCCTCCGCCGCCTCCAGCCGCAGCGTGCGCAGGACCTCGTTGGTCCCCGCCGGGTTCTTGACCAGCAAGATCGAGACTTGCTTAGGGCCGACCGCGATCGTCTCGACCCGTCCGAAAGCGCCCCGCATCGCCGCCAGCGCAGGGGGGATGGTCTCCGGTGGGACTCCCAGCTCGAGTGCCGCGGCGATCGCGGCGAGGGCGTTGTAGACGTTGTAGAGGCCCGGCAGGGGCAGCTCGATGGCGAGATCGCCGTGCGGGGTGCGAACCGAGAGCGAGGAGCCGCGCATTCCGTTCAGCTCGATCCGAGTTGCCGCGACGCCGGGCTGGGGACGGCTTGCGCCGCAGTTCGGGCACGAGTAGTGGCCGAGATGGCCGACGAAGGCGCGCGCGTAGGAGTAGGGGTGGCCGCAGCGCCGGCAGTGCTTGGCGTCGAAGGCGTGCTGCAGCTCCGGCAGCGCCTGCGCCTCGTCGTCGACGCCGAAGTAGACGACCCCCTCGCGTTGGCGCCCCCGCTCGTTGCGGCCCAGATCGGCGACCAACGGGTCGTCGGCGTTGAGCGCGAAGCGCGTCCGGCCGGCACGCTTGGCGACCGTCTTCGCCCACTCGTCGGCGAGCACCTCGATCTCGCCGTAGCGGTCGAGCTGATCGCGAAAGAGGTTGCCCAGGACCACCAGCGAGGGATCGAGGTCCGCCGCCACGCGTGGCAGCCAGGCCTCGTCGACCTCGAACAGACCCTCGTCGCCGTCCCGCTCGAGCAGCGCCGTGGCGATTCCCCAGGTCATATTCGAACCGGTCCGGTTGTGAACCGGCGCGCGGCCCTCGGCGCCGAGCAGAGCGGCGATCATCCCCGCCGTCGTCGTCTTGCCATTGGTGGCGCTGACCAGGGTCGTACCTCGGCCGAGGCCGGTGCCCAGACGCGCGATCGCCCGCGAGTCGAGCCTCAAGAGCAAGCGCCCCGGCAGGGTCGTGCCGCCGCCCCGTCCGCTGGCGCGGCTGGCGGCGCCCACGGTGCGCGCGGCGAGGCGCTTTGCCCCGAACAGGGCCCCGTTGCGGCCCCCGCTCACTCCCCGGCCCGCGGCGGGACGATCACGCTCAGCGCCTGCGGCAGCACCCGCAGCTTGGCGGGAAGATCGGTCAAATGCTCGCCGTCCGCGTACACCGGGAAGGGTCGGCTGGCGTTCAGCTCGAGCCGCGAGGCGCGAAACACCCGCACCTCGTCATCCTCGACGTGGGTGCCCTTAAACACTTTGGGCAGGATAGCCAGGGAGCGCAGCTTACCGTGCTCGCCGACCGTCACCACGTCGAACTCACCGTCGGTCAGATCGGCGTCGGGGGCGATGAACATGCCGCCGCCGAAGGCCTTGTTGTTGGCGACCGAGACCGAGTAGCCGGTGAAGCGTTCGCGCTGCTCTCCTACCTGAATCGTGAAGCGGGCGGCCCTCCAGCCAAACAGCGTGCGCAAGCCGGCATAGGCGTAGACGAGGTTGCCGCGCAGCCACTTGGTTTCGTTCGCCAGCCGGTTGGCTTCGGAGTCGAAGCCGACGCTGACGATGCCGAGGAAGCGCTTGCCGTTGACCTCACCGACGTCTATCCGCCGCGTCTCCCCCGCAGCCAGCATCTTCGCCACCGATTCCGGCTCCGCGAAGATCCCGAGTACGCGAGCGAGGTCGTTCCCACGCCCTCCGGGGACGATCCCGAGCGGGGTCTCTGAGCCGGCCAGCGCGCCGCCGACGGCGCCGATCAGGCCGTCGCCACTGATCACGACCGGCAGCTCTCCGGCCTCCGCCGCGCGCAGAGCCCGCTCGACTCCGTCCTCCAGGCCGCGCGTGCGCTCGACGCGGAAGGCGACGCGCCACGCGTCCAGCTCCCGCTCCAGCTGGGGCAGGAGCTTCAGCGCGCGTCCGTGAGCGGAGGCCGGGTTGACCAGCAGCGCCAGCGGCATCCCCTCGACTCCCATCGCGAGCGGCAGCCTAGCTGCTCAAGACCCTCGGTCCTCGCCCTGCAGGCGGGCAAGGTGGAAGCGCTCGCCCTGGGCCGCTCCGTGCTCGATCGCGACGAAGCCGTGACCGCCGAGGCGCCAGTCGAGCCATCGCCACTCGCCGATCAGGAGAAGCCGCCCGCCCGGGCGCAGGACCTTTGCGATCGCGCCGGGGTACAGGCGGCCGCCGGCTTGAGCGACCAGGTCGAAGAAGTCGTCGGGGTAGGGGAGGCGCCGCGGGCTTCCCTGCTTGAACGCGACGCGACCCTCAGGGTCGAGGCCGATTCGCGCCACCGCCTCGCGGATCGCCTCCGCCGAGGCATCGACCCCGCGTACGCGGGCGGTGGGAAACTCGCGCGCGAGGAAGAGCACGCCGTCGCCGCTGCCGCAGCCGATCTCCAGAATCCGCTCCGGCCTGTCGGGCAAGTGGAGGACTGCCGCCGCGAGGGCCGCTAGCGAGGGTGTGACCACCGACCGATGATCTAGGATTTCGCCGCCGTGGAGGGGTCTCAGGATCGAATCAAGTTGATCGCGCTTGCCGTCTTTGCCGTGATCGCGGCGGGCGTCGTTGCGGCGATTCTCATCGGGCGCAGCGGCGGTGGCGGGGACTCGACCACGACCGCGAGCGCCTCCGGCTGCAAGCAGGTCGAAGCGCCGAAGCCGAAGAAGGTCAGCTTCAAGGCGCCCAGGCAGACCGTGCAGAAGGGCGAAAAACTCACCGCCGTGGTCGAGACGAGCTGCGGGACGTTCGACATCGCGCTCGATTCGACCCGGGCGCCGAAGACGGTCAACTCCTTCGTCTTCCTCTCCGAAGAAGGTTTCTACGATGGACTCAGCTTCCACCGCGTCATCCCCGAATTCGTCGTCCAAGGCGGCGATCCGGAAGGCACCGGCAACGGCGGCCCCGGCTACAGCGTCGATGAGAAGCCGCCCGCAAATCTCGCCTACACCAGGGGCGTGGTCGCGATGGCGAAGACCTCGGCCGAGCCACCCGGACGCTCGGGCAGCCAATTCTTCGTCGTGCTCTCTGCCGACGCCGCCCTGACGCCCGAATATGCCCTGGTAGGCAAGGTCGACAAGGGCTTCGACGTGGTCGAACGGATCGGCAAGCTCGGCACCCCGAGCGGAGAACCGAAGCAGATCGTCGTGATCGAAAAGATCTCGATCGAAAAGGGCTAGGCACCGGCATCTGCCCTTTGATGTAGATAATTTGATTAGTCCTCTTTACTGGCAGAATTCCTCTAAGCTTCGCCCGGATGGAGGACAGAGGTAGTGGCAGCCCGATCGCGCTTGCGATCTGCACCGCGCTGGTGGTCGGAGCACTTGTAGGAGGCGCCATCGGCTGCGGCGGTGGGGGCGACGACCCCACGACGACCGAGACCTCAACCTCAGCTGCACCCGCGACCACCCCCGCACCGGCGAAGGTCTCGGATTGCAAGCGCGTCGAGCCGCCAAAGGTCAAGCCCGTCAGCTACCGGGCTCCCGCGCGAGTAGTGAAGAAGGGGGAAGCGCTTACCGCGGTGGTGAAAACCAGCTGCGGCACGTTCGAGATCGCCCTCAAGGCCAAGTGGTCGCAGGCGGCGGTCAACTCCTTCGTCTTCCTCTCCGAAAAGGGCTTCTACGACGGGCTCGGCTTCGAACGGGCCGCATACGACACCTACGTCGAGGGCGGCAAGCCGCCCGATGCCGCCGGCCCCGGCTACGGCGTTACGGGGGAGATACCGGAAGGCTTCATCTACCGACACGGCGTGGTTGCGATGTCGCAACCCGGCGAAGGTCCACCGGGTCACGCCGGCAGCCGGTTCTTCATCGTTGTCGCCGCGCCCTGGCTCGACTTCTCCGGACTCTACGCACCGGTTGGCCGGGTCAACAGGGGCTTCGGTGTGCTCGAAGATATCTCCGAGCTCGGCCCACCGGACCCGTACGCGGGCACCGGCAACATCGGCTCCGTCGGCCAGATCGGGAAGTTGCGCCGTCCGGTCGTGATCGAAGGGATCACGATCGAAAGGGGCTAGGCCGCCCTCGTTTAAGCTCCCGTCATGGCCAAGGTCGACGTGGGAGATGCGGCACCCGATTTCGAGCTGCCCGGGACCGGCGAGAAGACCTACAAGCTCTCCGATTACCGCGGCAAGAACGTCGTGCTGGCGTTCTATCCGGGCGACGAAACGACGGTCTGCACGGCGCAGTTCTGCTCTTACCGCGACAACAGCGAGCGCATCGACCAGCTCGACGCCGAGGTGCTGGGGATCTCGCCGCAGTCGGTCGGCTCGCACGAGCACTGGGTGCAGGAGCAGAGCCTCAACGTGCCCCTGCTTGCCGACGAGGACCTGTCCGTGAGCAAGCGCTACGGCGTGACCGCCTGGTTGGGTCCGCTGGCGAGGTTCACCGAGCTCAAAGACGCTCCCGGCGGGCGCTACATCATGCGGGCGATCTTCGTCATCGACGCCGAGGGGATCGTCCGCTACAAGCACGTCTCGCGGACCGGCTCGACCTTCCAGACCGTCGACGATCTGGAGCAGGCCGTCGCAGCCTTGGCCTGATGCCGGCTGAGCCGCGGCTGTTAGCCGTCGGCGAGCGGCCGACGATCCGCGGCGAGGTCGCGGGGGAGGGACCGGCGATCGTCCTCTGCCACGGGATTACGGCGACCCGCCGCTACGTGGTGCACGGCTCACGTGTGCTGGAGCGTGCCGGGCACACGGTCGTCACCTACGACGCCCGTGGCCACGGCGAGTCCGATCCCGCCCCGGAGGACCAGGGTTATGGATATCCGCAGCTCGTCGCCGACCTGCAAGCGGTGCTCGCGGTGGCGGTCGGAGAAGAGTTCGTACTTGCCGGCCACTCGATGGGCGCCCACACCGCCGTTGCCTACGCGCTGCGACATCCGCATCGCCTCGGCGGCCTCGTCCTCATCGGACCGGTCTACATGGGCGAGATCCCGGTTGAGACGCTCGAATACTGGGACGGCCTCGCCGCGGCGCTAGAGACGGGCGGGGTAGACGGCTTCCTCGACTATCTCGACCGCGAGCAGGGGATCGACCCGGCCTGGCGGGACTCGGTCCTGCGCTTCACCCGCGAGCGGATGCTCCAGCATCGTCACCTCGACGCGGTGGTCGAGGCGTTGCGTCAGGTGCCGCGTTCGCGGCCGTTCGGGACCATGGCCGAGCTGGAGTCGCTGCAGGTGCCGACGTTGGTCGTCGCCAGCCACGATGCGGCCGACCCCGGACACCCCCGTCAGGTCGCCGAGGCTTACGTCGAGCACCTACCGCGGGCGCGACTGACGAGCGAGGCCGAGGGCGAGTCGCCGCTTGCCTGGCAGGGCGGCAGGCTCTCACGCGAGATCGCCGCCTTCTGCGCGGAGCTGACTTAACTTGGCCGAAGGTGGGTCGAATAGCTTTCGGGCGATGAAGCTGCCGACGGAGGGGACCCTGCGGATGATCGCCACCTTCGTCGCGGCCTTCGGCATCGGCGTCGCCACCTACATCGCGATCGCCGATTCGGGTGGCGGCTCTCCCGTCTGCCTGGCGGGCGGCAGCGGCTGCCAGACCGTCGCCGACAGTACCTACTCGCACCTGCTGGGCGTCAACATCGCCGTCTTCGGCATCCTCGGTTACGTGTTGTTGCTCGCCGCGGCGCTGCTGCGCGGCGACACCGCGCGGATGGCCGGCTTCGGCCTCTCGCTGGTCGGCTTCGGCTACAGCGTCTACCTGACTTACCTGGAGCTGTTCAAGATCGAAGCGGTCTGCCAGTGGTGCGTGGCGAGCGCCGTGCTGATGACGGTCCTCATCGGCCTGAACGCATTGCGCATGCTCGGTTACGTCGGGAAACCGGCATGAACGCTTCCGAGCAGCGGCGCAAGGTTCTGCTGCAGATCGGCAGCGCCGCGGTCTTCCTCGCGATCGTCGCCGTGGCGGTATTGATCGTCGTCAGCTCGAACGAAACCAGCGGCGGCGACACGAACCTCGAGGACGTCGGGTTGGTCAAGCGCGAGCTGCAGGGGATCCCGCAGAGTGCCCTGGTTCTCGGTCAGTCCTCGGCGAAGGTGACCCTCTATGAGTTCGGCGACCCGCAATGCCCGGTCTGCAAAGGCTTCTCGGAAGAAATCATCCCCACGGTGGTCGAATCGAAGGTGCGCGGCGGCGAGGCCAAGATCGAGTTCAAGAACTTCATAATCATCAGCCAGGAATCAGTCCCGGCGGGCGCGGCGGCGATTGCGGCGGGCGAACAGGGACGCGGCTGGAACTTCATCGATCTCTTCTACCGCAACCAGGGGCCGGAGGCGTCGGGTTATGTAACCGACGAATTCCTCACCGAAATCGCCAGGGGAGCCGGCGTCCCGGACATCGCCACGTGGAACAAGGCCCGCGAGAGCGCGGCAATCCTGGGAGAGGTCAAGCGGACGACCGAAGAAGCCCAGCAGCTCGAACTCACCGGAACGCCGTCATTTGCGGTCGAAGGCCCGGGCACGCAGGGGATCGAATCCCTGGGCACGCCCGGCTCGGCCGAAGCGCTGGAGGAAGCGATCGAAGGCGCAGCCTGAGCCTTCCACGCTGCTGAGTTCACATAACCACCATTATCGTGCGTTGAATCTGCGTGGGTGGCTCGTGGGGCCTCAGCCGGCCAAGCTCGCACTGCCCCGCACCAGGGGTCTGACCAGCGGCGGGGCCTTTGGCAGGTGGCCCGGTTCGACTCGCTCCACGGTCAGCGGCGAGGCTTCGATGTTGGCCACCGTGTCGCGGTTGCAGTGGCAGCCGTCGCCGATGAACCGCCAGGGCTTTTCGAGGCGATCCTGCCAGCGCGCCAGGCCGGGATCCTCGGCGCGCACGTGCTCGACGAAGAGCAGCTTGCCCCCAGGTTTGAGGATCCGGGCGGCCTCCGCCAGCGCCGCGGCTGGGTCGGGCACCGTGCAGAGGACGAGCGTGAAGACCGCGGTGTCGAAGCTCGCGTCCTCGAATGGCAGGCGTTCGGCCGAGGCTTCGACGACCGAGACGCCCGCATCGCCCTCCCCCACTTTGGCGTGAAGCTTCTTGAGCATGTGTGGGTCGGGCTCGGCGAGGACCAGCTCGGTGACCGCCTCCGGGAAGAGCTCGGCGTTCGCCCCCGTGCCGGCGCCGAGGTCGATCGTGCGTCCGTGTGCCGCTCGCAGCGTCTCGTGCCTCATCTCCCGCAGCCCGGCGTCTTCGGCCCCCTTCAGGCCGCGGTCGTACACCGCCGCGAACAGCCGTCCCCAGGTCGCGTCGTAGATCCGAGCGGCGGCCGACATTGCTAGGCCGCGTCGCGCTGTGCCGCCGGCTCGGCCTCCAAGGCCGGATCGCTGTGGGCGGCACGCTCCTCGTAGGCGCGGCGGGCGCCGTGGTCGACTTCGGTCATCAGTTTGTCGACCTTCATCAAGCGGCCGATGCCCTCGCGCCAGGTGCGGGGCAGCAGGGCGATGAGCTTGAAGAGTCCGCCGTTGAAGCGCGGCACCCAGACGTCGAAGCGCGGCACTTCGAGCGCGTCGACGATCTCGTCGGCGACGTCGCTCGCCTCCACCGGGCGGATCATCTTCTGTCCGACGCCGGAGGTGAGCTCGGTGTTGACCACGGTCGGCATCACGCAGGCGATCTCGATCCCGGTCTCGCGCAGCTCCGCCCGCACCGCCTCGCTGACCCCGACCACGGCGTGCTTGGTGCCGGAATAGGTGGCGATACCCGGGAAGCCACCCTTGCCGGCCTGCGAGGCGAGGTTGACGATGTGGCCGGAGTGACGCGGGCGCATCCGCTCGATCGCCAGCTGCATCCCCGTCATCACGCCGAAGACGTTGATGTCGAACTGACGCCGGATCGACTCCGTCGACTCCTCGGCGAAGGGAGTGACGGGCATGATCCCGGCGTTGTTTACGACGACGTCGAGGGGGCCGAGTTGGCCTTCGGCTTCGTCGAGAAAGGCCGAGAAGGAAGCGCGGTCGGTGACGTCGAGCGCCGCGGCGATCGTGCCGCCGCCCAGCTCCGCCGCGGTCTGCTCGGCCAGGGCCCGGTCGAGGTCGCCGATCGCGACGCGGCAGCCCTTGCGGACCAGCGCCGTCGCCGTCGCCTTGCCGATTCCCCGGGCGCCCCCGGTGATCGCCACGACCTTGCCGCTGAGTGAGCGTCGCTCCTTCGCCATCGTGCCCTCCTCCTCCGGCGACCTCCTAGGCCGCCGGCTTGTAGACGGTGACCACGGCGGCGCCGCCGAGGCCGATGTTGTGCTGCAGGGCGGTTTTCGCACCCTCGACCTGCCGCTTGTCCGCTTCCCCGCGCAGCTGCCAGGTCAGCTCCGAGCACTGCGCCAGCCCGGTCGCGCCCAGCGGGTGCCCCTTGGAGATCAGCCCACCGGAGGGGTTGACGACGACCTTGCCGCCGTAGGTGGTCGCCTCTTCCTCGACCAGCTTGTGCCCCTCCCCCTCCGCCGCGAAGCCGAGCGCTTCGTAGGTGATCAGCTCGTTGGCGCTGAAGCAGTCGTGCAGCTCGCAGACGTCGACTTCGTCCGGGCCGACCCCGGCCTCCGCGTAGGCCTCCTCGGCGGCGGTCTTCGACATGTCGGAGCCGACGATCTTCATGCAGTCGGTGTCCTCGGCGAAGGTCGAGCTGAGGTCGGTGACCATCGACTGGCCGGCGATCTCGATCGCCTTGCCGCCGAGGTCGTGCTCTTCGACGTAGCGCTCGGAGGCGACGATCGCGCAGGCCGAGCCGTCGGAGGTCGGCGAGCACTGCAGCTTGGTCAGCGGGTCGTGGATCATCTTCGCCGCCTTGATGTCCTCGAGCGTGTACTCGTCCTGGAACTGAGCGTAGGGATTGTTGACCGAGTGCTTGTGGTTCTTCCAGCCGATCCAGGCGTAGTGGTCGGGGTTCGAGCCGTACTTCTCCATGTGGTCGCGGCCGGCGTTGCCGAACATCTGCGGCGCCGGCGGCGACTGCTCCGGATCGCGGATCTCGAACATCCGCATCGCGTGCTTGTCGAGCGCGTTGGTCCGGTCGGTGTACTTGACGCCGAGCGAGCCCGGCTCCATCTTCTCGAAGCCGATCGCCATCGCGCAATCGACGAGGCCGCCCTTGACCGCCTGGCGGGCGAGGAACAGCGCCGAGGAGCCGGTCGAGCAGTTGTTGTTGACGTTGACGACCGGGATTCCGGTGAGGCCGAGCTGGTAGAGCGCCCGCTGGCCGTAGGTCGAGTCGCCGTAGCAGTACCCGGCGTAGGCCTGCTCGACGTCCTCATACGGAATGCCGGCGTCGGCGAGTGCCTTTTCCCCTGCCTCCTTGGCCCAATCCGGGTAGTCGCCCTTCTTGGTGCCGGGCTTCTCGAACTTGGTCATCCCGACCCCGATCACGAACGTGCGGTTGCTCAAAGTCTGCTCCTGTGGTCGCGCCGCCTCCGCGCGGCGTTTGGCTGGCTGGCCAAAATCTACCGCGCCGCGGCTTCCGGCGGGGCCAGCCGGCGCTTGGTCGGGGTCCCCTCCCCCTCTCCGGGGTTCGACCAGATCAGGAACGCGGCGGCGGCGATGCCGATGCCGATCGCGGTCGCCAGGGCCCGTTGCCCCGCTGCGTGCAGGGCAGGCTCCCCGAGCGTGTCGGCGAGCAGCACGGCGTAGGTGGTGATCGCCGCCGTGAACAGCGCGTACTGGACGGTCAGCAGGCCATAGGAGAAGGCGGTGGCGACGGTCAGCACCAGGGCAATGGCAACTCCGTCCCCCTGCAGCCAATCGGAGAGCGCCGTCGCGATCACCAAGCCGATTGCGGTCCCGACCGCCCGCAGGATCAAGCGGTGGAAGGTCTCGTCCGCTTCGGGGCGCATGACGAAGAGAATCGTCAGCGGGATCCAGAAGCCGTGTTCCTCCATCCCCAGCAGCCAGTAAGCGGCGACGCCGGCGGCCAGGGCGGCGCCGAAGCGCAGCGCGTGGCGGGCGCTGGTCGAGCGCAGGGTGAGGTTGGCGGACAGGCCGCGCAGGGCCGCGCTGGTGCTCCAGCCATCGGCGCCGCCCTCCTCTTCACGATCCCCGGCAGCGTAGACGCAGCGCGAGAAGGCGGCCTGGAGCAGGCCGCCGGCGGTCGAGAGGAGCAGCGCCGGGAGTGCGTCTGAGGGCTCCAGCGGAAGGCCCTGCGCGATCAGCAGCGAGAGCGCCACGGAGAGCCCGGCGATCGCCATTCGCAGCGAGACCGAGAAGCAGTAGCCGGCCGCGGCCCCGACCACCGCCATCGTCAGCACCGCGAGCACCGCCGAGGAGCCGGTGAGGACGCCGAGCGCGGCGGCGAGCCCGATCAGCGGCGCGGCAGCCGCCTGCCAGGCCGCGCGGGTGCGCGCCGGGGCGTCGAGCCCAGGGAACCCGGCGAGCAGGGCGCCCGTCCCGATCGCGAAGAGCGGCGAGGCCCGCAGGTGCCGCGCAGCTCCTGAGGCATTGAACAGCTCCATTGACCACAGTTTCTCTGCGGCGTAGGCGCCAACGCAAACCCATCCCCCGCGAACCTCTATATGCGCAGCAGAAAACGCCGATCCGGGCTCAGGTCCATGGCAGGCTGTCGCGGAAGGTGCTTCTTGTAATAGCAGGGGCACGGATTGTCCTCACAGGCGACGCCATCGTTGTCAGCGTCAAGGCGGTCAGGGTCATACCGTGGCCCTCCATGCTTCAGGAAGAAGATCTGGGCGGCTCGCTGAGTTGCGAAGTCCGCACAGTCCTTGTCGCTCGCTGGGGCTGGGGCCGGCAAGGCGGCGAACAACAGCATGACGGCTGCGATGAGGATGCCAGTCGAGGACATAGTGCGAACAGATAGCTGCATGTGAGGATCCCTTTCGTTCCTAAACAATTACATAGAGAATCCTAAATAGCTCTGCGTCGGCAAGCCGTGTCACCAAATCTCCACCGGTACCCTGAGGGGTCGTGATCGTCGCCGAGCTGAGCACCGATCCGACCGCGGGGGTCGGCATCTTCGCCGCCCTCGTGGCGGGAATCGTCTCCTTCCTCTCCCCTTGCGTGCTGCCGTTGGTCCCCGGCTACCTCTCGGCGGTCAGCGGGGTGTCCGCGGCGGAGCTCGACAGTGCCGGTTGGCGCCGCGTGCTGGGCCCGAGCCTGCTCTTCGTCGCCAGCTTCTCGGCGATCTTCATCGTTCTCGGGCTGACCGCGACCGGGCTCGGCGCGACCCTGCAGGACCATAAGCAGACGCTGACCAAGATCTCGGCGGCGCTGATCGTCGCCATGGGCGTGCTCTTCGTGGCCTCACTCTTCGTCACCCGTCTCAACCGCGAGTGGCACGTGGACGCACTGTTGGAGCGGGCCGGCAAGGGCGGCCCGATAGTCGCCGGTGCCGCCTTCGCGATCGCCTGGACGCCATGCATCGGCCCGACCCTCGGCGCCATCCTCTCTGCCGCCTCGCTCTCGGGCTCGGCCGGCCGCGGCGCCTTCCTCCTAGCGGTCTACTCGGCCGGCCTGGCGATCCCCTTCCTCCTCACCGCCGTCGCCTTCTCCCGCATGACCACGGCTTTTTCAGTGGTCAAGCGCCACTACCAGGCAATAGTCGCCACCGGCGGCGTGATCCTCATAGCGATGGGCATCCTGATCTGGACCGGCGAACTCACCCAGCTCAACATCGAAGCCCAACGCCTCCTCAGCGAATCGGGCCTCGACTTCTGGAACAGCGTTTAGTTGTTCGCGGGGGCGACGGTCTCCAGTTCGCGGCCGATCGCCTCAGTCTCTTCGAGGCTCGCGTCGTCGAGTTCGCGCGAACAGACGATCCTGAATGATCCAGTCCCAATCGCGGAGTCGGGTACTACCGGCAATCCCCGGATTTCATCCCACCCGAGGCGCTCGACCTCAAACGGGTTCATTCGCACCTCGGCTGCCGGGAACGGGCAGTTCCGGTTGTGTCGGTCGATCGCCTTGGAGATCGCCTCCAGATTTTTCGCCTCGGGGGAAGCCATGCGCGGATTCTAGGTCCCGACCTACAGCGTGCCGCCGGTCGCGTAGGGCTCGCCTGGCGTGGCGCCGATGACCAGGAGGCGGATGCCTTCGGGGCCTGGGGTGACCTTGCGCTTGACCTCGGGGCCTACGCGGGCGATGTGGTCGGCATCGAGCGGGTATTGCTTGCCGCCGGCTTCGAGGGTGCCTGAGCCTTTCAGGGCCGCGTAGACCTCCTCTTGGCCCAGCTGCTGGGGGCGTTTGGCGAACATCTGGCCGCCTATGCCGTCCTCGGAGTGGTCGTGCTCGGGGTAGTCATCGGCGCCCGGCGCGAGGTCGATGATCGAGATGCCGAAGGAGCTGACGCCGAGGCCGGTAGCGGCGCGGTGGAACTTGATCCCCTCAAAGAAGCCATCGATCGCGTCGATGTCCTCGACCTTCGTGTGGGTGACGTCGGCCATGCCCCGATGCTACCCGCAAGACGGTTTCGCGGAACGACCTTAGTGGTGCCGTCTCAGGCCGGTCCTACCATCGCTCTGTGGCCGATGAGCGGACGATCGCGCATCTGGACATGGACCTATTTGCAGATACACGACTGTCGAGAGTCGATTGTTATACTGGGGTTGTATGACACAGCGGATAGGCGCAAAGGGCCAAGTTGTGATTCCCAAGGATCTGCGCGAGCGGGCCGGCCTTGGCCCCGGCGCGGATGTTTCCTTTGAACCGGTAGACGACGGAATCGTCGTGCGGCGCACGGATCGAACCTCGACCCTGCGAGGGCGTTTTGCTGGAAGCGGCATGGCCGCGCGGTTGCTTGAGGATCGCGGTCGCGAGCCTCAATAGCGCGTGCCCGTCTGCATGGACTCATGGCCAGTTCTGGCATGGCTTGACGGCGATGAGCCAGCCGCAGGCGTGGTGGCGGACACGCTCGATCGCGAACGTCCGGCAATGAGCTGGATCAATCTGGTCGAGGTTCATTACCGAGTGGCACGAGACCATGGTCAAGCGGAAGCAGATCGCGCTTTGGATGAACTGCGTTCCCGAATCACGGAGCACCTACCTGGCGTATCGGCGATGCGGGCGGCGGCGAATCTAAAGGCCGAGCACCCAATGGCACTCGCGGATTGCTTTGCCGTCGCCCTGGCGGCAAGCGAGGGTGCCGTTCTTCTGACCGGAGATCCCGAGATCATCCACCGGGTGGGGGAGCTTCCCTGCGAGGTCAAAGACCTGCGCGCTGTGGACCACTGATCGCGGTTCTGCGTCAACTCCGCCGTGAGGTCACGTCCCTTGTCCGTCCTACCATCGACATGTGGCCAATCGTCGGACGATCGCGCATCTGGACATGGATGCCTTCTACGCTTCGGTCGAGTTGCGGCGGCGGCCGGAGCTGAGGGGGAAGCCGGTCGTCGTCTGCGGGTCGGGGCCGCGGGCGGTGGTGACCACCGCTAGCTATGAGGCGCGCAAGCTGGCCGGGATCCGCTCGGCGATGCCGGCGGCGATCGCGCGGCGCCGGCTGCCCGATGCCGTCTACCTGCAGCCCGACTTCGCCGCCTACCGGGAGGCCTCGGGGCAGGTGATGGGGATCCTGCGGGCGAACGTGGAGACGGTCGAAGTCGTCGGGCTCGACGAGGCCTACCTCGACCTCAGCGGGCTCTTCGCGCCGAAGGCAACGATGCGGCGGATCGCGACCGAGATCCGCGAGGACACTGGCCTCACCTGCTCGGTCGGCATCTCCGAGAACCGTCTGCTGGCCAAGATCACCAGCGAGCTGGGCAAGCCGGCAGGTCTGGTCGTCCTCTCGCGCGAAAAAGCGCTCGAACGATTCGCCGGCGACCCGCCGGGTCTTGTCCCCGGGATCGGTCCGAAGACCTTGGTCAAGCTGGGCGAGATGGGCATCGCCACCCTCGCCGACCTGCGTGCACACGATCCCGTGGTCCTGGAGGGCGCCTTCGGGCCGCGCATGGGTCGCTGGCTGCGGGCGCGAGCGCGCTTCGAGGACGAGACGCCGATCGCGGTCGAACGCGAGATCAGGTCGCAGTCGGCTGAGACGACCTTCGATGTCGATGTCGCCGATCGGGAAGAGATGGCGCACCACATCGCTTCGCTCGCGAAAGAGCTCTGCCGGCGCCTGCGCTCGCGCGAGCTGGAAGGACGGACGATCGGGATCAAGGTGCGCCTCGACGACTGGACCAACGTCACCCGCGCCCACACTCTTGACGAGCCGACCAACGACCCGGCGGTCGTCACCCCCGTCGCGCTGGATCTCCTGCGCGCCTACTCCCCACCCCGCCCGGTGCGCCTGCTGGGGGTGCGGGTCGCCGGCTTCACCCACGACGAGCCTGCCCCGGAGGCGGAGGCGGAGAAAGCGCAGCTTCAGCTCACAGTCGCCGATTGAAGTCACGCCGGGGTCTGCGAAGATGGAGCGGTGAACGAGGACCGACTGACCGGGCTCGATGCGTCGTTCCTTCACATGGAGCGCGCCGGCGCCCACATGCACGTCGCCTCGACGATCGTCTTCGAAGGCGATCCGCCCTCCCACGGGGAATTTCGCGACCAGATCGAGTCGCGCCTGCATCTCGTCCCCCGCTTCCGCCAGAAGCTGCGCACAGTCCCCTTCGACCAGGGCCGCCCGGTCTGGGTCGACGACCCCTTCCTCAACCTCGACTACCACGTGCGGCGCACGGCGTTGCCGGCGCCCGGCTCCGAGGAGCAGCTGCGCAACCTGGCGGCGCGGATCTTCTCCCAGCAGCTGGATCGGACCAAGCCGCTCTGGGAGCTGTGGTTGGTCGAGGGGCTCGAAGGCGACCGCTTCTCCGTCGTCGGCAAGAGCCACCACGCCCTGGTCGACGGCATCTCCGGCGTCGACATCACCACTGTCCTCTTCGACCTCGAGGAGGAACCCGACCATCCGCCGGTACGCCCGCCGAAGTGGGCGCCACGCCCGGAGCCGACCAACTTCGACCTGCTCAGAGACGCGCTGCACGAGCGGATGACCAGCCCACGCGAGATCGTCCGCGGCGTGCGCGCCGCGCTGCGCGGCCCGCGCCAGGTGCTGCGCGGCCTCGGCGACACGGGCAAGTTCCTCGAGGGCGCCACGGCGGCGCCGAGCACGCCGTTCAACGTCGAGATCGGTCCCCACCGTCGCCTCGCCTTCGTGCGCGGCGACCTCGAGGACTTCAAGCGGGTCAAGAACGCCCATGGCGGCACGGTCAACGACGTCGTCCTCTCGGTCGTCGCCGGCGCGCTCGGCAACTACCTGCGGGCTCGCGGCCACGACACCGACGACTTGAAGATGCGGGCGATGGTGCCGGTCAGCGTCCGCGCCGACGAAGAGCGGGGCGCCCTCGGAAACCGCATCTCGGCGATGATGGCGCCGCTGCCTGTCTCCTCGCGTGATCCGGTTGAGCGCCTGCACCTTGTCAGCGAGACGATGGGCGACCTCAAGGGCTCCGGCCAGGCGGTCGGCGCCGAACTGCTGACCAGGCTGACCGACTTCGCCCCGCCGACGATTGCCTCGCAGGCGGCCCGTCTGCAGCCGGCGCAGCGCTTCTTCAACCTCGTCGTCACCAACGTCCCCGGCCCGCAGTTCCCGCTCTTTCTGATGGGCCGGCGGATGAGCTCGATCTTCCCCCTGGTGCCGCTGGCCCGCCGCCAGGCGCTCTGCGTCGGGATCATGTCCTACGACGGCCAGATCGACTTCGGCCTGGTCGGCGACTACGACGCGATGGCCGACCTCGACAGCTTCGCCCTCGACCTCGAAGGGGCGATCGCCGAAGCCGTCGCCACCGCGCCGCCGGCCGGTGAGTCTCGGTCGACGGCGCGGGCGCGGTCCGGAAACGGCGCCGTGTCGGTCAACTAGCTTGCGCATAGCTCTCGCCCAGATCGACCCCACGGTCGGCGACATCGAGGGGAACGCCGCCAAGGTCGCCGAGTGGATCGCCCGCGCCGCCGCGGAGGGCGCCGACTTGACGATCTTCCCGGAGCTCTGCATCCCCGGCTATCCAGCCGAGGACCTCTATCTCAAGCGCCATTTCGTCGAGGCCAACCGGGCGGCGGTCGAGGAACTTGCCAAGGGGGTCGGCGAGATGGTCGTCCTGGTCGGCTTCGCTGAGCCGGGGGGCGACCACCGCCATGCTCACAACTCACTCGCCGTGCTCGCCGGCGGCGAGGTGCGTGGCGTCTACCGCAAGAACAGGCTGCCCAACTACGCGGTCTTCGACGAGCAGCGCTACTTCGTTCCCGGGGAGGAGCCCGCGACGATCGAGGTCGCCGGCAGCCGCGTCGGCCTGACGATCTGCGAGGACGTGTGGGAGGAAGGCCCGCCGGCGTCGAGCGAGGTGAGCGACGGCGCCGGGCTGATCGCCAACCCGTCGGGCTCTCCCTACCATCGCGGCAAGGGCCGCGAGCGGGAAGAGATGTTCGCCGCGCGGGCGCGTGGCTACGGCACCCACCTCGCCTTCTGCAACCTCGTCGGCGGCCAGGACGAACTGGTCTTCGACGGGCACAGCTTCGTCGTCGGTCCGAGCGGCGAGGTTCTCGCCCGCGCCAGCCAGTTCGAGGAGGAGCTGCTGCTCTGCGAGATCCCCTCCGCCTCCCCGGCTCGTCTGGCCGATCCGCTGTCCGATCTGGCCGAGGTATACGCGGCGCTGGTGCTCGGGCTGCGCGACTACGTGCGCAAGAACGGATTCCGCCACGTCGGTCTCGCGCTCTCGGGCGGTATCGACTCCGCCCTCGTCGCCCTGCTCGCCGTCGACGCGATCGGAGCCGGGAACGTCAGCTGCGTGGTCATGCCCTCCCCCCACTCCAGCGACGAGACCCAGGCGGACGCGCGGACCATCGCCGCCAACCTCGGGACCGAGGCGATCGAGATCCCGATCGAGGCTGCTATGGATGCATACGGGGCCGCCCTTGCCGGTCCTTTCGCAGGCGATGGAAGCGGCCGCGATGCGGCAGCGGAGCCGCTGCCGCGCGATCCCACCCGCCCATCCGAGCCCGATCTCGCCGCCGAGAACATCCAGGCGCGGATCCGCGGCAACCTGATGATGGCGCTCTCCAACAAGCATGGTTGGCTGGTCCTCACCACCGGCAACAAGAGCGAGATGTCGGTTGGCTACGCGACCCTCTACGGCGACATGGCCGGCGGCTTCGCCGCGATCAAGGACGTGCCGAAGACACTGGTCTACGAGCTGGTGCGCCACCGCAACGCGCAGGCGGGCCGCGATCTGATCCCCGCCTCGGTGCTGGCGCGGGCGCCGTCGGCGGAGCTGCGGCCGGATCAGCTCGACCGCGACTCCCTGCCGACCTACGAGCTGCTCGACCGCGTACTCGAGGCCTACGTCGAGCGTGACTTGGGGCGTGAGGAGATGGTCGCCGCGGGGATGCCCGCCGATGTAGTCGACGAGGTCGTGCGGATGGTCGACCGCTCCGAGTACAAGCGCCGCCAGGCCGCCCCGGGGATCCGGATCACGCCGAAGGCGTTCGGCCGCGACCGGCGTCTGCCAATCACGAACCGTTTTGGGGGATAGGTCTGATGGCGATGGTCATCTGCGCGAGCGCGCAGAGTTTTCCGTCGGCGTTGAGGACTTCGGCCTCCCAGACCCAGGTGGTGCGGCCGCGATGGCGGACCTGGGCCTTGACTTCGATCTGGCCCTCGGTCACCGGGCGCATGAAGCTGACCCCGATCGACTGCCCCATCGCCGCCATGCCATCGCCGAGAACCACGAGGGCGGTGGCGCGCGAGCAGACGCTCTCGACCAGAGTCGAGATCACGCCGCCGTGCATCAGTCCGACCGGCTGGCGCAGCTCGTCGCGCATCTGAATCCGGGCGCGGGCGTGCTCGGGATCGTCGTCGAGCCACTCGGTTCCGATCAAGGCGTCGAAGTGGGAGAGCAGCCCGCGTGGGTCGTCCGCCATCGGCGCGGACCCTATCTCCTCGCACATGTGGCCTTAACGCGCGTCGCATAGGCTTTCCGCCGGATGGCACTCAGCGAGGACCAGAGGGCGCTGCTGCGCCTGCTCGCGCAGCGCGAGCAGGGCTACGAGGACATCGCCGCGCTGAAGGGGAAGAGCGTCGAGGAGGTCCGCGCCGAAGTCCGCGCCGCGCTCGCCGCGCTTGATGTCCCTCCTCCCGAGCCCCCTTCACCGTCACCTCCCGCGCCGGCCGCCGAGCGGAAGGTCGCCGCGAGCGCCCGCCCTCGCGCTGGTCGAGCGCGCCCCGCGTTACCCCCCGAGCGCCGCCGTCTCGTCCTGCTGGCGGGTGGCGCGCTGGCGATCGTCGCGGTGGTTCTTGGCGCGATCGCGATCTTCAGCGGCGGCTCCGACTCGGGCTCAGGCGAAGCGAGTGGATCGGCAACCGAAACCGCGGCCGCCGAAAGCGGCAAGGTCACGCAGGCGGTGCTCGCCGCGGCGGACGGCAGCGACGCCGGCGGTCGCGCCGTCTTCGGCCGCGTCGGCAAGAAAGAAATCGTCCTCCAGGTGACCGCGGAAAACCTCGAACCGACCAACAAGGGCGAGTCCTACACGGTCTGGCTCTACCGCACGCCGAAACTGACGCTGCGGGTCGGCAGCGTCGCCGTCGGCGAATCGGGCGGCCTCGTGGCGCGGTTGCCGATCCCCGCCGAACTGCTCGCCTACGTCGCCGGCGGCGCCTTCGACCAGATCTACGTCTCCCGCACCGCCGACGCCGCCTACCAGCGGGAGGTCGCACGGGCAAAGCGGGAAAAGTCCCTGCCGCGCTACACCGGCGAAACCGTGCTGACCGGCGAAATCACCGGCCCGGTCTCCGGTTGACCTGCTTGGTCACGTCAACCGGAGACGAGCTTTTCCGGATTCATGATGCCGACAGGATCGAGTCGCTCCTTAACTGACCGCAGCACGTCCAGGCCCATCTCGCCAACCTCGGCCCGCATGTAGGGGGCGTGATCGCGGCCGACGGCGTGATGGTGGGTGATCGTGCCGCCGTTGGCGACGATCGCCTCCGAGGCTGCGCGCTTCACCGCTTGCCACTGCTCGACCTCCCGGCCCCGCCTGGCGCGGGAGATGAAGGTGAAGTAGAGCGAGGCGCCGTCGGCGTAGGCGTGCGAGAGGTGGCAGAAGGCGAGGCCCGGGGTGCCCTGGTCGGTGAGCGAGTCGCGGATCGCCTTGCCGACCGCGGCGTGCAGCTCGCCCAGGCGCGACCACGTCTGGGAGGTCTCCAAGGTCTCGACCATCGCCCCCATCCCCATCAACGTGTCGCGCAGGTAGGGACCCTGGAAGCGACCGTGCTCCCATGAGCGCCCTGCCCCCTGGCCGAGGTATGCCGCTCCGCCGCGGCGCAGAGCGCGGACCGTGAGGGCGCGGCGGCGGGCCACCGACTCCTCGTCTCCCTCCAGGCCAATGACGACGAGGCAGCCGCCGCGCTTGCCGCGCAGCCCCAGGTAGCGGCCGAAGAGGGTCCTGGCGAGGCCGCGTGGTCCCGACAACGCCAGCGATATCTCGGTCTCCTCCTCGTCGGAGACGCGGATCACGTCGGGTAGGCCCGGTCCCTGTGCCAGCGCCCGCACGATCTCGGCGCCGGCCTCGAAGCTCTCGGCGATCCAGGCCTCGTAGCGGCGCTGCCGTGGCTGCGGGCGGACCCGCACGGTCACCTCGGGGATAACGCCGAAGACGCCCTCCGAGCCGACGACGAGCTCACGCAGCGACGGACCGGCCGCGGTGTGGGGAGTCTCCAGCGTGCGCAGATCGCCGGCCGGGGCGATCAGCCGAACCGAGCTGACGAGCGCGTCGAAGCGCCCGTAGCCGCTCGAAGCCTGGCCGGCCGAGCGGGTCGCGGCGAAGCCGCCGACCGTCGCGTACTCGAACGACTGCGGGAAGTGGCCGAGGACCACGCCCGCGGCGTTGAGCGCCGCTTCCGCCTCCGGCCCACGCAAACCGGCGCCGAGGCGAGCGGTCAGCGAGCGCCTGTCGACCTCGACATCGCGCAGCCGCGCCAGATCGAGGCTGACCAGGCGCGAGTGCGACCCGCGCAAGGGCTCGACCCCGCCGACTACGCTGGTACCTCCGCCGTAGGGCACGACGGCGATTCTCTCGCTCGCGCAGATCTCCAGCACCCGCCGCACCGTCGCGGCATCAGCCGGCAGCAGCACGGCATCCGGCGCTGCATCCAGCTGGCCGCCCCGTAGCCTGGCCAGGTCTGCGTAGCCGCAGCCGGTCGAGTGTCGTACGCGGTCCTCGATTCCGCTGAAGACGTTGACCTCTCCGACGGCGTCGATCAGGCTCGGGGGCAGCTGCTCCGCCTGCGGTAGCTGAAAGCGATCGAGCTCGGCGGCAAGCGGCCACGACTCCAGCTCGCCGACCAGCTCGCGCAGCGTCGCCAGCGCCTCGCTATCCAGCTCGGGCTCGACCTCCGGGTCGCCCCACCCCCACCACTTCGAGTCCCTCCTTGGCGAGGTCACGTCAGTGCCCGTTCAAGCCCGTCCAGCGCCTGGTCGAGGATCTTGCCCTGGCCACCGCGCATCATCGGCGAGCCTAACCGGGACATGCCGCGAAGCTTCTGTTCGGAGCTGAGGCTGACCTCGGTGCCGCCGTCCTCCTCCCGCAGGCCGATCTCCACCACCGAGCGGCGCAGATGGCGCTCGAAGGGGCTGCCGGCGAGCTGCTGCTCCCAGACGTAGCGCTCGCGCTCGGCCGAACTTAAACAGCGGTAGTCGGCACGCACGCCCCGCCCCTCCCCCGTGGTGAGCACCTTGGTCCACTGGCTGCGCTTGCCCTCGGGCTTGCGGTCGACGCTCTCGACCCGGCTCGTCCGCGGCCACCAGCGGGGCAGGCTGTAGGGGTCGGAGACGAGCTCCCAGACCTCGTCCACGGGAGCCGCGATCGTCCTCCGGCGGGTTACGCGCGACACCGGTCGGGCCGTTCAGTCTCCGGCGAGGCGCCGAAGATCCCGCACCAACAGCAGGTGCTTGAGATGACTGACGGTCGCCGCCAGGCTCTCCAGGCTCTCCAGCGCCTCTTTGCGCCGCTCCGGGTTGCGCGAGCGCAGCGACGGCCCCAACAGCGCTTCCAGCAGGTTGGCCTCACGATCGGCGGAGGACCGGAAGACACGCAGGTTGCGCGCCCCGACCCCGACCCGGGAGAGCTCGTTGGCGGCACGGACGATCTCGCGATCGGTCTCGTCGTAGACGGTCTTGCCGTCGCGCTTCTCCGGCTGGACGATGCCGAAGTTCTCCAGCTCGGCGATCAGCTCGCCGCGGGCGCCGGTCTCCTCGATCACCTCCTCCAGCGTCAGGTAGGCGCTGGAGGTGTTGACGAGGATCGCCCGCCGCACCGCCCCACCGATAGTGCGGTTCTCCCCACTGCCGCCGCCGAGGTCGATGTCGCCACCGGCGGCGAGCTCCTGGCGGATCACCCGCAGCGGCAGGAACTCGTCGCGCTGCAGGCGCAGGATCGTGCGCAGGCGCTCGACGTCGGACTGGCTGTAGAGGCGGTAGCCGCCCTGGGTGCGGCGCGGGGTCAGCAGCTTCTGATCCTCGAGGTAGCGGATCTTCGAGATCGAGATGTCGTCGAACTCGTTCTGCAGGATCTTGCAGACGGCGCCGATCGTCAGCGCCTTGCGTGGCCGCGAGTCGCGCGGGCGGGTCTGCTCCTCGGACACCGCCATCGCCGTCTCCTACTTCTCCAGGTAGCTCAGCTTGTACTTGCCGACCTGGATCTCGTCGCCGTCGGCAAGCCGGTGCGACTCGATCCGGCGGCGGTTGACGTAGGTGCCATTGAGCGAGCCGAGGTCGTCGATGTAGAAGCCGTCGCGGCGGCGGACGAGCAGGGCGTGGTTGCGGGAGACGGTGACGTCATCGAGAAAGACGCCCGCGTCGGGGCTGCGGCCGATGCTGATTCTGTCGTCGGTGACCTTGAAGCTCTCTCCCGCGCGGCCGCCGCCGGCGCGAATCACCAGCGCGGCGCCGCTCTCCTCGAGCACCTCGTCGATGTCGATCGGCTGCATCTCACCGGTGTCGTCGACCGTGTAGGTCATCGTCGTCGGTTCGTCGTCGCCGTCTTTGGGCCCACCCAGATAGGCACCGCACTTCTGGCAGTAGTTGGCGCCCTCGGGGTTGACGAAACCGCACTCGGGACAGTGGGTGGCCATCGGACCGCTCCAGCCTCAGGCGGCGTCGTCCTCGGGCGGCGGATTCTGCTGCGCCTTACCGGCGAGGATGTCGGTCAGCTGGGCGACGTCGTCGCCGGAGATCAGCGAGTCGCCGCTTTCGCGCTTGTGGCGCAGTCGGTTGACCAGCTCGGCACGCAGGATGTCGATCTTGCCGTGCAGGACCCGGCGTTTGTAGGAGATCTCGTTCTCCTCGGTGGTGAGCTTGTCGATCAGGTCCTTCAGCTCTTCGTCGCTGAGCGAACCGAGATCGGGAAAGGTGTCCTCCATCTCGCTCCTTGATCGGGAGGTTTTCGCCTCTGTTGGCCGCGGGAGCACGGATTATAGGTCCCTGGGCCAAAGGTTCAACTGTAGGTTGAAGGTTATGGAGCCTGAGAGGCGAGTTGCGCCTTGCGCTCGCGGACCGCGCGCAGACCCGTCCGGGCGTAGAGGACCGTCGCCACGATCGCCAGGGCGACGCCGACGATCAGCAGCGCCGCCGGCACCCAGCCGGCGAAGACGAGGGCGAAGAAGATGCCGCCCATGATCGGGAAGACCGAGATCCGGCCCGGCCAGTTGACCGCGATCTCGACCCCGTGGCGCAGGCCGTACTGGGCGATCAGCAGCATCGCCAGCTCGCGCGCTACGAGCAGAGCCAGGGCCCAGCGCGGCAGCAGCTCGAAGTGCCAGCAGACGGCGGCACCGGAGAGGATCGTGAGGCGGTCGATCAGCGGGTCGAGCATCGCGCCGAGGCGGCTGTACTGGCCGGTTACGCGGGCGAGGAAGCCGTCCACGTAGTCGCCCGCCGCGATCAGCCAGAAGAGCGCCGCCGAGGCGACGGTGCGGCCGTCGTCCGATTCGAAGGCGAGGTAGAGGAAGAGGGGCAGCCCCGCCAGGCGCAGGTAGCCGATCAGGTTGGGCAGGGTCCACGGGTTGAGCGGTTTCCCCTCCCGCGTCTGTCGGGGCGGCGGTCCGCTGCGGTCGAGCCCGAAGAGCCGGCGGATACGGCCGCGCCCGAAGGGGGCTGCGTCAGGCATCCTCGCCTTGAAGCAGGGCCAGCGCCCGCTCGCCGGCTTCCTCGACGGGCAGCTCGTGCTCGCCGCCGGCGCGCTCGCTTGCCTCGACGATGCCCTTGGCTAGCCCCCGCTTGCCGACGACGACGCGCAGCGGGCAGCCGAGCAGCTCGGCGTCGGTCAGCTTCTCCCCCGGGCCGGCGTCGCGATCGTCATAGAGGACCTCCGCTCCACCCTCCCGCAATGCCTCGTAGAGGCCGTCCGCGGCCTCGCGCTCCGCTTCGCCCGCCTTGGCGAGCGAGACGAGTTGAACCTGCCAGGGAGCGAGGCCGGCGGGCCAGACGATCCCGCGTTCGTCGGCCCCCTGCTCGATCGCGGCGGCGACGATCCGCGCCGGGCCGATCCCGTAGCTCCCCATCACGACAGATCGCTCGACGCCGTTCTCGTCCAGGTAGGTGGCCCCGAGCGGCTCGGAGTAGCGGGTGCCGAGCTGGAAGATGTTGCCGATCTCGATCGCTGGCTCGATCTCGATCGTGCCGCCGCCGGGGGCGATGTCGCCGGCTTCGACCGTGCGCACGTCCATCTCGTAGGCCTCGAAGTCGCGCGAAGGGTCGATGCCACGGAGGTGAGTGTTCGGCTTGTTGGCGCCGGAGACGTAGGAATTGCCGGTGAGCGCCGCGTCCTTGATGATCGGCAAGCCGCTGCCAACCGGGCCGAGGTAGCCGACGGGGCCAAGCTGCGCCTCGATCTCCTTGCTGCTCGCCTGACGAAAGTCGGTCTTCATCCCGTTGCGCAGCTTGATCTCGTTGAGTCGGTGGTCGCCGCGGAGCAGCACGAGGACCATTCCGCGACCCTCGACAATGACCGGCAGGGTCTTGATGAAGCCTCCATGCGGGAGTCTGAGGCGGTCCGCCACCTCCTCGACCTTGGTCAAGCCGGGCGTATCGACCTCCTCGGGGGCGTCCAGCGGCGCCGGCAGCTCGACCGGTTGCGGTTCTGCCGAGGCGATCTCGACGTTGGCCGCATAGCCCGGGGCCAGCGCCACCTCATTCTCGCCCGCCGGGCAGGGCGCCATGTACTCGTGGGCGCCGGAGCCGCCCATCATGCCGACGTCGGACTCGACCCGGTACCAGCGCAGCCCGCAGCGGTCGAAGATCCGCCCGTAGGCCTCGCTCTGCAGCTCGTAGGAGCGCGCCAGTCCCTCCTCGTCGCGATCGAAGGAGTAGGCGTCCTTCATCGTGAACTCGCGCGTGCGCAGCACGCCGGCGCGCGGTCGCGGCTCGTCCCGCTCCTTGGTCTGTATGTGGAACAGCATCAGCGGCAGGTCGCGATAGGAACGCACATCACGCGCGACGTGGTAGGTGACGCACTCCTCGTGCGTCATCGCCAGCACCATCGGCGCCCCCTTACGGTCCTCGAGCTTGAACAGCTCCTCGATCTCATACCGCCCGGTCTTCTTCCACGGCTCGGCGGGCTGCAGGACCGGCATCAGCATCTCCTGGCAGCCGATCCGTTCCATCTCCTCCCGCAGAATCGCCTCGACCTTGCGCTCCACCCGCCAACCGGCGGGCAGATAGGTCCAAAGCCCCGCCCCCAGCTGCCGGATCAACCCCGCGCGCACCATCAGCTTGTGGGACACGGCCTCCGCGTCAGAGGGGGGATCCTTGAGCGTCGGCAGGAAGGTCTGGCTCAACCGCGTCACGCGTGAAACCTATCCACTAGTTAGGCGGTTAGCGGTCGACAGGACGTCTCGCTCGTGGGCGAGGCTAGGCCCTGGTGAAGCGGCGTCCGGCCGTGGGAGAAGCTTGCTCGTCGAGGAGAACCCGGTCCGACTCGCCCTTTTCGGCGGCTTCGTGCTCCATCTGGGCGATCTTCTCGGGGGTGAGTTCGCCTGCGTTCTCCTCCTCGATCTTGGCCAGCCAGGCGGCCCCCTCGCGCGACTCGGCCTCGTCGAACTCGACCTTGCCGCGACCGAGCGACTTGTCGATCTCCTCAAACAGGGTGTCCACCAGGCTCGCCTGTGGAACCTTTCGCAGCGGCTTGCCGCCGGCGAAGATCAGACCCTCGTTCTTGGCTCCCGCGATGCCGAAGTCCGCGTGGCTCGCCTCGCCGATGCCGTTCACCGCGCAGCCGAGGACGGCGACCTCGATCGGCTCCGCGTAGCGTTCCAGCCGCCGCTCGATCTCGGCGACGATTGAGTCCATGTCGAACTGCAGGCGGCCGCAGGTCGGGCAGGCGATCAGCACCGGGCCGCGCTGGCGCAGCTGCAGCGCCTTGAGGATCTCCCAGGCGACCTTTACCTCCTCCTCGGCATGGAAGGTCGAGAGGCTGATCCGGATCGTGTCGCCGATGCCGTCGGCGAGCAGGGTGCCCAGCCCGACCGAGGATTTCAGCGAGCCGGACCATTTCGTCCCCGCCTCGGTGATCCCGAGGTGCAGCGGGTAGGGGATCTTCTCTGCCAACAAGCGGTTGGCGGCGATCGTGTTGGGGACGTTGGTCGACTTGATCGAGACCTTGAAGTCTTCGAAGTCGAGGCCCTCCATCAGTTCGACGAACTCGATCGCGGCGGCGACCAGCGCCTCCACCGGCGCCTCGCGCTCGAGCTCGTGCAGATGCTTTGGCAGCGAGCCCGAGTTGACGCCGATTCGCATCGGCACCCCGGCGGCGGTCGCCTTCGCCGCCACCTCGGCGACTTTCTCGCGGCCGCCGATGTTGCCCGGGTTGAGCCGGATGCAGTGGGCGCCGGCGTCGATCGCCTTGAGGGCGAGCGTGTGGTTGAAGTGGATGTCGGCGATCACCGGGATCGGCGATTCTTTGACGATCGTCTTCAGCGCCTCGACGTCATCGTCTCGCGGCACCGCGACTCTGACGATGTCCGCCCCGGCGTCGGCGACCCTGTGGATCTGCTCCATCGTCGCCGCCAGGTTGGCGGTCTCGGTCTTGGTCATCGTCTGCACGGCGACCGGCGCCCCACCGCCAATCGGCACCCCGCCGACGAATATCTGCCGCTTCGAGGCCATCTCTGAAGGGTATCTCGGCGCCGCGGCGGCCCGATCAGCGGACGTTGAAGCCTTCGCCGGTGAGCCGGCCGATGTCGTTGCTGAGGCCGAGGAAGAAGAGCATGATCACCAGCACGAAGCCGATCGCACCGGCGCGCTCCATCACCGAGAACGCGACTGGCTTGCCGCGCACTTTCTCGACCAGGCTCCAGAAGATGTGGCCGCCGTCGAGCGGCAGGAATGGAAAGAGATTGATCAGGCCGAGTGAGAGACTGACGACCGCGAGCAGAATCAGTGCCTCGGTGGCGCCGAACTGGTCGATCGTCTGGTGGGCGACGTCACTGACGCCAACGACCCCCGAAACTTCCTTGCGCTGTTCCGCGTTGAGCAG
>Ga0193695_1000023_pt1 | contig 38800 bp, 38 predicted proteins | sample L3s2metaG_FD_160568 | JGI IMG/M metagenome (GOLD analysis project Ga0193695, IMG submission 160568) | Soil microbial communities from a riparian zone of the East river system, Colorado, United States - L3s2 | ecosystem: Environmental > Terrestrial > Soil > Riparian zone | place: USA: East River... | reverse complement strand
ACCCCTGGCGCTGGCTGCCGACCATGCGGCCGTAGGTGTAGGTGAGCCCGGCGGGGATGACGAGGATCAGCAGCAGCTCGAAGAAGTTGGAGAGCCCGGTCGGATTCTCGAAGGGCATCGCCGAGTTGACGTTGAAGAAGCCGCCGCCGTTGGTCCCCAGCTCCTTGATCGCCTCCTGGGAGGCGACCGGTCCCTGGGCCAGCGTCTGCGTGCCACCGACCAGGGTATGAATCAGCGTGTAGTGACTGAGGTTCTGGATCACGCCTTGAGAGACGAGGAAGAGCGCGCCGAGGACCGAGATCGGCAGCAGGACGTAGAAGAGGATTCGGACCAGGTCCTGCCAGAAGTTGCCGATCTCCTGTCCGCTGCGGGCGACGATCCCGCGGATCAGGGCGACGACGACGGCGATCCCGACCGCGGCCGAGACGAAGTTCTGAACGGCCAGCCCCGCCATTTGGGCGAAGTAGGTGAGCGTCGTCTCACCGCCGTAGTACTGCCAGTTGGTGTTGGTGATGAACGACGAAGTGGTGTTGAAGTTCAGGTCCCAGGGCGCCGAGTGGAAGCCCTGCGGGTTGAAGGGCTGGATGCCCTGGGTGCGGAGGATCAGGTAGAGGGCGATCCAGAAGAGCAGCGAGAAGACAATCAGGCCGCGGGCGTAGCCCTTCCAGTCCTGCCCCTCGTCGGGCCGCACGCGCATCGCCCTGTAGGTGAGGCGCTCGATTGGCCCGACGACGGGGGACAGGAAGACCCGCTGATTGGTGAAGACTCGCGCCATGTAGATGCCGACCGGCTTCACGAGCGCCACCAGCACGGCGACGAAGAGCACGATCTGCACCCACCCCTGGAACATCAGAGGTTCTCCCCGCGCAGCAGGGCGTAGACCAGGTAGGCGCAGACGAGCGCCGAGACGACCAGGCCAAAGAGATCGGCACCGGAGAGGGCAGCGAGGGGCAGGCCGCTCATATCCGGTCGATCAGGTCGATCGCCCAGTAGAGGAGGGCGAAGAGGCCGACGGCGATCGCTATCGCGAAGACGTCCGCGAGCGGACCGCCGCTGCCGGGAAAGATGTCCGCGAGGACGGAGAGCACGAATCGATCATGCGCCCGACCCCGTCAAGAGCGCGTGAACTTAGCCACCCCCCGCATGCAGATTTCGTGAAGATCGGACCGCGGTCGTCTTTTCTGCCGCTATGCGGGTGAAATGACGACCGCTACACCGCGAAGCGGTAGCCGACGCCGGGGTCGGTGCGGATGTACACCGGGTCCCCGGCGGGCTCGATTTTGCGCCGCAGGTTGGCGACGTGGGTGCGCAGGATCTGGAGGTCGTCCGCGTGTGCGGGTCCCCAGACCTCGGAAAGCAGGGTGCTGTGCGTCATCAGGCGGCCGCGGTTCTGGGCAAGCGTCCGCAGCAGCTCGAACTCGGTCGGCGTCAGGTGCACGGACTCGCCCTCGCGCCGCACCGCGCGTGCCGCCAGGTCGATCTCGAGGCCGTCGGCGACGATCGTCGGCTCCGACGCCTCCGGCCTGGCGCGCCGCAGCACCGCCTCGAGCCGCGCCACCAGCTCGGATGGGCCGAACGGCTTGGTCACGTAGTCGTCGGCGCCGGCGGCGAGGGCGCGCACCTTCGCCTCCTCCTCGCCGACGGCGGAGAGGACGATGATCGGCATCTCGCTCCACTCGCGCAGGCGCTTGGTCAACTCGACGCCGTCGATGTCGGGCAGCATCAGGTCGACGATCGCCGCCGCCGGCGGCTTCACCGCGGCGCTGTCGAGCGCCTGCTCGCCGCTGGACGCGGGGACCGCCTCATATCCAGCGTCGCGCAGGATCACCTTGAGCGCCCGCAGGATCTGCGGCTCGTCGTCGCAGACGAGGACCCGCGTGGCCTCGTTCAATTCGGCTCTCGCTCGCCCAGCGGGAAGCCGACGACGAAGCTCGATCCCTGCCCCGGCAGCGACTCCACCGCGATCTCGCCGCCGTTGGCCTCGACGAAGCCCTTGGCGATCGCCAGCCCGAGCCCCGAGCCACCCCCGGCGCCGTTTGCCTCGCCACGCTGGAACGGCTCGAAGATCCGCTCCCATTCGCTCTCCGGTATGCCCGGGCCCTGGTCGACCACGCGGATCGTGATCTTCTCACCGACCAGCCTGGATCTCACCAGAACGGGGCGGCCGCCGCCGTGGCGGATCGCGTTCTCGAGCAGGTTGGCGAAGGCACGCTCGAGCTGGGCGGCGTCGGCATCGACCGTCGGCAGCTCGCGATCGACGGCCAGCCGAACCAGCTCGGGATGCACAACCGCCTCACGGACAGCGTCCAGCACCTCGGCGAGGTCGATCTGCTCGCGGTGCGGCTCCGCCTTGCCCGCCTCCAGGCGCGACATGTCGAGCAGGTTCTCGACCAGGCGCGAGAGCCGCTCGCCCTGACTGACGATTGCCTCGCTCAGCTCGGCGCGCTCCTCCGCGGTCGGCGTCGCCGAGCCGAGCGCGGCGCCGCTGGCGATCATCGAAGTGAGCGGCGTGCGCAGGTCGTGGGAGATCGAGCGCAGCAACGCGGTCTTCAGCTCGTCGCTGCGCCGCAGCGCCTCCGCCTCGATCGCTTCGGCCTGCATGCGCTCTTTCTCACGCGAGAGCTCGGCCATCTCGACGAGGGCCCGGTCGGCCTCTTCGCGGCGGTGCTCGGCTTCGAGGGCACGGGCCCGCGCCAGCTCGGCAAGCCCGCTGCATGCGGCGGCCACGATCACGAAGACGACGACGGCGACCACGTCGCGGTCGTCGGCGATGGTCAGGCGGCTGACCGGCGGCAGGTGGAACCAGTTGAAGGCGATCGCGCTGAGCAGCGCGGTGAACAGTCCAAGCCACAGTCCCCAGAGGACCGAGACAAGCAACACGGCCGGGATGAAGACGACGCCGAGCGACTCGGTCGGAGCCACCGACTTGAGCGGATAGACGAGCAACGTCGCCGCCGCGACCGCCGCGATCGCGACGAGCACTCCCAGCCACAGCGGTGGGGGCTCGCCGCCCAGCCCAAGGGAAAACCGGGGTCGGGACATGATCGTCAGAGTATGCGGCGGCGAATGTCAGCCGGCGGCGACGCCGCCGGCTGATACACCGCCGCCTGGCGCCGGGGCGGGAGCGGGTTCCGGGGCGGGAGCGGGAGTCGGTTCGGGCTCGGGGGCAGCTTCTGCTTCGCCTTCTTCCGCCTTGCCGCCGCCCTTGCCCTGCTTCGATTCTTCGTCTTCGCTTTCTTCGCCTGCTTCGAATTCTTCTTCGCCGCCGCTGTAGGCGCCGGCGGAGCCGCTGGTGTGTTCGCTGTCGAGGCCGGAGAGTTCGGGCAGGCTCGACGGTTCGTTGAATTCGAGGCAGTTGCCGCCGACCGCCGATTCCATGAAGGAGCGCCAGATCGGCCCGGCGGTCGGGCCGCCGAAGCCGGTCGCTTCGCGCGACTGCGGGTGGCCGACCCAGACCGCGGTCGAGTAGAGCGGGGTGAAGCCGGCAAACCAGGCGTCGGACTCGCCCTCGGAGGTGCCGGTCTTGCCGGCCTCGGCGCCGCAGCCCATGTAGGTGTAGCCGGCGCCGGTCCCCTGCGTGATCACGCCCTCGAGCAGCTTGGTCACTTCGTAGGCCTCACCCTCGGTGAGGACGCGGTCGCCGGCGTCGGGATCGGGTTCGTCGACCTTGCCACTGGGGAATTCGACCCTGCCCAGCGCGGTCGGTTCGTGGTGGATCCCGCCGCTGGCCAGGGTGGCGTAGGCGTCCGCCATTTCCAGCGGGGTGACGCCGACGGCGAGACCGCCGATCGCCTCGGCGGGCACCGATTCGAGTGGCGCTTCGATCCCCATCTGGTGCGCCGTGTGGGTGACGTTTTCGGCGCCGACATCGAGGTCGAGCTGGGCGAAGACGACGTTGACCGAGTCCCAGGTGGCGGCGGCGAGCGACATCGTGCCGCCGCCGGGCTCGGCGTTGTTCACCGTCCAGGTGCCGCCCCCGGGCAGGTCGAGGGTCTTCGGCGAGGTGCCGTCGTAGTAGGTGCTGTAGGGGTCGACGCCCTGCTTGATCGCCGTGGTGAGGACGAAGGTCTTGAACGAGGAGCCGGGCTGGCGGTGCGCCTGCCAGGCATAGTTGAACTGGCTTTCGCTGGCGTAGCCCTCGGTCGAGGCGAGGGCGACGATCTCGCCGTTGGAGGGATCGACCGAGGCGAGCCCGGCGGCAGGGCCTCCTTCGGGGTAGCAGACCCCGCAGGAGTCGACCGCTTCCTGGGCCCGTTCCTGCAGTTCGGGATCGATCGTCGTGTAGGCCTTGAGGCCCCCGTAGCGGACGGTGTTGAGGCCGTATTTGTCGATCAGCTCCTGCTGGACGAGGTCGAAGAGGAAGGGATCGCGGATCACCCGGTACTTGTGACCGGGGTTGAGGTCGAGGCCCTTGTGGATCGCCTCGCGGTATTCGCTCGGTGTGATGTAACCCTGGTCCCCCATCGCTTCCAGCACCTCGTTGCGCCGCTTCAGCGCCGCGCGCGGGTCGAGGAAGGGGTTGTATTCGGAGGGCGCCTGAGGCAATCCCGCGATCATCGCCGCTTCGGTCAGGCCGAGCTTGCGCGCCGGCTTGCCGTAGTAGGTCTGCGCCGCCGCCTCGGCGCCGACCGCGGTCTCCCCTTCGACCGTGCCGTAGGGCGCCGTGTTGAGATAGGCAGTGAGGATCCAGCGCTTGGAGTGCGCGTCCTCCATGTCGAAGGCGAGGTGCGCTTCGATCAGCTTGCGCTTGATCGTCTGTTCGGGGTCGCGGATGTAGAGGTTGCGGACGAGCTGTTGGGTGATCGTCGAGGCGCCCTGGACCGGCTTGCCGCCGGCCAGCAGGTCTTTCCAGGCGGCGCGGGCGATGCCGGCCGGGTCGATCGCGCCGTGCTCGAAGAAGTTGCGATCCTCGATCGCAACCGTGGCGTACTTGAGATTCTGGGGCAGCGCCCGCGAGGGGACCGGCTGGCGCACGCTGCTGGCACGGATGAAGCCGATCAGGCTGCCGTCGGCCGCGTAGATCGCCGAGGAGCGGCCCTTCTGCACCGGCTTGAGGCTGGAGAGCGGCGGCGCCGAGTTGTAGACGTCGACCGCCCAGCTGGCGGCGACCGTGCCGGCGATGGCGGCGGCGGCAGCGAGGATCCCGAGCGGGATCAGCACCCTCTTCTTCCAGCTCAGGCGATGGTGCCTGCGCCGTACGCGTCGCTCCCGGCTCGTCATCGCAAAAATTCTATTGGGGCGGCCGAATCGGCCCTTTCCGCTCTGGCAAGCGCAATTTCACGTGCGAAGCCGCGATTCCCGCCCGCCGAAACCCGCTCAGGCGGCGTCTGCGAGTCGCGCCCGCCACTCGTCGCGGTCGAACTCGGCCGGCTCGGTCTCGCGCAGAAACCGTTCGAGCACGGCTATGAAGCGGCCGGGGGCCTCGAGCTGGGGCAGGTGGCCGACGTCCTCGAAGACCTCTAGCCGGCTGCCCGGGATCGCCCGCGCGGCGTCCTCGCCATGGCGTGCGGGGATGATCGAGTCGCGCGCTCCCCAGACGATCAGCACCGGCACGGCCTCGGCCAGATAGAGGCGGTCGCCGGCCTGGACGCGCTGGCCGCGGGTGCCGACGACGGCGCGCAGCGTGTCGAGGAAGGCGGCGCGGCGGTCGGCATCCTCCAGCGAGGCGTAGCCCCGGGCGACCTCGGCGACGTCGGCGTTGGGCCGCAGACCGACGGCGGCGAGACCGCGGCCGAGCGCCGAGCCGACCTTCTGCCCCGCGCCCGCGGTGAGCGAGATGAAGAGGTCGGCGCCGGGCAGGGCTGCGGCGCGCAAGATCGGGCTGACCTCAGGGCCGAGCCCGCCGCTGGAGACGAGCACGAGGCGCTCGATCATCTCGGGGAACTGGTAGGCGAGCTGCATCGCGACGCCGCCGCCGAGCGAGTGGCCGACCACCGTGGCGCGCTCGTAGCCGAGGGCGAGGAGCAGGTCGCGCAGGCCGGCGGCGAGAGCGCCGATCGAGTAGTCGCCGGCGCCCGCCTCGGAGGTGCCGTGGCCGGGGAAGTCGGGGGCGATCACGGTGTGGTGGCGGGACAGCGGCTCGACCACCTCGCGCCAGTTCTCGCAGCTGCCGGCGATACCGTGGACGAGCAGCAGCACCGGCCCCTCGCCCGCCTTCATGTAGGAGACGGAGCGGCCGTGCACGATTGCCGTCTCGATCCGCATAGCGGACATGAAGACAGGATATGCCCCGGGCGAGACGGGCTATCTGCGCGGACTACCGATCCCGGCGCCGGTAGCCTGCACGGAGAGACCTCCACCATGCCCAGCTTCATCCACACCTGCTACCGGATCGGCGAGATCGATCGCTCGGTCGCCTTCTACGAGAAGCTCGGCTTCGAGGAGAGCGGGCGGATACCGATCGGCGACGAGGCGATCAACGTCTTCATGGGTCTGCCCGGCGAAGACATGCCCCGTCTGGAGCTGACTTACAACCACGGCGTCGACTCCTACGAGCTCGGCAACGGCTACAACCACATCGCCCTCACCGTCGACGACCTCGACGGCACCCTTGAGGGCCTCGCTTCCCAGGGAATCGAGCCCGAGAAGCCCCCCTACCGCCCCGGCAACCGCACCGAGGGCCACCGCATCTGCTTCGTCCGCGACCCGGACGGCTACCGGATCGAGTTGATCGGCGAGTGAGCGAGCTTCAAGCGCTGTAGAACTCCAGCCCGTCCAGGGCCGGGACGATTCGCTCGAAATCGGAATCGAGACTCCAGAGGGTATGGCCCGCGCGTGCCGCGGCGACGGCGATCGTGAGATCGGTTAGGGGCAGCGTCTGACCCGCCTGACGCAGGCGACGCGCGACGGAGCCGACATCCTGCCAGGCGGCATGATCGAGATCCGCCCAAGGCAGGCTGCCGGCGGTGTCCATGATCCAGCCGCGCTGCGTATCGTCGGCTCCACCCAGCAGCTCAGCGAGAACCGGTCCGCAGGTCGCAACTTCCCCCTCCGCGATCAGCGCTTCGAGGCGATCTCCCTCGGCTCCGCTGGCGCTGCGGAAGTATGGGATCCAGACGGAGGTATCCGGAAGGACCACTAGATCCGCCTGTCGATCGCCCGCATCTCCTTTGAGACGTCTTCGATATCGAGCTTCCCCCGCATCTCCAGCAACCACTCCACCGCTTTACGGCGAACGTGGTCCTCGATTGCGGCTTCCACGGCCTTCGTCTTGCTGAGGCCGGGATGGCGAGCCATCAGTGCCTCCATGAGGTGGTCCTCGATGTCGAGAGTGGTTCGCATGGCATAAATATGGCATATACATCTGTCGTTCTCATGACCGTTCAAGTCGCGAGGAACGAAAACTCTTCCCCGCTCGCCAGATACGCTCGACAGAGATGGCGCGAATTGCGGCAATTACCGGGGCGTCGAGCGGGATCGGAGCGGCGACGGCGCGAGCGTTAGCTGGAGATGGCTTCCGGGTCGTGCTCGGCGCACGACGCCTGGAACGGTTGGAGGAGATCGCCGAGGAGGTGGGCGGCGAAGCGATCGCCCTCGACGTCACCGACCCGGGCTCGGTCGAGGAGTTCGCGGCGCGGCTGCCGCGCTGCGACGTGCTGGTCAACAACGCCGGCGGCGCGCTCGGTCTCGCTCCGATCGCCGAGGCCGACGAAGAGCAGTGGCGCTGGATGTATGAGGCGAACGTGCTCGGGACGACGCGGATGACCCGCGCGCTGCTGCCGCGGCTGATCGAGTCGGGCGACGGCCACGTCGTCGCCATCACCAGCATCGCCGGCTTCGAGGCCTACCGAGGCGGCGCCGGCTACATCGCCGCCAAGCACGCCCAGCGCTCCACCCTGCGGGTCCTGCGGCTGGAGCTGCTCGGGCAGCCCGTGCGAATCACCGAGATCGCCCCCGGCATGGTCGAAACCGAGTTCTCGCTGGTGCGCTTCGGCGGCGACCGGGAAGCGGCCGAGCGCGTCTACGGGGGAATGACGCCGCTGCGGGCCGAGGACGTCGCCGAGTGCATCCGCTGGGCCGCCTCGCTTCCCTCCCACGTCAACGTCGACGAGATCGTCGTCCGCCCGCGCGACCAGGCGACCGCCACCGAAGTCCACAGGACCACAGGCGAGTAGTCGACTTCTCCTTGACGGGACGCGATCACCGGGCGATGCTTGGTTCCTACCGGTTCCCACCAGAGGAGACAAGATGATCTGTGCGCTCACCGTCCGCAAGCTCAAACCCGGCAGCTACGACCAGTTCCGCGAGGCGTTCCTCGGCGGCATGGGCGACACCCCGCCGGAAGGCTTCGTCCGCTTCAACATGCTGCGCAACACCGAGGATCCCGACGAGGTGGTCTCCTTCGGCTTCTTCGACGGCAGCGTCGAGCAGCTGCGCGAGGTGGCCTCCAAAGAGGGCTATGAGGAACAGTTGGAGCGGATCGCCCCCTTCGTCGAGTCGGTCGGCACCGACGGGCTCTACGAGATCGTCGAGGAGCGGATTCCGTAGCGATACCGGCAGCGCCGGCGTTTAGATTCCTCCGCAGATGGCTGAATACCTGCAGGTCCAGACCACGGCGGGCTCCGAGGAGGAGGCGGAGGAGATCGCGGCGGCCCTGGTCGAGCGCCGCCTCGCCGCGTGTGTGCAGACGATCGGCCCGATCGCCAGCCGCTATCGCTGGCGGGGCGAGGTCGAGCAGGCGCGAGAGTGGCTGTGCCTGGCGAAGACCGAGGCCGACCGCTACGCCGAGGTCGAGACGGCGATCCGCGAGCTCCACTCCTACGAGGAGCCGGAGGTGATCGCCACGCCGATCGTCGCCGGCAGCCCCGGCTATCTCGCCTGGATCGACCGCAACGTCGAGTGAAGCATTGGTCCCCCTATTGGGGACACAATGCTTCACTCAAGCTCTGACCACCTCGAACTGGCTCATCAGGCCGTGGTCCTCGTGGTCGAGCATGTGGCAGTGGATGACGAACTTGCCGGTGTAGTCGGAGAAGTGGCCGGCGAGGAGCAGGCGTTCGCCGGGATGGACGAAGAAGGTCTCCTTGAGGCAGTCTTCCCAGGGCGGCGGCGGCTTGCCGTCGCGCGCCAGCAGATACCAGTCGGTGTGGTGCAGGTGCATCATGTGGGCGACGCCGGTGTGGTTGACGATCTCCCAGGTGACGGTCGAGTCGAGCGCCACGGTGGCGTCAGCGCGAGCCGGGTTGAAGGTCCTGCCGTTGATCAGCCAGATCGGCTTGAAGGCGCCGCCGATCGAGATCGTCCAGGTGTGGTCGGGCATGCGCGAGACGTGCCTGGTCCAGTCCGGCAGGGGACGCAGCTTGCGGGGCACTCGCGTCCGGTCCCCCATTCGCCGCGAACCGACGCGGAACTGCATCAAAGCGCCGACGTAGGGGGTCGAGCCGAGGCCGTCGCGGCGGGGACCGCCGCGCAGCTCGACCGACTCGCCCGCCGCGGCGGCGAAGTCGACGATCACGTCGGCCCGCTCGGCCGGCCCGAGCAGGATCTCGCGGCGGCGCACCGGTTTCGGCATCAGGCCGCTGTCGGTGCCGATCTGGATCATCGGCATGCCGTTGGAGAGGTGGAAGTTGTAGGAGCGGAAGCCGGAGACGTTGAGCAGGCGCAGCCGGTAACGCCGCGGCGTCACCCGGTGATGCGGCATGTAAGCGCCGTTGACGAGAACCCGGTGCCCGATGACGCCGTCGGCCGGCGGGCGCCGCCCGGTGAAGGGATCGGTGAGCTGGTTGTGGCGGTCGAAGCTGCGGTCGGCGATCATCAGCGGCAGGTCGCGCTCGCCCGAGGGCAGCGGAAGCGATGCGTCGAGCTCGTCGTCGAGAACGAACATCCCGGCGAGGCCGTGCCAGACGTGGCGGGCGGTGCGGTCGAGGCGGTGGTCGTGGTACCACTGCAGCGCCGCTCGCTCGGGGCGGCCGTCCTCGCGCAGGTCGTAGACGTAGGTTTTTCGCGCCCCCGGCTCAATCAGCAGGTCGTTGCCCGACTCGCCCGCGGAAAGCCCGTAGGGGATCCGGCAGTAGAACGAGTGGGGATGGGACGCCGTCAGCCCGCCCGGCTGGCCGTCGAACTGGGTGCGGTTGTGACCGCCGTGCAGGTGCACGGTCAGCTCGCCGACGCTGGACGGGAGCTGGTGATGGAAGGTGACCTCGGTCCTGTGTCCGGCGGGCCGGCGGATCGTCGGACCGGGGAAGGTCCCGCCGTAGGTCCACATCCGGGTCGGCGCGCCGGGCAGGATCCGCACCTCGGCCTCGCGGATGGGGATGTGGAGCTTCGAGCCGCGCAGCTCCTCGGATATCGGCAGGCGGGCGTGGAACGGAGCCGGCGCGAAAGCGCGCCGCCCCTGCGCCGCCGGGGTCGCCACGCCGGCGCGCAGGTCGAACGGCAGCAGCGTGGCGAGGGCGCCGCCGCCCAGGGCGCCGAGGAAAGCTCGGCGCCCCAGGAGCGGCTGAGACTCGGTCGAGCCGTCCGTGTCTACCCGCCCGGGAGGACGTTGATCGTCCCGTGCATCCACGGATGGATCGCGCACATGAAGTAGATCCTGCCCGGTTCGGCCGTGACCTGCTGGGTGATCGTTGCGCCCGGTTTCGAGCCGGTGAACCAGGAGTCGCCTTCCTTGGTCAGGCTGCCGAGCGTGTCCCAGCCTTCGGCACCGGCATCGGCCGGGTTCACTTTCACCGGGCCGTTGCCTTTGACCCCATGCCAGCCGGCGATCGCTTTGCAGATGTGATGCGGGGTGAAGCAGAGTTGTCGCTGTTTGGCGGTCTTCGGGATCGACCCTTTGGTCACCAGCGAGAAGGTGTGCGGGCCGACCTTGTGCGGGTTGGTCGTGTTGAGGATCGTCAGGTTTTCGCCGAGGACGACCGTTTTCGGCGCTTCGAAGAAGAGTTTTCGGCCGCTTTCTTTGATGTAGACGGTCGGCCCGCTGACTTCGGGGCTCGCCGTGGGCGAGCCGTAGGGCGCGGCAAGCGCCGTGGCGGACGCGCAGAGCACGGCGACAGTCGTGGCGATAGCCAGGAGACGAAGCTGCTTCAAGTTGATTCCTTTCCGCGCCGGGTGGGGCGCAGGGACGGTTACGGAGAGGTAACGGGTAGGGAAGCTAAAGCAGCGGCGCTAAGCCCGCAACCGGTATCCCTTCGAGAAGAGCCGCAGGTTGACGGCGAAGAGGGCCGCGGTCGCCGCCGTCAACGCCAGCAGCGAGAGCGCGATGCTGACTTCGGTGTAGCCGACGAAGCCGTAGCGGACCAGATTGATCATGTAGAAGATCGGGTTGAAGTGGGTCAGGGTCTGGAACGGCTCCGGAAGCAGGGTCGCCGAGTAGAAGACCCCGCCGAGGAAGATCAGCGGCTGCAGGACGAAGGTCTGGGCGAAGGCGACGTCGTCGAACTGTTCGGCGCGGACCCCGATCAGCACGCCGAGCTGCGAGAAGAAGAAGCCGACGAGGAAGAGTCCGGGGATGAGCACGAGGATGTGGTCGACCGGCAGGTCGACCAGCAGCGAGGCGGCGATGAAGGTCAGCAGGGCGACCATCAGGCCACGCATGAAGCCGCCGAGGGAGAAGGCGAGAAGTAGCTCCAGCGGCGAGGCCGGCGAGGAGAGCTGGTCCTGGATCGCCCCCTGGAATTTCTGCTGCAGGATCGAGGAGGAGTTGTTGGCGAAGGCGTTGATCGACCAGGACATCATGATCAGGCCGGGGATGACGAAGACGACGTAGTCGATCCCGTGCAGGTTGCCTACCCGCGAGCCGAGCGCCGCGCCGAAGACCGAGATGTAGAGGAAGGTTTCCAGCAGCGGCGCGCCGATCGTCTGTTTCTTGATCTTCATGAAGCGGTTGATCTCGCGCCGCCAGAGCGTCGCGAAGCGGATCTGGGCGGCGCTCATGCCGGGCTCACCTCGATGTGCGAGCGCGAGAGCTCCTTGCGGCCGACCAGCGTCAGATACGCGTCCTCGAGGTTGTCGACGCCGTAGCGAGCGGCGAGCTCGCCGCTGGACCCCTCGCCGACGATCTGGCCTTCGTTGATGAAGGCGATCCGGTCGCAGAGCTGCTCGGCCTCCTCGATGTAGTGCGTGGTGAGCAGGATCGTCGTCCCCTCTTGGTTGATCCGCTGCATGTAGTGCCACAGCTCCAGCCGCAGCTCGACGTCGACGCCGGCGGTCGGCTCGTCGAGGATCAGCAGGCGGGGGTTGTGCATCATCGCCCGGGCCAGGATCAGGCGCCGTTTCATCCCCCCGGAGAGGGTGCGGGTGCGTTCGTCGCGCTTCTCGGTCAGGGAGAAGGTCTCCAGCAGCTCCACGGTCCGCTCGCGCCGCTCGCGCTTCGGCATGCCGAAATAGCCGGCGTGGTAGTCGAGCGTCTCCTCGACCGTGAGGAACCAGTCGAGGTTGACCTCTTGCGGCGCCAAGCCGACCGCCTGCCGGGCCGGGCCGTAGTCGGCGATCGCGTCGTGGCCGAAGACGTGGATCGCGCCGCCGGTGGGCTGCGCTAGCCCCGTCGTGCAGTGGATCAGGGTCGACTTGCCGGCGCCGTTCGGCCCCAACAGCCCGAACAGCTCCCCCGGCGCTATGTCGAGCGAGACGCCGCGCAGCGCCTCGACCCCGGTGGGGTAGCGCTTCTTCAGGTCGGTGATATGGAGAGCGTGTTTGTGCACGAGCGCTCAAACCTAGACGACCGCCGACCTCGGCCCCCCAAGGCCCAGCGGCCTCAGCCGGAGCGGCGCAGTTGGCGCAGCACTGACTGACCGGCGTTGTAGCCGTTCATGCCGTGCGCGCCGGCAGAGGGTGGGGTCGCGGCGGAGCAGATGAAGAGGCCTGGGGCGCCGGCGGAGTACGGGTCGAGGGCGATCCTTGGCCGGATCAGCGACTGCAGCGGCGTGTTGGCGCCGGTGACGATGTCGCCGCCAACGTAGTTGGGGTTGTAGGAAGCGAGGTCGGCGGGCGAGCGGACGTGGCGGGCGAGGATCCGCTCGCGCAGCCCGGGCGCGAAGCGTTCGATCTGGTCGAGCAGGGCCTTGGTCGCGTCGCCCGTGTAGCCATGCGGAACGTGGGCGTAGGCCCATAGCGGGTGCACGTCGCGATTGGAGCGCGAGGGGTCGGCGAGGTACTGCTGGCCGACGAGGACGAAGGGCCGCTCGGGCATCCGACCGCGGTTCGTCTCGCGCTCGGAGACGACGATCTCCTCGAAGGAGCCGATCGCGTGCACGGTCCCCGCCCGCCCCGACGCCTCGTCGGTCCAGGGCACGCCGCCCTCGACCGCGAGGTCGACCTTGAATGCGCCGGGGCCGTGCTTGTAGCGCCGATAAGCGCGGACCACGCGCGCCGGCAGCCGCTCTCCGGCGATATCGGCGACGGCAGCCGGGGCGAGGTCGAAGATCACTGCGTCGACCGCCGGCAGCTCCACGAGCGAGCGCACCGGCCGGCCGGTCTCGATCCGGCCGCCGTGCTCCCGCACCGACGTCGCCAGCGCGTCGGCAATCGCCCGCGAGCCGCCCTGGGCGACCGGCCAACCGTTGTGGTGACAGGCACACGTCAGCGCCATGCCGGCGGCGGAGCTGAGCGGGCGCGAGAAGGGACTGAACGAGTGGGCGGCGGTGCCCCCGAACAGGGCTCGCGCCTGCTCGGTGGGGAGGGCACGCGCCAACAACGAGACCGGCGCCAGCGCAGCCGGGGCGAAGCGAGCCAGGGCGAGCGGGTGGCGCGGCAGGTGCACCGGCGGCCGCATGATGTCCTCGCTGAGGGCCTCGAAGTGCTCGGAGGAGGAGCCGAAGAGCCGCTTCCAAGCGGCACCGGCGGAGCCGAGCCCGGCGGCGGTCTGCTCGATCGAGCGTTGCATCACCGCCGCGCTGCCGTCGTCGAAGGGGTGCGAGAGGTCGAGCTCGGCCCAGGCCCACTCCAGGCCGTGGCGCTCCAGACCGAGCGAGCTCAGCGCCGGTGAGCCAGGCGCGAACGGGTGCGAGGCCGAGCAGTCGTCGTGCAGAAGTCCCGGCAAGGTCAGTTCGCTGGTGCGAGTCCCCCCGCCCACCGTCGCCGCCGCCTCGAGCACCGTCACCTCCACCCCGCTCGCGGCGAGCGTCGCCGCGCAGGCGAGGCCGTTGGGCCCGGCGCCGACGACGATCGCGCTGCTCATGCGGCGGTCGCGGCCCGGTCGCTCGTGATCTCGCCCACCGTCTCGACCGGGAACGGGCGCTCGTCCAGCCAGGGCTGGCGCTCGACCATGTCGGCGACGTTGACCCACCCCTCCTCGACCAGGCCGTCGGCGGCGTCGAAGATCCGGTAGCGCTGGCGCTGCACGTGGGCGGGCTGGGACTCGAGCACGACGATCCGCACCTCCCCCGGCTCGAAGCGGCAACGCTCCTGGATCGCCGCCAGCAGCCGCTGGTCGTGGAAGTGACCGTCGCCGAAGTTGTAGCCGAGCACCACGCCGGCGACGAGCTCTCCCTCGCGCACCGCGTAGTCCTCGACGTCGTCGACAGCCCGCTGGACGAGCCCGTTGAGGGCGCGGCCGTGCGAGTGCATCGAGCGGAAGGCGAGCCCTTTGTAGACGAGCACCTCGATCAGCTCGGGGTCGTAGAACTTGGCCAGCTGCTCGGTGACGATCGGCGCCGGCTTGACCAGCTCGGCGTCGAGCTTCGCCTCGGCATTGCCGTCGCGGCGGAAGAGCCACTGGCTGGTCGCCCAGTTGCCGGCGTAGTAGCGCATCGAGGGCAGGAAGGAGACGAGGTCGGGGCGGAAGTTGCCGAGCACCGGGAAGCCGACGCAGGTGACGGCGAGGATCGCCAGCAGGAGCGGGTCGTCGAGGGTGGAGAACGAGGTCGCGCCGTAGTGGCCGAAGAGGAAGAGGACGCCGAAGATCATGAAGATGTTCCACTCCAACGGGACGGCGAGCGGGAAGGTGGAGAGGATGTGGAGGTGGAAGATCACCATCCCGGCGACGGCGATCGTGCCGATCACGCCGCCTTGGGAGACGAGCAGGATCAATGGCAACGTGAACTCCATCGCGGTTCCAAGGTGAGCGGCCAAGGCCCCAGTCGAAGACGGTCTTAAATCTTGGGGATAGGCGCGGTAGAGGCGCCGCTTCGCGGCCCGCCAGCGGTTCCACGGCGTGTTGCTGATCATCACCGTCACGACGAAGGGGAAGTGGCGGTTCAGCTTCGACGAGGCAGCCCCCCACCAGATGCAGACGAAGACGAGCTGGGCGGCGACGATCAAGTTGGTCAGCGGGAAGAGGAAGATGATCGCGAGGTTGCCGTAGATCTCGGCGCGGGCGGCGAGGAAGGGGACCTTGTCGCGCAGGCCCAGCAGGACGAGGAAGGCAAGCAGGACGGCGACGGCGACCGGGTCTAGGCGACCGGCGCTCGCCGCGCTCGCGTCGATGCCATCGGAGAGCAGCAGGTTGAGCGCGGCGACGATCAGTCCGGCATAGAGGGCGACGTCGAAGAGCGTCCGCCTGGTGCCGCGAGTGAGCGGCACGCGCTCGGGCCAGGGCGGCAGGCGCGTCGTCCCCGGTCGCAACCAGTAGAGGACGCCGCCGATCATCGGCGAGAAGCGCAGCGTCAGCGGCAACGAGCCGGCGCCGAGGCCGAGTACCTCCCACAGCATCGTCCAGATAACCGCCTTCTCGAAGACGATCGGTTCGGTCCACCAGTCGCCAAGGTTGCCGATGCCGCCCAACCCGGACGTCGTCGCCGAGATGACCAGCAGGCCGCCACCCGCGAAGAGGACGAGCTTGACCAGGTAGAGCAGGTAGACGAAGTAGGGCGTGCCGAAGCCGTTCAGCGCCCAGTCCTGCGCCAGCGCCTTGATCCGCTCCAGGTGCGGACGGCGACGCCACTCCTCGTACTCGAACGGCGGCTCTGCGGGGCTGATGAAACCCATGCGTCAGAGCCTATCCCGGTAGGGGTTCCACTTAAGACGTTCCACCCCTACCGGGATAGGCTCTCGTCATGAGCCGCCCCTTACTCGCAGTCGACACTCCGTCGTTGCTGTTTCGCGCGTACTACGCGCTGCCTGACTCAATTAAGGGGCCAGACGGCAGGCCGGTCAACGCACTGCTTGGGACCGCCAACTTGATCCTTGCCGAGGTGGAAAAGCACCAGCCGCGAGCGGTCGTCCTCTGCTTCGGGCCCGACGCGGCCTCCTATCGCACCGAGCTCTACCCCGCCTACCATGCCAAGCGCGAGGCGGCGATGCCCGACGACCTTTCGCCCCAGTTCGCCGCCGCCCGCGACTTCTTCGAGGCTTTTGACTGGACGGTCGCGACCAGTGAGGACCTGGAGGCCGACGACCTGCTCGGCACCTACGCGCGCCGCGAGGCCGAAGCGGGTGGTCGGGCGCTGCTGATGACGGGAGACCGCGACATGTACCAGTGCGCCGGCGAGCGGGTCACCGTCCTCTACGTCAAAACCGGCGGCGGCAAAGGCGCCGAAGAGGTGGGGCCGTCGGAGGTGCGCAAGCGCTACGGCATCGACCCCGAGTTGGTGCCCGATTTCATCGCCCTGCGCGGCGACCCGTCCGACGGCCTGCCGGGCGCCAAGGGCGTGGGCCCGAAGACGGCGGCCGAGCTGCTGCGCCGCCACAGCTCGCTGGAGGCGGTCCTCGACAACGCGATCCGCGAGCAGCGTCCCAAATTGCGTGGCGCCCTACTCGACGCTCGCGAGGAGCTGCTCGCCTTCAAGGACATCGCCACCCTGCGCGACGCCGGGGTCGAGCGCCCACCGGACCGGCCCACGGATTGGGCCAGTGCCGCCGCGGCCGCGCGCGAGCACGGCATGAACCGCCTCGCCGAGCGCCTGGAGACCTTCTCTTCCTAGCGGTGCTCGGGATTGAGGAAGTCGAAGCGGCAGCCGGCGTCCCATTCGGTGCGTTGGTTGCCGTGGGCGGGGATGCCGCCGGCGTCCTTCAGCATCCGCGCCAGGTGCAGCATGTTCCAGGCGGCGAAGGTGGTGTTGCGGTTGGTGAATTCGTTCTCAGGTCCGCCCGAGCCCTGGTCGAGATAGGACGGCCCCGGCCCGGCCTCGCCGATCCAGCCTGCGTCTGCCTGCGGCGGGATCGTGTAGCCGAGGTGCTGCAACGAGTAGAGGACGTTCATCGCGCAGTGCTTGACCCCGTCCTCGTTGCCGGTCACCAGGCAACCACCAACCCGGCCGTAGTAGGCGTACTGGCCGGCGTCGTTGAGCAGGTGCGAGTTGCCGTAGAGCCGCTCGACGATCTGGGTGGCGACCGAGGACTTCTCCCCCAGCCAGATCGACATGCCGAGGACGAGGATGTCGGCGGCCATCACCTGCTCGAAGATCCGCGGCCACTCGTCCCGCTCCCAGCCGTGTTCGGTCATGTCCGGCCAGACGCCGGTGGCGATCTCGTGGTCGACGGCGCGGATGCACTCCACCGTGACCCCGTTGCGCCGCATGATCTCCATCGAGATGTCCATCAGCCCCTGGGTGTTGGACACCTCGGGGCTGCGCTTCAGGGTGCAGTTGACAAAGAAGGCGCGCAGGTCGGAGTAGTCGGTCATCGCGGCGGGCCGCGATTCTACGTTAGCCGGCCGGCACCACCTCGATCGTGCCGTGCATCTGCGGGTGGATCGAGCAGACGTACTTGTAGGTGCCGGGTTGCTTGAAGGTCTCCGACTTGAGCTTGCCTTCGTCGATGGTGCCGGTGTCGAAGCTGCCGTCTTCGGCGGTCGCCGTGTGCGCGACCGAGTCCTTGTTGAGCCAGATCACCTTGCCGCCTTCCTGGATCGTCACCGGATCCGGACTGTAGGCAAAGTTCTCGATCTCGACCTTCTCCGAGCGCACGGCATCGCCGCTGGGTGCGGGGGCGTTGGCTCCCGAGGCGGATTCACCGCCCGACTCGGTCGTGGCGCCCTCGGTGGTAGCGCCACTCGATTCGCCCGTGGTCGAGGAGCTCGAATCGCCGCAGCCGGCTACCCCGAGAACCGTCAGAGCTAGAACCGTCAGAGCTAGGATGGCGCAGAGGACAGGGAACGCGAGGAGCTGTTTGGCTTGCATGCGTCCACCGTACCCCCCTCGCCTGATCCGAACCGCAAGGCGCCGTCGTCGATCGCGCCGCGGCGGATCGTGCGGATGTCGAAGACGTAGTTCTGACGCAGCTTCCACGGCTCCTTCGAGCCCTGTTTGGGGAACTCGTCGAGCGAGCGCAGGACGTAGCCAGAGGTGAAGTCGAGCAGCGACTCCTCGGTCACCGAGGGATCGACCTCGGGAACGCAGCGCCTATAGGCGCGGGCGTCCATGTGGTTTAGGAGGCGACAGACGTACTCGGAGGTGAGATCGGCCTTCAGCGTCCAGGAGGCGTTGGTGTAGCCGACGGTGAAGGCCATGTTCGGTACGCCACTCAGCATCATGCCCTTGTAAGTCATCGAGCGGGGCACGTCGACCGCCTCGCCGTCGACCTCGAGCTCCATCCCGCCGAGGAAGAGCAGGTTGAGGCCGGTCGCGGTGACGACCACGTCGGCCTCCAGCTCCTCGCCGGACTCGAGCTCGATCCCACGCTCGGTGAAGGTCCTGATCGTGTCGGTAGCGATCGACGCTTTGCCCACCGAGATCGCGCGGAAGAGATCGCCGTCGGGGACCAGGCACATACGCTGATCCCAAGGGTTGTAGTGCGGCTTGAAGTGCTTGTCGACGTCGTAACCCGGTGGTAAAGACCGCTCGACCCCCCGGCGGATCATCCGCTTGACCAGCTCTGGCCGGCGTCGGCTGAGTTGGTAGAAGGCTGTCTGGATCAGGACGTTCTTCCAGCGCACGACGGCGTAGGCGGCGCGCTCGGGCAGGTGGCGGCGCAGCCAATCGGCGATGCGGTCCTGGGCCGGCAGCGAGGCGATGTAGGTGGGCGAGCGCTGCAGCATCGTCACGTGCGCCGCCTTCTCCGCCATCGCCGGCACCAGGGTCACAGCGGTGGCGCCGCTGCCGATCACGACCACGCGCTTGCCGCTGTAGTCGAGATCCTCGGGCCAGTGCTGCGGGTGGACGATCGGGCCGGTGAAGCGCTCCGTTCCTTCGAACTCCGGCGTGTAGCCCTCGTCGTAGCGGTAGTAGCCGCTGCAGGTCCAGAGGAAGTCGCAGGTCAGACGGACGGTCTCGCGGCTGTCGGTGCGTTCCGCCTCGACGGTCCAGCGTGCATCATCGCTCGACCACTTGGCGCCGAGGACCCGGTGACCGAAGCGGATCTTCTCCCCGATCCCGTTCTCCCGCGCCGTCTGCCGCACGTAGTCGAGGATCGAGGGCCCGTCGGCAATCGACTTCGCCGCTGTCCACGGCTTGAAGCGGTAGCCGAGCGTGTGCATGTCGGAGTCCGAGCGGATCCCGGGGTAGCGGAAGAGATCCCAGGTGCCGCCGAGCTCGCCGCGCGCCTCGAGGATCGCGTAGCTCTTGCCCCTACAGCGGTCCTGCAGGTGCCAGGCCGCGCCGATCCCGGAGAGGCCGGCGCCGACGATCAGCACATCGAGATGTTCAGGCGACCCCTCGGCCACAGACTGCCATTCTCTCAGACTGGCTGGTCAGCCAGTGTGATCTGCCGCATACCGCCGCGGAAGCCGCGCGGCTAGCCGACGCTGTAGCGGAGGTGAGTGACCTCGGGAGTGTCGATAACCAGGATCGGCTCCAGCTTCAGGCCCACTCCAGCGCCGCCCTCGAACAGCCGCGCGCCGTCGCCGAGCAACACGGGCACGACGTTGAGCTGCATCGGGTCGACGCGGCCGGCGGAGAGGTACTGCCGGGCGACGTCGGCGCCGCCGCCGATGGTCACGTCCTGATCGCCCGCGGCCTCCCGCGCCTGCGCCAGCGCCGACTCGATCCCGTCGGTGACGAAGGTGAAGGTCGTCCCGCCCAGGGTCAGGGGGTCCCGCTCGTGGTGAGTGAGGACGAAGATCGGCATGTCGAAGGGCGGTTCGTCTCCCCACCAGCCCTGCCAGGGATCGTCTCCCCACGGCCCGGGTCCGCCGCCGAACATGTTGCGGCCCATGATCCCCGCGCCGACGCCCTGCCACGATTCTTCGACCAACGGCGTCGAGGCGGTCACCTCTCCTCCCTCGCGACCGTGCGGCTCGCGCCAGGCGGCCAGCTTGAGGATCCACTCGTGCAGCTGCATGCCGCCTTCGCCGAGCGCATGCTCCTCGCTCTGGTTCGGACCAGCGACGTAGCCGATCGAGCGAGATCGAGATCTCGAATCTCAGCTTGGCCATCACAGCGTGAGCACGTGGGCGTGCTTCGGGTCGACCCGGCCCTCGAGCACGTCGAGGTAGGCGTCGCGGACCGCGTCGAAACCCTCGCCGGGGATCGTTTCGAGCCAGGAGCCGGTCCACTCGCAGAACGGGTGCCAGGTATCGGCGACACGGCTTTCGAGCCCGGCGCGGCCCCAGTCCTCGGAGCGCCTCGTGACCCGATCCGGAGCGAAGAAGAAGGTCGGGGTCGGACCCGGCAGATCGCCCCCGCCGGCGCCCAAGTCCTCCCAATGCGTGACGCCGACAGCCATGCTGTGGACGAGCTCGTCGCCGAAGTGCGAATGGACGGCGTGGCGCACCGCTCCGTCGCCGGCGACATCGACGAAGGTGGCGGGACCGGACTCCAACGAGTCGATCGCGTCGTAGACGACCGTGCGGCCGTAGATCCCCAGGCCCTCGACAAACTTGACGCTCCGAGGCGAGGTCAGGCCGACGAGTTCCACTCCGTCGCGCTGCGCCAACAGGAGAGCGGCGGCAATCGCGGTCTTGCTCGAAGCGCTCGACATCAGGATCCGCCCGCGCGTCGCCAGACCCTCGTCCGCGAGCTGGTCGTCGATCAGGAACGAGGTGAAGAAGAGCGGCCGCAGCAGCATCTGGATCTCCTCGGTGTCAGATCGGTAAAACGGATCGACGCCGGTCGTCGGATAGCGGTTGTAAGCGGATGGCAGGGTGGCTCGGTGCGGCGAGCCATCGACGAAGCCGGCCTCGCCGGCGTCGGCCGGTGTCACCACCAACTGCGAGGACGGGGGCAGGTATCCGTACACGCGCATCCCGGGCTCGACCCCGTCCGCCTTGCTCTCGGCGACCTCGGCGAAGCCCCACATCGGCACCCGCCCCCAACCCTCCTCGGCCGGGAAGAAGTTCCAGTAGGACATCGCCTCGCCGAAGACGGCGTAGGTGACGTTGTTCGAGGTCAGCCCGAAGGTGTCCACGCGGAGCAGGGCCTGCCCCGGCTCGAGCCGCGGGGCAGCGCCCTCGACGACGCGACACTCGCGCAGATCGTCTCTCTTGACCAGGAAGTCCGTCATCGGGACGGGAATGCTCTCACGTTCATACTCATGCCATTCGCATGGAGGGTTCGCAGGCAGAGAAGAAGACGGTTCTGGTCACGGGCGGCTCGGGCTTCCTCGGCGGCTGGTGCATAGTCGAACTCCTGCGCCGCGGCTACCGGGTGCGGACGACCGTGCGGGATCTCGCCCGCGAGGGGGAGGTTCGCGACGCGGTCGCAACCCAGGTCGATCCCGGCGACCGCCTCACGGTCCTGGCCGCCGACCTGCTCGCTGACGACGGCTGGACGGAGGCCGTGGCCAGATGCGACTTCGTCCTCCACGTCGCCTCGCCGTTCCCCCCGGTGCAGCCGAAGGATCCGGACGAACTGATCGTGCCGGCCCGCGACGGCACCCTGCGCGTCCTGCGGGCGAGCCTCGATGCCGGCGTCGAGCGCATCGTCGTCACGTCCTCGGTCGCGGCGGTCACCGGCGGCACCAAACCGGTCTCCGGTCCGCTGACCGAGCAGAACTGGAGCGACCCCGACAATCCCCGGCTGACCCCCTACGCCCGCTCGAAGACGATCGCCGAGCGCGCGGCTTGGGACTTCATGCAGGAACGGGGTGCGACGGAGAAGCTGGCGACCGTCAACCCCGGCGCGATCGTCGGCCCGGTGCTGAGCGACGATCGCTCCTTCTCCCTGCAGGCGATCGACCGGCTGCTGGGGGGCATGCCCGGCGTGCCGCGGATCGGCTTCAGCTTCGTCGACGTGCGCGACGTCGCCGACCTCGAGATCAGGGCGATGACCGCGCCGGCGGCCGGCGGCGAGCGCTTCATCGCCGCCGAGCCGTTCAAGTGGATGTCGGAGGTCGCCGCGGTCTTGCGCGAGCGTCTCGGCGAGGATGCGGCGAAGGTGCCGACCCGGACGGTGCCGAACCTGCTCGTGCGCACGATGGCGGTCTTCGATCCCAGCATCCGCTCGATCCTCGGCCAGCTCGGTCGCAGGACGGCGCTCTCGAGCGAGAAGGCGAAGAGCCGGCTCGGCTGGTCCCCGCGCCCGCTCGAGGACACGATCGCCGAATGCGCCCGCAGCCTGCTCGGCACGGGCGCGGCAGATAACCAAACCTGACGCAGCCCCCAGAACGAACCAGGGCCACCCGAAGGCGGCCCTGGCCTGGTGCTTGGAGACGAGCGCGGGAACGTCGAACGGGTGGGACAAAGCCCGCCTCCCTACGCTCGCCGGTGCCCGGGGTGGATTCCGCCGGGCGCCCGAACCAGTGCGGCGCCCGGGCCTAGCGGCCCTGCACCTCCAGAGTCCCCTCAAGCATGTGATTCAAGTTAGGACCACCTCCTTTCTCTGGTGATCTGATTGAAGCAAACCCGCCAGTCCGATTGCCGGCCCGTCTCACGGGGGCGCCGAACGGCAGCGATCCCGGTCCGTTGCTTTGGGCTAAGCTTGCACGGAATATTTTGATAAAACTGAGATAAGCAACCTAAAGGGGAGGAACAGTGGAGGCCAGTAGCGGTGAAGGTTCGCCTGCCGCGACCGTCGGCGAGCTGATCGATACTGCGGCCGAGAAGATTGCCGGCGCGGGCTGCGAGGAACCTCGCCAGGACGCCGAAGTGCTCGTCGCCGACGCGCTCGGGGTGAGCGTCGAGGAGCTCTCGCGCAACGGCTCCGGCGAGGTCTCGCCGGAGCTTGAGAGCGCGATCGAGACCGCTGTGACCAGCCGCGCGGGACGCGAGCCGTTGGCCTACATACTCGGCCGCGAATCGTTCCGCGGGATCGAGCTGAAGGTCGACGAACGGGTCCTGATCCCGCGTCGCGAAACGAGCCCGCTGGTCGACGCGGCACTCGATCTGCCGGAGGGCGCCCGCGTGCACGAGGTCGGCACCGGCTCCGGGGCGGTGGCGCTTGCCCTGCTCAGCGAGCGCCCCGACCTGCGCGTCACCGCCTCCGACGTCTCGCCGGAGGCTGTCGAAGTCGCGCGCGAGAACGCCGAGCGCCTCGGGCTGGACCTCGAGGTCACCGTGGCCGCCGGATTGCCCGACGGGATCGACGGTCTCGATTTCGTCGTCGCCAACCTCCCCTACGTGACCGACGAGACGATTGGCATCCGCCCGCCGGAGATACGGCGCGAGCCGAAAGTCGCCGTCATGATCGACGGTGGGACCGACGGCCTCGACGTGATCCGCGGCCTGATCGCCGAAACGCCGAGCGGTTGCCGGATGGCCCTCGAGCACGACTCACACCACGGGCCGACGATGCGCGAGCTGCTGCGCGACGCGACCACCATTCGGGACTACATGGGAGCGGAGCGGGTGACCGCCGGCCGCGCTCCCTGAGCTGGGCGACCGGCCGCTCAAGGTGCGAACTCCTATGTCGTCGAGCCAACCGGACACTCCAGACCGCGTGCTGCTCGTCACCGGGGCGTCCTCCGGAATCGGCGCCGAGACGGCGCGGCGGGCTTCGCGGGAGGGCTACCGGCTGGTCCTCGCGGCCCGATCCGACGATCGTCTGTCTGCCCTTGCCGAGTCGCTCGGCGGCAGCGACCGGGCCATAGCGGTGCGGTGCGACGTGCGGGAGTGGTCCGACCAGCAGGCGATGGTGCAAGCGGCTCTCGACGCGTTCGGCCGGCTCGACGTCGTCTTCGCCAACGCCGGGATCGGCGGTACCCCCGGCTTTCAGGCCGAGAGCCCCGAGTTCTGGCGCGACATGGTCTTGACCAACGTGTACGGGGCGGCGCTGACGATCCGCGCCGTCATGGATGCCCTTCGCGATTCCAAAGGGCACCTCGTGCTGACCGGCTCCGTGGCGGGGAGGATCGTCTATCCCGGCTCGCTGTACTCCTGCACGAAGTGGGCTGTTACCGCGATGGGGGAGGCGGCGCGTCGTGAGCTGCAGGGTTCCCGCGTACGGGTGACGCTGGTCCACCCGGGGGTGGTCGACACGCCCTTCTTCGCGGAGCCCGAACCGGTGACGATCGAAGCCGAGGACATAGCCAGGGCGATTCTCTTCGCCCTCCAGCAACCTCAGCACGTCGACGTGAACGAGATCGTCGTCAGGCCGACCGATCAGGAGGAGTAAGCGCGGCCCCTGGAGCGCGGCGCGGTCTCGGCGAGCATCGGACCCAGCACCTTGGCCTCGATCTCGGGCCAGTGGGCGGTGTGCTGCATATGCATACTCGGCCGATTGCCGTTCACACGCTGGCGCGAACCGGCTGGGGCGATGAAGAGATCCGCCAGCGCGGCGTCGGCATCGGCCTGGGAGCTCTGCTGCTGCAGAGCGGCGGCGACGAGGCACCTGAGGGAGTGCAGGCTCCGGTCCCCGTCCAACTCGCAGCGCGCCTCGAGCCCTCGGTAGAACTGCGAGCCGGTTACCGGCTTCACTTCGAAGCCGCTGTCGTTCGCGCAGGCGATGATCGTGTCGAGGCTGGTGCCCTCGGGGTGGAAGAGATCGAGCGTCTTCGCCTCGCCATCGCGATCGAGGATCGAATCCACCATCGCCCCCGCGACCCAGTCGGCGGGCGAGTAGTCGAGGGTCATGAGGTCAGCCGGGTATATGCCCAGGGTCAGGCACGAGCGTATGAAGAGATAGCTCAAGGCTCGCGTGTTGGGGAGCCCGGTACCGGAATGCGGCATCACCTCGCCAAGCCGGTGCACGACGATGTCGTACCCGCGCTCGGTTGCCCGTTCCGCCAGGCGCTCCGCCACCCACTTGCTCAACCCATAGCCGTCCGCCGGCGGGCTGGCGGCATCGCGGACGCTGACCGAGGAGACATGGTGCACGCGCTGGGACCCCCGGGCGGCCAATCGCATCAACCGGGCGAGGCCCTCCACATTGGTGGGCCGGTGCCGCCGGTAGTCGTGGAGGAAGTCGACCATGCCCGCGCAGTTGACGATCGTGTCGACGCTGTGGGCAAGGTCCTCCAGCTCCGCCTCCGACAGTCCCAGTCCCTCCGATTCGAGATTGCCGGCAACGGGTCGCAGGCGGTCGCCGAAGGAGTCATCCCAGAGGCCGTAGGAGATCATTACGTTGCGGAGGCGCCCGGCAGCATCGCCGTTGCCGTCCCGCGCCAGGAAGAGCACCTCGACCCCCGTACGTGTCATCAGGTCGGCGGCGACGTGAACGCCGACGAAGCCCGTCGCGCCGGTCACCAGCACGGCGTCGCTGACGAACGTCTTGCGGCGCCTGCCGGCAGCGGGGGGAAGGTCGTCGAGCATGCGGCTGTCGCTTTCGGCCAGCTCCCTCTCATCCTCGCGGGAGGGCCCTTCATCGCTTGGTTGGTCGCCGCTGACTATGGCGGCAAGCCGGCGAATCGTCGGGGCTTCGTACACGCTGCGCAGCGGGATGCGCAGGTCGAAGCGGTCGGCGATGTCGAAAACCAGGTGAACGACCAGCAGGGAATCGCCCCCGAGCTGGAAGAAGTCGTCGTCGAGGCCGAAGTCGTCTCGCCCCAGGAGCTCTCTCCAGATTTCGCCGAGGGCGACTTCCGCCGGCGACTCGCCGAGCGCTCCGCCCGTCGACTCGTCCACCATTGCCGCGAGACGCTTGCGGTCCAGCTTGCCGTTATGGGTCAGCGGCAGGTCGTCGAGGAACACGAACCGGCTGGGCACGGCCTGCTTCGGCAGGAGGTTCAGCAGGTGGTTCTTGAGCTCGATCGGGCTCGCATTCCCGGTCGAAACGACGTAGGCGACGAGCCGGTCTCCGGCACCGGACTCCTCGGTGCTGACGACGGCGCGATCGACGTCGCGGTGCTCCACGAGCGCGTGCTCGATCTCGCCCAGCTCGACCCGGATCCCGCCGATCTTCACCTGGCCGTCCAGGCGCCCGACGAAGTAGAGCGTTCCGTCGGGGGCCTGGTGGACCAGGTCGCCGGTCCGGTACAGATTCCGGCCGTCGAGCTGGTCGAACGGATTCGGCACCCACATCTCCGCGGTCCGCTCCGGATCCCTGAGATAGCCCGCCCCGAGACAGACCCCGCCGATGTGGAGTTCGCCGATCATGCCCGGTGGAACGAGCTTCATCTCCTCGTCGAGAACCACCGCGTAGGTGTTGTCGATGGGACGCCCGATCGGTATCTCCTGCTCGCCCTCGGTGTCGACTGCATGGAACACCATGCCGATCGACGCCTCCGTCGGGCCGTAGGTGTTGGTAAGCCCGACCTCGGGCAAGAGCTTTGCGAAGCGGCGGCAGTAGGTCGGATTGATCTCCTCACCCCCGATCAGCAGGTTTCGCAGCGAGGACAGGCGCGCCACTTCCTCCGGGTCCTGCTCGAGCTGACGGACCAGGGTGTTGAACACCGAGGGGACGAAGTCGGTCATGGTCACCTGGTGGCGCTCGATCAGCTCGATGGTGTGGGCCAGATCCAGCTGCTTCGAAGACCGGGGGATAACCACCTTCGCACCGTTAGTCAGCGGCCACAGAAGCTGCCATAGCGAGGAGTCGAAGGCGGGCCTGCTGTTCTGAAGGCTGACCTCGCTCGGTCCGCTCCGGTAGCGCCGCGTCATGTACTGGAAGCGGTTGACGAGGCCCCGGTGGATGTTCAGCGAGCATTTGGGCGGCCCCGTGGATCCGGACGTCGGGATTCCGTAGATCAGGTCGGTGGGGAGAACCTCCTCGCGGACCCCGGCTGGAGGTGGGTCTCCGTGGCCGTCGTCGTCGCAACGGACCAGGCGATCTCGGAGGTCTTTCGGAACCAGTTCCGCGTCGGCGACGATGACCGCCTTGGGGTCGGTGTCGCGAAGGAGCTTTTGCAGCCTCTCCGCAGGCCACATCTCGTCCATGGGGACGAAGACCGCGCCGAGCTTCAGGCAGGCGAGTATGGCGATCGGCAACTCGAGCGAGTTGCCGATCAGCACGCCCACCAGATCCCCCTTGCGCACGCCCTTCCGTTCGAGGACGGCCGCCATGTGCTCGCCTCGGGAGCCCAGTTCCGCATAGGTGAGGAACTGGTCCTCGAAGACGTATGCCGTGCTGTTCGGCTGGGCGACGATCTGCTTCTCGATCAGGCTCGTCACGGTCTCGTTCTCGGACAGCGGCCCGCGAGTGTCGTTGAACTCCCTCAGAATCCTGTCCGCCATCGCGTCGGAGACCAGCGGCAGCCGCAAGACGGGAGCTCCCCTCTCGAGGGTTCGCGATCCGGAGGCGGCGGCGACCATACTCGCCAGCAATACCTCCATGCGCGCGGCTTGCAGGAGGTTCCCGTCGAAGGCCAGGATCAGCTCGGCTTCGTCGCCCCCGGAATCCCAGGCGAAAGCGCAATCGACGTTTCCCAGGGTGAAGTCGACGTTCTTCGGCAACAACCTCCAGGCGTTGTCAGACCCGGCGTCGAGCGACATCGGGTCGCACACGACAGCGTGCGCGAGAGGACGATCCCCCGACGGTGAGCTGGCCTGCCGCGGGGGTAAGGCAGTCTTGCCGGCCTGCAGGCGGCCCGCCGCCGCGACGACGTCGTCAAAGGCCCGGTTCGACGGGACGGAGACCTGCATCTCGACGAAGCATCCTGCCCCGTCTGCCTCGACCCCCAGCACGATCTCGTCGCATGACAGGTAACGCCCGAGGACCGCGGCGACAACCGCGGGAAGGAACGCGCGTGGATCGGCGTCGAGGGAATCGAGGTCAAGCGCCGCCCGCAGGGTTTGCGGGCTGGGGGTCGAGCCCAGCCTCGCCGAGGTCGGTCGCAGTCCGCGGGTTACCTCCATGGCCAGCGGCGACCGGTTGTGGTCGTGGGCGGTGCGCGTGTCGGCCTGGCCGCATCGAGCCCCGTCATGTCCGGAGGCGCCGTGGCCTCCGGTCGCTCTTTCGTGGTATCGCCCATTGTCTAAATAAATTTGATTATTAAGCGGACAAAGTAGCATAGGCCTCCGAACCCAGACGCAGGAGGCGTTCAGATCGACGGCAAGGCCAGCCACGTATGGCTCTGGGCAGTGACCCCCAACCGGATAGGGGGCTCCACGGAGTGGGCGTTCGCCCGCCTGTCGCCGGATGAGCGCGGGCACGCGGAGCGCCTTGAGGACCCGGTCCGGCGAGCAAGGTACGCGATCGTCCGCGCCGCTCTCCGTCAGCTTCTCGGCCGGTATACCGACCGGGATCCGTCCCAAATCCGATTCGCCTACGGCCGGACGGGCAAGCCAAGGCTCGTGGATGCCCCGGTCGACTTCAACGTCTCGCACAGCGGTGACCTGACGATCGTCGCGCTCGCGAGGAACACGACCGTGGGGGTGGACGTCGAGAGGCGAAGACGCTCCTTCAGGGCCGGGGACGTGGCGAACCGGCTATTCCACAAGGAGGAGAGGGAGCAACTGACAGCTTTGCCGGATGCGGATCTGCCCGGCGCCGTACTGCGCTGCTGGACCATCAAGGAGGCCGTGGGCAAGGCCATCGGCCTCAGCCTCGGCCAGCTGCTGAGGGAGGTGGTCGTGGATGCCGACCCCACCACCCCTCCGCGGTTGCTCAGGGTCGGTGGGAACCGCGCTCCCGAGCACTGGACCATCAACCAGATGTCGCTCGTAGAGCGTCGTGCCCTGGTGGCAATCGCCGCCCCCGTGCCCGAGGTTCGCCTGGAGCCGATCCGCCGCTTTCACTTGCCTTGAGCGTCTGGACAGCCAAGGATCGGCATTCGGCGCTAGCCGAGCAGCGGCTCGGGCCATTGCGCTCGAACCACCCAACCCGGGTTCCCGGCCCGCTGCCATAGCTCCTCGCATAGATGCGGGGCGATCGGCGCCAGGAGAACGACCAGCCGGCAGAGGGCGAATCGGACGGCGGCGGTGTCCTCGGCGGTCAACTCACCCCGCTCCTCTCGCGCGCGCCGCTCGAAGTCCTCGATTCGCGCGAGCAGCGCTTCTATGTTCCTCGCCGCTCTGTGCCCCTCGAGCTTGCTGTTGTTCTCAGTGACCTTTCGCAGGGCGATGTCGCACCACTTGGCGAGTCGGCGCCGCAGCCGATCGGAGGTGTCGATCGAAGCCTCGCCGGCTTGGCCGGAATCCAGGCGCACATCGGCGAAGGACCACAGGCGCTTTAGGAATTCCCCGGACGAACGCAGAACGGCGTCGAGCTCCTCTGCGCCGAACCTCTTCGAGGGGGCCGCCGCATGCAGGAGGGCGAACCGCAGCGTATCGGCCCCGACCCGTCCAACCAGCGCATCGGCATCGTTCGCTCCGGCGGGCACGGCGCCAGTGTCGAGCTTGCCCAAGACCAGGCTGCGCGCGTCGCCGTTCGGCACCATGTCGCTCAGCCCCAGATTCCGCAGTGCTTCGAGGGCGACGAGGCTGCAGAGGGGGGCGGCCCGGGACTCGCTGTCGTGAAGGCTCTGGCTCGCGAGCATCCAGCGGCGAAGCTCGGGGTGGTCGAGGGCGGCGCCGACCCGGTCCGCGGGCGGAATCGCGACCAGCATCTCCGCCCAGGCCGCCACCCGAGGATCGAGCACTGCCTTTTCGCGCTGGGCCGGCTTCCCGCACTCGGGGCAGGCGAACTCGGAGTCCTTGGGCAGCGGAAGCGCATCGACCGGCACCGGCACCACACCGCAGTCGCCGCAGCAGACGAGTGGCACCGGCGTGCCCGCCGAGGCCCGATCGGGGCTTGAGATGGGCAGGCTGTGGGCTCGGAAGCGAACGGCCGGCCGCGGCTTCGACGGCTTGATCCGCAAGTCCCAGCGCAAGCTCGGCGGCGACGGGAGATACTTGGAAAGCTGCTCGTCGTGCGGATCCGCGGAGGGGATGCCGAGGACGGCGGTAACGCCGAAGCGGGCGTCGACGGCGAGGGATACAACCAGAGGCAGCGGCTCCTCCCGATCGGGGACGTGTATCCAGGCTCCCGTGTCCATGACCGAGGAAAAGCCGAGCTTGCCACCATTCCGATCGCCGTCTCCCGAGCGAAGCGCCGTAATCCGCTCGACCAGCCCCGGGTCTTGGACCAGGCTCTCGATCGCCGGGTGACTCGGCGAGACGGCGACGAACCGGGCCTCCTCGGTCTTCTTGGGGAGCGGCGTGAACAGGACCAGCGGCGTGCCGTTGAGCGCCTTCGTCTCGAACTCGACCCCCTCGACTCGCCCGAGCAGGTCGCCTTCGGCCATTGCCTCCGGGTCGAGTTTCAGATACCACTGTCCCGCCGGCATCTGCTGGACCGGGCCTTCGCAGAGGACGCACGACTCTCCACCCTTCTCTCCTTCTCCAGGCAGAAGGGTCCTGCAGCTCTCACACCAGCGCATCGGCTTCCCCGCGCGGTACACCGCTCCGCCATCGGCTAGCGCCAGGAAAAGCTGCTGGGACCACCGCTCAGAAGCCGCTTCGACGCTCTCGTAGGAGCGGGACCAGTCGACCGAGAGCCCCAGGGAATCGAGCTGTGCGCGCTTCTTCGCGGCGTTCTCGGGCGGCGGGCCCTCGCTGCCCTCGCCGGACACGTCCGGCTCGAAGCCCAGCGAAAACAGGACCGCGTCGCCGCTCATGCGACGAAAGCGAGCGTGCGCGTCAGCGAGGACGTAGCGACGGGCCTGGTCGAGGGTCACCGGGCCCGACTGCGAGACGGCCCCGGGCGAGACCCTGACGTCCAGGCGGCCCTCCTCGGCCGGCGGCGTCGCGAACGTGTCCTCCTCACGCCAGGCCGCCTGCCATCTGGTCTCCGTCTCTGCGACGGCAAACGGGAGCTCTGCCTCATCGACCGCACTGGAGGTCTTATCCGGTCCGGTATTAATCAAGATTTTTGTATGATAAATGATTCTGCGCCCGTAGCTCAAATGGTCAAGGGGGTTAAACCAGGGTTAGCCGAAGAGCCGAAGTGGTGGCCTTCGAGCCGGAAGAGCAATCTTGCCGGCGGCTGCACACCGCAACAGCGGTCGCTTCGCCCGACGTCCAGCCTTTTGAACTGCCCCTGAAGAGCGTCGGCCTTTTAAGCCGTCGGTGCGGGTTCGATCCCCGTCGGGCGCATTAAGACATCTGCGATCGGCCAGCGATGCCGTCAGCGCACGCCAGGTCGGAGCGCAGAGCGAAACTCCCTCCATATCGTGAACCCCAGCAATGCCAACAGCGCGGCGAGAACGACGAGATAGATAATTTTCTTTCCATCGGCGGGCGCGGCATTGGGAAGAGCGAGCTGCGGAGCGTTCGCCGTCCCAGGATGCCCGACGAACGGGGAATCGCCGGCCGCCCTGGCAACTAGCGGGACCAGCGACAGCAATCGAGCGGTGGCGGCTGCCGCCGGACGAAACAGGTCCCCTATTACTCCCGCTGCCCACCCTCGACCAGCTCCGCCACCGCCAAGCGGAATCGCAGGCCAGACGCGAGCGAACCACCGCTGCAAAGCAGCCACCTCGGCGGCCGTAATCGAGGGTGGAGCGCTGGACGCGGTACCGATCGCGCTGGGGGTCGCCTTGCTTGCGACTGCATCGGGGCCGTTTGGGGGGGTCGAGACCCGGCTGCCGGCATTGCGAGCAGAAGCAGCCGGAGCAGCCGCCCGCTGCGTCGTTTCCCTGCCGGTGCTCGTTACCGAGCCGATCGAATTCCTCGCGGCGCCGGCTATCCCATCAACAGAAGGCACCTTGACGCCAGAGCTAGGTGGAGATGGTGAGGGCGTCGGCGTGGCTTCAGTCTGCGACTTGACCGGAGTCCGAGGCGCAGCCGGAGCCTGAGGCCCAGCCGGAGCCTGAGGCGCAGCCGGAGCCTGAGGCGTAGCCGGAGCCTGAGGCGCAACCGGTGCCGGCGGCGCAACCGGTGGTCGCGGCGTCGCGGGAGGCGTCGGACTCGGAAGCGATGGCGCGGCGTTCGGAGCGGCATCGACCGATTTCACGGTCGACCCGACGACATCCGCCGCTTCCCCCACGAGCGTGGCGGACGCGGAGGGGACACTGGAAACCGAGCCGATCAGGATCGCGCCGGCAACCAAGCCGATCCGACACCAGAAGCGTCGTTCGAATGCGATCCCAGTCCCGTTCGCCTGTCCGCGGCTCATTCCAGCCCCCTCGTTGTTGAATAAGAATAATGCTGAACCTTTAGCTCTTACCCAATATTTGGACAGATATACCAGGGGTGGAGATTTCGGGGGCGGAATCGCGAGGAGAGCGCTGGGCGCTGACCCCCGAGGCAGCGGGACCTATACCTAACGCCGATTACCCCCTGTCTTGCAAGAGGGAGGCATTCGACGCTTTCCTTCCGACACCGTCTTGCTCAACACTTTGAGCAGCGGGTTCCAAGTCCCGCATTGATCTACCCCCGCTCTGACGGAGTCCGGTTTCTAGAGTCCTTCGGCCCCAAGGAGGATTCAGATGCCCCGCCGCTACCCAGCAGAGGTTCGTCATCAGGTGATCGAGCTAGCTCGATCGGGCACGAAAGTCGCCCAGCTTGCCGAGACGTTCGGCATGAGCGACGCCACCATCTACAACTGGCTCAAGCAGGAGAAGATCGACTCGGGGCAAAGCAAGCAAGAGGCGGCGACGCAGCATGAAGTTAGGTAGAAAGGGACCGATGAAGAGGCGGCGGATCTCTGTTGCGGCCTCGTCCTTGAAGATCAGCGCCGGACGGAGTCGCACGACGCGCGTCTCGGGATTGTCGGCTTCAAAGCGATCCAACTCTCGCTCTACCGCAACCTTGTGGCGCGAGTAGAACGAGGTGGGCGTGCCCTCGGTGGGCCAGCTCTCGTCGACCTCGCGGTCCTTGGGACCGCGCGAGTAGGCGCCGACGGAGGAGGCGTGGACCAGCTTCGGCACGCCGGCCGCGGCAACGGCCTCGAAGACGCGCCGGCTGCCCTCGACATTGATCCGCTCCAGCGTCACCGCGTCCCGCGAGGGCTGGATCGCCCAGGCGAGGTGGATAACGGTCTACCTGCGCCAGCGTGGCTCGCCGGAGTCAAAGCCCGTCGGCGCGGCGCACTCGGACACCGGGGTCGAGAGCTAGCTCCTCGGCGAGCAGGTCCGCTTTGGACTAGCCGATCGACAGGCAAACCGCGGTCGCATCGTCGGAGAGCTCTCCTCCGCGCTTGGCGACTACCGCACGATGTACCTCACGCACAGTGTCGGCCGCCGATCCGCGTGCAGAGCGGAGTGCGGCGTTGGCGATGCCCTCCATGCCCAGGCCAGCCTGCCCCTCTCCCTCTTCGACTACGCCGTCGGAAACCATCAGCAAACGATCACCGGCATAGAGAGTGTTCGAGTGCTCGCTTGGCTTGGGGGTCGCCCGGCCCCCAAGCCCGTGAGCTGAGGGCATCCGAAGGGGCTCAGTCGTCCCGTCCTCACGCAGAATCAGTGGCGCGACGTGAGCGCAGTTGGCGATCTCCAGCTGATGCGTGGTCGGATCCCAGTGAGCGACGATCACCGCCATCTCGGCCCGTGGCCCCGGCATCTCGCGAAGCGTCTGATGGATGACCATGAGCGCCTCGCCGATGGTGGCCCCGCTGCGCCTGCTCGCCCGCAGGGCACCGAGAGCAACTGCGCTGCTGGCGGCGGCGCGCGTGCTTTCGCCAAGGCCATCGGCGAGCGTTATCCAGACTCCATCGTGATTCTCCACGACGTCGAACCAATCGCCAGCCACCTCATAGGTCGGGAGGACGTTGCCGGCGACTTCTGCGCCGGTGACGCGGGAGATGCGCGGCGGCAGCAAGCTCTGCTGGATCTCCGCGGCGGCCTTCGGCTGCTTTCCCCTCTGGGCGCTGGCGAATGCGTCGGTGTAGCGATCGGCGAGGGTCACTGCCGCAGCCGCCTGACGTGCGAGCTCGGTCAAGGGCTCACGCGGATGACCGAACGCGATCAAGGCACCGATGGCACGGCCGCGAAGCCACAGCGCAAACAGCTCGACACCCCGAAACTCGGCGAGCTCATTGCGGAGGGTGGCAATGCCGTCCGCATCGAGCTCTGGGCCGATCGCGAAGGGAGCCTCCAGTTCTTCGCCCAGCCGCGTGGACCCAGCCATGTGGAGGAGGTGGCTGCCGTCGATGTCGAGGACATAGAGAGCGACTGGCACCTCGGCGATGCGCTGTGCCTCGGCCACGAGCTGCTCGGGGAGCAAGGCGGGCGGCACTACGTCAAAGACCTGGATCGCATCCAGTGCCAGGGAGCGCTGTCGCCCTAGGTGGCCGGCCGGAAGCGGCCCCTCCCCACTCTCCGCGAGCTGGACGGCCCCGTCTTGGGGGCGGGAGTCGAGCTTCGCGATCAGTGTGTCCCTGTCAGGAAAGCGTCGGTAGAGCGTCGAGCGCGAGACGCCGGCCGCGATGGCGATGTCGGAGAGAGTTGCCGAGGGGGACTGCTCGAGGAGTCGCTTCGCCGCCTCCAGGATGCGCTCGTCGTTGCGCAGAGCGTCGGCTCGACGCAGATCCGTCTGCGCGCTTTCTTGTGCCTGCCTTGCCATCGGATTCGTTCTGTTCCTTTGTCAACGTAGGAGCGGCTCCCAGACTCGACCCAGCCGCTAAGGCGAAGTGGAACACCTTGGAACACCTTGTCCTCCAAAAGTGTGCCATTTGAACCAAATTGCGCGACCTCGACGATTCGACCTCGTCAAGGTGGACAGAGAGATGTGCGACAGGTCAGCCAGCTGAATCCGCGATCCGAAGGAGCATCGAATGGCTCAAACCGACACGAGCTTCACCCGCAGGACGGGCGTCCCTTCCGAGGCCGAGGAGCGCTCGGTCTCCGAGCTCATGCGGCAGCTGACCGAACAGACAACCAGGCTTGCCCAGAAGGAGATCGAGCTCGCCAAGGCCGAGATGGCCGTCAAGGGCAAACGACTCGGGATCGGCGCCGGCGCCTTCAGCGCCGCTGGGCTGATCGTCCTTTTCGCGTTGGGCGCCGCGACCGCGGCGGCGATCCTTGGACTGGCGACCGCGCTCGAGGGTTGGGTCGCCGCCCTAATCATGGCGGTCGTCTATCTGATGCTCGCCGGGGTGTTGGCCCTCGTCGGCCGCTCCAAAGTTCAGGCCGCGACGCCGCCCGTACCCGAGCAGACCGCCGAAAGCATCAAGGAAGACGTGGAGTCGACCAAGGAAAAGGCCAAGGAGGGAAGAGCATGAGCGCTTCAGAGAGAGGGAAATCTTCGACCGCGACGGGTGCCGACGAGTCGCGCGAGCCGGAGGAGATTCGCGAGGACATCGAGCAGACCCGTGAGGAGCTGGGTGAGACCGTAGCCGCGGTGGCCGAAAAGACCGACGTGAAACAGCAGGCCCAGGCGAAGGCCGAGGAGTTGAAGGGACAGGCCGGCGCAAAGGCGAAGGAGTTGGGCGACAAGGCAAAGGAAATCGCTCCCGACTCCGCCACGGAAGGCGTGCAGCAGGCGCAGCGGCTCGCCAAAGAGAACCCCGTGCCGTTGGCCTTCGTCGGTGTCTTTGTGGCGGGCGTCGTATTCGGCAGGCTGCTGTCGCGATGAACGGGGCCGGACCACCACGGCCACGCGGCGAGCAGGCAATCGGCGATCGGAGTGAGCGCCGAGAGGATGACGTGCGGCGCGACTACAGGCCCGAGGGCGCCGGCGCCGATTCCAGCATCTTCGCGACCCTCAAACGCACCGCGACCGAGTTCATGGAGGACAACCTCACCGATTGGGCCGCCGCGCTCACCTACTACGGCCTGCTCGCCCTCTTCCCGGCCCTGATCGCGATGGTCTCCCTGATCGGGCTGATCGGGGATCCGAAAAGCACGACCGAGAGCCTGACGGAAATCGTCACTGAAATCGGCCCGGCCTCGGCGGCAGACACTTTCTCCGGGCCGATCGAATCGATCGCCTCCAACCAGAGCGCCGCGGGCTTTGCCTTCATCGCAGGATTGGCAGTGGCGCTTTGGTCCGCCTCGGGCTACGTCGGCGCCTTCATGCGCGCCTCGAACGTCATCTACGAGACGCCCGAGGGGCGGCCGTTCTGGAAGCTGCGGCCACTGCAGCTCGCCGTGACCCTGGTGATGGTCGTCCTGATGGCGGTTCTCGCCTTGGCGCTGGTCATGACCGGGCCGGTGGTCGAGGCGGTGGCCGGTCCGATCGGCCTTGGCGACACCGCGGTCAGCGTCTGGAACATCGCCAAGTGGCCGGCGATGGTGGCGATCTTCCTCTTCATGGTCGCGCTCCTCTACTACGCATCGCCGAATGTGAAGCTGCGTGGATTCAAATGGGTGACGCCGGGGAGCCTGGTTGCGATCGTCGTCTGGGCACTCGCCTCGGCCGCCTTCGCCTTCTACGTCGCCAACTTCGGCTCCTACGACAAGACCTACGGCACGCTCGGCGGCCTCGTCGCCCTGCTGGTCTGGTTTTGGATCAGCAACCTGGCGATTCTCTTCGGCCACCAGCTGAACGCCGAGCGCGAGCGCAGCCTCGAGATCGAAGAGGGACGCCCGAGGGCAGAGCGCGAGATCCAGCTCGAGCCACGCAGCGAGCCCAAGGAACAGAAGACCACCTGACCGGAAGGAAGCCCAGATGCCTGCAACCGACACGGCCTCCCGCCTCACCCCGTACATCGAGGAGCTTCTCAACAACGAGCACGCCCGGGAGAACCTCCGCGAGGGCGCCAGTCAGCTTCGCGCCGCCTACGAGCGCTCGAAGAAACGGTGGGTCAAGGCCACTCGTGACCGCAAGCTTCGACGCCAGCTGGAGAGCGCGACGACCGCACTCAGCGCAGGAGCCAGGGCACTTGCGAGCGGACGTCACAAGCCGAAAAGGCGGCGCGGGCGCCGACTCGTGTGGCTTATGGGGGTCGGCACCCTCGGCGCGGGCTTGGCACTGGCCGCGAACGAGGATCTCCGCTCCTCGCTCTTCGGATCGAGCTCGCAGCCCGGACAGCCTTCGGAAGGGAGCTGAGGATGAAGTTTGTATTTACGCCGATCAGTATCGCCCTCGGGTTGGTCGCCGGACTCGTAGGAAAGAAGATCTTCGAACGACTCTGGGGCCTGATGGACGACGAGGAACCACCGCGGTCCGAGCACCGGGAGTTCTCCTGGCCAAAACTGATCGCGGCGCTGCTATTCGAGGGCGCGATCTTCCGCTTGGTCAAAGGTCTTACCGACCACGGCGCTAGGCGCACCTTCGCAAGGGCCACCGGAGCCTGGCCGGGCGAGGAAGCGCCTCACGCGGAGTAGCTCAAGTCGATTTATGTCCTTGATTCGTCATTGGAGCGACGGGTAACCGGAGCAAACAAACCGAAAGGGAGAACAGCATGTATGTAATCCCGTACTCGTCCTGGCATTTGTAATCGCGATCGGCGCCGTGTGGTCGCCGATTTTTGCCCTGGTCATCGCCGTGCCTCTCTTCGTGCTCTTCCTTGCCTACGTTGGCTTCAGTCGGCGAGCGGATGAGAAGGCGAGCGGGCCAAGTGGAGCGCCAGTATCGGGCGAGGGCGGGGGCGAGCATCAGCACGGGGGGGTCTGGGGCGAGAAAGACGCCTGACCGAAGCTAGGGCCGCCAGTCTCGACTGATAGCTGACGAACAACCGCTTTGAGAGAGGCCCTCTCCGCCGGTCGGGGAGGGTCTTTTTCTTTTCCTCAAATAGGAGGTTGTTCCGTGGACCTTGTCAGCGCAGAGCTTCCTGCAAGGACGTTGGTAGTGGCGATCGATCCCGGCAAGGCAACCAACCGCGTCCTCTTGGCAACCGGTGAGCAGGGGCTGATCGGAGAGCCTGTCTCTCTTTCGACCCGGCGCGAGGGCATCGAGCGACTGTGTGAGTTGATCGAGGCGGCCGCCGCCCCCGAAAGTCCGTGCGCCCTTGAGCGATGTCGAGTAGAACAGCAGAGATCGGGTCCTTCGTTTGGGCTGCTCGTCCCGAGAGACTCCACTCTGGATGAGTCTCGGGAAAAGTGAGCTCAGTCCAACGCTGCACGATCATTCGTTCGGCCGAGGAGTCAAGCGCATTTAGGAAATTCTGATCGATTGCACCAAAAGCATACATGTTGTGTAAGTATATGTTGGCATCGTGGGTGATCATCCTCGTGCTTGAGTGGAATACCTTCGGCGCCACTACTTCTCGTCCGTCCCTGTCTTGGCCCTCCGTGCAGAGAGTCGGGACCAAGACTTCGACCTTCGGGTTCCCACAAGGACGGTCCGCTTATGAGCCCGAACCCGGAGTCCCGCTGGACTACGTGGGGCACGGTTTCAAGCGGCTTTCGCGGAATCGAGATCGGCTGGGATCGGCTGAGATCTGTGGGGCTTCTTGCCCCATTTCTTGCCCCAGCAGACACGGCTAGCTTCAACAGCCTGAGCGCACCGAGGACTGCCGGATGTCTCGCAAAAAGGGGAAGCGCGATGCCGGGGATTAGGGCTCCTGAAATGCATGGGAAGCAGTACCTACTGTGTCTGACCGTGGAGCGCTGCCGGGAAGGAACCTGGCACCGCGGCGCTTGACGCATCAGATCGGCGACCCCAGCCAGGGGTGCCATAGAATTGCGCCGTGCCGTTCACTCTCAGGAACCTCAAGGAGGACCTGGAGGACCTCGGGTCCAGGTTCGACGGCGCGCCAGACCTGGAGTTCCGCTTGGCGACCGAGGCGCTCGAGCTCGAGAAATCCGGCCTGAGCTACCAGCGCGTCCCGCCCGGCTATCGCTTTCCGTACGGCCACACGCACATGAAGCAAGAGGAGGTGTATGTGGTACTGCGCGGGAGCGGGCGGATGAAGGTCGACGACGAGATCGTCGACAT
>Ga0193695_1000022_pt1 | contig 42525 bp, 48 predicted proteins | sample L3s2metaG_FD_160568 | JGI IMG/M metagenome (GOLD analysis project Ga0193695, IMG submission 160568) | Soil microbial communities from a riparian zone of the East river system, Colorado, United States - L3s2 | ecosystem: Environmental > Terrestrial > Soil > Riparian zone | place: USA: East River... | reverse complement strand
AGCCCCGGAAAGTGAATCTCCCTATACAGCCCCCTCCGAAGAATCCTCTACACCTAGGCGGCGTGGACGCTAAGACCAAGTAGTTTCATCTTCTCTGAAGAGCGCACACATCAGTGTGCGCTCTTCAAAAGGAATCCTCTCATGCCTCCGATAGTTTATATTGCCGGGCCAATTACTCCTACCAAATATGATCTCCTAGGTAACTTTGCCCAAGCTAGGGATTGTGCGGTCTGGTGCGTCCAGAATAACATAGGATACTTTTCCCCGCATCTGAATTCCATTCCCATTGATCTCCTCCATCCCATGCCCCATGAGTTTTGGATGGAAATGGACCGGAGACTTATTTGTGCTTGTGAGGGAGTAATATTTCTCAGTGGGTGGGAAGACTCTAGGGGTTGCCTAGAAGAGCATGATATTGCAGTCCTCCTGTGCAAGAAAATCTTCTATTTCCCAGAGGAAATGGCCAAAATCCTCACATGGCACAAAGGAGAGTGCGAGCCTAAAATCTTTGCTAAATGCAAGGGCACAAAATCCCCAGATGGGGGGAGTGGCGGAGAAAGAGTTCCCTGTGATGGAGTGATGTACTCCAGTGGAAGTTGGGTAGGCGGATGCGGAGAGCCTTGTAGATTCATTATGCATTTGGAGGAATATAAAGTAAATGAGTGAGCCTTTAATGGAAGATCACTTAGTGGGATTCCTTGTTCTTGAGGGAAAAGATAATAAAGTTTACTGTGAGGAGTGTGCTCCAAAAAGCGTGCATCATATGACTGCCCTCTATCACTCAAACGTGTATCCCTACTCCCAAGATTGTGCGAAATGCCACAAGTGCCTAGTTATTGGTGCTCTTGGAATGTGCATACTTTTTGATGGGAAGGACAAGTAAAAATGAAAAAGGAAGAATTTAATTCCTTAGACCTAGGCGATATAATCCGGCACACTTCACCACAAAAAACTAGTGTTTATATGGTCACCGGAAACTATGGAGGCAGAGTAACTGCCGTAAAAACTGTTGATCTAACAAACCCTGATGAGTGGCTCATTGTTTCAAAAGTAACAGAAAGAGAGGGATTATCCATACAAGACTCCGCAAAAAGACGAGCCTTTAGAGAAGAGTAAAAAATGCGAGCCCTAGAACTACTTTCCAAACTTGTCCATGCACCAGAGGAGGCAGAAACCCTAAATAGTATTAATCCCATAGTGGAACTGGATGTAGGGAATGAAAAAACCCTAGTAAAAACCCTAATCCAAAGTGTGCAGGCGGAAATGCGGAGTAACGGGAAAGTAATAATCTCTATAAAAGGATATTAAAAGTGAGTATTAAGCGCTATGCGGGAGAAATAGAGATTGACCTTGACAGGAATGTGATCTACTTTCACACCAGTGCAGGATACACAATGCTACGCATAGGAGGATTAAATCTTCCTGAGGATAATTCCGGGCGAATCCTTCAAATTGACATGTTCGAGCCTAGGTTTATTACCTATTCCACCACGGAGGACTTTTAGAATGCCCCGCGCCTTTGAGGTAATTCAAAGAATGCCCCAGTGGGATGTGATAGACTCTTCTAAGCTGAAAGAGTACATGGAATGCCCACGGAAATACTTTTTCCGTCATGTGCTCGGGTGGGAAAGTTCTTTCCCCAACAACCATCTCACCTTCGGCACCGCATGGCACCTCGCAACTGAGCATCTTTTGCGTGAGCAGTATTCTCCGCGCAGTGTAGAAGAGGCCAAGCTGATTTTTCTTATGCGTTATCGGGAAGATTTCGATGCCGACACGGATGAACTGTATCGGCCAAAGGATGCGGAAAACGCACTTAGTTCTTTGGGTTCCTATGCGCGTAAGTTTGCCGTAGATGTGCATAACTACGACCTTATAAAGACTGAAATCGGTGGGATGGTAATGATTTCTCCCACCCTTATGATGCATTTCAAGATGGACGCCCTGATGCGGAATAAGAGGAGTGGAAAGATTCTTTTCATAGATCAAAAAACCTCTCAGCGCAAGTACTCTAATTGGGGGGATCACTGGACTTTTTCCACCCAAATGCTCACGTACTACCATGCACTAAGGTGCTTGTATCCAATTGATGAAATCGCAGACTGTAAGATTCGGTGCTCATTCTTTTACAAAGCCCAACCCTCAACCTTTGAAGAGCACCCACTAAATAAAACCAATGACCAGATGCAAGTCTGGTTGGAGCGCACGAACAATTGGTACACTGATCTACTTTATAACATGGAACTCCTAGAGGAGTGTGAAGTGGAGGAGAGAGTCCTTCGTGCATTCCCACAAAATGACACCGCATGCTTTAACTACGGCACCCAATGTAAATATTGGGACTTTTGCAATGCCTGGAGTAACCCACTTGCGAGGTGTGAGGATGTTCCCTTAGGTTTCGTGCGAAAGTTTTGGGACCCAAGGGAAAATGATTCCATCCGGGAGGAAGTGGGTATCATTGGCGTGCAATTAGATAAAGAGGCAAAGTAGTGGATGAAAAAATAAAAACCGTCCTTTTAGACCGACTCCTCTCGGCCATAGGTAAAATGTCCCAAAATGCCCAGCGTGATTTGATCCGAACGTACATGGTGGACATACGGGATTTCCGCTCTGTGGTGAACAAGGCCGCTAAGCTGGCGAATCATTTAGGTAAAAGGAAAGAGGAAGGAGAGTAGGTAAATGCCCCCACTCGATGCCCGCATCGAAGCGGAAAAACTCCGCACACTTTATGAAAGTGACCCAATGCAACAATCCTTTTCCGTGCTACTTCTCGGAGAGAAAGGAAGTGGAAAGACCTCCATTCTAAAAACCGCCCGCAAGCCCGTGCACATAGATTCCTTTGACCCAGGCGGCACTATCCCTCTGCGGGATGAGATTAAAAAAGGCAACATCGTTGCCGACACCAGGTGGGAAAATGAGAATCCTCTCCGCCCCACAGTGTACAGAGAGTGGAAGCGCACATTTGAAGAGAGACTCGGGAGTAACTATTTCTCTCGCTTTGGGACTTATTGCCTTGACTCTTCCACCGTGTGGTCCCAAGCCATAATGAACTATGTCCTTTTGACTGTGGATAAAAAAGGAGACGCAACCACAACACACGTAGGTGAACCACCTAAATGGAATAGAGATTATAAACCTCAAAGGAATGAGATTGAACTCCAACTCAAAAGGATGCTTACAATCCCTTGTGATCGCATACTCACTGGGCACCTTGCCCCCGTGTTTGACACGCGTATAGTGGGCGGAGAAGAGCAACAAGTTTTATGTGGCTACCGAATGCTCACAACTGGGCAAGGGGATGTAATTATTCCTCTCTGGTTCTCCGAACAATGGCTCACATGGAGGAGTGAAAGTTCCACAGGAGTGAATTATCAAATCCTTACCCGGATGAAAGGATTTTATAAAGGAAGCACAAGGATAGGAGGAGGCAAGTTCGCAGAATTAGAGGAACCCAACATAAAGAATCTACTTAAAAAGGCCGGATGGCCCTCAGAGGATAAGGAAAGTTTATTTAAATGAGTGACATAAAAGAGGGTATTCCTATCCATATAATCCTTCAAAATGCCATTCAGCAACTAGAGGAAAAAATGGCAATCGAGCGGGCTATACGAACCCACGCTAGCTTGTACGAAATTATGTGCTTCAAGCAAGCCCTGGAGCTACTCAAAATTGCAGCCTTTGTGAAAGGAATCTAAACATGGCCTCCTCAAGCAGGCGCCGTAAGCCCACAGATGAAGAGAATTTTCGTGGGGACTATGTCCCTCCAGAGGAACCCTCAGAGGAAGGAGAAGAAGTAGATACTTACCAACCCAATACGTACAAAGTCAACGCGGATCACTCTGTTACAAGGGGAACTAACGTGGGAATGATTGATCCTTCCGGCTGGGACATGGACAAGCGAGAAGAATTAACTGTTGCTCCGGACAACACAGAAAAGCACCTGAGAATTATCTCTGTGCGCAAAGGAATCGATAAGAACCAAAATACCTATTATATGCCCACCCTCGAAATCATGAACGAGCCGGACACAAAGGACCTAACGGACTTTATTTCCATACCGGATCGTGAAACCATGGATAGAAAGGCTTTCATCCGTGCGAAATCACGGTTGCAAGATTTTGGTGCATGTTTTGGTGCGGACCTGACTAGGGCCTTTGATCCCCTAGAAGATTGGCAAGGACTGGAGGGATGGTGCATCCTGGGAGTAACAACCAGTGACCAGTATGGAGAGCAGAACAAAATCACGCGGTACATTCTTCCCAAGTAAGTAATCATTCAAAAGGGAGTGGTGCTAAGCACCACTCCTAAGGAGTTTAGGATGGATGATCCCTCCAGAATACTTTACAAATGTGGGAAATGCCGCACTCTTCCCTGCTCCTGCGTGCGTAACCTAGAGTTGGTGGAGTGGTACCAAAAGATAGAGCTTTTTCCTTGTGAAGCACCCAACTGTATGGCATTGTTCCTCACAATTATGGAATTGCAAAACCATTCCTTGGAACTACACGAGGTTCCTTTGACTAAAATTTATTCATAGCACGCACACAGTGCGTGGAAAGGCTTAGGAATGCCTGACACAGAATACTACCGCCAATTTCTGGAAGAAATTGATCTAGGCGATCATGACCTCACAAAGTGGGAATATAATTTTACTCAGGATTTGCTCGACAAAATGCCCTCAACTCTTTCTCCTTCCCAAATCAACGTGATCAAAAGGTTGGCCCTAACCTACCTAAAGGTAGAACTAGAATAGGAGATTCAAATGCCACGAGTAGCCAAGCCCACAGAGAAGTGGGCCCCCAGATTCACCATCTCCGTTACGCCTGAACAGTATTGGAAAATCAAGAACCATCTTCCCTATGGGATGCAACGTGCCTTATTTAATATTATCATCGATGACATGATCAAAATGATTGACACCTACGGAGAACACTTTATTATCGCCCTCCTTCAGAAGGAGATTTCCTATCGAACTATAATGGAGCGCTACCAAAAGGGAGAGTTCAATAATGGCGCAACTACGGGATTTGAAACCCAAAGGGATTCTCCAGATGACTCGGGAGGAAGTACTGGAGATGATCATGGCCATAAGATTTCGGAGAAGGGTGCAACCTAAACCGGAGAAGGAGAGCACAAAGGTTGTGCGAGGAAAGAAAGAACCTGCACTAAGCGCACAGGAAGAATTCTTTTCCTCCCTTAAGGGAGACAACCTTAAAGCGTTTCAGGAAATGTTACGTGCTCAAAGCACGAAAGGAAACTAGAATGGATTTTGGAATCCTCCAAGTAGTACCCATTACTTCTATTGAACCGAACTTTGCCACTCGTGGCAGGAAACTTTATGAGCACATAGAGGACCTTGCAAGTGATATCGCAGAGCGGGGGTTGATGAATCCCATTACGGTTTATGGCCTTAATGGTAATCCTCCTTATAAACTTATTGCGGGAGGGAGGAGATTAAAAGCGTGTCTTTATCTGAAGTATGTCCAGGTGCCGGTAAGGATTTATGACAAGCCCCTAAGTGATCTTGAGCTAAAAATCCTAGAACTCTATGAAAACATTAAGCGCGCGGACCTTACCTTTGCGGAAAAGGTTTCCATGACAAACGAAATCAATGAGGCTTTTATTGCATTGAAAGGAGAGAAAATATCAAAGATTCCCGGTGCTCCCGGTCATTCCCAACGTGACACGGCAACACTACTTGGCCGTTCTCAAGGCTCAGTACAACAGGACATTGCTCTTGCTCAGGCAATCAAGCGTCATCCCGGGCTCGGGTTAGAAAACTCTAAGAACCAGGCCGCAGCACAAAATACCCTCAAAAGGATGAAGCGTTTCATTGAGGCCTCCATCACTGCGCCCTCTCTAGAATCCTACCCCCTGGCAAGTTCATTTATTGTGGGGGATTTTTTCAAAAATGAACTTCTCAAGGAATCCTTTACCCTCCTAGAAGTTGACCCCCCCTACGGAGTAGACTTAGTAAAAAATAAAAAAGGAGGAGATAATCAGGTACTAGAGGGGGAATACGAGGAGGTTCCAAAAGAACTTTACCTAGAATTTCTAGAGCGCCTGATTCCTGAGTGCCACCGCATAGGCACCAAAGATTCTTGGCTACTTCTTTGGGTAGCCCCCCAATACATAACCCTTGCCTTCAGCCTACTCTATGATGTAGGTTATAAAACCCCTACTCGCCCGGCTATTTGGCAAAAAGGAGGAGGACAAACTCGGGACCCCAAATCTCACTTGGGTAGCTCCTACGAGATGTTCATTTATGCACGGAAGGGTGAGCCTAGGATAAGAAAAGAAGGGCGAAGTAATATTTTTACTTTTCCTCCCATTCCACCACAGCAAAAGATTCACCCGGCCGAGCGCCCACTAGAACTAATCCTAGAACTCCTGGATACCTTTTGTTGGCCGAATGCAACTATAGGAGTGCCCTTTGCAGGGAGCGGGAATACTATTCTTGCTGCGCACCAGAGAGGATTCTCTTCCCTAGGCTTTGACCTTAGTGAGGAGATGCGAAATGGATTCCTGCTTAGAGTAGCAAAGATGGAAGGCCCCGCGTGATGGCAAAAAGAATCACAGTCACCAAGCACTACGCAAGGTATCCTAAAGGTAAGCTTCCTAAAATTTCTGCGTGCTCGACTAATTCTCCTAATGCCACTCGTATAGCAAGGCTAGTGGATTGCCTAGCATGTAGAAGTATTATGGTACGTATGGGAATCATTACTTCGCAGAGGGGAGAGGGTGGGATAGTAGTTAACCACTACGCGCTAAAGTTAAGGGTTTTAGGGAAGCAAGAAATTATAGAGCTAATGGGATTTTTAGAGAGGGCCTTACAGAAGTGAGATATAATAATGGAGGAAAACAAAGGAGAAGATTAAACTACCTTAAAAGGACAAAGAAAAATAGGAAAAAAGTGTGGCTTATAAACCAGCTTATAGAACATGCTTTTTACCATATAATCAAGGGAGGTTTCCACACAGAATACTCTCCGGATTCACCAAAAAGTTACACAACCCAAGGAATTATTCCCTTCATAAAGGAGCACATGAATGCCACTAAATCCTAAGTACTATGTTCCTCCTAGCGGAGACCCTTATTCACTAATGGCCATAGTGGGTGAGCAGCCTGGGAGACAAGAAATAATTCGACGAAAGGTTTTTGTTGGTCCTGCCGGAGAGAACCTTGACTCTTGCCTACAGCAAGCGGAAATTCCTCGTAGTGAGTGTTACCTCACAAATGTAATAAAGGACATGGATTCTGTCCTAGAAGACTATATTTATTTCACCACGGGAAAAAATCGAAAAGGAATCCTTACGCCAGAAGGAGTAGAGTATGTGGAAATCCTTCGCCAAGAGCTTTCCAATTGTAGTGCTAATATTATTGTGGCTCTGGGTAATGTTCCACTCTGGGTCCTTACTGGCCGAATGGGTATTACTAATTGGCGGGGGAGTATCCTTGATTCTACTTTACTTCCCGGAAGGAAGGTAATTCCCACATTCCACCCCGCCACCTGGACCCAAGAGAAACTTTATGGGAATCCAAAAGCATTCCTGAATAGATACCAAGTGGTAATTGATTTACAAAAGGCCTGGAGTGAGCGACTCTTTCCTGAGATACGCCAGGAGAATAGAATAATCCGCATTGGGCCTAACTACTCCGAAGTACTAGAATTCCTTTCCTTGTGCACGGACCTAGCCGAACAAGGAAAAGTAATCGACTATGACATAGAGACGGTGCCAGGCACCACAGAAGTCTCGTGCATAGGATTCTCCTACTCACCCAACATCAGCATGTGCATCCCTTTTGTAGGTCCCGGAGGAGATTACTTTACCCTAGATCAAGAGGCCACAATAACCATTCAAATAGCAAAGCTACTGGAGAATCCCAACATCCGCAACAGAGGACAAAATATAATCTTTGACTCCCACATGCTCTTTCGTCGCTACGGAATTATTACCCGTGCGATGGACGATACTATGGTGGCACAGAAGATTCTCTACCCAGAGCTACCAGTAGGGCTGGACTTTATTACTTCTTTGTGGACGGACTTGCCATATTACAAAAAGGATGGTAAATTCTGGCTCACCGGAGTAGGCACCTGGCAGCAAGGATGGGTTTACAACTGCCAAGATGTGCTCTCCTGTGCGATTGCACATCCGAAACAAATAAAAGAATTGGCGGAGAAGGGAAATCTTGCCGCGTATGAGAGGCAAATAAAACTTATTGAACCTCTCACATACATGATGGAACACGGAATAAAGATTGATATTCCAGGGATGGAGAGGGCTAGAAGTGAAAATGCCACTAAAATTATGCAACTAGATGCAACTCTCCACGAGATGATGGGAAAGGGAATAAACCTAAATTCTCCTCCTCAACTATGCCAGTATTTTTACCGGGATAAAAGAATCCAACCTTACTTAGATCAAAAAACTCACCGACCCACGGTAGATATCCAAGCACTCCAAAGACTAGCCTCTACGCATAGGCTCAAGGAGGCCTCACTACTTATAGAGTACCGAAAACTCACTAAGCAAAATTCTACCTTCCTTGCTCCACAAAAGATAGAACCTGATGGACGCATAAGATGTTCTTACAATCCCGTAGGCACCCGATTCTCCCGAATCTCCTCCAGTGAAAGTATCTTTGAAACAGGAATGAATTTACAGAATCTCCCACATGAGGTGCTCACCTACTTTGTGTGCGATGAAGGCTACATTTCCTATGGCCTAGACTATTCCCAATACGAGAATCGCATTGTTGCATATGTGGGAAATATCCTTCCCATGATCCAAGCCTTCGAGTCTGGCATGGATGTGCATAAGCTCACCGCATCTCTGGTGCTCACACACATGGGAAAGAAAACCTCCTATGACGCAGTCAGTAAAGAGGAGCGGCAAGATTATGGGAAGCGACCTAACCACGCTTTCAACTACGGCTACGGTCCTAACTCTTTTGCTCTTATGCACGAATTACCCATTTCTGTGGGCCGCACTATTCATTCTGCATATCATGCTGCTTATCCTGGGTTGAAGGGAGGATACTGGGCTTTTGTGCAAAAGTGCCTACGTGAGGATCGCACACTTACCAACTTACGGGATCGTAAGGTTACATTCCTTGGAATGTGGAGTGATAAGCTCCTCCATGAAGCATACTCCTGCATCCCACAAGGAACGTGCGGGGATTGTGTAAACGAGCGAGGACTAATTTTTACCTACTACAACTCGGAGTTCAAGCCTATAGAGGTTCTTACTCTCGTGCACGATTCTATGGACGTGCAAATTCCTCTCTCCCTTCCTCTCTTCGAGCATGCAAAGATGCTAATAAGAATTCGGGAAGAGATGGAAATTCCTTTAGAATTCCAAGGCCGAGAATTTATCACCCCAGTGGACCTAGTAGTCAACACCTGCTTGAACAAAGATGTGGGAGTGGAGTTAAAAGGAGGTGCCTTTAGCAAAGACCCAATGAACCTTGCCCAAACAATCTACAATTCCATTAAACAATTAGAGGGAAAGGGGCGCCTAAGTGATACCCAGTCAGGGCTTTTATCCCGTAACAATTTATTATTTTCGGCTCAAAAGGTGGGATGTAGTTACCATGATTAATCAAATAATCATAGGGGAAGAATTTGCTATAATTTGTTTTACTACATGGAATTAGTCGAGGTGAAGGATGCGTCAAGCAGGGGACTGGATAACCTCTTACTTACTGTATACGGAGAACACAGAACCTCCCGAACTCTATAGAAAGTGGACCGCAATATCCGTTATCGCCTCGGTGCTCCAAAGAAAATGCTTCCTCAAATGGGGAAGGAGAACTTTCTATCCTAACTTTTACATAGTCCTAATTGGTCCTCCTGCAGCGGCAAGAAAGAGTACCGCCATGGGAGATGGGTTTGAGTTTCTCCTTCAACCAGGGCTGAATATTCACCTCGCTGTAGATTCTACGTCTAGAGCGTCCCTTATCCGGGACCTGAAAGATGCTCAGGATAACTACACAGACTCGGAGGGAAAGATTTGGCTCCACTCCTCTCTTACTGTGCACAGCCCGGAACTAACCGTGTTCCTAGGCTACAAGGACTTACAACTCCTAACCGATCTAATTGACTGGTACGATTCAACAAAGAATCCTTGGGTACACAAAACCGTACAAGGAGGTCCTCAAGCAATCCCGGGTGTGTGGCTGAATCTAATGGGCGCCACTACTCCTGACCTTTTACGATCCTCGCTTCCTTTGGAAGCAGTAGGAGGAGGCCTCACCTCTCGCATGCTCTTTCTTTACTCCAATAAGATGGGTAAAAAAGTCCCTGATGAATTTGAAACTAGGGAGGAGATGGAAATAAAAGAGTGGCTTATGCATGACTTAGGGGGTATTGCCCTCATGGGCGGGCAATTTAAAATTTCCCAGACCTGTTTGAGTGCCTACATAGACTGGTACATGGCATTTAATGAACAGGAGGAGTGTAAGGACCCACGCTTCGCGGGATACTTTGGCCGCAAACCTACCACTCTACGTAAACTCCTTATGATTATGTGTGCGAGTAGAGGGAATGAAAAGGTAATCTCTATTGAGGATTTCAACAAAGCCCTAGGCTACCTCAATGAGGTAGAAAAAACCATGTACTTTGCCTTACAGGGAGTGGGGAAGAATAAATTCGCCGAGGTTATGGGTAAGATCATGGAGGAACTAGGAAGGATAAAAGTATGTGACTACGCGTACCTGATGTATAAATTTAGGGACGATGTCACCCGCTTTGAACTGGACATAGTGATGAAATCCCTAGAAGCCATGCGCTACTGCATAGTGTATGAAAACACAGGAGAGATTCATTACAATGAGGAATTCTCGGAGAGTAAGGAAGGGCACACTAAGGCCTTACGTAAAGCGGCTCAGTCAAGAGCTAAGATTGAAAATGATTTATCGGAAATGGGAAGCTAATGGGAGATTCTATCTCACCATTAGAATCCCTTGGATATACCAGAAGAATGATAGAAATACATACTTTCCCACAAAGGATGAGGAGTATCCCTCCATAAGTGTTTATTGGAAAGTACGACTTATCCCCCGCTATGAATAATTTTTATTCAAAGCACTACTTCAATCCACCCTTCAGCCCACCTTTCAATCCACCTTTCAACCCACCCTTGAGTGGTCCCCCACCACTTGAGGGCTCGGGCCTATAATTCATCAAAGTATCATACACACCCCGTGTATCATTGGGTCTACTCAGTTTCCAATAGTTTGCAATCCCTGGTACTCCTGCCAGTTCACTGAGTGGTTCTAATGGATTCACACTCCTAGGTGCCCCCGCAAAAGATTGACCTATATCCACTACCTTGCTAAGAATTGGCCCGCCCACTCCCTTTCCATACTTCATCTGTCCTGCACCAGGAACATATGGAGAGGCCGCACCAAAAGCAAAACTCGCTGCGACTTTAAGGGGATTATCTCCCCGGTCATATGATTTCCGCGCATCAGAATAGGGTGTTGGAAGTGGAGAATCAATGTGCAAAACATCCGCAACGGTGTTCACGGCATAAATAATTCCTGTTAGTCTCGCTACATTCTTGAGCACCTGCACTAAGGGAACTCCTTGCCCATATTGTAGCACATCGTGGACCATAAAGTTAAAATCATTTATGGTAAAGGTCATAAATTGGGTAAGGGCCTTCCCTAGTGCACTTCTTTGAATAGGACTTATGTCTCCTCGCAGGCCTGAAGCCTGAGTTTTTACCACAATATCATCGGCGAAGTTTATTAGTTCCTCTCCTTTGTAGCCTAGTTTTTTCCCATAAGCCTTTGCAGCATTGTAAGTAATAAGTGCGGTTTCAAAGTCAAAGACTTCTAAGGGGATCATTCCTAGATTCCCTATTCCTTTTACTGCTTCCCTAGGTCTCCCTTCTCTGAGCGCCTCTAGCGTGGGCCCAAATCCTTTTGCCACATTGCTAGCCCAGGTGTCATAAACACCCTCAGTGCGCCCACTCAAAACCTTTGATTCACTAAGGGCTTGATTCCTATTCGTCCACTGAGTAACGAGTTCTCCCTTCTCCCCACCCTTTACCCAACTACCCACATCCTCAAAGGACATTTTGAATGCCTCAAGCATGGGTTTCATTCCCACGGTGTAGTAAGTAGGCACAAGTGCAAAAGGTTGGGAAACAATACTCTTCACCGCACCAGAAAGTACAGAGAGGGTTGTGTTTTCCCTTAACTTGTTAAGAATATTATCCCACTTATCCCCTAAAGTAAAATTCTGTTTCCCTTCAATCGTGTTTACCCATTCTTTTAAATCCTGATGCAGCCCTGGATTCTTTTCTAGCAAGCTCCACTTGGACTGAACATTAGTAGGATCAAGGGGATTAGGCATATCTTTACTTACCAACTCTCGTAGCTTAGCAATCTGAGGCCCCAGTTTTATCTGCTCAATAGTGCGGGAAGAAAAATCCTCATAAATCCGCAGAAGATCATACTCACTACTGAGCTTTAGTGCTCGTTGGGTAATGGTGGGCTTGTAGGTGTCAAACTTATGGATATCATATTTATCCAAAATCTCACTTACCGGCGCAGTAACCAGATTAACCCCATTCTCATTCTTCTGCAATAAATTCATAGTGCGGGAGAATAGAACCGGGTCATCTATAGGAGGAATTATTTCCCTTCCTACCGCCACTCTAACCTGGTTTACTTGCTCCAGGGCACCATGGATTCCTTCCCCCAGGCTAACAATAATATCCTTTTCCGTGCGGCTTAAAGGCTCCGCAGTTCTATCTATAGCATCGAGTAAATCCTCTCCTCCCGTCACTGCATCAATAATATTATTCTCTATGTTTTGCCGACTTTTATGGGAAGTAAGTTTCCTAATCCCATCCATGTCTTTTTTCAGCAACGTTATTTCCGCATTCGCTGCATTCTTTGCCGCACGGTAAGGTACAATAGTAATATTCTTTACCTCCTCCCCATACTTTTCAAATATTCTTAGGGGAGTTTCAATACTGGCTTTACTCTGTGCCTCTCGTATAGAAGCATTAAAAACTGCTGAGTCCTCACTTAAAAATATTGGTGGACCTGTAGCTTGTCCCTTAGCATTCTTACTTTGATGCACAAGAGGATCACTTCCCCCCGGCATTGCCTCTGGACCTAAACGCATGTTGGTGGGAGTTGCACCGGAGGGAGGAATGGGAAGTTTTATTCCTCTTAAATAACTTTCATAAAGCCCAACTGTTTCAGGACGCAATCCTTGTGAGGCAAGGAAATCTGTCAGATTTTCTCCCGCCCTTTGTGCATCAGAGGCAAGCCTCTGTGCTGCAAGTTTCTGCCGATAGGAGAGGCGTACATTTCCCAAAGTAGAACCAAAAGTATTAGGATCAACATCAAAGGAAAATAAATCTAAAAGGTCTTTGGCAATATCTGCAATCCCTCTTGAATCACTTGAGCCAATTCCTTGCCTACGCTCCTCTAGAGCGGCCTTGAATCTTTTGGAAAGATCAGTGCGCCCAAAGAAATCCCTTGGTGCCTCCGGTTGCATATCCGCAAGCTCACCGGAAATATCCACGTCCTTCTCAATTGCATCCTGAATTTTGTCATACATTTCCTTGGGAAGTGCCTGAGTCTTTTCCTTCACATACGCGATTTTTTGTTTCGGAGTAACATTGCTAGGTTTAGTGGAATCCTGCTCCAGGGATTTCGCAACCTGTACTTTAGTCTCATCGAGCTTGTCCACGGTTGTGCCGTAAAAATTCGCCTCCTCCTCGGGAGTCACAGGGACATTACGCTCCCTTCTATACCCTCTACTCCTTCCCTGCTGCACCCGCATTTCATCTACAGAAAGAATTCCCTCCTTTCCTCTCACAGCCCTTACAATGGTACCACCTTCTCCCGGAGGAAGATTCTTGAGCTTAGGAATAGCATCAACAATTTCTTTGGCAACCTTCCCTTCCTTTGCGAGTTTTATAATTTCCGCTTTAACTCCCATTGTATCCGCTCGTGCGGCTTCCTGATTTATACTTTCCTTTAACCAACTAGGAGCGGGTGCATCACTTAGTTCTTTAAGTGCGGGAGTATTAGAGGGAACCTCTGGGGGTGTCCCTGAGATATCCATGATCTTATTCCCAAAATGCACCCTTTTCCCTGAGTCAAAAATCTCCACAGGGTAGCTGCCCACAAAAGGATCTTCTTGCGGCTTCACTACTGTACGAGTCTCGAATTTCCCTGCACTAGGACCCTCTTCATACTTTACTCCGATGCGACCATCTCCCACAGGCTGAATACTTTTAGTAGGGCCTTGAGTCTGGAATTCTCCCAGAGATTCCACTTGATCCTTAGTGACATAATAGGTTCGTTCACTTTGGGGTTGCAATCCCACATCCTGCGGTCCATGCTCCGGATGGTAGGATTTGTTTCTTACCGTAGTTCCATCCGGTTGAACCTCGTAGGTACTTCCCAGCTCTGTGGTGAATTTCTGATTCCCATTTCCTCCTAGAGTCTCTCCTTGCGGCGGCCCTTCAATATTATTTTTTTCTTGCTCCGCAAGCCACTTATCTACCTGACTCATTCCTTCTTCTTTTTGCAATTCCCTTAGGCGCTCAACTCTAGCATCCCGTGATGCTCCACTATGTTCCTTGTTACTTACCAATTGATTCATTTGCTCTCGAAGTCCAATTACTCCTGAGTCACTTACACTCCGCGTAGATTCAAAAAAACTAGTGGCATCGGTGATTGTTTGGGTATTGTCCGGATTCTCTCCAAGGCGCCGTAAAATATCCCTACCTTTAGAACGCAGTTCTGGGAGAAGTCTAGGATTAATTCCATTTGCCTGCTCTAAAGTATTCTGAATTTCCGGGACTTGCTCCGCTGCTGTGCGTAATTCTTCCGCGGCTCTGGCTAAGGATTCTGCTCTTTGAGGGAGGAGTTTAGTATCTCCTTCGGAAACTAACTTACCCACCTCTGCAAATTCTTGCCGAAAACTCGCTACCTTACTTCTCATTGGACCCAAAGCACCCCTAACAATATGATCCGCAGCTACAAAGGTTAAAAGTTCATGTGCATAGGCAACAGCTTGGCGCTGGTCCTCATTAAGAAAGGAAGTAATAATTGGTGATTGAGATGCTCTCTCCGAGAACCAATGAAGGGCTTGGAAAGGAGTTTGTAGAATCTCCCCCATAGCCTGACCCTCAGCACTCCTAGGCTGATAGGTGAATTCTTCTGAAATTCTTTTACTTTCTTTGGTAAGATTACCCCAATAATTTGGTCCAATTGGGCTACCAAGATTCGTCACACCTTGAGTAATAGTATCTACGGCGGTGCCGTAGGTTCTCGCTGCAGCGGTGGTTACTCCTTCTGCAAAGTGAAATGCTCCGGCAAGTCCACCTATAGCTCCCGTGCCTAGGGAAAGAATATTCTCTCCTACCGCCTGGGCACCTTGAGATTCCATTCCTTGCTGACGTTGAACGGTTTCTCCCACTCCACCAAAAAATGATCTTATCGCGGGGAGAGTTTTCTTTAAAGCATTCCCAGCAGAATCAACTATGTCTTTTGTGGCGGTACCTAAATTATTCACATCAAAAGGCTGGATACTTCCAGTTCCTGGAGGAGGAGAGGAGGGGAGTAATCCTGCCGCAACACTCGCTGCTTGCTTTATTCCCGCAGCAGTAAAAGGTTGCACTCCCCCAGTCCCAGCTTGTGTAGGTGCTTGTATCGGAGGGCTCTCAGTGGAGGGAGGAATCATTTCCCCCTGCATATACCTTTGTGCAATCATCCGAGTCTCAGGGAGATGTTTGTTCACATTGGCCAGATAATTAGGATCACCTCCTCCATTATAATTATAAAGTCCTTTTTGAATATCTCCTCCCGCCCTAGTGGTAAGTTCCTTCAAGTAATCCAGAGAGGAATCAATATTGTACTGAGGGTCCAGATGCAACCTCTCATAGTCCAATTTACGATCCCGAGCAGTACCTTTGGTGAATTGCCCCAATCCTCCATTAGGTGTGGTGGGATTAAATCCACTCTCCTGCTTTATCATTGCCAATGCTATTGCCGGATCAAGTCCACGCTTGAGCGCGCCCTCCACAATACTACGGTGAATATTATCTCCTACCTTTTGCTGCACACTTTGTGCAGGAGTTTCACTAGAGGCACTTGGTGCAGGCTCTAGATTCCTCTTCGCTGCGGCATCAATTTTTGCCAGCATCTCATCTTCAGAGGCTTCTTTTCCTTGAAACGCAGTGGTAGGAACCACAGGAGAAGTCCCAATTCCTCCCCCTTGATCCCTTTTAAAAAGAATATCTTCAAGGGTAAGTGGCATTATTTCTTCTCCTTAGGGGTGAGCTTCAGAATTCCTACCATGTACTCGAAGGGAGTGAGCCCATTGGGTGTGGCCATTTTAGTTATCTGTCTTGCATTTAGTTGAATATCCGGGCCTTTAGGAAGCCCTACACTTTCGGGCTTTATTTTAGGAATAGTATAAGCAACTGCTCCTTTGCGTGAAGTTCCCGCTAAAGGATTATAGGCATTTGGATTATACCACCCCCTAGTTTCATCCCCTTCCCAATGGTAAATATAGGGCTTTTCAGAGGTTGAATTATAGGTATCTATATTTGCTATAACCGCAGGGCTAGTTTTATTTTCTACCCCATCTGCCGAACCCAGAATAACCGCCTCTGCATCATTAGAGGTTTTACGCCTGTGTTCCATTGATCCCTGTTCATGCCGATCAAACTCCGCCTTTTGATGAGCAATCATATCTGCATGGTTCTGCGCGGCTTGGCCAGAGGCACCCTTAGTTGAAAGGCTGTGTAAAATCTCCGCTCCGGTAACTCGCACCGGCTCTCCTTCAGGATGCGCAGCAGTGGGAACTTTTATCTCAATATGATCCTTCTTTTTCTCCCGTAGCTCCCTGAGCATTTCCTGTTGGATTTCCACCGGGACATTTCCAAGGAGTTTTTGATTCTCTAGTTGAAGCTCGGCTTGTTGATTAGCCGTAACTGCACCTTCATTCTTCAACCTAAGTGCAGTAACTTCTCCCTCCTGTAACGAGGTCATCTTATCTAGGGTAGCTCTAGCAACCGCGGTGTTTTGGATAATATTTGCCGTTCCTGCCGCAGTATGGGCTATTTCTCCTCCAAGTTTTTCACTACCAGCTTTAACACTATACCTATTCAATGCTGCCGCTGCAGCATGTGCCTCAGTAGTTGCTGCTTGTTCCGCAGCAGCACCAGGGAGTAAGGCGCTCAGCCTAGCTCCTTGCTGAGTATCCAATTCTGCTTTGGCTTGTCTCTCACCTAGGCCTACTTCCGCTCCCTGCGCTCCTATAAGTTGCATAACCGTTTGGTTTCTTTGTTGCTCCGCACCTTGCTCGTAGTGCATTACTTGAGCAATCTCCTGGGGAGATAACCCTGATAGTGTCCCAGGTCCAAGGTCTACCGGGTTAGGGATTAAAGGGTAGAAGGTTCTCATGCGTCGTGCAGCTTCAGCTGCGGTCATAACTCCTTGGGAAGTTACCCTAGGTGCACCTGCACCTGGTGTAGGAGCTATAGTGGTAGCAGGAGTAGTAGGTGCCACCTGAGCAGCAGGAGCAGCAGGAGCAGCAGGTACAACAGGTGCGGATAATTCAGGAGGAATTGGTACTTCATCTCCTACAGCTACCTTTCCTACATGAGAGCCTTCCACTTGTGGAGGAGGAGTTACATCCATTCTTAAAGTACCTTGTGGAGTAACCTCAAGTTTATTCACCCCGGGTTGCTCTAAGGGAGAAAACCCTCCATAATCCCCTAGCATTTTAGCCGCTAGCTGTTGGTGCTTATTTTGTGCTGTAACTTGTGCAGCGCGTTTATCTTCCCTTTCTGATGCCGCCTGTGCGGATACAAATGCTTGAGTGGGTTTTCCAAGGATTCCTCCCACTCCATGAGGATCAATTCCAGCACCTATCCCGGCAAGGAGATTGATTAGATTTTTATTTGCAAAAATCTTCTCTAGGGCACTAGGTTGGGGGTCATATTTAGGATCACTAAAAAGGGTTTCAAACCCCGGTTCTGCCATTTTACTTCCTCTTAATTAGTTTTCTTAGAACTAACTCTAGAAGCTCTCAGAATCACTTACAGTGAGTGCATAGTATAGCGCGACCAGTTATACACACTGCACTCTTAAAGTGTCGCTCAATCAACCCTGACAAGCATTATAAAATCTTATATCACTCTAACGTGTTGCAAGAGCAAGCCCAGCACCTATTACGGCTCCTGCAGCAACAGCATAAGGATTACCACCACCCACCGCTGCTCCTGTTGCAGCACCACTAACTGCACCTCCTAAAGCACTTACAGCGGCTGAGGGTTTTTTAGGTGTAGCATGCCCACCTCCTCCTCCACCTATACTCCCTAGTGAGGAGTTGGCATAGCCAAAAAGATCAAGCCTAAATGTAACCTCATGCTGGTCGATTTGGAGTTGCTCGGAGAGTTGCTCAGTTTTGGCTATAATCTTCATCCTATTAAAATCCATGTACATCTTGGCTAGGGCTTCTTCCATTACTGGATGTTTATCAATCTCTGTCAAGAGGGCTAGGGTCATCTCCTTTATATTTTGCCGGGCAGCAATCCAAAACTTGGAGTTAATCTCTCTGCGTAAAGTGATTAATCTTACCGTGAGTTCAGGAAGTTGACCCTGGAGTTTCTCCCTAAGGTCCGCACTATATCGGGCGACATCTCGGCCCTTAAATGCACGCAAAAGGGATTCACCTATTATAAATGCCGACCCGTTTGTGGCATTTATATTAAGCATCCCTGCACGGAAGGAGGGCAGAGTGACATTCTCTAGCCGATCATCCAGCTCCGCAGAGTAGGCATTCACACTCGCATTTACCGCACTCTCATCTATGGAGATAGTTTCCTGCGGGTAACTATTTACATTTTCCACATTGAACACCCGGCCATAGGCATTAGTAAACATTTGTTCGGGGTTAAATGTCTGTACCGATCCCAAAGAAAGGGTAAATCTACTTAGTGCGGCAGCCATTTCACCTAAAGCATTGTCGGGATTATAAGTTATGGCTCCGGAGTAAGGATTATTCCCATACGCAGAATTAATCTCCTCAACTACGGAGTGTGCGGGCCCAGCATCCGTGCCCAAGTTAATTAAATTATGGTGCATGGTTTGCATATAAGAAGGATAGCTTACTGCACCAGCGCTTCCACCACCCATACCCACCTCCTCCTGTGCTTTGAATAAAAATTATTCATACCGGCAATTTTAGCATCTTCCAAGAATCATCACCACCCAAATTCCTCACAATCATAGCTACGGAATCCAGGTTAGTATACGCAATAATTTGTTTGCACTCATGAAAAGCGGCAAATTTTCTCAGTGTTTCGTAAGAGTCTTTCCACAAAGTCTCAGGATAAGCATTTACAATGGTTAAGGAAAAAATAAGTAGATTCTTCTGCCCCGTGCAATCATCATAACAAAAGGAGGTGGTCATTATTCCGTAAATCGTGGTTTCAAGTAAATCTTCTACTCCTAGCCAACATTGCATTCTCTCAACTAGGAGACTCTCCTGAATCCTTAAAATATTCTCATTGCTCTCTTCGAGCATGGGGGGAAGAGATACCCTAATACACTCTTCTATTTGATCCCAAAATCTCATCACCTGTTCAGGAAGAAGTTTAACCAGCTTCACTGCGGGTTACTCCACTGGTAGAGGTTAATCCTCGACGGAAACGAGAATCGGAAAATTTTACATTGGCTTTTACATAGGAAAGCTCACATCCTTGGTAGTCACTGAACCGGCATTTAGGTCTGAATTCATGTCCCGCAATATGCACTCCCACTTCTCCATTCCCTACGGGACGAAAACTCCCAGATTTAAAGTCACTAGACTTTTTTATTCTCCACTCTGTGGTGCCAGTTACCTTTATTCCCTGTGGACAATCAATTCCCATAATCATGGATTCTATACTTTTAACTCCACGGTTACCAAAGTCCACAGTATCGAAAATTACTTCTCCGCTCAGATCACCAGAATCTAGGAAGGTACCGTAAATTCTATTATCCGGGCCATTCACAATTCCACTAATTCCCTGGTGACACTGAAAGGCACCATACTTTGTGATCACGATACAGTCTTGTCCGTTGCTTATGTAGAATCTCCGATCTTCCGTAGGTAGATAGGATACAATCACTGGGCCGGGGGCTTCAAACAGAGGTAAAATATATTCTCGAAACCCATGCTTAGTTAGTTTTCCCCCATCCTGGTTGAGCACTCGAAAAGAAGAATTTTCTAATGTCCAAAAATCCCTATTCAGATCGATGAATCCATGTACATAGCTGTCACCAGCAACATGGTTGGAGGAGGCAATTCCTAGCCCTTTAAGGGGTACTAGGCCATAATTAAATATGTTTTCCGTAATATGATCTATAAGAACTCCATTCCCTCCATCCGTGTAAACTACAATTCCTTCCTGGAGTGGTAGGACTTTGTGAATTTTTGGAGGATTCCGGTAGTGAGCTTTTCCTACCACCTGTCTAAATCCTGCGGTGCGATCCAATTCAGGATTAAATTCCATTCTTCCTATCCCTGACCACAACACAGAATTAAGTCCCAAATCTCTCCATGGGTTAGGATTCTCCTCCGAAGGAGAGTAAATATTTCCCCCAATTAATTGCCCATTATAATTACAACACGTGGCAAAAGAAGGCGTTTCAATAGGTACAATAAAGTTTATTCCCACCACATCTCGATTAGCCGTAGGATTAGAGAGTGAAGGGTCACGGGCGTAAGTTTTAATTCCACCACTTACAGAGTAAGTGGAGATAAAGTAAAGAGGTCCAAAATCCGCCACATCTATAGAATCAATATCGAAGTAAAAGCCCAAATCTCCCACTGCGTACATCTCAAATCTACCATGATCCACTAAGGTCATTTCAAACATATAAACATGGTCATTCTCTTGGCGAAAGAATCCAAGTAACCAATTTTCTGTAGGGATTATTCTAGGCCAGGGCCAAATAGAAATATTTCCTACTAGGCTGCCACCAAAAAGAGAGGGTGTAAGAACTGGTTCACTAGATTCTACTATGGCATCAAAAGCCATGACTTAAACCTTTATTGCATAGCGGGTTTTAGTTTCATTACTAAACTTTAGTGTCCACACCTCAGTAGTCGTCCCTCTCCAAATCAAATTGCTCATTCCTGTACCCACCGCGGGGTCACTATCTTTCGCTCGGGTCTCTCCTGTAGTGGAATCTGGATATAATCTCCATACGTTTTGATCTTCATCCCTAAGGTTAATCCAATAAGGAATAGGGTCAGGAGTGATAGGAATAGGATCAAGCCCTGTGGTAGGTTCACTTGGAGGCTCCTCTCCAGAGAGAATATGGCCATCAAATACCGGGTACCAAAACCAAGAAATTCCATTTTGGTCCTTTATTTCTAGGTAATTAAAGTACGCAGTTTCCCACCCAATCCCATACACGCGCTCATGAGGAATTAGTCCGGTAGGACTAGGCATTAGATTGTAACAGCGTAAAAGGGAAGGATTTATCACAGCATTATTGCGGTAAGATCGCAACCCTTTTACAAGAAATTTTGTCAGGTCAATCTCAAACTCTCGCATTTATCTTTCCCTTCGCAATCTTTTTCTTAGCTGAAGGCTCCTCACTTTCCTTTATTTCAATAAGTTGCTTTTGGACAAAAACTTCTTGCTTACCCTTCTCTATGTCAGGAAATGTTTCCATTCCCACAATGATTTCTTCCACTGCGAGTGGGTCAGAAACCGCAAGGGTAAGAATTGTGCCTGCATCAAAGTGCCATACGGGTTTGTAAATGTGTACAGGAGCTTTAAGCTCCACTCGCATGGAACTCTCCGCAATATCTGTGCCAAAGGAAACAATAAAAACCGCGGATTTTTTATTATACTTCCCCACCCGAATGAACACATTTCCCACATCACAGGAATAGGGAACTAAAATTTTTGTAAGAATCCCATTCTCTGGAGGCTTAGAGCAGTAGGCAAAAATGGGTACTGGAGGGATGAAACCAAAAATTTTAGTTCCTAAACTTCCCCGCATCTGCCTAAGATGTGCCTCCACAGAATCCAGTTTCTCTTCAACGGTTTCTCCTTTAATAACCGGGCGATCCATGCACTAACCCTCCATCTGGTGGATGCCAAAACTCTCTTCTTCAACAAGGTCGAACTCTAAACCTTTAAGTTCTTCCTTAATCGCACTTTCCCAATCAGCTACTCCCGCTTGGTTACGGTAACTTATCTCAAGTGCTCTACACGCGGAAAGAACAAGGATGAATTCCTCCTTCTCTGTCCAAAAATTTCTATCCCCATCGCTTCGTAGTGTGGGTTGATAGAATAACCCGTGCACTTCGATAACACTGCCTACAGTAGAGGGGGGAAGAATAATTATCCCAGTGTAGTCCCAATTATTCACACTTGAGCTATAAATAGAGGTCCCAAATTGAGAAAGGGTTGTTAGGTTCACAACCTCTGGGACGCTTCTTAAATCTATAAGGGCAAACAATTGTGAATCACCTTGTGCCATAGTTGCAGGGTCACTAGGAAAGCAACTCCTTATCTCTTCAAAATCCCTCTTCCTTAATTCCCTATGATTCCCAAGAGTATTACTCATCCACACTTCTTGAATAGCTCGGGCATCAGGAATTAGTAAAAACCACTCCCTTGCGGATAGAGTTTTGCGGAACACTGCGGGGGATTTTGGGATAAGATTTTGCCGATCTAACCACCGTTGACCAGCACGGAGGTAAAAATCTCCTCCTGCATCGGAGAAATTTTCATCCTCCCAATCCTTTACAAAATCATACCTACCACATTGTTGCACAAAACTCTTCCTGGCATCTATGAGAGCCATAAGAGCTCCCTCTCAGTTATACGATATTATCGGTGTTCATTCCAGTAAGGAATCCCGCAGTATTGGGATGATGAAATTCCATCCCAGCTTCGGTAAGCCACTCTTCCGCAACTCCATCGATCCGATCCTTCCCATGATTCCCATCATCCGGGATGAACTTTGTATCACGGTTACGGACGAACCGATAACGGAGATTTTCAGGCTCAAAAATCAACATCGAGTTACGGGTAGTAGCATCAAGGGAAAACAGTGGATGAGTTTTCAGATAAATTGTCCCAAAGGGGGTAATCCACTGAAGTACCTTCATCCCATAGGCCACTGTGGTGGGCTGGAGCTGAATCTGCCCAGCGGATTTTGCTAGGCGATTAATGCCTAGAATCGCACCGGTGCCTGCAAATACCATCTTCTCACCAGAACCAAAGCGGAAAATTACTTCCAGCATAGAGTCAAGCCACTCCTCGCCAGAAGCGAGCCAAGAGTCGCCACTATAAGCAGCAAGAAGGGAAAAGTCACTTACGTTCCCGGGCGCGTACTTTTTAATAAAAGTAATGAGCCCATCCGTGGTACGCTCAGGTTTCCCATTCGCACCAATGTTCTCACTCTGCACGCCATAAAGGAATGCATTCTCCATTTCAATGGAGTGGTACTGAAGGGATTCTCGCTTTGCCTCCTTGTAAGCATCCTCGGTACGAAGGGTAGTTTCCTTTGCCGTGCCTGTGATTTCCAGGGAGGTCCTAAAAATCTGTGTTTTATTCACGAATTTTGTAGGATCGTACTTGATAGACGCGGGCATCGGCCCACCTTCAGGATTGATGTTACCCATAATCTTGATAACATCTGCATCGGAAAGGTCAGTGGAGGCTCCATTATCGTCTGCCTCTAGGAGGCGCACGGCAACATAGGAAACTGCGCCGTTACGTACTACTCCCACAACCTTCCCCGTCACATCCACATCCAGGTGGTTTGCATCTCGCATAAGGACTTGGTGCCCTTCACGAAATTCACTTGCCACAGCTTCGGCCATTTTCGCATACACTGTTTGACCGGCTACGCCACCACTAGCATAAGCACTAGCAAGAGCGGCGTCTGTGTAAATAGCAGTAATCGCGCCTCCTTGTGTGGCAAGTGCTTTTGTCCACCAATTGAACTCCGGATCAGTGGTTACCTCATCACGCATTTTCGACATCAGCGCGGTGAGTGGGACGGAGCCATTAGGATATTGGTACAAAATCCCTTGGCGCCAATTTTTGGGTCTCTCATCAGTGGACCAATCACCAGTGCCTCTCATCCCCAGGAACGCCATAATAGCCTCTTTTCTTCATTTAAGTAGTTGACTAATACCTACCATAAACCTTTTTTGTCTTCGTCCTGAACGCCATTGACATTCTTTGCATTGTCGTTTCATATTACCTGCAATATCCTTCCAAATATACAAATTGTCTCCTTCGAGTTAAATCCTTTCTTTTTGTAATGCAGCCCGCACGAAGCAATCCTTAGCTTCAAGGAGCTTCCTCAAACCCATAGCGATTTCTGTAGGGTCATCTGACTCCTTTAGAGAATTGAACATAGTCCAAGCTAACTCCAGAAAAGGTCGGGAAACCTCCTGAAGATTAGGTGGAAGATGGTCAAATCTAAAGTACTCTAAAATCTTTCTCTGCTCGGAGCTTACTATGGTTACTCCCATGCAAAGTTTCCTTATGCTGTAGGTACGATCCTATAGCTAATAACCACCGTGAGGGTAACATCCAGTGCCGCATTACCTGCAATCTCCCCAGCACCCACATTGTGGAGCACTAGAGCCTTGTTCACCCCTGAGGCCGCAGCAACAATGGCATCCATTTTAGGAATCGCATTAGATATTGTCGCAGCGGTTTGGTCAATGAAACCTGTGGATTCAATGGTTTCACTAACAATAGCTCCTGTTGTGTTAGTGTAACGGACCACAAGGTTAGCGGTGCTTTCGGTAAGGGCATTCGTGCCCCCATTATTAATAATCACCGCACTCATGAACTCTAATATGAGATTGGCGCCCGGTGCGGCCACAAGAGTTTTAGCTGTCGCTCGGAGGGCCTTTATTTGTGCATTCGTGATCTGAACAGTGTCCGTACGGATACTTCCAGAAGTGACAAAAGCACAAGAAGCGGTAGTCCCAGCATTAAGGAAAACAGCATCAGCCCCAGTAGTAGCGTTTGTTTTAATAAACCTACAACCCTTCGCATATCCTGCCCCTGCAGCAGTAGGAACTGTAGTCCCAGTTGCAAGGAGAACAAGGCCTGCATTATCCCGCTCAAATACTCGCACACTGGTGCCACCAACGGTTTGGGTGCGTCCTCCTAATTTAAACCACCCAGCGGTTAGAGTTACATCCGTGCCATCAGAGCTGAGCCCTGATCTGCGAAGGATATCATTTACATTCATCTAAGTTCCTCCAGCGCTAAGAGCGCTTAGGTGATCGTGGCAAGAATCCACCACACAAGCCCATCAGAGTAAAGGAGGAACCCATCCTCAGCATCGTTCATGGTGAGGTTGGTCCAATTATAGCTGTCTCCTGCGTGAGCGATGGTAACATCACCCCCATCCACGGTGAGAATAATACTAAAGGTCAGCCCTTTAGCATCTGCAATTGCAGGGAGAGTAAGGGTAAACGCCGCTGCTGTGGAGTCACAGAAAATCCGAGTTTCTGTCAGCAACACCTTGTGCGTGGCGGTTACAAGTTTGTATTGGTTGTAGTTTTCTTCTTGGAGAATCCTAGACTGTCTCCCCATCATTCCTGCATCAGGCATTTGGAATACCTCTTTCTAGTGCTTTGAATAAAATTTATTCAAAGCTAGGAGAACAAATTACTAACTTCCGCTTCAAGCCCACTGAGTTCCTCAACCTTCACTCGATTCCCACTCCGTCTTTGTTGTGCAAAAGCGGGTTTAGTAGCAGGAGTTTTAGTCTTCTCTTTCATACCCTCCTTAATTTGCAGGATTTCCCTAGTCTTTTTTGCCGTCTCCTCAAACAGTTTTGCTGTAGTGTACTCCGGATTCGCCGCAGCAATTTCCTGTGCTACCGCAGCAACTGTGCCCTGCACAGGTTTAAGGTCGGGATTCTGTGTATAAAAATCCTTTACCTGCTCAATCCTTTCATACTGTTGCTTTGCAACAACGGAAATGGTTTCAGGCAAACCTCGCATGATTTGAGACGCACTGAGCTTACTGGCCTCCTCCAATGCGGTATTGTAAACCATCACAAGGAGCTTATTCAGCTCTTCAGGAGAACTAAGCACAGAGTCAAGGTCAGCAACTCCCTCAAGAAAATTCCTTTCCTGAGGAGTAAATGCTTGCTCGGAGACCCTCTCTTCTCCCCTAGCTTCTAGCTCAGTTTTCTCTTTAGTCATCTGCTCAAGGCGAAGGAGAAGAGATTGTTCCCTTTCAGTGTAAGGAGAATCATCCCTCTGAACGGATTCCTTTACCGGAGCAGTGGTAGGCTCTACCTTTTTAGCCTCTACAACGGGTTTTTCCTCTGCGACTACTACTTCTTCCGTAGCTTCCTTTTCCTCACTCTCCTCACTTACTTGGACATCCTCAAAAAGTGAAAGGTCAAAATCACTCTCTACACTCTCTTCCTGTGTTTCATTTCCCGCATCAATCTCTGCCATCTTCCTCATCCTCTCCTACATCTAAACGTTGCTGATCTTCTTCCATGCCCTCGATTATCACAGTGGGAAGTTGGAGCATGGTACGAATTGCTTGTGCACGTCCTTGGTGCTTTAAAAGCTCATCCCCACTCAAGTTCTCTAAATCATTCCTAATGTTTGTTAACCACGCACTTAGCGTGATTTCTAAATCTTTCCAAATATTAGTTTGGATAAAAGCTTTATATTGGGAAAGATTTGCCTTAAATTCTCCCAACTCTGGCATTATGTCAAAATTATTAGCCACCTAAAGCTCCTCTAATGGGAACGAGATTCCCAGCCTGTGCTTGACGCGCAATGGCTTCATCTGGTGCAGCGCCCACATTTACTTGCTGAGGGCCCTGGAGACGAAACTGTTCTACATTTTTTGCACCAAGACTGGTTGCAATATACTCAAAAATTCCTACTATGTCAAATTGCTGACCTATTCCAGGATTCTCCACAAGAACTTTAAGCATATCGGTCCAGATGGTGGCAAAGTTTCCACCTGGAATGCTCCCATCCTTTACGAGTAAATCATAATCCACAATGATATCGTCAGGTCCCACCTTCGCTCTGTCACCATTTACGTTGCCTTTAGCAACCACAGAATCAGGCCACCCCCCTACACTTTTTACATATACTTCTTGGGACATAAGTTGCTGTGCATGGTAGGCAAACATGTAGCCCATATCCTGGAGGGCTTGCATACCTATGACTTTAGCCACTCTTTCAAGTCTAGATACTGCTCCCTGTGCTGTACCCTTAAACTCTGCAGAAGTAAGTCTATCTGGGCCTCCTTGTCGTAGGTTGCCCATAACAGCATTATCAGTACCACCGATTTGTTGCATGTATTGAATAGTGAGAGCAACATCTTGCATGTTACGAGCGGTAATGTCCGAGACATTAAGTTGCTTAACCGCATTTTCTACTCCGCGCCCCCATGCGGGACGCCTTAGGCGAACAAGCCATCCAGCATCAGGGTCACGTAAATCTTTCATATTTATTAGGTAAGGATCAACAATCAATACATCATTTATGGCTTTGCGCACGTTAGCTATGTGGGCATTGAAAAGCCAATCAATCACGGTTTGCATCCCACTCATTACTTCCAGTCGTGAGTATGCAATAGGAGAGTAACCATCAAAATCCGGTGCGCACACTATGATAGGAAACATGTCATGGTGCAAACCTAAAGGCTTAGCCCTTATGATAACAGAGTCTGCAGCTACAGTGAAAAGCCACTTCTCCGGGTACTGAGAGGGACCTAGGCCCCATGAATTAGGAATAAGCTTCACATAAAGATTCAGTAGATCAATGGGGGAGGTTTCTCCACCTTGGGAAATTCTTTCCCACGAAGCTTGACCATATTGGCGACCCCCAATATTAGAAGAGTTTGTGGGATTAAAGATTCCCGTGCGCTTTCCTACTAACTGGCGCAAATAACGAACATTAAAAAAGTCATCATCGAACTGCTCCTCAGAGAGGAGGTCCAAGTAATTGGATGTATCAAGCCACCCTACAAATTCACCTTTTTGTGGTTCATGAATGGGTACGCATGGGTCAGGAAGATAACGATAGGGGTCAATATTTTCTAGGGAATTTCCTTCAAAAAGAATTGCATCCTCAACACCTCGGTCGAAACCATCGGAGGTAATGTTTCCTTGCGCATCGGCAAAACCAATGGGTTTCTTTACTATTTTCTTCCCTCTCTTCACAGTCCATTGTGGAGATGCGGCGGCAAAGCCATAGGCTCCTGCATCACGGAACATTGTGTGGAGATTAAGTCCTACTTTATTCCGGTTACAATGCAAGTTTATAAGTTTTTCTAAAAGCGTACCTCCCGCCAGGTCTTCTGGACCTTGGCCTTCATAGCGAAGAATGGGTTCAGGGAGAAATGCTGCAACCATATACGAAATGAGAGTCTCCAGAATTGCGTAAGTGTAGGGAAAAATAATCGATACCGGGCGCCGAGAATCCTTTTTCTTTATAAGTTTTTCCGCATCACTGAGAGGAATGTACCCAATGAGTTTTTCATCCATGGAATTCCATGCCGGATGCCGAGCGGACACCACTGCTGAACTAGACTTTGCGTACTGAATCAGTTTACTCACTATTCTTTGGTGCAGCTCTTTTCCAGGCGTCCAATCCCTCCCTTCCTCATAATGGTATTTAAAATTGGGAGTAGTAGTTCCTTCCCAATCTAGTGTTTTTAGTGCACCCACGATAACATTAGGCATCTAGTTAGTTCCTTTTTCACTTGGAAGCTCGGGTTTTTTACCATCTCGTTCTTCAAGTTTCTTTTCTAATTCCTTTACTCTCTCGGTGAGAGAGTTAATTAGTTTGTCATAATCCCCGGTAATCTGTACTTCATTAGCAAAAGAACTCTGAATGAGTCGGGAGTAGGAGCGCTCCACAACCCGCAACCTAAGTTCACACGTGGGAGGATCAGCCGGGGGAGTTTGTCCAATTGCATAAACAGCTAAAAAAATCACAGGAAAAGTAGAACTCGCGAGCACAGCAAGGGCTTTATAAAACATTTCATTCTCCTTAAGGAATAACACTTGATTCACAAGAGATTTGGTGATTCCTCTTATTTACACAACGCCAGGAGAGGATATTAGTTCGCTTACTTTCCTCCTTGGAAGAAAGGCTAGTTACATACCAACAATAGCTTTTCCCAATTTGAACCTGCATATCCTCCCACTCTGTGGATTCTTTTCCTTGGGACCACACGAGGGACCAAATGTTTCCACATCCATTTGCTCTGTAGATTTGGTACCTATAATTTAGTGGAGAAGCATTAGGGTCATCCCACTTCATTCTCACGCCCGCAAAGGCGGAAGTGCATAAAACCATAGTTAGCAAAAGCTGAAGTACCAAGTGCGTTTTCACCATAATTTTTAGGGCTTTCTTATTTCTGCCGCCAGCACTGCCCTAGCTTGCTCTTGAGCAGAAAGTTGTGAAGTAAGTCCAATAACCCTCTCATTCAATTGGGCAATAATTAGTTCCTTCTCGGATAATCTACCATTTGCTTTATTGTCAACTTTTTCTATACTACCTCTCATCTCTACCATTTTTTCGGCATTAGCATCCTGCTTTATATGTACAGCATTCATACTACCTGCATTCTTAATCGACTGCACAAATGTGGCTAGGGCAATTAGAGTAGGAGGAATTGCGGCTATTATAATAACTAAGGTTGTGTCTTCCATAAACATATTTCCTATAATAGATAACAATTGTTACCGTTTTACTACTTGTAATTGCAATACTTCAATGGCATATTGTAAACGAGAAATTTGTTGTTGTTGTTCTTGGAGCGCACGTGTAAGGACTGGAATTAGCCCAACCATATCAACTGTTCGTACATGCCCTCCTTTGTCATACCCAACCAACTTTGGATCAATATGCTCAACGTCTTCAGCAACAAAGCCATAGCGCAAAGGATGTGGCTGGTCACTGAAAATTCCTTCAGGCTTGTAGCGATATTGTACTGGTTGTAGAGCCTGGATAATCGACATCGGGTCACGGTCAAGTGGTGTAATATCCTCTTTAAACGCACGAGAAGAGGCAAGACACGCTACAGAATCTGCAATCAACTCTCCAGCACTGGACTGACAAATAACTGCTGAGCCATTCCCCGAGGTGGCAGCAGTTTGGAGTTTAAGATTACTTTCCTGTGCAATTATATTATCTATAGAGCAGGTGCCTAAAGAGAATAATAGTAAAATGCACAGGACCAAATATTTTTTCATCAGCAGGTACCTCCAGTAACTATTCCGCCTGTTGTGATTATACTGCATGTGGTAACGCATGCACCAGTTTTGCACACGGTAAAGGTCTGAGAAAGCCCAGCATTGCCACCACCATAATACGTAGTAGCATTTATCGTGTCAATTCCTTTATCACCTCCAGTAGCATTAATAGTATACACACCCCCTGTGGCACCTACACAAAGTTTTTCCAACATTGTGCCAGCATTTTTAGTTTGAATACAGAAATTAGCAGTTACAGTAGGGGTATGTTGGGTAAAGATTGCAGCAAATCTTACCCCAGCAGTTGTTCCATCACTCATTGTAACAAGAGAACGGCTATTTACTGTTGTGCTTGTGTTTACTACGGTAAATATGCCACCATTTGCAATCCCTGTAGAGTTATCTACTACAGTAAAAGTTTCTGCGGGGCCAGTTCCAGTTAGTGTTACGGCTTGTCCAACTGTGAATATATTAGCGGAGGCTAGCATAGCCACAGTGTCGGAAGCAACATTGGGGAAAGTAATAGTATTTGCAGTAGTACCAAGTTTTAATGTATGCGCTACATTACCCATATCGAGGGTAAGTATTCTCCCAGCAGTGAGGGTAGTACTGGAGGTGGCTGTGAGGGTAACATTATATGCGGCAGAAGTGTCTCTTAGAAGAAGAGAACCTGCAAGCCAGAGATTCCCAGCAGTGGTGAGATAAGAAACCTCTGCGATAGAGGTGGGAAAACTAGGGCTAAAATAGAGTTTCGTATCGGCATTTTTTATTCCTATCGCCCACCTATCTGCTACCCCATCCTCAGTAAAGGAGAGCCAACCAGTTTTACCTCCAGAAGGCCGAATATTTAGTGTAACAAAAGCAGTCCCACTCGCATCACTAACAATGGTTTGGCCACCACCGGTAGTAACTGTAAGGACTGAGCTGGTGCTACTCAGCACAAGGGAAGTACCTGTGGCGACCCCAAGGATAGGAGTAATCAGGGTAGGAGTATTTGCAAGAACTATTGCACCCGAGCCTGTAACTCCATTAGAGAGATGGCTAGCAGCTAGGGCTACATTGGCAATCTGATACCCAGTGAGGACATTAATCTTTCCTATACCCGGGTCAGTGGTAGTTCCTATCATTAACCCTGCTGCGATACGTACCGCTTCGGCAATAGTAACGGAGTCAATTGGAGTGGTTAAAAATCTAATATTCGTGGCATGTTTTGTTGCGGTCCAAGCCTGGCCAACTCTAAAATGAATTGCCGCTTGGGTGGGAGAGTAAACTGTGCCATCGTAGCCTTGGGCTACAATCCCCCCTATCGCATCATCTAGGGCTAGAGTTGTAGGGCTTGCAAGGGTATTGTTTGCGCGGATAAAGTTTAGATTACTACTGCTACCATAACTTTGTTGGACTATAGAAGGGAGAAACCCATTTGCACCAAGGATTTTTAATGGTATTCCTGGAGAGGGTCCATCAGGATCAATGGTTGGAGGAGTTCCTCCATTCATATTTATCACTGTAGCGAGGGTGAAAATATGACTACCGGTCCAGGTGGGGCTAATACTCTGGGAGAGTGGGGGTGCAGCATCCGAGCGCATAGCGGTGGTGGCGGAGCCATTCACTACAGCGAGGGCTACAGATGCAGTTGGGTTTGCAAAACCTGTAATACCCCCAGGCAAGTCACCCGCAAGAATCACACTATCAACGTAGTTGGTACCATTTCCACGTAGGTAATGCCCGGAGGCTGCAGCCCCAGCAACTTGAAACCCAGTAGTTACATTGAATACACCACCAGAGGTTAAGTAGGCTCTATCGGTAAGACCAGTGGGAAAACTTGTACTAAAGTAAAGGGTAGCATCCGCGGCTTTAATTCCTATTGACCACCGATCTGCTACGGCATTTTCCGTGAATGAAAGCCAAACAGTTTTCCCTGCATTAGCACGCATACTCAAAACATGGAAAGCGCTACCACTATTATCCGTAAAAACAGAAGCACCTACACCCGTGGTGGCAGTAAAAACTATACCCGAAGAGATAGTTATGGCCTGTGCGGCGGTAAAAGTATTTGAGTGGGAAAGATTTAAGGAAGCTACTACGGCGCCTGTGGTAGGAGAAATTGTTAGAGTGCCATCAATATTGCTTACTGATCCCACACCTGAAATTACACTTCCTACACTCTGAATTTGCCAATGAGTTGCAGTGTCGGCAACGTAGAAATATTTTGTATTTCCATCCCAAAGCATACTACCTATACGTAAACCTGTGGAAGGGGCATCAACAATGGCATCACACACATAGTAAAGTTTCTGTGGGGTAGCTCCACCACCACCAAATGTACCTACCGTGCAAACCGCCCATGCACTTTGTGCAAAAAGAAGGATAAGGAAAACTAATGTGTAAATCATACCCCAAAAATCCCAAGTTGAATTGTTTCAATCACACCGGCATTGTTGTAATAGACAATTAAAACTCCCGCTACGTACCTAAAGGTACCATAACCAGGGAGTAAGTCAGCCGTAGTGGGGGGAGGCTCATTGAACTTAATTCCTCCGCCCACCAGCGCCGGTACATCTTCTTTTCTCACCACATCTGTGGCAGCAACAGGTTTCTCAGAGACCTTTACTGTGCCATCAAAGCTCGCGGCATCAAAGAAGTCATCATCGTAAAGGAGTGCTCCCATCGAGCCTATGTAAATGTCCCTGAGTGCCATTAGATTCGTCTCCACTCCCCATCTAAGGGCTCGTCGTACTCAAGTTCGGCGAACTCATCCTCGGGTTCGGAACCCTGAATATCATCCGGAGTTTGAAAGTAGCGCCCCCCAAGCTCAAGCATTTCAATGGTGTAGGCGAAAGCATCTGCGACGTCTACGAGGCCACTTCGTGGATGGGAAAGAAGCTGACCCTCAAGTTTTGCACACACCAGTTTGTTGTGGAAAATATAACCTTGGCGATAGTAAGGCACTAGGGCGCCAATTCGCTTAATTTTTCCCTTCTCACCTTCAGGATCACCACCACGAGCTTTTAACCAGATAGGTTCAAAAGAATCCCAAGGCCCACGCTTGAGCATTTCGTTAAGAATTGGTTGCTTAACGAATTCTTCAAGCCCAGTAACCTCTATTCCCACTGCATGAGCCTTAAGGCGTCTCCTCATTGCGAACATTTCATCGTAAATTTGATCCGGGTACATTTTCCCACTCACACAATCCACAAAATAAATCTTCCCAGAAGCGTAGTCCACTGCTACGCCTACTATTGCGGAGTCAGCGGAGTGGATTTGTGCGGTTTTTGCGGGGTCAACGATTACAAGAGTCTCAAACTTGCCAATTTCTAATGTTGTGTGATCGTAATATTGGAAATATTCCGGGCGGAAGTTCTGATTTTCCTTGGCAATAGGGATATTTCGGTATTCCATGTAAAAAATATCTAAAAGATTGTTCTTCCGTGCGATTTCTGCCTCTTGCTTTAGTTCTTCCGTGGAAATAAGCTCAGGCACCCTACTATTATACTCATCATCGCACAGGTCCAGGCGCACATGGTACCAAGTGGGATCATTCAGGTGCTCTTCGAGCAGGGCCTCGTAGTGCTTCAGAGTGTCAATGTAGATAATTCTCCACTTATCTGAGTACCTATCCACACACTTTATAAGGTCCGCATTGAACCACTCTTTATTCTTCTTTCTATTCTCGGGATTCTTTAATTCCTCTCGATCTTCCAGATCGTCTACAATAATTAGTTGCGGGCGAAAGTTTTTATAAATCAGTCCTCGAACTTGCTGACCTGCTCCACGAGGCATAACTAGAGTATTGCCAAAGGCCACCCAGGAATGCTTGGAGAAGGTCTCGTCCATTTCCTCAAACTGATCGTCAATTTTTATATTTCCAAAAACCTTCCTAATCTCACGGTTCGTGAGAAGTTCACGCTTCAGGTTTTCTGTCTGAAGGGTGGCTAGAGTCTCACTCCGAGAAACGTAAAGTATAAACTCATAGTCACGGAACAAAATCCCATGCGCACACAGGATTTTCACCATGGTAGTCTTACCTAGTCCACGCGGTGCAGCAATGGCAATCTTCTGGTACTTTGAGTCAAGCGCCTGAATTATCTCATTGTGCAAGGAAGTATAGGGCGTGTAGACACTCTCTGGAAAGAACGTCTTTCCAAAGACTCCTGACCTTCCATAAGATAATTCAAGCGCCTCAAGAATCGGATTGTCTGCAACATCAGTGGGCATCAGGAATTCCTCTTAATCCGTTATGTACGCACAGGACCAGGAAAGTTCACTACCATCCTCGAAAGGCACAGGATCAAGCCCTGAGCCAAGTAAAGCACTTATTTGCCCACTTCCCACTGCAAGGAGATTCACGTTATTATTTCCATAAGGAATATCCGCAGTTAGATATGCATAAATAGCGGGAAGTGTAATTTTTGACACCCTAGATAAAGCACAGGAATAGAATTGCGTGGTATCCATGGAAGGTTGTGCAGTGGCAGGAGGAAAACCTGCATCAGAAGCACTACCTATGTAGATTTGTCCTTCCGTGGCAAGGTCATAAGAATTCACAATAAGGTGCCCATGGAGCTGGACCATCTTATTCTTTTTTACCCAATAACCTTTATTGATTGTGTAGGTGGTTGTACCAGGAGTAGTGGTGCCTACAAGAAGTGGGATGTAGGGGACAATAATATCATCCTCCACACTTGTTTGGGGTATGTCAATAACAAAACGTGAGGAGGAGGGAAATGCTGCAAATAGTTCCAGATTATTACCATAATAACTTGGGGGGTCTTTTACGGTAACTCTATGATTTGAGGCAAGAACCATGGAGGAAGCAGTGAGTGCGGTGGTGTTTTCTTGTGCCCAGCACCGGTCACATACAAGTGGGTAAACGTGGGTGAAGGGGGAGCCAAGAGCTCCGGCAATATTAAGGGCAACCTTGAAACCTGGGTAAGTATAGTCACTTATGTGCACACCTACAAAACCCCGAAGATAGATGCCATTACCCGCACCACAGCACAGAAAGTTTTCAATGATTAATTGCTGGTGGTAAAGTCCTCGGCTCTCTAGGTAAAAAGCCCATCCATCCGTTCCATATGCTTGTTCATGGCGCATGTTGGAAAAGCGATTATTAAAGCTACCCATTGTAGAGGTCAGAACACCGTAAACACCATAATCTCCCCGGTTCATATCAAAGTGACCCTCTACGGTTACATTAGTAATGTAAGTGGAGGGAAGGATTTCTACATTTTTTCCCAAACCTTGTGGATAAACAATCGTGTCTATGTCACGGAATACAAAATGATCCAGGTTACGATTTGCTGCATTAAGGTCACTGTTGGGACTTCCACCAATAACCATTGGACGATTGCCTACAAAGGAGGCCTTAGAGATATTACTTGTGTCCCTTCCTTCTAGGAAGAGTGCAATAGAGGAGCGAGAGGCATCAGCAAACCCAGGTTCGCCCATTGCAATGTTACGAAAGGTGGAGGCCCGCACATCAATTAGGTGCAAAGCGGTTTTGCGATACGTGTTATCTGTGGAGGCAAGATTTATGTCCGTGAATAGGTTACTAAAGGAAGCATCCGTGTCAGGGCCCGTGCCATTACAAGGAACTCCTGTACACTTGCCAAAAGTAATAAGGGTTTTATCATGAGTGGTAGGCGCGAGCATAAGAACGGTAGAGCGAGGGCCAAAGCCAATTACATTTATTCGCCCTTCAGGAAAGGTTACTCCTATGGGAGTTTCGTATATGCCAGGGGTGATCCAGATGGTAGCATCATACATTCCATTAATTGAGGATTCCCAGCCTTTATAAGGATCAGCATAGGTGCCAGTGCCACTTGTGGCATGAATCCATAAGATTGTGATATTCAAGGATTCTTCCAACTTAGAAGCAATGAGCCCCTGGCTCAGGGGACTTCCCACACGTAAGTCTTTAGTCGCGGTGATGTTTCCAGAGGAAATAGTTGCATCAAGGAGGCGAGCACAATTCGTGGGAGTAGCGGGGTCACCTCCGGCAATATTGCCAAAAATATTTGTAGTTGGGAAGCGAATCCAATTTCCAATAGAATCTGCGGTAGTGGCACACGCGGCAATGCGAACGGTGTAGGTGCCTATAGGACATATACTACCTATAAGAGCATAGTCTAAAGTTACCGCAGTACCCGTGCCATTCTCTGCTGCACGCACCCTACGTCCCTGCGTAGTGAAGGCCTCAACATTGAAATTCGTTGTCTTACATCCCGTAGCGGTGCCATGATACCCGGAGTTTGCATCCACATCTTGGTAGACCCATCCATCGGGAGACTTGAAGTAGCGGCTGAGAATATCTGGAATCTCATTCTGCCACATGGCACGACTGTCGGTGCGGAAAGTACTTTTATTTGAATCCGGGAGAGTGTTTACATTCTCATTTCCTACTGCGTAGCAGAGGGAGGGAATTATGAAGAGTAGAAGCAAAAGAGATAATATTTTAGGTGTGATATTTTTTCCGCACGCGTGATTATATCTCCGCTCCGCCGCCCTCGTGTCAATAAAAAAGCGGCGTCGGCTGCGCCTCCTAGCTTTTTTACTTGACACTGCGTCGTCGCTCCAATTGTACGTGCGTGCCGGAAAAAAATCCCACTTGCTCATACACTTTAACATCACTTTACTTCTCCTCTACCGCACGGGTCCAGTTGCCAACACAACTCAATGGGAAAGGAACTTTTGCTCAGCATTTCCTGGAGCGCGCTCTTGAATTCTGCGCACGTGAGGTGCACAAAGTGCTCGCCCCGGAAGTACTCTCCTTTCGGCGTGGTGTAACACACCTTCAAAAGCTCTCCTTTCTTCACATCGGAAAAGGATTGTGTGAATCCGCCGAGCGGATTACTCATTGTGAGCATGGTGGCGAAGAAGAGGGATGCTAGCATGGAGAACATTTTCTCTCCTATTCCGATTTTCATAGTTGCGCTACACGCATTTCATAGTTGCTCGCCTCGCCAGCGAGCGGGTGCATTGAATAAACTTTATTCAAACCACACACTCTGTGTGTGTTCAAACCACGAGTTCCCATCCCTCACCTGCAGCGAAGCTACTAAAGCGCTGAATTGTGCTTAGAGGATTATTCACCTGTACATCCCCACCCTCCACCACCACTCCGCCCAGAAGAATAAATCCATTTACTGCCACATTCACTCCCTCACTACCCTCTTCTCCACCCTGGAGGCGAAAATTAAATTCTCCCTCCTTTGCCTGTAGGCAAAGCACTTGAATGTTTTGAATCTGTGAAACTGGGGTAGGCGAGAAATCCGTAGCGTTAGCGTCTCCTTCCTTCTCTGCCAGGAGCATCCCGCTCACCTCCTCTACCTCACGCTCAAATACTAGGGGAAACCCTTGCACCATCACATCGTCCACGGTAAGTGAGGCAAAAATCTTTATTGTGGGCATTAAACCTTCCTCACTCTTCACGAGTACGAGTATTAGGAAGTGGGACGCCATTAGTCACTCCATTAGTCACGCCATTTACTCCATTCACTCCATTCACTCCATTAGTCACTCCATTCTGATTCTCTGGGTGACACGCTTCGCGTGCACTTAAGTCCTCGTAATCCACCTCCACAATTCCCTGTTCTTTCGCCGCACGCTGTGCTCGCTCCTTGAGCGCCTCAATGTCCGCCCTAGTTAATTGCCCATTCAGCGAGTGCACCTTGTGAATTGGCCCGAATCCAGCTTTTGCAAGGTACCCTTCTGCGGTCTTTGCCCGCAAGTAAATACTCGACTCTTCCTCTCCATTTATAATTTGCTCTAGCAAGGCTAGCGCCTGGGGCGCAAACTCTTGAATTCTCCGCCCTATGTCAATAGTTTCTCCATCGCGTTGCTCTTCCAAGAGTGCAAGCTTCTCCCGCGCCAGAGGCGAGTTCCGTATGTTGCTTACTGTTTGCGGCGTAATCCCCAGCTCCTCCGCAATCTCCACATTCCCTTTCCCCAGCACGAGAAGTCTGATTATCTCGTGGTGCTTCTCCCACAATTGCTTCACATCCCCTAGCTTCCGCTCCGGCCTAAACCTCCGATCATTTTCCCATGGCCTCTCCATTTTACATTTCCTTTACACATAATATTCATGGTGCCATTGCTCGCCGCAATGCACTCGCACATAGTGCGGAGGGAAACTAAAGCTCACACTTTCTCGTGCGCACGTGCGCCTTACTATATTATACTCTTTTTGCAAAGCAAAAGCAACTCTTGCTACGCAACGCTTTGCGTTGCTACGCTTTGCGTTGCTACGCTTTGCGTTGCTACGCTTTGCGTTGCTACGCTTTGCGTGCAGTGTGAGAGAATGTGATATTGAATATTTTTGATAGAGTGGGAAGATGGTAGTCTAGTTCTAATTGTACTAGTATACCCCCAATTAGTTTACACTGAACTAATACATTAAAGAATAGCACGAAACATACTAATAGTAATAGGTCCGAACTAACAGTACTTTATAAGAATGATACACCTCTTATCATAAAGGTAGAGAACTAATAGCCCTATACCACTCACTCACTCATAATGATCACATAGAAAGATTGTGTGAAAATGTGCAAAGATTCTGCAAAATAAGTTTGCACACTGATGTGCTACAGGATATACTTAATTATATACGATGAAGAATGAATGATGTAAGTGAGAGGCGCAAAGCGTGCTCCACACAAAATGGGAAAGGATAGTTCAGAATGAACTAAGGAGAAAAGGGAACAAATTGTAGTGCACACTTGTGCAGTAGTAGATTGAATAAACTTTATTCAAACATGAAAAGGGAATGAAAATGGCTGACAAGAAACCTGACGTAATCGTGCCCGCACACAAGTGTGAAGTGGCGGGGTGCATTGCACACAAAGAAACGACATTTAAGAGCAAAGTCACGGGCGGAAGTGAAGATAAATCTTCATACAAGGCTCGGGTGCATTTCACTGAAATGGAAGCCATGCTCGTGCCCGCAACAGAATCCGTGAAACGGATTCTTCAGCAGAAGTATGCGAGAAAAGGGGAATTTCCTCAGGGCCGGATTGTAGATGTCACGAGCAAGGGAGATTTTGCCCAGACAGAATCAGATGTGATGGAACAATTGGCCAAGCTCACTCCCGAGCAGCAAGCAAGTAAATTTGCAGAAATCATGCGCCAAGCGGAGCTTGTGCAGCGTGCGATGAATAATCACACACGCTAGAGATGCATGGGTGCATCCCAGTGTGCGCACAGCGTGCGCTGGGATGCACTCTTGTGTGATCACACTCACTCGCGAGTGTGTCGATCCTGGTCGATTCTGAGCGCTTTTAGCGCGTAGTGCTAAATAAACTATCGCGCGCACGCGTCTTCACGCGTAGAAAGTGTGAATTTCCTATGGCCACCTTCATGATCCTAAACGATGCACGCTCACACGTGCAGATGCGTGGACCTCAAGGCCAGAATGATGGCATGTGGCACGTTATAGTGCGCTCTCAGGAGAGCATTACAATTTATCGCACGAGTGTGCAGATGCACTACAAAATCCTTCACTCTTATACATTTTCGGGGCGATTGTTTCTTGATGTGGAGCTTGAATCATGGCAAGTGTTGGGTGATCCTATGGAAGGAGAATAATGTAATATAAAGGAAGTACATTATCATCGGGCGCACGTGCGCGTAGCAAGAAGCATGCCAAGCATGAGCACTATATGTTGCATTAAAACATAACGTATATGTTATAATACAGTATAGCTAAATGCTTAACTAATTTGGCATGCTCCTTGCAGAGTGCTGCGCAGCACTAACAAAGCATTGATTTTCCAGGAGTATTTCATTAGAACCAGAGCAAAATAAACTAGTTTTTTGAATAAAATTTATTCAAAGCACAGAAGAATGCACACGCATGTGCATGCGTCCCAAACGCTTCTCCACGACTTTATGTCGCTGGGACGATACGTTTCCTCACGGAAGATGAAGAGGAGATGCTTCAAGTCACGCGGGAAGCAATATTCCAAGCACTAAAACAAGTGGGGGAATAAATGCACATTGTGAGCACATAGTTTATTTTATACTCAATGTGCTCACAAAGCATTGATTTTGTTCATGTTTGACAAAATAAATGTAAGTAGTATAATGTAAGTGAAGTCGTATGTTAACAAGGGGTGTTATTTTTCTGTGTATGAGAATGTGCTATCTTGTATTGTTACGGGGGGTGCCCTGGGTGTCTTAAAAAAAAAAAAAAAAAAAAAAAAAAAAAAAAAATAAAAAAAAAAAAAATCTAACTATGGCACATAACTTGCACTACACACATACAAAAATACACAACCCTTATTAACATACAAGTTAAATTACATCTTACAAAACACAGCAAAGCTGTGTTTTGTAAAGGAGCGCAAGAAATGGATATTCCCACCCGCCGCGCACAAAGAAGAATTTATAGGTTAAGAGCAAAGGATAAAAGAAAATCGCGCAGGTGGAAGAATCCAGAACGAGTAATGAGAGGAAGAGGGGTGGCGGAAGGGATTAAGTTAGGAAAGTGGGGAGAAACTAAAATGGAAAAAGACATTGTGGTACAAACGAGGATGGAGAGTATAAAGCTAGCAGAGTTGGTGCAAAAGTTTGCAGAGGAAGGAAATGAGAAAGCACTAAGGAGCATGAGTGCATTTATTAGGGAAATAATTACCCTCGTACATGTTACGTTAATAGAAAAGGAAAAGGATAAGGTAGGCACAGTGGAAGAGGCGTTGGAAATACTTTACCACTTTAGGTTAATAGAAAAAGCAGGGGAAGGGAGAAATAAAGAAGCAATTTTAAGGAATTTAAGAAGAGAGGCACTACGGAGGGAGCATGCAGGGCCACTTAAAGAAATGTTTAGAGGAATGCAGGAGGCGGAAGGAAAAAGTAGCGAAGAGGGTTTAATGAAACAAGCAAGGGAAGCAGCGGAGGATTATGCAGAAAGTGCGCTTGGGTGGAAAAGGCCACAAGAAGAGCCAAAGATATCCCGCACATGGGTGCGAGATATAAATGATCCTAATGTACAAGATGAAATTGCCTATAGAGAAGAGCAAGAGGCGAAGCCTATAACGGAGGATCAAAAAGCACTTTACAAGGAAATGCAAGAGAAAATAGAGGCAGTAAAAGAATTAAAAGAGAAAGGTTTAATAAGCAAAAAGGACCGGGAATTTTACGAGGCAAAATCCTTGGAACTAACAAACTGGTGCTTTAAGAATGGACTTCTAAAATGAAAAGCCACTCCCTCCAAGTGTTTCTAGTAAAAACACCCAATAAAGTAGAAAGATTCATCGTTGAGTTATTGGAATTTCCAGGAGGATTCCCAGAATATAGAATAACATATCCCTGGTGTGAATCAGGAACCTCATGGGAATGGTATAAAGAAGAATTGAAATTGACTTATGGAGAAAAGGTAGCAATAATGGAGGTAGCCCCAACCGAGGATACTCTTAAGCGCACACCATATAGCAATTTGTGCAAAGGAGAATAGAATGGGTTTTGGAATAGCCTTTGTGCTTTTCCTACTTACAGTTGGGTTTTGCTTCTGGAGTATCAAGTAAAGCACCGCACGCCTCTGGCGTGCAACTATGAAAGTCGGAATAGAACATAGCGCCCAGAATAGAAAGGAGTATACGGAGCATGCAAGAGAATAATGGAGAAGGAATACTCCTTCAAAGCTATGTGAATGCAATGGAATTGGCCACAGTCGTAAAACGACTGATGAAGGATAAGAATTATGGCGCCCTGCGCTCTAAGAGTGCACTGGGGAGGGAAATGGTAAGCATCGCAGCGTTTTACTTGGAAGGTAAGGATTGCAAAGTCACAAGTTTAGAAGAAGCACTCGGAGTGCTTGTGCAAGCAGGGTTAATTAGTGAGAAGCGGGAGGAGGAACAAAGCCAGGCGCTCAGGGCGCGGAATGAAAAGAGGGAATTCTTTAGAGCACTAAGTGCCCAGCGTGCCACGCGGCGAGCGTGCAGGCCAAAGAAGAATAAGGAAAAATAATTTCATGCCACGCTTTAAGCGTGGCACAAGAGAATAGGGGGATTGAATAAAAATTATTCATACCATGCACTGCACTGCACTGCACGCACGCGGAGCGTGAGGTGAATAATGTCCAATACACACAAAGTGTGCACAAAGTGTGCACAAAGTGTGCACAAAGTGCACAAAGTGTGCACAAAGTGCACTTTGTGCACAATAGTACGGGAGGCACACATTACATATGGGCCCACACATAAGGAAACAAAAAGTGCTACTTCCAAAGGAAATAGAATATTTAAAAGAGAC
>Ga0193695_1000021_pt1 | contig 45554 bp, 68 predicted proteins | sample L3s2metaG_FD_160568 | JGI IMG/M metagenome (GOLD analysis project Ga0193695, IMG submission 160568) | Soil microbial communities from a riparian zone of the East river system, Colorado, United States - L3s2 | ecosystem: Environmental > Terrestrial > Soil > Riparian zone | place: USA: East River... | reverse complement strand
TCAGCAATGTAACGAGTCGTCTCTGGTGACATGCTGGATTCAGGCTTGTTCTTGTGAATAACCTCCCCCGTCTTTTTACTGGTCAGTTCGCCACCCGGACCAATAACGACGTTCTTATCCTCGTCACTCCCAACCTCGCTTGCCTTGGGGCCTACATATATCGGTTTGTCATTCTTATCGAACATCCACATCCCGGCATTCTTTGGATCACCAACCCATGGATGTTTCTGTATGTCCTCGGCAGTAGGCATGCGATCGCCTTCTTCAAGCCCCTGAATTCTTTTGATCTCACCGGTCTTGTCATTGACCGCGTAGGACTTGCGATCTTTTATATCATGCGCATCCGCTTCCTCCTGCGTCATCGGCCGTTCATGAGCCTGTTCCTGACGCTTCAGAATGAATGCATTCGCCTCTTCTCTCGTCTTGTCAGCAATGCCTTCCCATCGCCTTCCCTCGGCATCGAATTGGGCAGCCATTGGAGTGCCAAAAGCCTGTGCCGCACCCTGCTTGTACCTGACAGCTTGCCCCATCGCATAGGAATGCTGCTGGACAAGGTTGTCGAAATACGGATTGCCAGATGACTCTTGCCCACCAGACTGAGCCGCCTGACTCTGCTGAACTGGCGGCCCTCCTTGGGCCCCAGCCAGCATTGGATCATGCTGTGGCTGAGCAGTTCGTCCAGCTAGCCCACCAGCCAGGGCAGGCCCGGCAGGCGCTCTGATAGGAGCTGCTTGCGCACTGCCACCAAACAGCTGCGCAAGCAGTCCAGGACTCGTAGCTTGTCCACCACCCCCTGCAGTAGCAGCATCCTGATTGTCAGCCAGCAATAGCGGAGGACCAGGAAGCTGTGCCCAGTGCGTGCCAGGAGGAGCACGGCCAGGACCGCCGCCAGCAGGGATCGGAGCAGCTGGCGGCGGAGGAGGAGCCGCAGGCGCCTGCACAGGAGGAGTTGGCGCAGGAGGACGTGCTTGCGTCTCCGCGACAGGCGGAGGTTGGGGGCCTCCACCAGCGATCGGACCGCCAGGAGCAAGACCTTGCTGCGGCCCAATAGGAACAGGACCTGGCGGTAGATAATGCCCAGGAGTTCCAAGAGGAGTCGTCTGTTGAAATCTTACGGGAGGCGCTCCCATCATATCTGGAGATGTTTCGTCAGGAGCGGTCCTGGCTACAGACCGGCCTTCAGAAATCGGCGGCGGGAGATTGGCAGGAACTACATTGTCACCAGCAACCTGACCAGGCGGTACGCCATAGGAGACCGGATTTAACGGGTCCTTCGGCGGAATAGGTGTATCGTCGTCAGGTCTGCCCTGGTCTAGAACCGGAGGGGGCTTAACACGTCTGGCAGCTGGAGAGCCACCACCACGAAGCCATAAATCCATGGTAGCTTTTTGCGCATCTGAAAGTCCCGCTCCTTCATCAGCGTTCTTCTTGCGGGCCATTGCTTCCTGGCCAGGAGGAACACCATAGGATGTAGGGTCTGCCTCAACACGCTTCCCATAACCGGTAGCAGACTGAGGTCCGCCAGGAGCAGCGGCAGTATATGGCTGCCCCTGATAGGCATTTTGCTGTACGCCTCCACTACCATAGACATGCCGTGCATAAGCCTGCCGCTGAACCATGCTAGCTGCAGGATCCTTCGGGCGCTCATATAGTCTGTTAACTGCAGCTGCAGCTTGTGCCGGGTCTTGAATCGCATTGAGAGAAGCCAGACTGAGGCCTTGATTTCCAGCCCTCAGCTCATCCGCAATGTGCTTCGTCTGGCTCTCAAGACTTGGGCCTACTCCTGCCTTGCGGGCACCTTCCCACTGAATGGAGCCTACAGCAGCATCTCCTGTACCCCAGTTTTTCACATTGGCATCAGTTGCAGGATCGAGATAGACATATCCTTTGGGCGCACCACTTTCCCATGTGGCATTGCCAGTTACCCCTGCAGCTGCTGCAGGAGAAAGCCCCTTTGCTATAAGAGAACTGTTGAATGCCGAGGCTGGAACAAGTCCACGGGCCCAGCGATGCGGAGAAAACAATGCTGCTGTATCGATGTTTGATGGAGAAACAGAACCTAGTGGCCCAGCTCCGCTCAGTGGGGCAGCCATTCCAGCAGGTTCCGTATATCTCGGCATTGGCATTCCTGAACCGCCCATTCCTCCAAACGTACTAGCAATTCTGCTTTGCAATGCAGCCTGATCAGAGGCCTGCTTATGGGCAGCAAAGCCCATAAGCATATTAGCTGCACCCTTGCCGAGCGCATTGATGCCTTCGCCTACATTCTTGGGATTGCCGACATCCTCCTGCTGACCAGAAAGCTGCCTGAGAAGTTGCTGCTGCCGATAGCGGTCAAGCAACGCCTGGACATCAGGATCAATCAGAGGGCCATTCGGGTCGTATGTAGTCAGGGCCATAGCCAGATGACCAATTCAAAAAGAAGGATCGCGCTCCAGAACTTCTCGGACATCGGAGTGCTTATTACGAATACGGTTGCCCCGATCATATCGCAGCCAGACCAGGGATCGCCCCGAGCAATTGCCCACCAAGTCCGAACAGGCCTCCTAGCAGCTGATTCTGCTGGGACTGCTGTGCCTGGTACTGTTTCTGTGTGGCGTCCTGTGCTGCATTGAAATTCTGCGAGCCGATAGCGTAGTTGCCCTGAGCAACCGAGGCATATGGAGCAGCGCCTATCTGTCCCTGCGCAGTAGAAGCAGGCTGCCCTACGCCGGGCTGCGAGACCTGCGATCCTGATCTAAGAGCGCTAAGGACATTCAGCGGGCTGTTGTACTGGGCAGTGATGTCTGATGCGGCCTGCCCCTGTGCCTTCAGCATCGCGTCCGTATAGGCATTGGACTTGTTCAGTCCGAACTGCGTCTGGTCATATCCCCACCCTTGCGATCCTGGCGTGAGTCCCTGGTTGGCGAGCTTCTGGTCTTCAAGCTCCTGCTGCTGCTTCCAGTACGGGTCGAGGGTGTTCCGCTCCAGTCCGTAAATATTGTTTTGAAGAGCGCCCCAGCTAAGGTCAAGTGGGTGCGTGAGCGTCTGCTGTGCATTGCCAAGAAGCTTTCCCTCAAGGTTTGCATTGGTCTGGGCATTGCCCATCGTCGTATTGACGATACCCTGCAGCTTTGGATTAAGCGTTGTAGTTGCTGTATATTGTGGTACGAACTGGCCTTCAGTGGCAGGATGTCCAGGCGATCCGCCTGTCGGAATCCATGCCTGTCCATTCCAGTATCCGCCTGTTGCCGGAGTGGCAGCCTGAGCTGGCGTGGCACCTACAAGTCCACCGCCAGTCTGCGTGTAATGAATCTGCCCGTACGGAGTAATCTGGTTCGTATTATTAAGCTGGTTCTGAGCAATAGCCGCATTGATATTGTAGCCCTGCTGAGCCTGCGCTGTCGCAAATGGATCAGGAGGAGTTGGCGGCGGCGGCTGATAAACCGGAGGCGGCGAGTCACCACCCATTAGCGTAGCCCTTTCATTATCTTCTGCTCGCTGCGCAGCAGCCCATAGACCATCCCGTCGTCATCAGGGAAGTACTCCCTCATGATACCCTCGAACCTGAATCCTAGAGTTTCGAGAGCCTTGATTGCCCTAGTATTACTCCTAGGAGTAGTGGCTGTACAGCGGTGGCACCCCATGTTGTGGGGGCTGAAGACATAATAGGCTACACGCCTGGCTATCCGCATCCCAATGTCATGCTCAAGCAGGACGCAGGTGAACTCCACGTTCCGACGATTCCAGCGATCGAATACGCAAGCCCCTAGCAGCCTCTTGCCATCCACGAGCAAAAGTCCAGAATACGGAACTGACACATGGATTGGAAGATTAGCCTCGATGACCCTCCTCGCTCTCCGATTGTCCTGGACTACATCCCTCATACAGTTTCCAGAATCGTCGCAATTATTGAAACTCCGCTTCCGACAGCTCCCCATACCGCTCCAGTATAGCCAGTCAGAACAAAGTCAGTCCCCAAGGGGACGACATAGCCCTGACCAAGAGAAAATGATCCAAATGAGACCTCTAACGGAGCTGCCTTTGACAGCAATCTTATCCTGAGATCGACTCTGCTCGCTCTGGTAGAGACGATCTGAGCCGAGGTTGATGTCACTCCTACTTGTGATGCAAATATGGTCGCACTCATCCAAAGATGTTCCCTGACTCGAAGAGCACATCAATATTGGTCAGTCTGAGGTCTGGCGTAGTCGCATTCTTGATCGATATCTGAATGACCGGAGCAAGCACGGAAGACATTGCATAGGTCTCGTGCCAATGCTGAGTCTCGAAGAAGCTGGGACCTGGCCACTTGTCCACACCCCACTTCGCAACGCCCCATAGTGCTCCAGCCGGAATGGTTCCTGATGGCGGTGGTGGTGACGGGATGGTCGTGTTGAAATCGGTATTGATCGTGATCTTGGGTATGATGTCCTGAATGTTGGTCTGGAACCTCGGCCTTATCATCTTCACCTGCTTGCGCGATGTACTCTGTCCTGCACTGACAACAGCTCCGCTGCCAGCCGTGCCGACATCAAGCGTACCTACAGCACTGTAGGAATAGAAGATGGTCCCGCAATAGGATAGGCCATCGTCCATACCGCCCTGTTCCGCCTGCATGACACGGCCATCCGAAGTTCCATAATACAGCTTGCTCTGGCCGAGCCCATGAATTGCAAAGCATCTGGCGTCCCAGCCTATATAGCGGCACCAGGCTCCAGTTCTCGCATTCGAGATGAACTGTGTATGAGGCGGCCCTATCTGCGGCATGTTAACAATGGCCATATAGCGCAGAGGCCAGACAATCATCTGCCATCCAACAAGTCCGGAACGGGCAATGACAGCTTCTCTGAATGCCGGGCCTATGGCAGCAGATACGGCCCTAGGAGCAATGGCAATCTCGTCCAGTGATCTGGCCTGGCTCAGCGCCTCGATGCCTTCCTCTGTAAGAATGGCCACATCGCCGCCCCCTGCCTGGATGCAGTTCTGTCCAAGCGGACGGCTCATCTTGTAGCAACCTGTCTGCCGCCACGGATCGCCTGTCGTATCCCCTGGGAATGACCCAGTGAACACGATGATCTCGCCTTCAGTGGAGATCACGAACCAGGTGTACTGGATGCCATTGGAAGTCAGCTGCGTCCACGTGCCCCCTGCTGCCAGCTTCCCACCGAGCCGGAGAAGAGGACCCATTGGAAAGATTGTTACTGGTCCTCCAATCGCATTGACGCCCACGTAGTAAACATCAGTACTGTTGGCAGCGATGCCATAAAGCCTGTTGTTGTATTGCCAGACATTCGAAATTGCAGCAGGGCCAAGCCCTGTCCACGCAGGTGCAGTAGACCATGAAGTCCCATTGTAGAACTGGAGAGGATCAACTCCGTTGGCGCACACCAAGGTTTGAGGCCCAGTCCCTGAGTACTGGGTATAGGACATGATAGCTGTCGCATTCAGTCCGGTCACGACTGGGGCACCGACAGCCCCGCCCAATGAGATGTCAAAGATGTTCCCAGCATTGACAGCAAACAGCTTGCCTGCCGTACCATCGGTGTACGGAAGAAGAGTGCGGACGACTCCGCTCATGCCGGTAGCGAACTGGACGGCACCGCCACGGAGGCGGATGTAGTCGTATTCAGGAAAAGTATTTTCGAGAAGAAATGCTGTGCCAGCAGGAGCTTCTGCCATAGGCGCACCAACATACCAGCCCTTTACCGGCACCCCAAGCGACCTAGACTCGGACACCTTGTTCCGCTGTCCCTGGGTCTTGTCACGAAGAGCCTTCAGCATCACGCACCCCAGTAGTAAGGCTCATTGTGCATATGCTTCCGCCACCAGTGCCGCCACTGCCAGTTCTGGAGGCCCTTCGGAACAAGCCCATGCATGTCACGCTCCCCAATAGATGAACTCTTTGATGTCATAGCGAAGCGATCTAGACCGCTCGGCATGATAGGCACACAGTGGCTGAAGCTGGTCCTCCTGACAATAGCAGCCATCAGGAAACCAGAACCAGCCGATTGCAGGCGCGTAGTGGTCGAACATGCAGTTCATCTAGTAAAAAGCCAGTATATCCAGAGTACAAGAATTACGGTCCAGACCGTATCTACAAAACTCATATTGGCGTCGTGTTGTCGGTGATCGTTCCATAGAACCCGTATCCGCTGGTTATCCAGTCTCTCGATGTGGAGATTGTGCGCTCGGTCATCTGCTGGGCAGCCATTCTTGGAAGCGCCATCTCATAGTCACGGAACGCCTCGGCATAGTCGAAGCCCTTGCTGGCCATCCACCGCCATAGAATGTATTTCTGAATGAGCCGCTCAGGGATCAGCGATGTGTCCGTATCGACAGACCACTCGGCCTTCCGAGTGGTGCCATTACTGGCAAGAATCCAGTAGGACGAGTAGTAGCTGAACGTGATGATCTCGCCAGCCGAGATCGCTGGCCACAGCTCGATCGACGTGCCGACAATCCGCCACACAGGACGAACGGTCGAGGCTGGCAACGCCTTCAGCTGGTTCAACTCTTCGGTGTTGACAGGGCCCAGAAGCGGTAGAAGCGGATATTTGCTGGATACCAGCGGGCTGTATGGAGCCTTGTCGCCAGGACTGAACCTTACCCAGTCTGCCGGGAGCGTCCACAGAGTTGTCGTTCCATCACCGGTGAACGTGGCGGAACGGTCGAGCCTTACCCAGCCAGCACGCTCCTGGGCATCGTCTCCGCCATCCTGTGCGAAGGCGATCATTTGCTGAATGCTGAGCGCGTCAGTGCTGGTGTTGCTGATTGCAGAGCTTGGGATGTTCTCCCAGCCAGCCCTAGCCGCTGCCTTCTGGACGATTGTTAGCAAGGTCACTGGCGGCTTCCTCGTAAACGTTTACCTTGATCTCAGCCACTTTATCTCTGCTAATTATGTGCTAGCTTAACATGGTGTTCAGGCGAGGAGCAAGAAATGCCGATTCCTACAAAATCATTTGTCAAGCGAAAACTATGCTGCACTCGGCTTTGTGATGACGATCATCATTGGCTTGAATATTGGGCAACCAGGAAAGGTCTTACACAAAGCACTATGATCCGTTGTGCAATTCAAATATATACCAGCAGCATTGCTTATTGTAATAAATGGTATGCAGGTGAATTATTTGCGCTGGTTGACAATAACTACAAGTGTATCAAACGTAAATACGAAGACTTACTCCGTGAACATAGAGACCTGCTCCTTGTACACAATGACCTCCTCAAAAAACACCTAGCTCTTCTAGAGGAAGGCCAGTTTGATGCTTAACACCAGACTTGAATATAGCGGCCGCTGGGAAATCGAATACCTCAACGCCAAGGAAGACGCTCTGAACCGCAACAGGTTCATCCCTGGCGGGTTCAGGAACGTCTTTCTGGATATCATCAACCAGACTGAGAGCCCGATAGAGCGGCCTCTCCTGCCATGGCTTTGCTTCCAGCAATGGGTACACGGTGACCGCCTCGTTGCCATGCCGTGTCTGCAGATACCAAGGTGGCTGAATTCTGGCGGGACTGCAATCGTCGTCCAAGTCTGGATACAAGGCTACCGCGTTGATATTGCGATAGTCTCCAGGATGGTAATCGAACAGCCCAAACTCGTGCTCGTGGAGATCGATGGCGCCTACCATCAGGACCCGAAGCAGCAGATGCGTGACAAGCTGCGTGAGAAAATCCTTCGTGCAGCTCCAAACGTGCTGGGCCTGATCAGGCTCACAGGTGCCGAGGTCAATGCCAACCCGCGAGCGGCAGCTCGAAAGGTGGCTGAGTACCACGCTAAAGTATGGGGCCGGGAATCGCTGCCGCCGGATATTCCGTTCAGCTGCCGGAAGGAAGAGTAGCAGCTTCCTGCCTGGCCTTCCTCTCCGCCCATACACGCTTCATCATGGCTGAGCGATCGTAGCCTGATGTAAGCGTGCCAGCAATATCATGCCCTACAGTTTCGGCAATGGCAGGCTCAGCACGGATGGCTGCGGGATTCTGGACAAGCGTCTCAAGAGCCGCAAGCCGTTCCTTTAGACGCAAATTCTCTGCGGCATAAGCTGTACCAGCCGCACTGTCCTTGGCTACATTCAGCCATGATATAGCCTTCTCACGCCATTCACGGCCATTTGATAGCCGTCCGATATGGACGTCAGCCACAGCTGCAAGGTTCTCGACAGAGTAGATATTGACCGACTCAGCCTCCTTCACCAGCGAGGGCGAAGCAGGTGGCCACATTTTCAGCGGAGTTCCAACAATGTGCTGGGCCTCGTTAGACTGCTTCCAGTGACGGTAGGCATCCGGAAACCGCTGACGGTCGTAGTCCGTGACCGGGTGAACAGCGGCGGTAAATGGATCACCTGCAATCTGGAGGCGGACACGTTCCATGTCGCGGCAGACCAGCCGCCCCTCTCGCTCGGAAGCAGCGTCGTCAGGGACAGGCTCATAGAAGAATATGGGCGTGACGCCCTTGTTCATTGCCTCGAAATCACGGGAATTGTTCTCGCCGAATGTGGCGAATACGCCTTCATCTGCATAGTTCATGAGATCACTCAAAGCTGACGGAGGCCACGCCAGCCGCGGGCGTAACCAGAAGCCCGATATTAAACTTGAAATTGATCTGTGTCACGCCCGTAGCGGTGGCCGTGGTTGCAATCAGATTGCCAGCTACGGCACCACCGACGATATTGGTGTCGTTCAGGGTGCATGGACCTGTCGTCGTACCGACAGCAAAGACAAAGCCAGGACCGTTCTTCACCACAGTAGCCGCCGCGATGTTCAAGACGGAGATAGGCGCCATGCTGTCTTGCTGGACTGGAAGGCCCATGACTTATCCAAGCGTTGCAGGATTTAGAACCATGAGGTCCCAAACCGATTTCTGACTGATCCCGCCAGTTGCGGCCGTGGCAATCAGCGCTAGAGCTGATGCTTCGGTCGTAATCGTACCAGCAAGCAAAGCCGTAACAACAGTCGCCCGCTGTGCTGCAGTCATCACTGGCGACGGCGGGAACGCGTTCCATGCCGCACAGTTATTGATTGCGGCTGGGGTCTGGAGAGCTGCAAGAATAGCTGGGATTGTCGTGGCCATTCAATTACTCCTGGCAAATTCGCCATAGGCAAGCTGCGCAAAAGCATAATACCAGGCAGAAGCTTTAGCAGGATCATCAAAATATCCGAGATTGATCATATTCCCGGCCACTCTGATTTTGGCTTGATACCTGGAACCGTGCTTCCTTACTCCCTTGAATCCAGACATGTTATGCACTGGTCTACGACGGTTCACCGAGTTCTGAACTGATGTCGCTTCCCGTAAATTCTCCCAGCGATTATCAAGACAGTCGCCATTTCTATGATCAATTCTACCAGGCCATCTACCTGTCATCCAAGCCCATGCAAGACGATGAGCAAGATAAGAACGGCCGTCAAATTGAATAGCCTTGTAGCCCGTTGACTTGACGGTTCCTGCAACGTGGCCGTTAAGTTTTTTCTTTCCAGGATTGACAAGCCACGTAAAGATTCCTGGGACTTGATCATAATGAAGCACCTCGCGCAATCTTTCGATTGTTGCCATAGGATGTCCACTTACCCCTCTTTGACGCTGGAGTTCTTCTTGATTTCCTTCTCAAGCTCTTCCTTGAGCTTCTTCATCATCCTGTTCGTAGAATCAGTGGCACCGCCTACAAGCTCGATTGCATGCTCAAGCGTTACAATCGCGTCTCTCAACTCTGTCTCTCTTGCGAAGTTCATCACATCGATCGTCACGGCACCGTGAATCCCCAAGTAGCTGTCTCGGCATCAACAACCCATCCTACTCCGCAAGTGTTCCACTCGACACTGAGTCCAGCATATCCTTCCTGCTGAGCCATGCTTATGCACAAGGCTGAAGCAAGAACACGGTCACCAGCCGCCAAAGGCGTGTTTCCGACATCAGGCGGAGCTAGCACCCAGCCCATACCTTCCAGCATTGTCACCCATTTTGCCGCAATCTTGGTCATCCGCTGAGGACGGCCATCAATCCCGCATGCGTTGGCGTACGGAAGAAGCAGAAGTCCAAGGCTTTCATGGTTTGCTGCGGAGAGAGCTGCCATGATCAGGTCTCGTGCCAGCCGCCTACAGTCAGCGGCATTTCCTGTTCGATCTGAACCGCATTCGGAAAGTCCGTCAGCAATGTAGGAAACTGATCAGAATCGCTGTGGCTACGGGTCAGGACCATATGCTTCAGCGTACTGTCCACGAACATGATCGTCCATGAGACCTGAGCAGGAGCGATGTAGTAGAACACATGCCCGGAGTCACCAAAAAACAGCTCGTTGGTTACAAGCTTGAAATCCCTGTAGTTCGAGGCATTGACAAGCCCATAGACCAGACTGATTTCCATATTACGCACTCGTCGCTGCGGTGTAGTACGGCCAGCTCAGAAAGACCTCGTTGTAGTTCGGCATGGCCGTGGTCGTGAACGAGATGTTATTGGCTGAAGCTGTAGCATTTGCCGACATTGTTATCTGGTAGCGGTTTCCGCTGCCGGTGATCGACAGGATCGTGGTCGATGCCGGAATGCCTGTGCCAGCAATCGTCTGGTTCGGATAGAACCCGTTGATTGCCTGAATGTTGCTCAGAACTGGAGAACCGCTCAGCGTCGTGCCTGAGGTCGAGTTCGACAGAGCCGTAATGGTCACACCAGTACCTGATGCAGTAGCCGCAGCCGACATCGTCACAGTCGAGCCATTGATGTCGATTATGTGGGTCGATGCCGAGGCCGTGGTCGTCGGAATGCCGGTACCGGTAAGGCGCATACCCTTCTGGATGAACTTGCCGACGTTGACGTTCAGGAGCGTTGCGGAACCGGCAAGAGTGTCGGCCGTAAAGGTCTTGGACGTCGGCATGAATGCCAGCGATCCCGGCGCGATTGCATTGGACTTCGTGGTAATGGCCAGGAAGGTGATGCGCGAAGGAGTGCCGCCAATCGTACCTGGAATCGCAAGGGTGGTCGTCGCATTGATGTTGCAGAGTGACGCGCCAGCCCGCTGGACCCAGATACCATATAGACCTGGAGTGAACGTATATGACCAGTTGCCGACCAGGCCGGTGCTGTCACCGGTCTTGCCACCAAGGAAGATCGTGCCACAGTTGAGGCCGATATCGTATTCGCCGGTCGTTGCAATCTCGCCTGTTCTGGAACCAACCATCGTGTTGTCCCAGACAAATGCATCGCCCTGGTTCGATGTGTAACCATTCACGACATCAAGAAGCAGGAAGATAAACTCTGCCCCGTTGTCACCAGCAGTCACAGTGCCGGGCTTGAAGCTCGGCTGAGGGAAGTTGCCGCCTGAACCGTACGGGCCTTCTACAGGAAGGTGCGGACCAGCGTCCTCGAACTGGAAGGATGAGATGGTCATCAGAAGAGCACTCCTTGAAGGGACCTGTTGCAGATCGTGATATTGCCTGCCCAAGCCATCAGCTTGACCACCGCATCCTGGTTCACATTGGCTCGCTCGCCGCCGATCACCGTGAAGTTGCGGGACTTGGATGGCCTGTAGTTGAAGTATTCAGTGTTGAGGAAATACGCGGTGTTGACTGGAATCTGTCCACCCTTGCCGCCGTCCAGGATCACATCAACTTCCTTACCGGCTCCATAGTACTTGAGAGCCGTGAAGCCTGCTCCGACGCTTGAACCGCCTTCGCTGGTGATGCGCTGAATGGTCTGGAGAGAAGCCAGATAGAAGGCATAGAAGTTCGTGTCGGCCACGATCAGATCGATACCGTCCGAATTCCTCTTCAGGCCAAGCGTGATCTTGTTGAAGTAGGCCTGGATGTTCGTGGCTGAGACAGTGCTGAGCGCGTCGACCGTCTGGTCGAATGCGACGTTTCTCCACCAGACATTGGCTGCAGCATCAATGCCGCCGACGATGCCTGTGAGCGGCGCCTTCGAGACCAGCAGCGCAAGGCCGCCAATCTGCTTGCCGCCAAATGCCGTACCGTCCGAGTAGACGCCTGAACTCATGGCGTTCCAGAAAGTCATCTCTGCGATCTTCTGGCGCTGCATCACGAGGTTCATGGCCTCGGCACGTCCAGAGTTCTGGATCTGCTCTAGCCCGGAGATAACGACGGCAATTGCAGCCTGCTTCACTGGGAAGCGTGCGGCAGTCATCGTATCATTGAGGGCAATATTCAGAGGCTCATAGCCGCTATACCAGAGAAATGTCTGATTCTGGGCATATGCCAGCTCTTCCATAATTTCGCGACCGCCCGTGTAGGACGTGCTGTTGCCGCGTCTTTTCAAGAAGGCGAGAAATGCATTGTTGTTGGAAAGGTTGTCAGCGAGCGTACGCTGGCGGTCTTCCATCGTGGTGGTGACGAGGTCACCCCAGTCGACTGTAAATGAAAGGGGGGATGCCATTGGCAGAGTCCTTTAGCGGACCCTACTGGCGGCCTTCCTGGCGAGCCATCGCGTCCGCAACAACTTGTTCAAGCGATCTGTTGTCAGCTTGGTTGTCGGAACGCTGCTGCCTCGGTGTGTTCGAGGACGGTGCGCCTACTGTCGCCTTTGCAGCCTGGCGTGATCTTTCTGCCGCCGCTGTCCTCTGGGCCTGTCCGCTCGCCGCACTGCCATTTGGCTGGGCTGCTGGATCAAGTCCATGTCTTATACACGACTGTTTATAAGCATCTTCAAGATCATTTGCAAGTCCGGCATTCAACAGCTTATGCATGTTGTTGCGCAGAGGCCCCATTTCCGGGCCAAGATCGATCGTGCCATCCGGGTTGAGCATCTCCGTCTGGAGATGGATATGCTTCGGATCGCGAACGAACGACTCTATGGTGGACATGACACGGCTGCTCTCAAGCTCCTCCCTGGCCAGCGCCCTGATCTGATCCTGGGTCATGCCAGGCTGTGGCGGCGGAGCCTGTGCCTGTTGGCCCTGATTCTGTCCGCCCATGATACTGCCAACCCAGCCATTGATGACCTGAGGAGGAACCCCGATGCGCTGCCAGGCATAGATGGCGCCTCTGAGAGGGTCCTGGCGGAATGCGTCCTCGAGTGCCGCATAATCCCTTACAGCTGCCTGCAGCGTGGTTCCGTTCGAATTTGCCTGCTGCACATAGCGGCCAAGCCCCTTGTAGGGCTCGAACGATTTCTCGACCTCGGTCTCTCTATTATGAATGTCTTCGCGAGCCTGCTCGGACAGGCTCAGCCACATATGCTTCAGCCTTGGCGGTAGACGCTTTGGCGGCCTGGAGATGTCTGGCCGTACAGCTTCTTGCGTGTCTTCGGGCTTAGCTTCAACGGGCTCTTCAGCCTGTTTCTCAGTTGCTTTAGTTTTAAACCGCCCCTTGTCGTCCCGTTCTTTGTCATGCGGCTTTTCCTCCTCAGGCTTGGCAGCCTCGGCAGGTTCAAGCTCGGCAACCCTTTCAGGTTCAGGAGCTTGTTCAGGAGCAGTCTCAGGCTGCGATTTCTCAAACGCAGCCTCCTGCTTCTCCATGGCACTGGAAACGGTATCTTCCAGAGAAGGTGCAGCTTGTTCTTCAGGCATTGAATGTTATACCCATCCAGTCTCTGGATTGTCCACCTTTTCTACAGGAATTGTAGGCTTGTAGCCCTGCTCGACCTTGGCATAGGCCTTCTCGACATCAGCCATCGTGATCTCTGGAAGCTCTGGCCTGGAAGGCGGAGGGGTCTCATTGCCGATGCAGACACATCCGGCCTCCCTATCCGCCTTCTCCATGGCACGCTTGGACTCATACCAGCGGCCATTGGCCTGATGCTGCAAAGGTTCAGACAGACCATCCCTGATGACATTCGGACACGGGAGAGAGGAGCGGGCAGGATTGATCACCGGCCCGGTCTTCTCCACCATCTCTCCGTTCCTGAATACCCAGGTCATCACGCTACCGGAGGCGTATTCACTACCATCGCATCAGCAATGGCCTTGCTGTTAGCAGATACCGCCGTAAACACCTGGTCGATCTGGGCCTGCATGGCAGGGGTCATGCTCGGCAATGCAGCAATCTGGTCCTTGAGCCCCTGCACGAACGTCTGAAGACCCCCGACCAGGGTCTTCTCTTCTTCAACCTTGGAAACAATTTCGTCGAGAGTAGCCATTTCCATCACCATCTGTCCAGCTAACGCCACCTGGTTGGCTATGATCGTATCAAGGCGGGCCAGGACTTCCGACTTGAACCCATAATATGGCATCTATTTCTCCACCGTCGTGAACTCGCTGATCGCCCACAGGAATACGCGAATCCCAAGGATTGCGCCAACGATCATGCCAAGCATGAACGCAGCAATTGTGATTCCTGCAACCCCGAAATCAGCGATCACCTGTGGCCAAGTGTCGGCAGGCTGCCACCCATGGACATCACCCCTGACATCTGCAGGAGCGTCCATAGTACCCACAGAACAATCATGACCAGGATCACGACCATGACCACATAGATAATCGTCTTGAATGGCTCAGCTATTGGAAGAAGACCCATGAGCGTCTGAGCTGCCCACCACACGACACCAAGGATTATGAGAGCAAAAACGATTCCTATGAGCGTACCGATCATTTCCCTCTCCCAGCCTTGTGTGGCTTGTGAGCGGCTTTGCTGAGCAACTTGCCGCCCTTGTCGGCCTGGTTGAATTCCTTCCCGACCTTCTGAGGTACGCCACCATACCCGCCTTTGGTATGAGCGGCAGCCGCCATCAGCCTGGCTTGCGATTGAGTCTTGCTAGGCATCTTTCTATCCTTCGATTGTTGCGCCAGAGCCTGAAGGCTCTCAGCCACCGCTTGAGTTTCATCAAGCCACCAATGATGACGAGAGCCCATCCGTTCTGAGGGCATGGAATTCGATATATGCTATCACATAAGGGTCCGTAATAGACGGATCGATTCTCTGAGTCGGGTACGCTGCCTGAGCAGCTACAGGTCTTGCCTGATAATGGTGCCAGCGAGCACCAGATACCATGTCGACTTCTTCTTCTGTAAGCTCACGCATATGCTTTCCTCTTAATGATAGACCTGTCCGCAACCTGGTATCTGCCAGATTCTGACGAACTTTATGTGAAACGCCTGCCCTGCACCCGCCCCAAGAATCACCGCCACCTTTTCGCCTGGCGGCGTGTCATGAATGCTCCAGACCCGCGGACTGTTGGGTAGCGAGGCTGGAGCCGGCATGGTTCCGTTCACCCAGGTAGTCTTGCTGCTGAGCGCACCATTGTTCGCCCTGGCTTCATTGCCATCGAAGAACGTCTGGATGAACCCAGTCTGGGCATTATTCGCATCTCCGGCTACCCAGAGATGTCCAAGTGTGTGGAACGTCGAAACATTCCATGTGATGGTCGGGCAGCTAGCACTCGCACACAGGAATGCCGTGTTTTGATTGGTCCCGATATTGTTAAGATTGAGAATGCCACAATGGTTCGGCCCGTTTGTCGTATAGCCGGAGCACGATGAAGCACCGCTAATGCCCGACCAGTCCCATATCCCGGACCCCCATTTATGGGTAACGTCTCCAGTATTGTCGTACTCGAACATGTCGTCTTCGATAAAATGCGTGTAGCCGGCTACCTGCCCCGGCCACTGCGCATCAACTGCACGTTCTGGAACAAGAAAGTTGATGCTTTCAGCCCAGAACGCAGGCCATCCTGGCTGGCCATCACTTCCAAGGAAATTTGCCGCTACGATGGCAGGTCCGTCGAATGACATGCTGACCTCTGCATAGTAGCCTCCGCCAAACGTCGTCCCAGCCCAATGCTGTCCGGCTCCGCCTATGCGGACGGCCGTGGTCAATGCCAGGTTTGGACCGGCATTGAGACTGGGAGTGAGGACGAGTCCACCGGCACCTGTCACGATGTCTCCGGCTGGCTGCGCACCAGCCTGGAACCACCAGCGCCTGTACCAGTGGAATCCTGCAGCTCCACTGTCGGCCATATCAATGGTCGAGGAGTTCAGAAAGTCGTCGGCAAACACGATACGGTAGCCGGAAGCTGCAGGATCGGTTGGATCGAAGCTGACAGGCTGGCATGGGAATGTCGCAGGAACGCCACAGGCCATTGCACTGCTGGCGATGGCACTGAGAGCTATTCCTGCAAGTGCAGACTTCATGATTCCTCCTATGGATGCGGACTTGATGGCACTGTACCTGTATGCGGTACGACAAATCCTGGCGGTCCCCATGTCCGACAGATGTCCTCGAAGCTCACAGGCGAACTCAGGACGGCGCTGGTTCCGCCTATGTTGTATTCCCAGTTCGTGAGTAAAGGGTCTTGAGCGCTGCGGTTCTGGTCGGAGTAGGCCCCAGTCGAGATGATGGCGCCGTCCACGTACGGGAAATAGTCGTTATTGATGATGGTAGGAATGTTCGGAGGCGTGCCGCTGAGAACTGCATAGCCAAGTCCTGGACCGCTTCCGATGATGATGTTGTTCTCGATCTGGTTGCCGCTCATGGAAGCATCAGGACATACGATGTTGATGCTGGAAGTCTGGAATGCAGCAATCTTCTCCTGGAACGTGGAGATGTCAACCAGGTTGTTTACCATACTGACATTCTTGCCACCATGGATGACGTTCATAGTATTCGAGCCATTACGGCCGGTGATGACGTTACCTGAGATTACCACGTTAGAAACGCAATCGTCAGTGTAGAACGCCTGTCCCGAGTTGGAGTGCACGCCAGCCGTCACATTACCGTCCCGGATGTAATTGTTGGTCCATCTTGTGCCTGTCGACGTCTGCATATTAGTAGGTTCTACTAGGTAGACAGCCCCACAATCAGAAATGGCCTTGCAGGTAGTCTGAATGTAATTTCCGTCCACAGTCATATTGGTAACTGTACCGTTCACATTGGCGAACGATACGGCAGTAGTCCCCATGTCGTGAATGTAATTGTGGGATACCATTGCGTTACTGCATCCGGAACAGGACACAGCACCAGAACTGAATGCCTGAAGGCCTATGAAAGTGTTGTCCAGTTCGCTGTTTCTTACTAGAAGACTATCAATCGAGCCACCGGTTGTTCGAAAGATGGCGTATTGGCAATTATGGATATGAATGCCGTTGAATGTGACATTGTGAGCATGTACTGCTACGCAAGTGTAAGCACCATTGCCGACAGCGTTGGAACCACCTGTGATGTTGGCACTGTTGTAACCGTCAGGAGGATAGTACTGGTATGTGACGCCATCTGCTGCATGCTGCAAGTCCAGAAGGCATGTGTTCGAGCCTCCGTCACAATTGGTGATAACCGCAGGAGTGTATGAACCGCTACGGACGTAGCAGGTCTTGTTCGTTCCGCTTGCCTGCATGGCTGTCTGGCAACGTGTGAGGGTTGCGAACGGCGAGTTGAGCGTGCCTGCATTCGAGTCGTTCCCGGTGGTGGCTACATAGAATCCTGGTGCCAGGCTGCCGCCACCGATCGTCAGAGCCAATGCCTGAAGACCTGTTCCAAACCCGTTGGTGGCGCTCATCTGCACGCTGTACAGGCCAGCCGAGCCTACTGATGGAGTGCCTGAGATCAGGCCGCTGGAAGTATTGACGGAGAGGCCACCTGGAAGGCTCGTGGCATTGAAGCTGGTGGGGGTGTTCGTACCTGTGATCTTGTAGTTGAACGCCACACCCTCGGCACCGGTAGCCGCGAAATTGCTGTTGAAGAACTCGGCCATGCTGGGGGCTGTAGCGGCCCCGCCTACATTGAACGGAATCCCGAGAGCTTCGAGAGCTTCCCGCAGCGTGCTCTGCTGAGGATAGAAGTTGAAGATCGACTGGTAGCCTGGGTTCACCTGAGGACCGGTCACAGACCAGTAGATGTGACCGCCACCATTGACCGTATCGCCAGAGACGGACTCGTCGAACAGGACCATGAGGATCGTGTTCTGCATCACGAGCTGGTTGTCAACTAGCGGCTTGATGTTGGTGGTCAGCCAGGCGTCGGCAGTTGCCAATGAGCCATCGTGGGCATTGTTGAGCTGGTTTGGGGCGATGAAGGAATAGGATGGTAGATTGTTAGCGTTGAGGTCGGTCGTGAATTGTGGGAAACCAACAAGATTGTTGAGCTGGGCACCACTCCCGCGAACATCCGAAAAGTATCCAAGCGGGCAGTGATGCTGGATGAATGGGTAGACATCGTTACCGATATACCCGACTGAGGGGCGATTCTCACAATATTCCTTCCAGGTCTTGCCGTTGAGAAGAAGACGGCGGACGACGTTGTCTGATGTGTTGCCGCCAGCACCTGGATCGTAGGCATCACTGCTGCTGATCAGCTGGCCTGCCGTCAGCCAGAAATAATTGCCCATCGAAGGATGGACATTGCCATAGTAGAACGTCGCAAGACCACCAGTGTTTGCAAGACTGTTGAAATACGGAAGAGACGGCTGAGGATAGACAGAGCTGTAGGCCTGATTCTCCTCCATCACGATAACGACATGGCTGATCTTGTTGCTGTCGATCACGGGAGCCTGGCCACCTGAGGGAGCGCCTATGATGCAGGCTCTGGCCGTGAGCACCATGATGAAAATCCCGAACAGGAGAATCATCAACGTCGGAATGATCGAGTAGCGCAGCCAGTCTGTCATCGTGGCAGCACCACATACGATTTCCACATCGCACCAGGGAAATCGCCATATCCTGGCGTCCAATGAAAAACAGCCGGCTCCATGCTGGCCAAGCTGTAAGGATTGGAGATTCCGGAAGGAGTCAACATTGCAAATCCACCGAACAGCAGATTGGCTATTGTAATCTCAGTCATGCTCGATCCACCAGATGACGGCCAGCGTGATTGCCAGCCATATCAATGCTGTAGCCACGAAGGCGATTTTCATGGATTGTTCATTCCGAACAGACCTCCAAGCCCGGAAGATGGCTGATAATTTCCAAGCATCGGGGCAGAACCACCAGGAATTGGCTGGGATGTCGGTCTTGGAATCACTGGCTGAGCAGCAATATTCGCCATTGTACTGTTCAACGCAGCATCCAGACCAGGATTGTAGCTACCACCCATCATCGGAGTGGCACCAGGGTGCGGCTGAGACGTCAAGGCAGGTGCCTGATACGGTGTGCTGGCCGGTGCCATCGCCCCAATTGACATTCCTGGCTGATAATTGCCCCACAATGGTATCGCTCCAGGATATGGCTGAGACGTTGGTCTTGGCAATTGTGGCTGTGCAGCCAGATTGGCTTGCGTGCCGGCCAATGCGCTTGCGAGCGTAGGTCCACTAGCCATTGTCGTCCCCCTGAGCTGCCTGCTGCTTCATTTGCTGCTTCGACTGCTGCTCATCAATCGATGCCTGATGTGCTCTTGCGTGATGGTCGAGAGCTGCCTGGTGGCCAGCCTGGGCCTGCTGCATTCCAACCTCATGCTGGCGTGCGTGATGATCCGCAAGAGCCTGGGCACCGATCTGCACAACCTTGTTCTGATGGTCGGTCTGGCTCTTCTGGACGTCCATCATGGTCTTGCGCTCGTCGGCCTGAGCTTTGGCCTGAATCTGCATCATCTTGGCCTGAGCGTCGAACTGCGCCTTCTGAGCTTCAATCTGCGCCTTCTGGATTTCTGCAGCCGCCTTTACCTGCAAGCCCTGGAGCTTGATCATTTCCGCCTGAGCCTTCGGATCAGGCTTCTGAGCGCCGCCCTGCTGGGCCTGATCATTGAACTTCTCGACAGTCTCTTCGATGATCTCTTCAAGTTCGCGGCCGACACGGAACGCACGTACGCCGAACTCCAGCAGCTTCCCGGCAAGCGGTGCGAGCATTGGCTGCTGCTGGACCATCGGGCCCCAGCCCTGCATGAACTTCGTAGCCGCTTCAATAAGGCTGGTACGATCCTGTTTCTCCTTGGATTCATCTGCAGATACCGTGCTTTCAGCCTCGACATCTATCCTGAACAGGCGCAGGACGTTATCCTTCAGCAGACCGAACACATCCTCCTCTGTCGGAGGCGGCTTGAACTGTGGAGGAGGCGGAATTTGTGGAGGAGCTGGGATGCCAGCACCTGGCTGTGGCGGCTGGTTGCTGTTAATCTGGGGCTGACCTTGCTGCTGCTGGCCCTGGTTCTGCTGAGCTGACGTCACCTGCTGCTGGTACTGCTGCACCATCGGCGCTATCTGCTGGCGGTATTGCATCATCTGCTGCATGATGATCTGCTGGATCTGCGCCTTTGACGGCAGGTCGATATTGGTCATCTTCTGAATTGTCTGGGAAGAGCAATGAACCGCAATGATCTGGCCAGTGAGCTTGCAGACATCAGCGCAAAAACGAGCGAGTTCTGCCTGCCTGTCTCTCATGCGCACGCCACCGAACTGCGCCTTCATCTGTTGCGCTTGCGCCGTCTCGTTTGGATCCGTTGCTCCCCGCATAATGTCAGAGATGCCGACAATCTGGTAGACGTCTTCAACAATTTGCTGACGGAGCTTGACGCATGCCTCGATGATCTTGGCGACCTGATCGACAGGCAGGAAAATGACCGGCGCAGAGCCGCCCCCTGAATCCTTGAATGCCGCCCAGGACTGGACGGCGATCATGCGGTTCTCGAACCCAGACGTGAACGCCCGCTCGATCTCAGGAGTGCCTTCTCCTGACGGGCCACCTGGATAGAACCCGACAAGCTTCAGCGCATCGCCAAGAGCCCCGATACGAGCAGTGAGCTGATCAATCTCGTCAGCCTGATCCTGGTAAAATACATAGTCTGGGACCGGGATAAGACTGTCATTCGTAAGCGTTCCGAACGCCGGAGCTGGACAAGGGAAAAATCCGTCAAGTTCAAGATAAGCCGGCCCCTCTTCCAGCACATCACTGCACCCCTTGGCGATCCAGCAAACCTTGTTCTCCTTCTTGTCCCAGCATTCCCAGATGGCCACCTTCTCGTCAGAAAGCTCCCTGTCTGAATACTCCGCTGAATCTTCCGACGACGCTTCATCCCTTTCATTGCCTGGTTGGAGCTGTTCAATGACATCCTCTCCAGCATCCTTGAACCGCTTGGCAAGCTCCTTCTTCGTCATGAACGCCCGGAAGGCGACCCAGCCTACTTCCTCCCAGATTCTGGAAGGCTCGTGGAGGAAGTCCTGCCTGTGAACAAATCTGATTCTGACGTTTTCGAACTCGAGGTCTGGCTGGGCTCCGATGTGATCGTCATCTGGTCTATTGCCAAGCAGTCGCGCTCCCGCTGCAGGTCCTGGACTTCCTGAGTACTCAGACCCTCCCCCGCTGCCGACTTCAACAGAATGTCCATCACCCTCAGCTTTGTCTCCCGGGACATTTTCTGCATTGGCTATGTCTTCCGTTTCGTCGTTCGACGTGTTGTAGGTCGGCTCGTAGTAGACGCGGGCAATTCCCCTCCCGTAGAGAAGGAAATCGTCACGTACCCGCTTGAAGGTCGTGTGGTAATCTCCAGTATCGAGGGAAAAATTAATGGATCGCTCAAGAATCTGGCTAGCCGTTCTTGCCACGGGGTCAGGGTCGTAGTAGCGGCGGTTGACGACGCCTTTTGGGGATTTGGAATAGATCGCACTCCTGAGCTGCTCCTGGTTCGACCAGAGGAGCTGGTATTTGCGCGTGCGGACGCTTTGCGAGCCTTCATACAGATACTTTCTCTTGATGACCTTGCACCGCTGGTTCCATTCCTCCATGCCTTTGGCTTTTTCGGCCTGTTCGAGGCGGTCGAGCCATTTCTGGACGGTGGTCTTCATTGGAGCTGCACATATGTGATGATAAGAGGCACAAGCATTGCCACAAGGACCGCGAACAATATCATGGCTGTCTGAATTGCCAAAGTCATTGATTGAACAGGTAGGAAGCCATTGATGTCAGGCTTCTGACCACCGGAGTCTCCCTTGAAAAGCTCAATACGACAGCGATGACCGAAGCCATGGCAGCAGTGATCGCTATTACCATTGTCACAGTAGAGCTTATTCCTGATGATTTACCTCCCTGCTCTGACAAGCGCTCCTTGAGGTCATCGATCTTCTCGTTCATGGCATCGACCTGTTTGGCGACGCCCAGCTTGCTCTCGTTCAGGATGGCCGTGAAGTTCTCGGTCTGCTTGGCAGCAGCTTCTTTCTGGGCCTGCAGGGCAGCGACCAAGGCTGTGTCGTTACCATTAAGCCTGGTTACGATATTCTCGACCGCCCCTTTGATTTGAGATTCCATCAGAACCTGGAGCGCATCCACCCAGCCTCGTACAAGAGTACGCAGGGCATCAACCTCCCTGAGCAGCTGTGTCGTCGTGAGAATTGTCGGGTCAGGACGTGGCGTGCTGCCGCCATTCCTATTGTCCACGTTGCTCACCCCTGCCGCCTTCCTGATCACGCGCAACTTGCCGCATCAACGCATGGTGAAAGTTCAGGACGGTACCACAAGACGTAGAAAATCCAAATGGATAGGGCAATGCCGATTGCAATCTCGTACCATGTCCATTCGGAGTATTTCATGGCCTATTTATGTGTTGCCGCGAGAAGAAACAGGGTCATCATGAACCCGAACACGATGGCTATGGCATGGGCGTCAGTCATTCGGGCCATTCCCTGATATGAAAAATATGACAAGCGCGATTACCGAACAAATCGCTGCGTAGAATATCAGGTCATGGCCTATGATCACTTCGATTCCTTCTCTGGAGGATCAGGAAGCGGCATCCAGTGCGTTACGTCTCGTGGAAGATCGTCTGAATTCCCCTCGAAGAACTCTGGTTGCCATCTCCCGACATCCTTATCAAAGAATGCCACATGAATCTGATTTGCTGCCGTACATATCAGCACATATTTATCACAGTTTAGTACTGTTCCAACTGGCTGCCACTTCATACCCGCTCCTTGTTCTCAAAATCCATGACAGCCAGGATTGCAGCACAAGCCAGCTGCCGAAGAAAATCAGTCCGCCACCATACATCAGGACGAGTCTTCACCAGGTCATTGCAATCCCTTGCTGCTTCCTCAAGCCGCTTCGTAACGAATTGAATCTTCTCTTCCCGTTCTGCCACAGTCATGCCCGCTCCTTTTTGCTGCCTCTGCCGTATTTCTCGTACTCGTCGTAATCCATATCCTCCAGAGGAATGAATATCCCCTGCGGTTCAGGCCTGGGTTCCTCGGCTCTCATCTCACGGTAGGCCATGGCCATGTAGCGGAACGCATCTGCCGGGTGGCTGGCCCAGTCGTGCTTGGGCGTCTCCTTGAACACTCTGAGCTTCTCGTCGTATTCGGTACGGTACTGGCGCAGAGCCTCGAGGCCATCCTTGCAGCGCACCTCGTCAAACCAGCAGTTCGGAAATATCAGCCGTGCGGCGTTGATTCCGTCGATCACCTTGTGCTGCGGTATCGTGTGAGGCTTTCTACCAAGCGCCGCCAGCGTCTCGACACGTGTCTTTCCTGTGTCGAGCTCTCGGACGTGCGCATCATGCGGTACAAAATCCGTACCCCAAGCATAGCTGCGCGTTCCAAGCTCAGAAACATAGTGAGCAAGACGGTTGCCATGGCTCTCGTAATAATCGATGACATGGATTTCCTTCCCTACTGGTTGCCAGCACCAGATGGCTGTTGAATCACCCATTCCAAGATCCCAGGCAGTATGGACGGGAACACCGGACTGGTATGGCACGATACCAACACGACATTCCCGTTCGGCGTCCGACATATCCTTGCCGTAGTAGGCTCCGAGGATGGCGGCATAGGGGTCACACTCAAATTCGGAATCGTACTGCTCTGGCGCCATTTGTCTTCGTGCATCTGACAGTTCCTGTTCGTCAATGAGGTGTGTTTCCGAGGCTCTCAGGTAGGCTGTGTGCCAATTTTGAGGATCGCTCTTTGCTACCTCATAAGTCTGCCAGAGCTGGTTACGTCCTTTCACAGTTCCGACAACGACACAGAAGCCACGTCGGTCGGTAAGCGCCGGACGAATAATGACGGAGAAAAGGGAAGGCGGCATATCTGCGTATTCGTCGAGCACGACTCCATCAAATGCCTGGCCTCTGAGGGCGTCAGGATTATCAGCTCCGAACAGCGTAATCCTGCTTCCGTTGAGAAGGTCAACACGTAGTTCCGCCTCGTTTGGTCCGCCTTTAAGTACCGGACGGGCAAATCCCTTGAGCATGTCCCAAGCGACTGTCTTAGCCTGATTTCGAAGGGGTGCGATATAAGCAAATCTTCCTCCTGAGATCTTCGTGGCGCTGCGCAGCATGTCCATCAGACATGCCGTAGTCTTGCCGGCACGGCGGTGACAGATCATGCAGGACCAGCGTTGCCGTCTCTTGTGGAACGGGATGAACTGCGGGCGTGGAGTGTAATCAAGTACTATCGGTTGGCTCAATTCCTGGGTATTCCCTCCGCTTGAACAGCACGATCCATGTGTTTCCGCCACTTGTTGCAGACCATGGCTCCCAGCCATCAATGCAGTGCTGATCGATCTTGCGTTTGAGATCCAAATCCGTCAGATCGGTATGAATATGAACACACTTCGTCTTCCACATGACCATCTCCTCCTCATGTACTGTTTATGAACACTATCAGTGCCACAAGCAGCAAGAACCAGTACAGTGGCTCATCGTACATATCTGCCCCACAACAGTACGAACACACAAGCTCCCACCAGAGCAGGACTGTCCATCAGGAACACTGACACTAGAGTGTCACTCATCGTGTGTGACAGCTGTATCCTCTCCATCATGTGCCATTGCCCTCGCTATGTCTCCATCAGGGTTCTTGAGAGCCTCCACGTCACACCATATCTTGTCCTGTGCTTCGGATAGAGTCTCAATATCGTTCTTGATACCATCGATTTCCCAATCCCAGTCCAGGAATATAAGTCTCAGCTTGTCCAGAAGAACAAGCAGCTCTTCTCGCAACTGCTCTTTGGATTCAGGTCTCATTCGATCTCCTCCAATGAAAGACTGCCTTGTGCCATATCTGGAAGTTCTGGTGAGCGTGACAGTGTGCCCCGCTGAAACTCCAGCTCGTCGTGCTCGATTGGAACGTCAGGTTCGTCCGGCTCTGGAACCCCGGTGACAACCAGGAGCGTAATTGCTCCACCTCCTTTACCGTCATGTTCAAGCGACAGCGGCACACGGCCATGAGCACGGTCGAGAATCTTGTCAGTAGCTGCCAGCTTGACGGTAGGATTCTCGGAATAGCGCATGAGCCACACGAGCGTCCGCAGAGCCTCCTCCGAGTATTTGAGGGCCTTCTGCTTAAGCGTCACGTTCTCTTTGTACATGAAGCCTGGCTTGACTCCAGGAGGACGCCTTTCACCTTCAGGAAGGATGCGAGGACGGCCGCCCTTCTTGCCGTTGGCGACTTTCGCTCTGTATTGTGCAGCACTAGTCGGCATGTTCTTCTTGCATCCTCAAAAGCCAATCAGTCATCGATTCGATCAATCTCATCATGTGAATCGTAATATTCTGAAGAACTTGGCGGTCCTTCATTCATCCGCACGAGCGCCTTCACCCATTTCCGGTTCGGATCGAGCGTGCCTACCTGCTGATCCTTCGAATCCCAGACAATAATGACAAGCTTTGGATTGTACGACTTTGTGATCACGCCGTCGACAGCCAGCGCCTCCTTGCGAGTAAGATGGCGCTTGGTGCAGCTATAGGTAGACTCGAACATCGGACCTCCCTCATAGAAAACAGTCCTGATCACATTCCCCGACGTGTCGTAATGTGTCCCCCAACGTACCGTCTTGCGCTTGTTCAGTTCAAGTTCGGCAATCTTCATGCGGCATCGTCAGGTTCGGGCTTTTTGGCAATCTCACTGAACACCTTGTCGCGCACCTTCAAGACATCTGCCAGAGAGTAGAATTTGTCCTTGCCTTCATCTCTTGTCAGAGGATTCGGGTGCGCAGCCTCCTTTTCCAGCTGCTTGGCCTTCCACTGCAGCAAGGCTGCTGTTCCTTCAGGAGTTTCGGCCATCTTTGGCCCACAAAAGCCTACAACCTTGCCATTATAGACATGAGCTGGAGCTGGCTGGTCAAGCCATCTATCCTGCTGAAGCCAGGTTGCTGGATTGCACCACGGATGGTCTTTCGGCTTCTGCTTGATGTAACGCTTAAGCCCTTCAATCAACTGTTCCCGCGAAGACCGTGTAAAAGCAGCCTTGTAGGCGCCTGCAGCCGCCGCTTTTCCAATCTTGTGTGGATACATCTGCCACCATTCCTTGAACCCTGGCGTCAGATTCCCATGAGCTTCAATGACTTCCTTCTGAAGATCCTGCGGACTGTCAATGTGCTGATCAGTCTCAATCGACGCTGCCAGCTGTGCAACCTGCCTGATGTTCAAGCCAAAGCTTGTCATAAGATCAAACGTCTCTTTGCTCCAATGCATATCAATGTCCCACAATTGCTCTGTTTGCGATGCGCCTGACCAGTTTTTTAATGTCCTTCTTTGCGATTGCAATCAACGAGCAATCGGCTCCGATTTCAATGCTGGCCCCATAAATCTCATCTCTTATCAAGTCCTTGAGATCAGCCAGCTGAATCCGAACCTGGCTGTCAACCTTCTTCATTTCTGCTTCCCCCTCCTGTACTCATGGGTCTTTCTCCACACAGGATTGCGACGGGCATGACTCGCCCTGGCGATGTTGTTCTCGGTACGGCCGGTATCTGCGAACCATTTGTACCCGATCAACGTCCCGAAATTCGCCCCCCAGGCATTGTGATGATGCGGAGGAATGAACGCGCCACCGATCTCCATTCTCAGCCGGATGTCGGCCCCGGTCCCCTCCCAACCAGGCTGGATATGGCTTTCGACCCAGGCGATATAGCGCTGCTGGAATTCCCGCCGTAGGACCCTGTCAATTCCCTTGTCACGCTCGTCACGGGCACTCAACTGCTCCTCCAATCATTCGTCGGACTGGGAGGACCTATGAGCTTTGGAACATGCCGGGATTCCAGGTCAAATTCGATCAGATCGGCATATGCCTGATCTCTATCCTTCCTGGCAGCCTCCAGCTTGTCCTTTGGACACCATTTCTTCTGAGAATACAGCGCATCCAAGGTCTGATGCGTCTCCATGATCCTGTCATAAAGCCTCGCTCTAGCAACCTGCTTCATGAGCCTGTCAATTGCCGATACGGCATCCTTCTGAGCCTCCAAAAGCTCCTTCCACCTTCTAAACAACATGCCGATCCCTCCTTTTCCTGAATATTTCGTAAATATCTGCCTCTGGCATGACCCAAATGGACTGTTACCCCAGTAAATCTTGTAAATTTCTTTACAAAGGCTTGTAAATTTCTTGACAAGATTTCAGTGGATAAGTGCAACTATTTTTGCAGCCATCAGCACAGGCCAAGCCCTCTCCGGAGTACTCTCGGCGCCTTCTTTTTCTTGGCTCATGGGCTTCTGGGGGACTTGTCATCTGCCGTTCTGTTTTCTTCAGGGTCGGTGCTGAAGAAGAAGCTGAACATCAACCAACCTCAACTCCCAAACCTCCCAAGAACTCCCTACCGGTGCTGCTCCCTAGAGAGAAACTTCCATAAGCGCGTCTTTTCGTAAATATTCATTACCTGTGAATTACGGGGATAACTAAGACTGTAGCTCTGCTATAGAGAAAATCCAAAACTAAAATTGGTGCAGATCGAGGTTCTTGGAGTCCCACTCGCGAAAGTGAATCGCGTTTTCGTTTTTTGAGCGATCGATGTGCTGCCTGGCAGAGAGGTGGTCTGCCAATGTCGTGCTGTATCATATTGAATTCATTGAACTACTCATATGTTATCCACATCACATCCTAGTACGCACCCTTGCACCTATCCCCCATGCTTAGGTGGCAGGCTTATGCTGTGCGGTTCATAGAGGGGCGGATGCGTACGGGAAGTGAGAGCCCAACCCCAGCTCTTTAGCCCAGCTCTTTCTATAGCCAAACCCAGCTTCTTCCACAGCCAAATCGGCCACGATGGCCATTATGCCGAACACATCGTCAGTGCCAGAATCGTCAGCACCAACGGCCAGATTACGAGCAACAGCTCGAGGGCCTGTTTCGCCTCACTTGTCATCACTTGATCACTCCAGCTCTTCACTTGATCAACCGATTGGCCTTTCTCAGCGTCACTCCATCATGGTCTCTTCTCCAGCAATCACCCTCAGGCCTGAAGTCCCAATGTTCCCAACCTGTTCTAATTCGTTCCCTGTCGGTTTCCATTAGTCTACCTTTTTAGTGGACTATTGCCTGTCCTGTTTCAGGAATAGCTCAATCTTGACGGCAGTTCCTGTCTTGATGTCTCCACCTTCTCGTAAGCGACTGACAACATGAGAGTTATGGCATGAGAACATGCCGAATGAGCTGTCTGCCATATTGTGTTTGACCAGATATCTCTCGATACGGCGGAGCAGATCCTCGGCTTGCTGTGAAGCATGTCGCTCAGGTATGGCATCGGTCGACAGTCTGTAAGGCTTCAGTTTCTGCATGAGCTTGGCTTTAATCACTCTTTGTTACGGATTGTTACAAAAGAATTGATCGAGACAGACGACTTTGTCAATTGCTATCTGGTTGGTCATGTGTCATATTGTAGAAATTGGAGACGACCTCATAGTCTCCCTCCAGCCGGGCACAAGGGATCGGCCGAGGATGCTCCAATCGGAGTTGCGGGAGCCCAAAACGGAATGGACATTCAGTGGATTGTCCGCGGAATGGAATGGGAGGAATGATATGAATGATTTTTGTGAATGGATCGCGTCGGAACTGGGCACGCGCAAATGGTGCGTAGCCGCAAGAACAACTCAAAAACTGCTCCAAAAATACGATATCGTGATCACTCAGAAACGCTACTCGGAATTGCGAAAGACATGGGAGAGCAGCCGATGACCATTCTGAAACTCGCCGCATTCTCAATCTTCATCTTCGCCTCGCTCATGGGAATGTTCATCTGGGGGCTCGAAGGAGCACCAAGAACATGCAATCCTTGGGACTCGGCATTACAGTTCAATGCTGAACAGCGCCACAAGCTTATCGGGGCCTGGAATCAACGTGCAATGGAAGCCCCAAATGTCAAATCTGACAAATGACGATTACAACCTGCACGAGGTCCTGCATATGACATCGTTCCTCGCTAGAAGCGTGGACGAAGAGATTTTGCAGCACGAAGCCGTAGAACACAGACCAGAACTTTGGCTGCTCGCCGAAAAAGCCTGTGACGCTCTCCATGACCTCTATCAGGCAATCGGCCGAATCCATATGAACAAGGAGGAGAAATGAAAGGCATAGCAGCAATACTGACCCTGTTCGTGTTCCTGTACCAGGTGGTCGCAGCATCAAAAGCTGCCGACCTCAGGGTCCAGTTCCGCGACCGGGAATATCGTGAACAGACACCACCGCCAACGATCATCGTGCCACCGCAAATCATAGCTCCAGCCGAGCCTCGCTGTCACCATGAACGACAACTCGATCACGATGAAGTGCTTGGCGACAATTGGACCGAAAACGAGGTATGCAATGATTAACGATCCATGCTCCATATGGGGAGCAATAGTATTCACCATTTTATGGGCAACCCCAATCATGATTATCACGTGGATGGTAAGTCCAGTGGGGTCTTGGCCATGAAATACCAAATTCCAGCAATCGTCCTGCTTGGACTGATGTCCTCAGTTCCGGCAACAGCCCAGCCATCGTTCGGGTTCCGTTTGGGCCCAGAGGCTCCCTACGAGCCATATTATGCAAGGCCGCATCCGCCACGCTACCACGGTGGACCGCGTCGATGGCATGGCGAGCCCCTTACTCGACAAAATCACACCCGAAGGGGAATGAGTGATTTTGGAGAGGGGCGAGGCGAACAGCACAGAGGGTTCCAGCCCAGAGGCATGAGGAATACGCCGCCTCGATACCTCAATGACTATGACGTCGATTGAAAAAGAGACATGCAAATGACTCTTATGGAACGTCATATCAATGATATCCTGGACATTTTCAGTGGAGAAGTAAAACGGCTGAAAAAGGATAGAAAATTCTTCTTTGAATGGGCCAAGCAGCTCGCAAATGGAAGCGACGAAGAACTCAAAAATCTCCAATACCGATTTTATGAACAGAAGAAGGAGGACCACAGTTTCGTTGAAAAGCTTGGAAAGCTTGGAGACAAGCATTTTGAAGAGCTACGAGTCAACAAAGCAACATGACCTTTCGGCATGGGGCTGGAAACTGCCCCATTGCGAAATGCCAGAATTGAGTTGGCAGCAAAATGAGTGATAAGACAAATTGCCAGATAGGACGCCTTAAAAAAATGCAGATGAAAGCTGCAAAAGCAGGTCTGCCACTTGATGATTATGTCGATAATCAAATTAAGCTGAAAATCGAAATGAGAGCCAGACGAGAAGTAGCAGACGCCAGGCGTGAGGAACGAAAGGCCTTCCAACGCAAAGAACAAATGGATAAGCAACAAGCCTCGCGTGACCTCGTATCACTCGAACATCGCCAAGCCGCAATCAGGCGGATCAAGAACTTGGAAGAAACAAAGAAATGAGAGGATGCCATGCTGCAGCTTATGAAACCACTTGAAAACTACATAGTGCCTTATGATGAAGCGGTCGTAGAGGCCAAAAAAATTATGCTCGATATCTCTGATAAACAATGGCAGCTTGGCGATCTTGCAAATCGTTTAGAGCCAAAATACGGAGAGCGAACACTTCATAAATTTGCCAATGAAATTGGCATGTCTGTCACAACTCTCCAAATCAGAAGAGCAGTTGCCAGAGCTTGGCCAGAATCTTTTCGACGTCGAAATATTTCGTTTGGAATAGCTCAGTCTCTCATAGCTCATCCTGACAGATTTAAAATTGTTGATGAAACACCATCGCTAACTGTAGAAGAAGCACGAAAAATAGCTCGCAATAATAAAAACAATCTCCAAACGAAAATTGAAGAAAGAGAAGAAGAGGAAATATTTCCCTATCAAGAACCATGCACCGATTGCAACACTGCAGTGGAGCAATGGCAGCGCAGCGTTAGCAATATGCTGGGAGACATCCTCTCGTTCCAGTCATATTGGACTCATTTGTTCGGGGAAGATTGGAAAAATTACCCATTGCCTTCATCGCATTTCAAACTGGCACTGGAAGCGAAGAGGGAATTTGTGTCGATGGTTGCCAGCCTAAGGGAACATCCTCATGAGTAGGAAAACTAAGCGCATCTATTATGGGCCAGATGAAAATCCGTGCGCCTTCTGGTGGGACGTGGAATGGGAAAATGCAAAGAAAACCGTCAAAATCAACGGTACGTTGGAACATGCCATAGAGGGCATCGCCGGAAGCTCGATCGGATGCCGGTTGTCGAATTGTGCGATCGATGTCGAAAATCAATCTGCATTTCCACATCCCGTCCATATAGCCGCGTTCTACAAGACTACAGCTCTAATCGTCGACAAACTGGCAAAAAACGGTACGCCTTGCCATGCTGTAGTCTATGAACACGAATATGGGAATTTTGTCGACCTGAACGACGTGAGCAATTTGGAACCTGTATATAAAGACAGAAGCTTTGTCTTGAGGGCTCCGTCTCAAAGGAAAAAAGTTCCAGTACAAAAACCACAAGCAGCGAACGAATTTGCCGTTGAAATCCCATTCTCGGCACTGAAACCATCAAAGGCTTCAAAAGCTGATGAAATTACCGAACATTCAGTTGAAGTATTTACCCCGTCATCCTCTCCAAAACACGCAGCTGCATTCAAGGGAGCAATGGGGCGGGCCGTGAAAGCCGGTATCCTCGGACGGCCAGCCGCAGGCCAAATGGCACGAGCAATGAAAAAAGTGCTCGAACAAGCCTGACTCTTCAGCATGAAGCACGCATGCCTCATTGTGAAGTGCCAGTAGGTCGACCAGTGCTCGCAAGCCGCTGGCAAGAGTCCCTGCACATTCACTCCAATGTGCGGTTGATTCCTTGCTGGCACTTCACCTTGGAGGAATCATGAGAACAGTAAAACTTCAAGTCACAGAAAGAGAATTTAAAAATCTCTTTCGAAAAGAGATTGAAAGCCTGGTTGAGTTTGAAAACCGTATTCTTCTGTCCAAAATCAATCAGCTTGAAAAAAACCACAACACACTTGCACGTGAAATCATGGAACTGAAAAAGAAATGCTGAAACAATTGCTCGCAGCGCTCATGCTCTGCACCGCTACAAGCCCGTGGCAGCAATATCCCGTCTCAGGCAGACCAGTCACAAGCCAGTCGTTCACTCTCGAAAAGGGCAGCTGGGACTGCTCTGTATCCGCTACAGCCAATGCAAACGGAGCAACGATTCAGGCGCTGCAGGTTTCTCTCGGAACCATCAAGGACATTCTCGCTGAGTTCCCTGCACGCGCAACAACAGGACCATCAGGCGGCATCTCATACAGTATGACAACCCAGACAGCACCAATCCGCGTCGAGGTCGCCGCACAGACAACCTACTACATCAATGCCGCTGTCTATTTTACAGGAGGAACAATGTCAGTACGGACCTATTACCACTGTCTCGGAGCAATCCAATGAACGTGAAATACACAATCCCATCCACCGTGAAAGAGAGCGATTTTACAATTCGGAAACAGTTCGACCCGTTGCCAGACATAACACCATGGCAACTTGCTCAGATTTTCTTGAACGTAGGACTGGCCGAGCCAGTCAAGTTCACTGAAAAATCATGGGGCGAGCTACCAAGAGCAATCGCACAGCACTTCAGAGACCCAAAGGAGGTCACCAAATGAAAACTCTAGCTCAAATCGTCCTCACAATCGCGCTCATTCTCGCAATCAGCGAAGCCAGCGCACAGGATTACTATCAACAGTTTCAAAATGAGGCGTACCAACAACAGCAACTCAATCAGCAGTTCCAGCAGAATGAGATTGCGCGTCAGCAGCTTCGCCAACAGCAAAATGAGCAATTCGAAGCTCAGCAGCGCAGAATCTATAACGGAGGCTACTGAGTCGGAATGATCATCTATCAAGGAAAGGCCACCTTCGTCATGGAGGTCATGAGCAATCATGCTCGCCTATGTCGCAGTGGTAGGGACTCTTCTTTCGACATCATCGTCGCTCCAGGGTTCCCGGTTGAACTACGTGTAAGTGAAGGCCTTTTGATCATCGAGCGCCTCAAATCATTCCCGCCACCCAAACCTTGGTGGATGTGGTGGTGGCAGGGAAAATGACACCAGCGGCTTTCCGTGCACTCCTCGGCAAGCCAAAAAAAGGTGCTGCCTACAAGGCAGTAGAACCAACAACTCTTAAAGGCTGGAAGGTCACGAAGCTTCAGGCCTCGAAATTGTTCAAGAAGAAACAGCCATGATCAAGGGAACTCCATGCGAAGTATGCGGCAGCGTCTGTAAATACGACGATGGCCGCTGCATCAAATGCAAACGACATCGCAACAAACTGCAGAGAGAGATCGCCAGAGATGCAGAAGACCAGATGTTGCCAGATGCAATTTCAGGTAAGGATGACATCAAGCTCAGCTGGCTGGACAATCAGAAGTTTCTTGTAGCGTTGTGGAATGAAAAGAGGCGTACCAAGAATGAAAAGCAATTACCAAGTGGCCGCAGAAGCAAGAGCTAAGAAACGGTACAAATGGCGCATCTATAATCCACAAACTCCCGAAGAGCGTGAGAAGTCAAAGACATACAGAAGGGGTTATATAGCAGGATATCTGCGAGCATGGCGCAATAGAAAGAAAGAAGGAGAAGCAACATGAACGAATTGAAGAACCGCGTCGACATTCTGGAGAAGATGATCATGGTCATGAGGGGCATGCTCGAAGAGCAGAACAGGATCATTGGCAACATCATCACAGTCCAGGAAATTATGAACGATCGGACAAGGAGAATCCGCGATGAAGGAGGAAACATACAGGTTCGTGAGATGCCACACTGAACAGCTAATGGAGACCGTCAACCGCTTGCAGGAAATGGGATGGCAGATCGTCTCCCAGGATTATGTGGGGGACTGGCTTTGGGACCTTACAGTGACAAGACCACTCAACTAGGAGGAGCAAAATGAAACTTGATATGTCAATACTCCGTGAGTTTGCAGCAAGTGAACTCACTGCAAAGGCTACAAGGTCGTATTTGACACGATACTTTCAATCAGAAACCACGTCTTCAACGTCAGAGTCATCAACATTTGCAGAAGAAGCTCAAACTCTACTTGCAGCAGCAGATGGAAATGGATTCAAGATTGACGAATGGGAACGCATTTTCCTTTCTGACAATGTCGATAATGGTAGCCCATCAATCAGCCAACAAGAACGGCTAGCAAAAATCATACGCCGTTACCGCAAGGGATCATGATCATGCAAATTTCATCAGCATTCCCGTCAAGGTATGTAAAGTCTCATGACCTGGATGGAGAAGAAATCAAGGTCATAATTTCCAATGTCGTCCTCGAACAGGTCGGCATGGGAGGCGATCAACAGCCAGTCATGTACTTCCGCGGATGGCAGAAAGGCATGGTACTCAACAAGGGCAACGGCAAGACGCTAGCCCTCGCATTCGGTGACGAGACCGACAAGTGGAAAGGCAAGGAAGTCATCCTCTATTCGGTCATGACCCAGTTCCAGGGAGAGCCGATGCAGGGACTCAGAGTCAAGGCGTCTCCCAAGGACATTATCAATGATGATTTCCCAGACAATTTGAAATTCGATGATAAAGGCAATGCGTCCCGCATAACGAACCAGCTGTATACATCACTCCCACCAAACCAGGTTACCGGTGCTGGCTACAACGCCAATCCACGACCAGCAACACCAGAAGAAAGACTTGTGGCCGAAGGCCTCTCAATGGCCAAAGCCGGGATCGTATCATTCAGATCATGGCGTGACGCACTGACCGTAGCCGAAATGGAGCAAATCAGGCCGCATATGGACGAATGGCTCGCAATCGCCAATGGATACAGATCATGACCGACATTGTCGGAGAGCTTGACGCCGTCGTAGCAGCTCACGAAAAGATGCTCACAACACTCGAGGGAGCCGTGGCGGACGCCAAGCTCACGGACCCTCGGCTGCAGGCGATCGTGGACAGAATCAAAGGCCACACGGAACGCCTGACAAATCTCGTGATGCAGCTCCCAATACGTCCGTGATCATAACCAAAGAGCAAATGGCCGGCATGAAGCAATGCGTCGCGAACGGCTATTCTGTCCGTGGCGCTGGAGCAATAGTCGGCAACTTCTCATGGGAGAGCGGCAGTCCACATCTGCCGAGCGCGTACAGGATGACAACAGACCATGGAAGCCAGGGTATTGGACAATGGCGCCTCGACAGACTGAGCGGCCTGGAACGGTTCGCTGAAGCCCGCGGTCTCAACCCGGCAGACGGCGTAGTCCAGTTCAACTATGCGTTCTGGGAGCTTGAGAACCTGCCACGCCATGGCCTGCGTTGGCTGAATGCCCAGCTCAAGAACCCTGGCGGCAGGTCAATTGCCAACCTCACGGCCAACTTCTCACAGTACTTCGAGTCTCCGTCCAAGAAATATGAGCATCTAGACGAGCGCATAGCTTATGCCGAGAAATGCGTTAAGGCATTTCAGCCTCAGACTGAGAAGCCCGTCAGTACCGGAGAGGCCATAGGGGCAGGCACCGCCGTAGTAGGATCAGCAGGATCAATGCTGTGGATGTGGTCTCAGGGAATCAGAGGGCCTATCCTGGCGATATTCGTGACGCTAACGATCGCCGCAATAGTTCTGGCAATCACGATCATTGTACAGAAGATGAAGGCGCGAGCTGTCGCCGAAGCCGCTAGCGCCTCCATAGCCCCTGCAGTGCCCGATGGAGCGGGGCCGATCGAAGAGCTAAGACACGCCATCGATGAATGCAAGACCTCGCATGAAGCCCTCGATGCGGCAGAGGCAGTGTTCATGATGCATGTGAAGGAAATTGACACACTCAAGAATGAGCTTGAACAGCTGAGGAGGAAGAGATGAACTATCGGACCAGGCATATGCTAAACTATCGTGATGCTGCGGGAGATGGACTATTATGGAGATATTGGGGATTCAGAGACGTAGAGCGGCACCCCCAGCACAATGATCGTGAGGAACGCGGGTTTTGGGCCTTTGTTCTGTTTGCAACAGAGCATGAAGAAGAAAATGAAGCACTCAATAGGAGACATAAAATGACAATCACATTCCAGCAATACGCAACCATAATCAGAGCCGTTACCAACTATGCAGGCGGGGCACTCGTAACGAGCGGTGTGATCTCTGACAGCACATCACAGGCTGTCATCGGCATCATCCTCCCGATAGCATCGGTCGTATGGGGATTGTTCGTCCACTCCCCAGCTGCCGTCGTGGCCCAGGCTGAGGACATCAAAGCCAAGGGGCTCGCTTGATGCCAAAAATATCAGGTGACGACTGGCGGAAGTTCCGTGACGATGAACTGAAAGCCTGGGGGCCAGCCAGTACAGCCCATGATCTCAAAGTCGCCGATCTCCATATCCATGCCGAAACCCTGGCAGCAATTGCGTCAAAGTTATTAACAGGCCTGGCTCAAGGCAAGTACGATGATCAGGTAAAAGTGACCGAGGAAATCCTCAACAAAATCGGGGTGTTATTCCCTCCTGTGGCTCAGGCAGAGAAGGCGCTGGAAATATTCCTGTGGATAAATAAGGTCACTGCGCCGGCAGGAAGAATCATTCCTGACGGCCATGGTGGCTGGGTGCCTATCACAAATAGTCGCGTCAATCCTGACGGCTCGCTAAGACCATATGATCCAAAGATCGATGGTGAATGACATGACAAAGAAGGCCTTTGATAAAATCGCTGCTGGCCTGGAAGATGCCATCGCCATCGTTCGGAGTTCTCAGCCATCAGAACTGCAGCAATGGGCAACGATTGGTGCTCCAGACATTCCGTCGATGATCGCCGCAATGAAAGTCGCTGCCCAGATGGAACAGAGAGCCATCACGGACACCCAGGATTCTTCACCAGAGCCACAGTGACTTCGTGACCGCTCGTGAGCGTCACGACAGTAGCCGTCCCCGGAACCAGGGCTACCGCTGCTGTTGCCGGCACCCCAGCCATGCTGACGGCCACCGAAGAGCCGGGCTGAAGAACAACAGCCGCCGGATCACCAGTGGCCGAGAATGTTACGATACATGCCTCTGGCGGCGGTGGTGGTGGCACGAACTCTGGAGGAAGCGTAGTCCATCTGGAGCCGCCACCAGCCAAAGGAACAGGCCAGAATCTTGCCGGCCAGTACTGTGGCAGCCATTGCGGGAAGAAGAATGTCGTAGGTGTCTTCGCTGCCCTGAATGCCATCGGTACGACCGGCCGGGTAGTCGACATCAAGGTGATGCGATAGTCCCTGGCAGTCGGCAGCGGCGGATCAGGCGGATCGAAGAATATGCTCGGCGTACCAAATGACGCGAATGACAGGATTCCGGTAACAGGCCTGCAAGTAGTATCAAGCGCTACGCGGTAATCCGCCCTCCTGGGATTGTCCTCCTGAATTGTCAGATCGAACCAGATCGATGGCGTGACAGCAGGTAGCTGCAGAGGACCGACAACAATGGTTGTGGTGGATAATGCTGCATTGTAGTCGCGTGCCCTCGGACGCTCCTCCATGAGCGTCATGTCGAACATGATCGTGGGGGTCACGGCCGGCCTGAATACAGGCTGGACAGCTACCGTCGTCGAGGTCAGAGCGACTCTGTAATCAGGCCTTGAGGGCTGAGCCTCGAGCCTTGGAAGCGGGAACAGCTGTGGCTGAGGTCCGCACCAGAGATCAATGCCCCAGTGGCCGACTCCCCATTTGGCGCATACCGGTGTGGCTGCTGGTGGAAGAAGTCCGCCAACCGGACGCGTTGTCGAATGCAGTGCGACACGGTAATCGGCGTATGTTGGAAGATCATTCGGCCTGCCACGAAGAGGCGTGATGCTGGGCGTTACGGCAGGAAGCTGCTTTGGTCCTACAGGCCGTGTAGTGGATTCCAGAGCGGTAGAATAGTCAGGCCGGCCCGGTACCAGCCCGGTAATAGGCCTCGGCATGAATACGAACTGGGGCGTGACAGTTGGCTGAAGAGTAGGCCCAACCGGCTGGGTAGTGGATGCTAAGGCCCTAGAATAATCAGGCGCCACCGGTAGGATGATCTGGGGCCCATCCACGGGTGACCATGGACTAGGAGTCTGCGGGTCACAGCCAATCGGTACCAGACTGAAATCATCAATCTGAATCCGTGACGTGCCCGCAGGAGGCGTGTAGCCTGCCCAGACGATGACAGTTGAGTTCGGTCCCGAGTTGAAGAATGTCCGGATCAGCTGATAGGTGGAATTGACAACCGGGCCCGGAGGATTGGCATTGTTGAACCCACCAATCGTGCATGCCGACGAGCCATCAGTGTTCTCGACACCAACCAGACCGCCAGTCGTATTGAGGGAGCTGATCCAGCAGCTTACCGTGTAGTCCGTGTTTGGCTGAACGGTTACGCTTTGCTGTATCCGTGTGAACGCCATCGCACCTGTGGTGCTGAATATGAACCCGCTGCAGGTCCCCGTACGAGCGTCAGATGGCGTGTTGGAGACGCCAGTCGTTGCCGGGCCAGTAGCTGTCCAGAACGGAGCAAGCGTACCGCTCTCGAAGCCAGGGTTCCTGAGCATGTTGGCGCATGGATCACCGCGGCCGAGAACAGGCTCCGTGCTGTCCCGCAATACAACACCGTAATCCGGCCTCTGAGGCAGACCCTGATCAGGCGTCTTGAAAAATGGCTTCTGGGCAATCGCAGCAGGCGGGACCGGCAACGGCTTGACCGGCTGTGGCATCAAAGCCCGGCTGTAGTCACGCCTGCGTGGTAGGTCCTCCAGGAGAGCGAGGTCCCAGCCCAGAGCCGGAGCTGCTGGTGGAGCAGGTGGCTGGGCTGGCCAGATAACAGAAGGTGATAGCGCTCTGGAATAATCAGGCCTGCGAGGGTTATCCTCTTGGACCGTCAAGTCGAAATAGAATGACGGCGTAGCTGCAGGGGCAGGCGGAATAGCCGGTGTGTATGGGTGTGTAGTCGCCTCCAGCGCCCGCGAGTAGTCGGGCCGCATTGGCCTGTCATCGGCAACGAACAGATCGAACCAGGTCGCAGGTGTAATGGCCTGGACGAAGCTGAAATCCCTGACTGGCTGGGTCGTTGAAGCGAGAGCAATTCTGTAGTCGGGCCGGATCGGATCAGGCGTGATGGCCTGGAAGAAGAAACTTGGCGTCGCTGCCGGGGCCGGGAAGTTCGGTGGCAGGATAGGATGTGTCGTCGCCTCTAGCGTACGCGAGTAATCCGCCCGGAGCGGGTCTGGAGTAATAACCAGATTGCCCATTACGGCAGGCGTAACCGTCACAGCCGGAATGAATATCGGAGCTACAGGCTCGGTCGTGTCGGCCAGCGTCACCCGGTAGTCAGGGCGTCTCGGGTTGTCCTCCTGAACAACCAGCTTGCCCATCACCGAGGGTGTTGGCCCGCTGAGTGCTCCAATTCCGTTCAGATAGTTGAGGAATGCATCGCGAAGATCAGAAATGTTCTGACTGGTCAGGCTCGCGCCCATGCCAAACATGGCAACGGTGCGAGAACACCCGCCAAAGGTCATCGCAACGGTTGGGAGCGCAGCCGTAGTCTGGCTCGGAGAGCCAAAGAGTGTCGTGTTTCTCCAGCAGTCGAACGTGGTGGAGCTGGTACCTGTCCAGACGAATAGGCCATCAGCCCCGCCAGGACTTGTTACGCTGGTACCACCACCAGGAGTGTTGAGAGTTGCCGATGAACGATCAAAGCTAAGCTGCCATGGATCGTTGGCGCATCGTCCGCTAGTCCCGCCCTGATCAATGAACAGAAACTCTCCATTGACCCTCGTATTCGTAAGGCTCCAGGCGAAAGCAGAGCGGTCATTGAGAGTGTATTGGACGGCATTGGTGGAGGGGACGAATCCGGTGTTCTTGTAGGATGTTGAATCTACACCGGTTATGCCTCGATCGACCGTGAATGTCGGAGTTCCGGTATCCGTGGTCGTGAAAGTGCCAGGCGATTTCCAGTTGAGCGACGCCTGCTGGGCAGTCTCGACAGCTTCAAGATACAGGACATCAATCCTGGTCCATACGCCAGCAGCTTTGAGCGCAACAATAATGGCATTGTAGAGCGCCTTGCGAGCATCTGACGGCTGTGTAGCCATCGCTGCGAACAAGGTAACTGCGGCAGGATCATAGAGTACTGACGGAGGGCCCTGTGGCCAGATAGGCCTGGTGGTCGCCCGCAAGGACGTGCCAATGACATCAGGATCGATGCGCTTAGGCTGAATCTTCGGGAAGAAATACGTGGATGGTGTTACCGCCGTCCTGAACGCCAGCGGGAACGTTGGATGCGTGGTAGACTCTAAGGCTGTTCTATAATCACGCGCCAGCGGTAGTTCATTGATCCTCGGAAAGAAATAGGTGGAAGGAGTGACCGCCGGCACCGTGGGTATGAAGATCGGCATTACAGCCTGCGTGGTGGCTGCAAGCGATGTCTTGCCATTGTCATATCTGGCTCTTAGAGCCGCCGTATTCGGGGCATCGCTCCCGTTGACGTCTTCATAAGACGGCACATTGTCCTTGATCTCAATCGCAAGGCCAACGCTGATAACCGTCTGACTGCTCCATGACCAGTCGACTGTATTGTCGTTCAGCTTGTATTCGGTATCAACCCTGATACCTGTACATTGAGAGAGCTCAGTAAATCCAGAACCGACTGTAATTGCACCAGCCGTATTGTTCCTCACTTGGCCATAAGCCATATTTGCCGATGACTTGAATGCCGCAAGAGTAATCAAAAAGGATGTAGTCGCACCGCTGGTGGTGCTGTTGCCAACGTTCTGAACTATCGCCGCTGCACCATGATTTGCAGTATCAACGATTGTCCCAGTGAAACTATCGACCGACCAGACACAATTGGTTTGTGTCTGACCAGCAAAATCTATCGTAAGAGCTCCACTACCAGGCGACGCCGACTGATCACGCAGCATCGTGACACGCCGAGTATTCGACGCATCAATCCTGGTTCCTATCAGGACCCAGGTTCCACTAGCACCGGTGACTGTAGGAGTATTGGCTGTAGCCGCTGCCTGACTGGAGATGCTGATAATGACAAGAGCATTGGCAGCCGGCGAAATGGATGCCGTCACATAACTGGTAGCACTGGAATTTAGTGCGCCGGCATTGGTAAGATTGGAGGCGGCGATGGTCATGGCTCAGTCGCCGCCATAGGCAGGAGGATTACCAGTCTCTAGGATGCATCAGCGCTTCAATATGGCGGCGCGATTCCATCTGCTCGAGCCATCTTTCTATCGGACGGCAGCCCTTGCCGACACAGTGCTTGCATATCAGCTTGTCGCAGCATGTGCATCTCCCCCCAAGGTCTTCGGGAGATGTCCTTGCGTCCACAAATGTGACCCATTGACAATGGCCGCAGGTGAAGGAGTCCATCTCCTTCACCCCATGTGGGCCATTGATGATCGTATAGCCGCCAGGCTTGAGCCACATCGATTACAAGTCGTCAAAAAACGTCGTAATGAGAACAGGCGCTGCATAGGTTGGAGACAATGCTCTGCAACAAATGCCTGCCGCCGAAGTGTTTGGCCAGACAAGTTCAGAGCCAGGAGCTGCAATCCATCTCTGCGAAGCACGCTGATTGAGCGCAATGGCAAGAAGGGATGAATTGGCAGTAATGGTGCCTTCAGAAGTCGTGTTGATAGTACACGTGGTTCTCGCAGCCGGGTTGGCTGAATCGAGGGCATTCATAATGCCAGTGACACCACCGGTTCCAGCAACAGTCTTTCTGACCACATCATAGACAATCTGGCAGTCAGTCGCGTTCGGAGCGCCATCCGCACCAACTTCCAGCTCATAAAGCTGGCCTCTGCCAGAAGCTGCACTGGCCAGCTCAACCATACTCTTCATTGTCGTCGTAAGGTTGGTCTGGGCAGGAGTGGTAGCACTACGATTATTAGTCTGGAACTTGGCCATTTGAAAATCCTCAACCCCGGGACGGGCCTATCAGTAGCTAGCTGATAGAATATATAGACTAAATCTTGCGCCAGTCCAAATGGGTCAGTGAGGATTGTAGGTGAGAACCGCCTGCAGCTCGAAATCGACCGGCCCGGCCCCCATGTGGTCGGCATGGAACACGATCCAATTGCCGATCGATGCCTTCAGACCAAGCTTGTTGCAGCATATCTTGTTGCAGCCTCGCGGCATCCACTCTTTTAGAATCATTCCAAACAAGCCGCCCCTGTAGACGCCGCCACCCTTGAAAGCGATTCCCTTCGGAGGAAAGACTTTCCCATTGAGAAAGGCCGGATCGTTGGGGACGGTGAAGAAGCTTTCCTTGCCACCTGGAGGAAACTGCGGCTCCTTCTCCAGGAGGAACCCGTAAGCGAATATCTCCGCAAAGCCAGTGACATCAGGTGACAGCGGGGCAAACGAACAGTCGATCTGCAGCCCCTTGATGGTCATCTCATGGTTGACCATGAAATAATAGTTGATGCCATTGTTCTTGAGCGCAGCGGCTTCAAAGCCAATGAGGGTCGACAGCATCAGTCCAACCTTACAGCTGTGATTGTCCCGCCACCGCTGACGCTGCCACCTGCCGTGAACAGCCCATAACAGACCAGATAGTAGGTTACCGTACCACTGTTCGACACAGCCACGCTGCCAGCCGGCTGGAACACGGTGCCCGCCGCTCCAAATGTCGGATTGTCACCGCGTGCATCACCAGCAACCGTGAACGCATTGTCCACAGTCGAGATCGCGCATGAGAACTGGCTCGGGACAGCTGGAGAGACGAAGTTGACGTGGCCATTGGCCGTGATCAGCCAGTTGCCAGCTGTCACAGCAATTGAAGCGACGGTCTTCGGCGTATTGTTCAGCATCGACACAGCCGTGGTAGTCGAGGTTAATACCTGACCTACCTTGCCAGCCGCCGGGAACGCACCAGCAGCAAGACCTGTCACGACACCGCCAGGCACATTCGCTACCGTATTGGTGGCGAGCACGCCTGTTACATCTCCGCCAAGCGTCAGATCAGTCAGCCTGGCAGCGTCAGTGCCGACAGAAGGTGCGCCAACATTTCTGAGCTTGAACCCGCCCATCAACATGTCTGCAAGCGCAGCACCATTGCCGCTACGACTCCATGAACCTGTCAGAGAACTGGCGACGTCATTCATGGTCGCATTGAAATCGACATCGCTGATCGTCGTGTTGAACACAGCAGGATCAACGCTGTTGACAGGCAGCGTGTATGTTCCAGCTCCATCACGGGGCATTGTACTGATCCTCTATGTTCTGCCGCTGTTGCATCAATGGATTGTAAAGCCGCTGCTCCCAGAGCGTTCTTGATTGTGAAGGCAACGGGATTGCCTGCTTGCCGCCACGCAGGACCGTGCTCAGCAACCTGTCCATATTCGCCTTGCTCATTCTGGCGGCACCAGCCTTGGCAAGCTCTCCACCAAGACCTAGACCAATAGGAGCAAATGACGTTGCTCCATGTCCAAGTGCCCCCATGCCAACAGTTCCAAGCAATTCGGCCCCGCCCATCCACGGATTGCTACGTGGAGCAAATATCTTTCCAACGTCCTGCAAAGCATTCTGCACGCCACCACCAGCTACGACATGCTGGGCTTGCTGCTGCTCAAGCGGCGTAAGACCATATTGATTCTTCTGGAACACATCAGCAGCCAAGCGGTTTGAACTGTCAAAGTTCTTGCGGCTATTTCTGAGCTGAATATTGGTCTTGTCTTTCAGAATATCATTCAAGGCATTTGATTTCTCATAGACCTGATTAGCTTGGCGTGCTGATTGAATCGCCTCTGCAGCTTCAGGAGTTGGAGTTGCCAGAACTCCAGGTTTCTGTACAAATTCGTCAATCCTGTCCCTGAATTGACGCCCGAATGCCGCATTATTGCCGCTACTCGGAATTGCCTTCCGCCACCTATCCAGCTCTTCAAGTGTGATTGGCTGTCCAGTCTGCTGCACTCTGGCAGCATCCTGTTGAATCGTGTCAAGAAAAGCTGCTGATCCCTGTTGTTCAACAGGATTGATATGAGCTTTCTTTGCATCCGAAACCATGCTGTCAACCAGTTCATTGAAGGCGCTCGGACGGTACGCCGCTCCAAGATCATAGGCACGCTGATACGCCTCGTTCTTCTGAGCTAGCGGACTATCCATTGTATGGCCAGAAGGCGTGCGAATAGGAGCCATTGGATCAATGGCAACAGGAGGCGGTGGTGGTGTGCCAGCAAGCTTGTTATCAATCCAACTCCCTGCCTTCTTTACACCACGCCAGATGTCCTTGGCAGACGTAATATCTGGAAGAACCTTGCCAGCTAATTTACCAGCAAGTGTGACTCCGCCACCAACAGCCGCTCCTTCATAGCCACCCTTCAGTCCTTCAGATATTGCCTCACGCCAACCTGGTACATTGGTGGCACCATGAAGTCCGCCACTGATACCGCCAAGGATAGCATTCTTGGCAACCGCTTCTATCAGGCTGTTGGCAAGGAGGCCAGCGCGTCCAACCGGACCCATGCCAGCTGTTGCAACAGCCTCAGGGATAGCTTCGGCACCCTGCATCAATGTCGAGAGTACAGGATGGCCACTGACAACTTGCCGATTGGCAGCTTGCTGGGATTGCAGGTTCTCGGCAAATGTCTTGCCATAGCCTGACATGCCTGGAATGTATGTCTGAGCCGCAGCCGTCATCTGCGGACCGCCAATGACGGCCGCATTGGCAGCACTGGCAAGATTGGCTAGCAGGCCTGGCTCAGGCGGGATCAGGTCCTCGTAGGGACCCTTCTTCGCTTCAGGAATCAGATCATCATACGCGCCCATCAGAGTCCAGACGTATCCTTTCCTCTCTTTATTGCCCTCTCAATCACCTTGTCTCTCGGCGCTCCCCTTTTAATAGCATCACGCTCCTCTGCTAATGGATCAGCTGCAGGCGCCCCTTTCCCACTTGGTGTCGAGAGTGGATACTGTTCAGGCATGGAAGGACCGCCAGTCCCTTTCCTCAATTTCTCTACTGCCCGCTCAGTGGCGTTGGCGATATTGCCAACTTCCCATTGAAGTCGGTGGGCGACTCTTTCATAAGCCTCTGGGGAGTCTGCTTTCCTTAGCATGTCATAAGCATGAGTTCTTTGCTGATCACTGTTCATGCCTGACATCGTAGTCGCTCGGACATACTCATTGACCAGCGTCTCATTACCTGCATTGAAATCGCGCAGGTCAGGATCGCTCATCACATCCTTGCCCATCAACAGCAGCTTGTTGATTGGCACCCATTTACTGCGTGGTACCAGATTGGATAGTTCGATAGCCTGAGTAGCAGCACGAGATGCGCTGTCACCAAAAATATCAAGCTTTGTTCTGTATTGACCAGCCGTCCGTGCCCCACTCTGCTGAGCCAGCGTTGCTGAAATATTATCTACAACACCTTGCGGATCGATACCTCGCTCCTCAGCAATCTTTCTAGCTTCGTCCTGAATCGCTGCAATCGTCGCACCGCCCTGAGCCCCGCGATTCAAGCCAGTAAGAACGCCTTTGTTACCAAGCACAAGCTGCTCAGCAATGTAACGAGTCGTCTCTGGTGACATGCTGGATTCAGGCTTGTTCTTGTGAATAACCTCCCCCGTCTTTTTACTGGTCAGTTCGCCACCCGGACCAATAACGACGTTCTTATCCTCGTCAC
>Ga0193695_1000020_pt1 | contig 49020 bp, 45 predicted proteins | sample L3s2metaG_FD_160568 | JGI IMG/M metagenome (GOLD analysis project Ga0193695, IMG submission 160568) | Soil microbial communities from a riparian zone of the East river system, Colorado, United States - L3s2 | ecosystem: Environmental > Terrestrial > Soil > Riparian zone | place: USA: East River... | reverse complement strand
TTCGACGAAGTGGCGCCGCTGTTCGATCGGGTCGTTGACGTCGGTGCCCCCGCCGGTGATCTCCATCCCGGCGATGATCCCGTCGAAGGCCGCCGCCAGCAGCTCGGGATGCTCGGGCACCGGCTTGACCAGCGGCCAGATCGCCAGCGGCAGGTCGATGATGAAGGTCGGCTGGATCAGCTTCGGCTCGATCAGCTTGCCCTGCAGTGTGTCGACCAGCGCCGCCCAGTCGTCGCCGGGCTCGGCGTCCTCGCCGGCGATCTCGGCCAGCTCGTCGCGGCTCGCCTTGGTGATGTCGACCCCCGTCTCTTCCTTCAGCAGGTCCCGCAGGCGCAGCCGCGGCCAGGGCGGCGCCAGGTCGATCGTCTCGCCGTCGCGCTCGACCTTGGTCGTGCCGAGCACCCGTTCGGCGACGCCGGCGACGATCCCCTCGGCGACGTCCATCACGCCGTGGTAGTCGGCGCCGCTGACGAACCACTCGAGCATCGTGAACTCGGGGTTGTGCTGCGCCGACATTCCCTCGTTGCGGAAGAACCTGCCCAGCTCGTAGACGTGCTCGAAACCGCCGACGATCGCCCGCTTCAGGTAGAGCTCGGTGGCGATCCGCAGGTAAAGATGGCGGTCGAGCGCGTTGTGGTGCGTCTCGAACGACCGCGCCGCCGCGCCGCCGGTCGTCCGCTGCAGGACCGGGGTTTCCATCTCGACGTAGCCGCGTTCGTTGAGGTGATCGCGAATCGCCGCCACGACCTTGGCCCGCATCGCGAAGATCTCGCGCGAGCGCTCGTTCGCCATCAGGTCGAGCTCGCGCTGGCGGTAGCGCACCTCCGGATCGGAGATGCCGTGGAAGAGGTCGGGCGGGTCGCGCAGCGCCTTGGCTAACAAAGTGCACTGGCGAACCTCGATCGCCAGCTGGCCGCGTTTGGTCACGTACAGGTCGCCCTCGACCCCGACCAGGTCGCCGATGTCGAGGTCTTCGATCCGGTCGAACGCCTCCTGGCCGAGCGTGTCGAGGCGGGCGTAGGCCTGGATCGTGCCGCTGAGGTCACGGACGTCGAAGAAGGTCGTCTTGCCATGGCCGCGCTGCCCCGTCACCCGGCCGGCGATCCGGTAGGAGAACTCGCGGTGCTCTCCCTCACCCAGCGCGGCGGGGTCGTGCGCGTCGAGAATATCGGCGATTTGGTCGCGGTCCGGGAAGGAGAAGGGGTAGGGATCGATCCCTTCGGATCGCAACCGCTCCAACTTCGCAAGGCGCTCCTCCGCGCTCAAGAGGCCCTCAAGGCGCGACGCCGACGGTTACCCGCTCATCTCCCATGTAGTCGCGCATAGTAGTTGCGTCGCGCAGCATCTCGCGCATCGCCGGCCCGTGGTGCGTGTCGTGCTCCATCGCCAGTTTCCAGCCGCTCGGCGTTTCTTCGATCAGGCCGCGGATCACGCCGAGACCGTCGGTGCCGCAGGCGCCGGTGACGGCGATCCGCGGCTCGCGCCGGATCTCCGGCGAGCGGTCGAAGATCGTCTCGTCGGTCACGTAAGGCAGGTTGGCGATGACGAGGTCGACGTCCTCAAGTCCCTCCGGCAGACCCTCGGCGACGCTCACCTCCAGCTCAAGGCCGAGCCGCCCGGCGTTCTCACGCGCCGCTTCGGCCGCTTCCGGCGAAAGGTCGGACGCGGTGACGCGCAGGTCCGGGCGCTCGGAGATCAGCGCCAGGGCGATCGCGCCCGAGCCGGTGCCGACCTCGTGCACGCGGGCACCCTCGGGCAGTTCGGTGCCGACCTCGACCAGCAGCTCGGTCTCCCGACGCGGCCACAGCACCCGCGGATCGACATGGATCTGGAGGCCGCGGAAGGGGGCGCGTTCGAGGACATAGGCGAGCGGCTCGTGATCGGCGCGGCGTGCCACGGCCGCCTCGATCGCCGCCACCACCTGTGGCGAGGCCTCCCCCGCGCCATCGCGGGAGAGCTCCTCGACGCTGATCCCGAGTGCGTTGGCGACCAGCGCCTCGGCGTCGGCCCGCGGTTCCTCGCAACCGGCCGCCCCGATCGTCTCCGCCGCGAAGTCGAGCAGCCCGCCGACCGTCGGGGCGGACGAACCTCCCCCGCTGTCAGTCTCCACTGCTTCCACTCCACTCGCCTCCCTCATTGCTTGAAACCGTTTACCAACATATCTATGCAAGAGATGCCGACGCCTCGAAGTGCCGCAGTCAAGCTACCGGCTGCGGATCTCGGGTGACCGAGGCGTTAACGCGGGAAAGCGCCCCGTAGCGTCGCCTCACAATGCAGATCCAGAGAACACCGACGAACATCATTGCAAGGCTCTCCAGTTGGGCGCCGGTCAGTCCGAGCGCGACATCGCTGTTGCGCCGGATGAACTCGACCAGGAAGCGCTCGGTGCCGGCGTAGACGAGGTAGAGCGCGAACAGCACGCCGGCGCGGAAGCGGTCGCGCAGCCGCCAGAGGATCCACGCCCCCAGCCCCATCGCCAGCGTCTCGTAGACCGGCGTGGGATGAACGGTGCGATCGGTGGGCACGGTGCCGTCGGGGTAGGACATCGCCCAGGGACCGTTCCACGGCTTGCCGTAGTCGCCGTCGCCGGAGAGCTGACAACCGATCCGCCCGATCGCGTAGCCGAGGGCGAGCGCCGGCGCCGCCAGGTCGAGCAGCGCCAGGCGGAGGAAGTCCCGGTACCAGGCCCAGGCGAGGACGGCGAGGGCGCCGCCGATCGCGCCGCCGTACCAGACCAGTCCCGAACCGCCGAAGAGGTTGCCGAGCAGATCGTCCTTGACGCTGTCGTAGTTCTGCACGATGAAGTAGAGGCGTGAGCCGACGACCCCGCCGAGCAGGGCGGCGAAGCTGATCTCATACGCCCAGTCGACAGGCTTGCCGATCTCCTTCAGCCGCTTCGCCACGAGCGTCCCGGCGGCGAGGAAGGCGAGGGCGAACATCAAACCGAAGGTCTGCAGGGTGAGGGGGCCGAGGTGGAGCTCCGGATACATGCCTACTCGGAGAGCAGGGTACGGAGTAGCGCCTTCTGGGTGTGCAGGCGGTTCTCGGCCTGGTCCCAGACGGCGGAGCGCGGCCCGTAGAGGACGTCCCCGGCGATCTCCTCGCCGGGGTGGGCGGGCAGGCAGTGCAGGACGACGGCGCCGTCCTTGGCCGCGCCGAGCAGGTCGGCGTCGACCCGGTAGGGGGTGAGGTCGGCGCGGCGGCGCTCGGCCTCCTCCTCGTCCCCCATGCTGACCCAGACGTCGGTGTAGATCGCGTCGGCGCCGGAGACGGCGAGACGCGGGTCGTCGGTCAGCTTCACGCCGTGCCCCTGCTCCAGCTGGTAGCCCTGCGGCGCGGCGACGGTCAACTCGACCCCGGCGAGCTCGCAGGCGATCGCCAGCGAGCGGGCGACGTTGTTGCCGTCGCCGACATAGGCGAGGCGCAGCCCCTGCAGGTCGCCGCGGCGCTCGCGCAGGGTGAGCAGGTCGGCGAGCGCCTGGCAGGGGTGGTGGAGCGGCGTAAGCGCGTTGACGACAGGCACCTCGGCCTCGGCGGCGAGCTCGGCGACGGCCTCGTGCGAGCCAGCGCGGATCACGATCGCGTCGAGGTAGCGCGAGAGCACCCTGCCGGTGTCGCCGATCGACTCGCCGCGCGAGAGCTGCAGTTCGTCGCCGCGCAGGACGAGCGGCGTCGCGCCCAGCTCGGCGACGCCGACCTCGAAAGAGATCCGGGTGCGGGTCGAGGGCTTCTCGAAGACGAGAGCGATGCCGCGGCCGGCGAGGTCATCGGCGCCGGCGCCCCGCCGGCGGCCCGCTTTCAGCTCGGCCGCAAGGTCGAGCAGCTGGGAGAGCTCAAAGGCCCCCAGCTCTTCACCGGTGAGGAAATCGCGCTTCGTCAAGCAGCGGATACTACGTCCGTGGAGTTCACCGCCATCTCCTGGAACCTCTTCCACGGGCGCGACTTCCCGCCCGATCCGGCGCTGTTCACCTGGCGCTCGCGGCTGCTGAAGGTGACCGAGCGCAACGCGACCCACGTTCAGGTCAATCGCGACCTGCAGGAGGAGTTCGCCAGGCTGCCGGCCGGCGCCGAGTGGGATGTGGCGCTGCTGCAGGAGTGCCCACCGCGCTGGTGGGATCGGCTGGCCGCCGTTTGCGGGGCCGAGGCGCACGGTGTGCTCACGTCGCGTAATTCGCTCGCCGCCCTGCGCACGCTCGCCGCCCGGATCAACCCCGACCTGATCGCCTCCGGCGAGGGCGGTTCCAACCTCACCCTGGTCCGGAGTGGAGAAATCGTCGAGAGACGCGAGCTGGCGATCCACGTGGGGCGGCCAGAGCGGCGGGCGATGGCTTTCACCCGCACCGCTTCCGGCCTCTGCATCGCCAACCTGCATGCCACCAACGACCGGCCTGAGCTTGCCGGCGAAGACGTGCCGCGGGCGGCGGAAGCCGCAACCGGTTGGGCGGACGACGCGCCGCTGCTGTTCGGCGGCGACCTCAACCTGCGGCCGGCGGAGAGCCCGGCGGTCTTCGCCGAGCTGTGCGAGCGCTTCAGCCTCACCGCCCCCACCGGCCCATACGCGATTGATCACCTGCTCGTGCGTGGACTCGACACGATCGAGCCGCCTATGCAGTGGCCTGCGGAGCAACGCGAGCTCCGCGACGGTGACCACGCCCTGCGCCTCTCCGATCACGCCCCGGTAGAGGCACGTTTCGCCCGACCCACCTCAAGGTAATGAGATAGTCAGCGGGAACGAAACTGAATTCATGCCCCTCCAGGGTGCATAGATGCAGATTCGTCGTCCCAACCGAAGAGCGCAATAGGAGGCACGAGAGATGGCCGCGAAACCACAGTCCGGCAAAGCGACGAAAAAAGCGAAAGCCGGTGCGCGCGCCAAAAAAGCGTCCGCTCGCAAACCCGCCAAAAAAGCGAAAGCGACGAAAAAATCCACCACCGGGGGCGCCACCACCGGCCTCGACAAGAGCGTCGAGCACTTCCGCGAGAGCCTCGAACACAGTGTCACCCTCAGCCGCGACCGCCTGCACGAAGTCGTCGACGACGCGGTCAAACGCGGCCGGATGACCCGGGGCGATGCCGAGAAGATGGTTTCCGAACTGCTGAAGCGCGGCCGGCGGGAGGCAGACGGGCTGCTGAAGGAGCTCGAACGACTGGTCAAACAGGCGCGTAAAGAGGTCGGCGGGCGGACCGCTCCGGTGCGCAAACAGGCGACGCAGGCCGCGCGGCGCGCGCGTAGGAAACTGGGCTAGCGGCGACGGGGCGCTTTGTCGTCTATAGGGCAACAAACGCGCCCCGAAGGGGCATCCCGCCCGCGCAAGGGCGAGCTGCTCGAGGTGGAGATCGACTCGCTCGCCTTCGGCGGACGCGGGGTTGCCCGCGTCGGCGGTTACGTCGTCTTCGTCGCCGGCGGCTTGCCCGGCGACCTGGTGCGCGCCGAGGTGACCAAGCCGAAGCGCCGCTTCGCCGAAGCGCGCGCGGTCGAGCTGCTGCGACCCGGCGCCGACCGCGTCGCCGACCGCTGCCTGCACGGAGGCGAGCCCTGCCCAGGCGCGCCGTGGCAGGGACTCGCTTACGAGCGGCAGCTCGTCCACAAGCGCGCCCAGGTCGACGAGGCGCTGCGGCGGATCGGCGACCTCGACGGCTTCGAGCTGGAGGAGATCGAGCCGGCGCTGGAGCAGTGGCGCTACCGCAACAAGCTCGAATACTCCTTCGGCGCCCGCGAAGGCGAGACCGTGCTCGGCTTCCACGCCAGCGGCCGCTGGGATCTGGTGATCGGGGTCGAGGACTGCCTGCTCGCCTCCGAGCGCGGAAACGCGGTGCGCAACCAGGCGCGCGAATGGGCTCGCGCCGAGTCCGTCGCCCCCTACGACCGCCCCGCCGGCACGGGCGTTCTCTGCAACCTGGTCGTGCGCGAAGGACGCCGAACCGGGCAGATCCAGACGCGCCTCGTCACCACACCAAAGCGGTTTCCCAAGCCCCCGGTCGATCTGCACACGGTGGTCGATCCCGGCTCGGTCGACAGCGAGGGAGAGACAGGCGTGCTCGGCGAGGAGCTTCTGCGCGAGCGGCTCTGCGGGCTCGACTTCGAGATGTCCCACGGCGCCTTCTTCCAGACCAACACCGAGATGGCCGAGCGGCTCTATGCCGTCGCCGCCGAGTACGCCGGGCTGAGCGGCGGCGAGCGGGTCTTCGACCTCTACTGCGGGATCGGCACGATCGGGCTGACGATGGCCGCGCGGGCCGGCGAGGTCTGTCCCCGAGGCGATCGCCGACGCCGAGCGCAACGCGGAGCGCAACGGGATCGAGAACGCGCACTTCGTCGCGGGCAGCGCGCGGACCGGCGTGCGGCCGCTGGTCGAGCGGGCCGGCAAGCCCGACGTCGTCCTGCTCGACCCGCCCCGCGCGGGCCTCTCGCAGAAGATCGTGCGGCGGGTGCTGGAGTGCGAGGCAAAGCGGATCGTCTACGTCTCCTGCAACCCGACGACGCTGGCGCCGAACGCGGCGCAGCTGGTCGAGGCAGGCTATAGGCTGCGCCGCGTGAGGCCGGTGGACATGTTCCCCCAGACCCCCCACATCGAGTGCGTGGCCCTGTTCGACCGAGACCAAGTCGCCCCCGGACGCGGGAGTGGGACGCCGTCCATATCTGATTCCTCGGCGTCCCACGGGAGCAGAGGAGGCGGCGCTTGATGAGAGGATTCGGAGTCGCCGCCGGGCTCGATCCCGAAGTCGCCCGGCCGCTCGCCGCGCGCTGCGCCGCGCTCGGCTACGACTCGCTCTGGTCGAATGACCACCCCGGCGCCAAGGGGCTGGAGACCCTTGCCGAGTTCGCCGCCGCGGCGCCCGAGATCGAGCTCGGCGTCGCGGTGATCGCCCTCGACCGCACGCCGCCGGGCGAGATCGCCGCCGACATCGAGCGGCTCGGCCTCGACCGGGCGAAGCTCTGGCTCGGCGTCGGCGCCGGCTTCTCCGAGAAGCCGCTGACGCGGATGCGCGAGTCGCTGCCGGAGCTGCGCGAGGCGCTGCCCGGCGTCCGCCTGGTCCTCGCCGCGATGGGGCCGAAGATGTGCGCCCTCGCCGGGGCAGAGTTCGACGGCGCCTTCTTCAACTGGATGACCCCCGAGTTCGCCGCCCGCGTCCGCAACCGAGTCGAGGCGGGCGCCGCCGAGGCGGGCCGCGAGTGCCCGCCGGTCTTCGGCTACGTCCGCACCGCCGTCGGCCCCGACGCCGCCGAGCGCCTCGCCGAGGAGGAGTCCTTCTACCGCGACCTCCACGCCGGCTACCGCAACCATTTCGACCGCCTAGCCGAGCCCGAGGGCACGGTGGGCGTGGCGGCAACCGACGCCCCCACAGCCCAAAAGAAGCTGGCCGCCTACACCGCCCTGGACACGGTGGTCGTCCGCGGCCTGGCTTCCGCCAACGTAGAGGCCATGACGAACGTCGCTGCTGCTGCTGAGTAGAGGGACGGGGACACCCTCGAACGGGCGGATACTCAAATCGTCGGTCTAATTAGACCGACGATTGTCCGGGCGAGGGTGTCCCCGTCCCTCTACGCCCCCGCTCAGTACGGCGGCAGGTTTTCGTACCAGTCGCCGAGGGTCTTGAAGGAGCGCCAGAAGCGTTGCTTGGCGCCCTCTTCGTCGAGGGACTCGTCGATGTCGGGGGTGAAGAGGGCGTCGATGGTGGGGCTGAAGGCCTGGATCTCGCCCTCGCGCGGCTCGATCTGACGCGAGAGGGGGACTTCGAGGCCATTGAGGACCCGCAGCGCCGGCTCGCCCATGACGACGACGATCTTCGGCTGGACGATCGCCAGCTCCTCGACCAGGCGGCGCACGCACTCCTCGGCGGCGAGGTCGGGCTCCGCGATCGGGCACTTGACGCAGAGCGTGCCGTAGACGACCAGCGGGTCGATTCCCAGCCGTTTGAAGCTTTTCATCAGCGCGTTGCCGGCCCGCCCGTAGAAGGCGACCCCCTCTTCGATCTCGGCGACGCCGGGGGCGTGCTTGATCATGAAGACGTCGGCCTGCGGGTGGCCCGAGCCGAGCACCGGCATCAGCTTGCCACGCGGGCAGTGCGGGCACTCCTGCAGCTCGTGGGTCAGCTGGTTGAGCTCGCGGATCGCGCGCTCCAGGTACTTCTCTCTGATCTCGTCGTCGGTCGCCGGCACGGTCGGCGATTTCTTTGACGGGACCGGCGCGGCTCCTTTCGCCCGGCTCTCCTGCATCAGCTCTTGCTCGCCGAGCGCCGCTTGCGGGGGCGACCCCCCCGCACCGGTTTGGCGTCGGGGACGCTGCGCTTCGGCGCCTTCGGCCGCCCCGCCGTCTGCAGCAGCTTCAGCGCCTGCACATAGACGAGGTTCTTGTGCTTGCGGGTGATGTCGGCGTCGCGCATCGCCTCGAGGAACTCCCCCGGCCCGTCAAAGTCGTGGATGCGGACGCGCACGCTGCCCAGGCCCTGGGCGACATGGCTGTCGGAGCCCGCGCCGGGGACGATCCGGTACTTGCGGGCGAAGCGCTCCGCCTCTTCGTTGAAGGCGGTCAGCGCCACCCGCGGGTTGAAGACCTCGAGGATGTCGATCTCCTCGACGATGTCGATCAGGTGCTCGTAGTCGGGCACCGAGTGGAAGCGGTCAAAGGGATGCGGGACGTAGACGAGGCCGCCCTGAGCGCGGATCGCGGCGATCGTCTCCGCCATCGTCATCCCCCGCGGGATCTTCTCTTCGAGGAAGAGGCCGATCACCTCGCCCTGCTCGGCGGTCTTCACCTCCTCGGCGACGATCACCTTCAAGTCGCCCATCTCGGTGGCGATCCGCCGCGCCTCCAGCGCGCCGGAGACCTCGTTGTGGTCGGTGATCGCGATCGCGCCGAGGCCGCGGTCACGGGCCGTCTGCAGCAGCACCTCGACCGGCGTCGCGCAGTCGGGCGAGTGGTCGGTATGCATGTGCAGGTCGACCTCGATCAGCGGGCGTCCGGCAATCCGGCGCCGCGCCTCCGGATCCCCGGCGGGATCGTGGCGGCGGGCCAGCAGACGCTGGTAGATCCCTTCGAACTCTTCCGCGACTGCGCCCCAGTCGCGCTCCTTCCCCGCCGGTTCGACCAGCTCATACGGCCCGGGGAAGTAGCGCTGCAGCAGCTCACCGGTCGCCGGGGCAGCGACGGTGCGCGCGTCGAGGCGGCCGAAGAAGACCTCGACCAGCGGCCGCGCCACCTGGGTCGAGAGCACCCGCTCCTGCGGCTTGTGGAAAGTGGCGACGTTGAGCGAGTAGGAGTGACGCAGCGCAGCCGAGGAGACGCTCGGCGCGAACGGCTCGTGGACGTGGACGACATCCAGCGAGTTGGGGCCGATCAGGCGTTTCACCGAGTCGCCGGCGAACACACGGAGGACCCGGTGGCCGCGCCGCTCCAGCTCCTCGGAGACCCGCGCGGCGAACTCGTTGACGTTGTTGCGAGTGGTCCGCCGGTGCGGCGTGACCTGGGCTATCGAGAGCGGTTCAGGAACCAACGACCGCCGGGGACTTGTCGCGCGCATTGGCCGCGATGAACTCCTCGGTCTTCTCACGCGCCTCGTCGTCGGGCCGCTGCGTGTGCGGCGACTTCATCAGGTAGCTCGACGGCCCGTCGAGCTGGCCGGCGATGCCGTTGTTCAGCGCCAGCTTGATCAGCCGGACCGCGTCGATCACGACGCCGGCCGAGTTGGGCGAGTCCCAGACCTCGAGCTTCAGCTCGAGGTTGAGCGGCACGTCGCCGAAGGCTTTGCCCTCCAGCCGGATGTGCGCCCACTTGCGGTCGGTCAACCAGGCGACGTAGTCGGAGGGGCCGACGTGGACGTCCTCGGCGGGCAGCTCGTGGCCCATGATCGAGGTGACCGCGTTGGTCTTCGAGATCTTCTTCGAGTCGAGCCGCTCGCGCTCGAGCATGTTGTAGAAGTCCATGTTGCCGCCGACGTTGAGCTGCGAGGTGCGCTCGACCCGCACACCGCGGTCGTGGAAGAGGCGGGCGAGCTGGCGGTGGACGATCGTCGCGCCGACCTGGGACTTGATGTCGTCGCCGATGATCGGCAGTCCGGCCTCCTCGAAGCGCTTGTCCCAGTAGTCCTCGCGGGCGATGAAGACCGGCAGGCAGTTGACGAAGCCGACGCCCGCCTTGAGCGCCTGCTCGACGTACCACTTGGTGGCTTGCTCGGAGCCGACCGGCAGGTAGCAGACCATCACGTCGGCCTTGGTCTCTTTGAGGATGCCGACGATGTCGGCGGTCTCCCCCGGCGCTTTTGTGATTTTCTCCTTCAGGTACTTGCCGAGGCCGTCGTGGGTCATCCCGCGCTCGACCTTGACCCCCAGCTCGGGCACCTCGGCGAACTTGATCGTGTCGTTCTGGCCCGACCAGATCGCCTCGGAGATGTCCTTGCCGACCTTCTCGGAGTCGATGTCGAAGGCGGCGACGAACTCGACGTCGCGGACGTGGTAGCCGCCGAGATCGACGTGCATCAGGCCGGGGACTTCGTCGCCCGGGTCGGCGTCCTTGTAGTACTGGACGCCCTGGATGAAGGAGTTGGCGCAGTTGCCGACGCCGACGATCGCGACGCGGACCTTCTCGTCCGTGCGGGCGGCGCCGTTGCTTGCTCCGTTGGTCTCACTCATGAAGCTCTAAGTTCCTCTCTCGATCTTGCCGGTGGGCAGACTAACCCGCCGCTTGCGCCGGTTACAGCTCGGGGGCCCGTTGGGCCTCCCTCGATAGCTCGTTTCGGACGTGCCATACACGCTGGATCGTCGTGACGATGGTCAGCGCCGCGATCAGGTAGACCGCCGGCGCCAGCAGCTCGAAATCGCCGAGCCCGGCGCCCTTGGCGAAGACCAAGCCGACGGAAAGTATTACTACCCGTACGGGACGCGTCGCCAACCCGACCTTGCACTCCACCCCGAGCGCCTCGGCGCGGGCGCGCGTGTAGGAGACCATCAGCGAGCCGAGCACGGCGGCGACGCACATCGCGGCGGCGAAGTCGTCGCCGGTCGCGGCGAAGTAGCCGGCGACCGCGGCGAGCACGATCCCCTCCTCGATCCGGTCCAGGGTCGAGTCGAGGAAGGCGCCGAACAGCGTCCCCTTGCCGGACATGCGCGAGTAGCGCCCGTCCAGCGTGTCCATCACCGAGCCGGCGATGAAGGCGATGCCGGCGAGGAAAAAGAGTCGCTGGGTGACCAGGGCGGCGGCGACCAGGTTGCCGATCAGCCCAGCGATCGAGATCGCGTTGGGGGTCAGCCGCGACTCGATCAAGCGCTCGCGCGCGTAGGCGCGAAGCTCCTGCCCGTTGCGCGGCTGGCGCCCGTTGCGACGGGACTGGGGGGCCCGGGGCGGGGCCGACGAATCCATTGTCGTGAGGCTAACCCAAGAGGGCATCCCGGTAGGGGTTCCACTTAACTTTTTCCGAAAACAGTCTGAGGCTGTCCGCCGACCTCGCCGCGGAAAAAGTACAAGACGTTCCACCCCTACCGGGATGCCCTCTAAGCCTCAGCCTCTTGCGGCTGACCCGTCCGCCAGGACCAAGCCTCTGGCCTGGCGCGGGCCAGCAACCGCTGGGCGACCAGAGCTGAGGTCACGGCGACCATCCAGCCGAGCCCGATGTCGACCCAGTAGTGATTGCCGGTGACGATCACGACCCAGGCGATGAGCAGCGGCCAGCAGGCCCAGAAGGCTTTCGGCAGCCAGTTGCGGCAGACCATCACACCGGTGCCGCCGATCATCAGGGCGAAGGCGCAGTGCATGCTCGGCACCGCCGCATAGGGGTTGATGAAGATTTTGGCCAGCGCCGAGTCGTGGTTGACGTTGGAGAAGTCGGTGATCGTGTCGACGAAGCCGTGTTCGGGGAACATCCGCGGGGGCGCGGTCGGGTAGAGCGTGTAGCCGATCAGCGCGATCCCCATCGAGACGACGAACATGTTGCGGACGAAGTAGTAGGACTCGTTGCGGAAGAGGTAGAGCCAGACCAGAAAGCCGAGCGCGATCGAGAACTGCGCGTTGAGGTACATCTGGTTGGCGAGGTCGACCAGCCAGTGGGCGGGCAAAAAGAACGCCTGCAGGCTGGGCTCGAAGAAGGTGTGGGTCGAGCGCTCCAAGTCGATCACCTGGGCGCCGTGGGCGATCGCGTCAGAGCGCTGCGAGTCGGCTATCCCGCGAACCAGCTCGTAGGCCATGTCGACGCCGACCAGGATCCCGATCTGGCGTCCGGCATCGCCCCAGCCCTGGGGCAAGCGCGAGCCAATCGCAGCTAGGGCACGAGACATCTCGTAATTGTAATCCGCGCGTTAACGGCCACAAAGCTGAGGATGCGGTCGATGACTCTCTCGTCATCTATCCAGGGCCAGTGGCCGGCACCCTCGACGGCTTCGAATTCGGCGTTGGGGAGAGCTTCGCCGTAAGCCTTGCCGAATTTGACGGGCAGGTAGATGTCGCGGTCGCCCCAGAGAACCAGGGACGGGCAGATGAGCTTGCTCAGGTTCGCTCCGGCTTCTGCCAGGCGTGGGGGGTCGGCGTGGCGGTAGAGCTGCAGCAGTGCTTCCTGGGTTCCCCGGTCCCAGTGGTTCCAGATCAGGTCGACGAACTCCGGCGGCATCCAGCTTCTCGACCAGTTCCGGTCGCCGCTGGGCACCGATCAGCGCCAGGCCGCCCCAGTCGTGGACGACGAGCTTGCGCTGCCCGATCCCCAGCTCGTCCAGGCAGCGCTCCAAGAAAGCCGAGAGCCCGTACATCGAGTAGTCGAACCGCGCCGGATCCGGCCGATCGGACCGCCCCCATCCGGGCATGTCGATCGCAATCGAGGGCCCGCCGGCGCTTTCCATCAGCGGGATCGCTTCCTCGCTATGGGTCGGGTTGCCGTGGCAGTAGACCAAGGGCGTCCCCTCCCCCGGGACGCGCCGGTAAAAGACCTTGATCCCGTCAACGACAAGCTCACGCTCTTCGCCCGCACCCGCCATGGCGACAGCATATGAGGCGAATAGGGTCCTGGCCGTGCGCTGGAAGCGACCGGACAAACGGCGGGTGCGGGCGATTCGGGATCGGCTGCGGGAGATGTACGGACAGCCGGCGGGCGAACCGCACCGGCATCCGATCGCGGAGCTGATCAAGACGGTGCTTTCCCAGCACACCAACGACCGCAACCGCGACCGCTCTTTCGCCCAGCTGCGCGAGCGCTACCCGACCTGGGAGGAGGTGCGCGACGCGCCGGTCGACGAGCTGGAGGAGGCGATCCGGCCCGGCGGCCTGGCCAAGCAGAAGGCCCCGCGGATCCAGGCGATCCTGGAGCAGCTCGGCGACCATCCCGACCTCGACTGGACCGAGACCGCGCCGCGCGAGGAGTCGCTGGAGTTCCTCCTCTCGCTGCCGGGGGTCGGCCGCAAAACGGCGGCCTGCGTGCTGATCTTCACCTGGGGCATCCCCGAGATCCCGGTCGACGTCCACATCCACCGCGTCGGCGGGCGGCTCGGCCTCTTCCCGGCTAAGGCCTCATTCGAGCGCGCCCACGACGAGATGCTGGCGATCGTCGACCCCGAGGACGCCTACGAGCTGCACATGAACCTGATCCGCCACGGCCGCGAGGTCTGCCGACCGAAACCGCGCTGCGGGGAGTGCGAGCTACGTCGCATGTGTCCCTGGTACCGTGGCCGCGCAAATGAGTAAGAAGACCTTCATCGTCTTCGGGCTGCTGGTCCTTTTCCTCGCCGCCCTGATCCCCTGGCTCGCCTTCCGCGCCGACGGCGACGCGGCCAACGCGGAGCCCGTTCCGGCCGATCTCAAGACGGGTCAGAGCCTCTTCCAGACCAACTGCGGCACCTGCCACACGCTCTACGCCGCGGGCACCGACGGCAACTTCGCGCCAAACCTCGACGAACTCCTCGCCCCGTCCGGTCCGCCGGAAGGCCCGAACGCCCAGCAGACGATCAAGGCGACCGAAGGCCGCGTCCTCAACGCGATCGAAAACGGCGTCGACGGCAAAACCACGCCTGGGCGGATGCCCCCCGACATCCTCAACGAGGAGCAGGCGAAAGAAGTCGCCGCCTTCGTCGCCGCCACAGCGGGCGAGAACTAGAAGCAGCCCATCCTGGTAGGGGTCCGACTTACCAGGATGGGCTTTTATGTGAGCTGGGTTAGTGGGATTGGAACCTCAGGGCGCTGAAGAGGCCTGCGTGGTCGGAGTTCCAGAAGCCGTTTACCGGCTGGAGGCCGGTTACGGATGAGCTCTGCAGGGTGATCTCGCTCGGGTTGCGGGTCAGGATGTGGTCGACCTGGTGGTCGAAGTCGGCTTCGCTGCCGCCTTTGCCCACAGCGAGCAGGCTGGATTTGAGGCAGCAGCCGAGTGGGCTGTTGGTGCTGCGCTCCACCATCCCCGCGGCGATCAGGGTTTCGTAGGCCTGGCGATCGCCCGGTTCGACCGTGTCGTCATCCGAGTTGAGGTCGCCGAGCAGCACCACCGGCAGGCTGCTCGTCGCCGGACCGCCCGGGGCGACCAGCTCGGCCGCTTGTTTGGCGCGGAAGCTCGGCACCAGCGTCGCCGGGTCGAACGCCTCCAGGTGGGTGTTGACGAAGCGGAACCAGTGGCTGCCGCGGACCTTGGCGTCGATGCTGGTCCAGCCGCGCGTCACCGGCACTTTTTGGCCGAGGATTTCGACCGGCAGGAGATTGGCGAAGTGGCCCGCGTTCGGGTTGGCCGTGTCTACACCGGCCCCCTTGCGGGCGAGGATCACGTCGCGCATCGTCAGCCGCCCGTTGATCTCGGCGTTGGGAATGCCCTGAGCCGCCGGGCCGTCGCCGGCGACGCCGTTCTCATCAGCGGGCGCCTCGAAGTCGAACTCGGGCTCAGAGACGACGACTTCGTACTGCGTCTTGCCTTTGTTGAGCTGGCCGAGCAGTTCCTGCAGGTAGTCGAAACGGACGTTGGTCGCGCTGGGTCCGGTCTGCAGCACCGCGATGTTCGGCGGCCCGGTGCGCCACAGCGCCACCTCCTGCAGGCCCACCAGGTCGGGCTGCTTTTCGAGGATCTCGTTGGCCAGGCCCTTGGCGCGAGTGGGGAAGTCGTTAGCGGTCACTTCGCGCAGGATCTGGCCGTTTTTGGTGACGAATTCGTCGAGGCTCGTCGCTTTGATCGCCGGGGTCAGATCCGCACCGAGGTAGAGGTTGCGGGTCACCGTGTTGACGACATGGCCGCGGCCGTGGTCGCCGGGGAAGCCGTGGGGCTTGCCGCGATCACCGTGGTGGCGGCCGTGGCGATGGTGCTTGCCTGGTGGGTGGTACTTCCCCGCTGGGTGATGCGCCCTGTGGCGATCGTGTCCACCGCGATTTGCGGCTGCCAGGCTGGGTAGCAGCACGGCGAAGACCAGTGCGGCGGCAATCGCTGCCAGAAAGGGAGCGCGAACCGGTGGGTGAGCGTGACTCAAGAGATTCCTCCTCATTCCATGATTGGTCGAGGCGCTTCCCTTGGTGTGCCCGCCACCACTGCGCGCCAAACCAATATACGGAAGGGATTTGAAATCCTTTAAAGATCTGCTATACTAAGACTCAGATTTTCAGAGTCCGCGCGGCGGCTCTCAGCCAGTCAAGACAAAACTCCTGGAGGTACGCACGACGTGAGCAAAACGATCGGGATCGACCTGGGCACGACCAACTCCTGCGTCGCCGTGATGGAGGGCGGCGAGCCGACCGTCCTCGAGAACGCCGAGGGCGGGCGCACGACCCCCTCGGTCGTCGCCTTCACCGACTCCGGCGATCGTCTGGTCGGCACCGTCGCCAAACGCCAGGCGGTGATGAACCCGGAGAACACGATCTTCTCGATCAAGCGCTTCATGGGCCGCAAGGAGGCCGAAGTCAAAGAGGAGGAGACGATCGTCCCCTACAAGGTCGAGGCCGGCAGCAACGGCGACGTCCGCGTCGACGTGCGCGGCAAGCAGTACAGCCCGCCGGAGATCAGCGCGATGATCCTGCAGAAGCTGAAGACCGACGCCGAAGCGAAGCTGGGCGAAGCGGTCGACAGCGCCGTGATCACCGTCCCCGCCTACTTCAACGACGACCAGCGCCAGGCCACCCAAGACGCCGGCAAGATCGCCGGGCTCGACGTCAAGCGGATCATCAACGAGCCGACCGCCGCCTCGCTCGCCTACGGGCTCGACAAAGGCGAGGCCGACCACACGATCCTCGTCTTCGACCTCGGCGGCGGCACCTTCGACGTCTCGGTGCTGGAAATCGGCGACGGGGTCTTCGAGGTGAAGGCGACCGCCGGCGACAACCACCTCGGCGGCGACAACTGGGACAAGGCGATCGTCGAGTGGCTGGTCGCCGAGTTCAAAAAGGACCAGGGCGTCGACCTGGCTGCCGACAAGAACTCCCTGCAGCGCCTCTACGAGGCGGCGGAGAAGGCCAAGATCGAGCTTTCCTCGGCGCAGGAGACGCAGATCAACCTGCCCTTCATCACCGCGGTCGAGGGCCAGCCCAAGCACCTCGACATGAAGCTCAGCCGCTCGAAGCTGAACGAGCTGACCAACGATCTGCTGGAGCGGATCGTTGGACCGGTGAAACGGGCGCTCGACGACGCCGACGCCTCGATCGACCACGTCGTCCTGGTCGGCGGCATGACCCGGATGCCGGCGGTGCGCGACAGGGTCAAGGAGCTGACCGGCAAGGACCCCCACCAGGGGGTCAACCCCGATGAGGTGGTCGCGGTCGGCGCCGCGATTCAGGCCGGCGTGCTGGCCGGCGACGTCAAGGACGTGCTGCTGCTCGACGTGACGCCGCTGACCCTCGGCATCGAGACCAAAGGCGGCGTGATGACGAAGCTGATCGAGCGCAACACGACGATCCCGACGAAGAAGTCGGAGATCTTCTCGACCGCCGACGACAACCAGCCCTCGGTCGAGATCCACGTGCTGCAGGGCGAGCGCGAGATGGCGAGTGGCAACAAGAGCCTCGGCAAGTTCCAGCTGACCGGGATCCCGCCGGCCCCCCGCGGCCTACCGCAGATCGAGGTCACCTTCGACATCGACGCCAACGGGATCCTGCACGTCACCGCAAAAGACCTGGGCACCGGCAAAGAGCAGAAAATCGAGATCAAATCCGGCTCCGGACTCTCCGAGGAGGAAATCCAGAGCATGGTCTCCGACGCCGAGACGCACGCGGAGGAGGATCGCAAGCAGCGCGAGCTGGCGGAAGCGCGCAACCTCGCCGAGAACGTCGCCTACCAGTCCGAGAAACAGGTCGAGGAGCTGGGCGACAAAATCGAGGCTGCCAACAAAGAGGAGATCGAGGCGGCGGTCAAGGACGTGCGCGAGGCGCTCGGCTCCGACAGCGCCGGGGAGATCGGCTCGAAGACCGAGGCGCTTACCGCGGCGATGACCAAAGTGTCAGAGCAGATCTATGCGGCGGCGCAGGAAGAGGCGGCGTCGGCTGACGGAGCTTCTGCTGACGAGGATTCCTCCGATGACGAGGAGGTTGTTGACGCCGAGGTGGTTGATGAGGGCGACGAGAAATGAGGGCGGATCGCCAGGACGCCCCCGGGACTGACGAGCCCCGGCCCGCGGGTCCTGTCGTCGGGGGCAGCCCTCCGGCTCACCCGCCGGAGGGACAACCCCCGACGCCACCCGCGAGAGGGGCGTCTGCGGGCGAGGGACCGGAGCAAGTCGAACAAGATCTCGACGCCCTTCTCTCCGAAGCTGAACAGCAGAGGGACGAGTACCTGGATCTGGCCAAGCGGACTAAGGCTGACTTCGAGAACTTTCGTAAGCGGATGACCAGCGAGGTGCTGGCTGCCGGTACTCGGGGGAAAGCTGATGTGCTTCGGGACGTTTTGCCTGTTCTCGATGACCTTGAGCGGGCGATTCAGGCTGCCGGCTTGGATCCCGAGGGGGACTCGGAGGACGGGTTGGCACATGGGGTGCTGCTCGTGTTCCGCAGCTTGCGTGAGGCGCTTACGCGCAACGGGATCGAGGCCGTCGATCCGACCGGGGACAAGTTCGATCCGACGCTGCAGGAAGCGCTCTCCACCCAACCCGCGGATGGAGCTGAGTCGGGGACCGTCATCGAGACGGTGCAGAAGGGCTACAAGCTCGGTGAGCAGTTGATCCGGCCTGCTCGGGTTGTGGTGGCGGAGTAAGAGGGCACTTGGCCGACGATCTCTACAAGGTGCTGGGCGTCTCCAAGAAGGCGTCGGATGAGGAGATCAAGAAGGCTTATCGGAAACTTGCACGGAAATACCACCCCGACCGCAATCCGGACGATGCGGCGGCCGAGGAGAAGTTCAAGGAGGTGCAGGGGGCTTACGACACGCTCTCGGATCCCGAGAAGCGTGAGCAGTACGACGCCGGCGGGATGTTTTCCGGCTTTGGTGGCAGAGCTGGTGGCCCCGGCGGCGGACCCTTCGGCCCGGGGGGCTTTCCCGGTGGCGGTGGCGGTGGCGCGGACTTCGGCGACATCCTCTCCAATATCTTCGGTCGCGGTGGAGGCGGCCGGGCGCAGGCGCGGCAGCAGCGCGGTCGCGACCTTGAAACCGAGCTGAGCCTCAGCTTCGACCAGGCCGTCAACGGCGCCCAGGTCACCGTCACCGTGCCGAAGGAGGAACGCTGCACGACCTGCCACGGCAGCGGCGCCAAACCGGGCACCGCGCCGATCACCTGCCCGCGCTGCGAAGGGCGCGGCATCGACGCCGAAAGCCAGGGCTTCTTCTCGATCAGCCAGCCCTGCCCGCGGTGCGGCGGCGCCGGCCAGATCATCGAGGACCCCTGCCCCACCTGCGGCGGCAGCGGCCTGACCCGGCAGACCAAGCGCTACAAGGTCAACATCCCGCCCGGGGTCAAGGACGGGGCGCGGATCCGCCTCGCCGGCAAGGGCGAGGCCGGCCCCCGCGGCGGCCCTCCCGGCGACCTCTACGTAATCACCCGGGTCTCCCCCTCCCCGGTCTTCAAGCGCCTCGACGGCGCCAACCTCGAGGTGACGGTGCCGATCACGATCGCCGAGGCGCTGCGCGGGGCGACGATCGAGGTGCCGACCCTGGACGGGACGAAGAAGATCAAGGTGCCGGCGGGCACCAAGCACGGCACGATCCAGCGGCTGCGCGGCGAGGGGCCACCGAAACCGCGCGGAAAGGGCCGCGGCGACATCCGCTACCGCCTGGAGATAGAGCTGCCGAAGGAGCTGAACGAGGAGCAGCGCAAGATCGTCGACAAGCTGGCCGAGTCGCTGAACGGCACCGACCCCCGTGCCGACCTCCTGCGGAGGGCGGCACGATGAGCGATTGCACGATTTCCCCCCCTATCGTGTGGAAAAAGCTGCAATCGGCGGTGGTGAGGTGAGCGCAGTGCGGCGGGAAACTGTGACGGCATCGGTAGATGCGGGGCGCGGTGTCTTCATGATCTCGGTCGCCGCCGAGCTGGCCCACATGCACCCGCAGACGCTGCGCATGTACGAGGCGCGCGGGCTGATCGAGCCGCAGCGCTCGGCCAAGAACACCCGCCTTTACTCGCAGCGCGACGTCGAGCAGCTGCGCCACATACAGCAGCTGACCTCCGCGGGCCTCAACCTCGCCGGGGTCGAAATCGTCTTGGACATGGAAGCCGAAGTCGAGAGGATGAAAGCCAAGCTGGAGCGGATGCGGCGCCATGCCGCCGAGCTCGAACGCCGGATCTCGAGGGAAAGACTCTGATGCAGCCAGACAGGTTCACCGTCAAGTCCCAGGAAGCGGTCGCCGCGGCGCAAGCCCTCGCCGCGGAGCGACGCAACTCCGAGGTCGCCCCAGCCCATCTGCTGGTGGCGCTGGTGCGGCAGGCCGACGGGCTGGTCGTGCCGATCCTGCAGAAGCTGGGCGCCGACGTCGACGCCGTCGCCGCTCGCGCGGTGCAGGAGGTGGAGGGGCTTCCGAAGCTGGCGGAGGCCACCGAGGTCCGCCCCTCCTCGGCCTTCGTCAAGGTTCTCCAGCAGGCCGAGAACGAGATGGCGAAGCTCGGCGACGAGTACATCTCGACCGAGCACATCCTGCTCGCCCTGACCGCCAAGGGCTCCGGGGTCGCCGACGTCCTCCCCGACCGCGGCTCGCTCGAAAAAGCGGTGGCCGAAGTGCGCGGGCCGCACAAGGTCACCTCGCCCAACCCCGAGGACAGCGTGCAGGCGCTGGAGAAATTCGGCCGCGACCTGACCGCCGAGGCGGAGGCGGGCAAACTCGACCCGGTGATCGGCCGCGACGAGGAGATCCGCCGCGTGATCCAGGTCCTCTCCCGCCGCACCAAGAACAACCCGGTGCTGATCGGCGACCCCGGCGTCGGCAAGACGGCGATCGTCGAGGGGCTGGCGCAACGGATCGTCGACGGCGACGTGCCGGAGAGCCTGCGCGACCGGCGCGTGATCGCGCTCGACATCGGCTCGCTGCTGGCCGGCTCCAAATACAGGGGCGAGTTCGAGGAACGGCTGAAAGCGGTCCTCTCCGAGGTCCAGGACGCCCAGGGACAGATCGTCCTCTTCCTCGACGAGCTGCACACGATCGTCGGCGCGGGTGCCGCCGAAGGCGCGGTCGACGCCGCCAACCTCTTGAAGCCGATGCTGGCGCGGGGCGAGCTGCGCGCGGTCGGCGCCACCACGCTCGACGAGTACCGCAAGCACATCGAGAAAGACGCGGCGCTGGAGCGGCGCTTCCAGCCGGTCCTCGTCGGCGAGCCCGACATCAACGACACGATCGCGATCCTGCGCGGGCTGAAGGAGCGCTACGAGGTTCACCACGGCGTGCGCATCTCCGACGCGGCGATCGTTGCCGCGGCGACGCTCTCGGAGCGCTACATCGCCGACCGCTTCCTGCCCGACAAGGCGATCGACCTGATCGACGAGGCCGCCTCGCGGCTGAAGATCGAGATCGACTCGATGCCGACCGAGATCGATGAGGTCGAGCGGCGGGTGCAGCAGCTGGAGATCGAGCGCGAAGCGCTGAAGAAGGAGACCGACGATGCCTCGAAGGCGCGGCTGGAGACGCTGGAGGCGGAGCTGGCCGAGCTGCGCGAGAGCTCGGCCGAGATGAAAGCGCGCTGGCAGAACGAGAAGGAGGCGATCGAGGCGATCAAGGCGGCGAAGGCGCGGCTGGAGGAGGCGGGGCGCGAAGCCGAGCGGGCCGAGCGCGAAGCCGACCTCGAGCGCGCGGCGAAGCTGCGCTACGGCGAGATCCCCGAGCTGTCGAAAATAGTGGAAGAGGGGGAAGCGCGCTTGGCCGAACTGCACGCCGCCCACGGCTCGATGCTGACCGAGGAGGTGACCGAGGAGGACGTCGCCCAGGTCGTCGCCAAATGGACCGGGATCCCGGTCAGCCGTCTGCTGGAGGGCGAGGTCGAGAAGCTCATCCATATGGAGGAGCGCCTGCACGAGCGGGTGATCGGCCAGGACGAGGCGATCGAGGCGGTCTCCAACGCGCTGCGCCGCTCGCGCGCCGGCCTCTCCGACCCAAACCGGCCGATCGGCAGCTTCCTCTTCCTCGGCCCGACTGGGGTCGGCAAGACCGAGCTGGCGAAGAGTTTGACCGAGCTGATGTTCGACTCCGAGGGGGCGATCGTCCGCCTCGACATGTCCGAGTACATGGAGAAGCACACGGTGGCGCGGCTGATCGGCGCCCCGCCCGGCTACGTCGGCTACGAGGAGGGCGGCCAGCTGACCGAGGCCGTGCGGCGCCGCCCCTACGCGGTGGTGCTGCTCGACGAGATCGAGAAGGCCCACCCGGACGTCTTCAACACGCTGCTGCAGATCATGGACGACGGCCGCCTCACCGACGGCCAGGGACGCACGGTCAGCTTCACCAACACGGTGCTGATCATGACCTCCAACGTCGGCAGCGACCGGATCGTCGCCGAGTCGGTCGACGAGAAGATCCGCGAGCAGATCGAAGAGGTCCTCGCGGCGACCTTCAAGCCCGAGTTCCTCAACCGGATCGACGACACGGTGATCTTCCACCGCCTCTCTAAGGCCGACATCGGCCGCATCGTCGAGCTGCAGGTGGACCAGCTGGTCGGCCGCGTGCGCGAGCGCGGGATCGAGGTCGAGCTGAGCGACGACGCGCGCACCCTGCTCGGCAACCTCGGCTACGACCCGACCTACGGCGCCCGGCCGCTGAAGCGGGTGATCCAGAAGCAGCTGGTCGACAAGCTGGCGCTGAAGATCCTCGAGGGCGAGTTCGCCGAGGGCGACACGGTGCGCGTCGATGTCGCCGACGGGGTGTTGACCTTCGAGAAGGCGTCGATACCCGCAGCGGCCGCTGCCTAGCTGAAAGTCGCAATCCAGGGCGCGCTTCTTTAGGAATCCTGAAGAGAATCCGACGTAAGCTGTTGTGAGCTTCGAACAGATGTTGAGACGACTTCAGATCAACGGGAGACCGAAGGGGCGCAGCGTGCGCTTCATGCGTAGCGCTGCCGACGTCGTCCGCCGGCCTTTCGAGCAAGCTGTGTGGGCGATCGAGCGCGGTGTGCTCTGGCCCCTGCAGGAGCGTTTCGCCGGCTGGAGCCTGGCCGGCCACAGGGCCGGCGTGGCGGCGCTGGGTGCCGTTGCGGTTGCCGCGGCACTGGCCGGCGTCCTCGTGCTTTCTGGTGGCAACGGCAAGCGTGAGCAGGTCGCCGCATCGGCGCGCGTCGCGATCGCGACGCCGGAGCCACAGCCCCGGGCCGAACAGCCGTCCGGGCCGGTGCTGCACGGCGCGCCGCCGAGCTTCGCCGTCGGCAAGGGCGTCGGTGTCGCGCAGGCGGGCGGCGGCGCGGCGGCGGAACTCAACGCCGGCGGCGGCGGCTTTGATGAGGCGCCCGCCACGGGCGGCGAAGCCGCGCAGCCCGAAGAACTCGCCGCAACCGCTTCGAGCAGCAAGCCGGTGCCCGCGGGACCGGCGGCGATGAAGGTCGCCCGCCGCTTCTCCGAGGCCTTCGTCTTCTACGAGATCGGCAAGCGGCCGGCGCGGGCAAAAGCCGTGTTCGGCGAAACCGCGACGCCCGAGCTGGCCACCGCACTGGGCGAACGCCCGCCGCGGCTGCCGGCCGATGCCAAGGTGCCGAAGGCGCGCGTGGTCAACCTCGTCCCCGGCCCCCGCGCCGGCAAGGACTACACGGTCAGCGTCTCGCTGCTGCGGGTCGGGTTGACCAGCGAGCTGCGGCTGGAGCTGAACCGGAAGCACGGCGACTGGCTCATAACGGATGTCCGAGGATGAGAAAGCTCCTCCTCACCCTGGGGATCTTCGGGGTCCTCGCCACCCCCGCCCTGGCCGACGAACCGCCCGTCGGCCAGACCGAAGCGCCCGCCAGCCAGACGGAAGCCCCCGCGCCCGCTTCCGCAACGGTGCAGCGCGGCGACGCCCTCGAAGCGCCCGAACCTGCACCCGCGCCCAAACCGAAGCCGGAAGCGAGCGGCGGAATCACCGCGAAACCCGAAGCGCAGGCGACCCCCGAAGCGGAGGAAGAACCCGAATCCGAAGACGGGGCCAGCGAAGCGCCGGCCGTGCCGCCCTCCTTCTCGGTTCCCCTCCTCCCCGGTTCGAGCTGCGCGCCGTCCGGGGTTCCGGCGGTCCTCGTGCCGATCTACCAGCGCGCCGCCGCCGCATACGGGCTCGGGCCGCGGGGGCCAAGCGTGCTCGCCGCGATCAACGGGATCGAGACGGCCTTCGGCACCAACCTCAACGTCTCCTCGGCCGGCGCGGTGGGCTGGATGCAGTTCATGCCGGAAACCTGGGCCGGCTACGGGGTGGATGCCAACGGCGACGGGGTCGCGGACCCCTTCAACCCCGAAGACGCGATCTTCGCCGCTGCCCGCTACCTGCGCGCGGCGGGCATGCCATTGGACACCTACGGCGCCGTCTTCGCCTACAACCACGCCGACTGGTACGTCGCCGAGGTGCTCGCCAACGCGCAGTGCTATGGACAGCTCGGCGGCGCGGTCGCCGGCGGCTTCGAACTGACGCCGAAGCTGAAGGTGCTGAGCTGCAACACCGCGGAGGCCTGGCGCAAGCGGGTCCCGGCGAACTACCTCGATGCCTTCGAGCGGGCCGCCGCCCGCTACGACCTCGGCCAGCGAGGCGTCTGGGCGCTGGCCGCGGTCGCGCGACTGGAGTCCGACTTCGGCCGCGGCATGTCGGAGGCGGACCTGCATCGCCAGGGCCCGCTCGGCCTCGTCGGCAGCGAGTGGCAGGCGTACGCGGTCGATGGCGACGGCGACGGACGCATCCGCCACCAGGACCCGGCCGACTCCGCCGCGACCCTGGCGCGGGAGATCTGGTCGCAAGGCGGCCTGCGCGCCGGGCTGTTCGAACACAACCACGCCGAGTGGTACGTGGACGCGGTCCTCGCCGAAGCGGAACAGATCGAAGGCAGGTGCAAGGTCAGCACCGTCGATTGGGCGCTGTCGCTGCCCAACGCCGTGATCGCGCCGATCAACTGGAGCAACCTCACGCTCTCCAACGAACTGGAGAAACACGACCTCGACAGCGGCGCGATCGACCCGCGCATCGTCGGCCTGCTGGGGGCGATCACGCAGTCGCACCGGATCACGATCTCGGCGCTGCGCTCCGACCACTCCGAGTACACGACCGAAGGCAACATCTCCAACCACTACTACGGCCGGGCGATGGACATCGCCGCGGTCGACGGCGTCTCCTGCACCGACACCTCGCCGACCGCGCCCTGCGGCGAACTGGCGACGACGCTCTCTCAGCTTCCCGCGCCGGCGATGCCGACGGAGCTCATCTACTGCTACGACGTGGATGGGCCCGGCCCGGCATTCGCGCGCTCGGACCACTGCGACCACGTGCACGTCGGCTACGACGGCTGAGCAGGCTGCTGGTCAAGGGGGTTGGGGGTTCCCCCTCCCGCAGCCCGCGTCGGTCGCTGGGTGAGGGTTCGCGCCCCCGCGCGGCTCACAAGTTGCCGGAGGGGGAACCCCAACCCCCTTCCTCGATCGGTGCGATTAGCGTAGGCTCGAATCACCCGCCGAGAGGAGAGACCATGCCCACTTACGTAATGCTTACCAACCTGACTTCCGAGGGAGTGCGCACCTTGAAGAACAACCCTGGACGGGTTGCCGAGGTGAACAAGGAGGTCGAACAGATTGGGGCCAAAGTTCAGGCTCAGTACGCGACGCTTGGTCAATATGACTTCGTGACGATTGTCGAGGCTCCCGACGAGAAGACGATGGCCAAGGTCTCGGTCGAGCTGGGCTCGCGCGGGACTATGACCAGTCAGACGCTGACGGCGATGCCGGCGGATGAGCTGTCCGACTCGCTCTAGAGGTTGGCTTGAAGATCCTGGTCGTAGGGGGAGGCGGTCGCGAGCACGCGATGGTGCGGGCGCTTGCTCGCTCGCACCAATCGCCTGAGCTGCTCTGCGCGCCCGGTAATGCCGGCATCGCCGCCGATGCCGAGTGCCTGCCGGAGGTCAATGCGGGCAATGTCGAGGCGATCGTCGCCGCGGCGCGGGAGCGCGCGGTTGACCTGGTCGCGGTCGGGCCGGAGGCGCCGCTCGTCGCCGGCGTGGTCGATGCGCTGGAGGAGGCTGGGATCGCCGCTTTCGGGCCGAGCGGCGCCGCGGCCGAGCTGGAGGGATCCAAGGCGTTTGCCAAGCGGGTGATGGCGGAGGCCGGCGTGCCGACGGCGTCGCATGTGCTTCTGCGCAACCGCGAGGAAGCGCTGGAGCACATCGCCTCCGCTTCCTACCCCGCGGTGCTGAAGGCCGATGGCCTCGCCGCCGGCAAGGGCGTGATCATCTGCCCGAGCGAAGCGGAGGCGCGCGAGGCGATCGAGGTCTTCTTCGGCGAGCGACGCTTCGGCGATACGACCGTCGTCCTGGAGGAGTTCCTGGAGGGCGAAGAGCTCTCGCTGCTGGCACTGTGCGACGGCGAGAACGTCGTGCCGCTGGCGCCGGCGCAGGACTACAAGCGGATCTTCGACGGCGACGAGGGGCCGAACACTGGCGGCATGGGCAGTTACTCGCCGGCGATCGACTGCGAGCCGGGCATGATCGACGAGATCGTCGACAAGGTGCATCAACCCGTCCTCACCGAGATGGCGCGGCGCGGCACTCCTTTCCACGGGGTCCTCTACGCGGGCCTGATGGTGAGCCCCCACGACATCAAGGTGCTCGAGTTCAACGTCCGCTTCGGCGATCCGGAGACGCAGGCGGTGCTGCCGCGGCTGCGTTCGGACCTGGTCAATCTCTGCCTGGCGGCGCGCGAGCCCGGCGGCCTGGCCGGCGTCGAGCCAGATTGGTCGGCGGACTGGGCGGTGACGTTGGTTCTCGCCTCCGCCGGCTATCCAGAGTCCTCCTCGAAGGGCGACGTCATCCACGGACTCGACGCGGCGGCCGAGCTGGCCGAGGTGACCCACGCCGGCACGGCCGAGCGCGACGGCGAGATCGTCACCGCCGGCGGCCGCGTTCTCAACGTGACTGCCCTCGGCCGCACGGCTGCGATCGCGCGCGATCGCGCATCCGATGCGGCCGGCCGGATCTCCTTCGACGGGGTGCAGATCCGCACCGACATCGCCGCCCGCGCGGTGGAGGCAGCGGGCAAGAACCTCGCCCCGGAGATGGCTAACGGACACCGAGAACTATGAGCCTGGAAAGGAAGAGATGAGCGAGATCTCAGAGGAGCCGCAGCCGACCGGCGCGACCACGATGCCGGCCGTCGAGCAGGCGTTCGAGGAGATCGACGTCGACGAGCCCCGCGTCGGGATCATCATGGGCTCGAAGAACGACAAGCCCAAGATGCAGCCGGCCGGCACCGTCCTGGAGGAAGCGGGCGTGCGCTACGAGGTGCGGGTGATGAGCGCCCACCGGGACCCCGAGCAGGTCCGCGAGTACTGCCACAACGCCCGTATGCGGGGGCTGAAGGTGATCATCGCGGGCGCCGGGATGTCGGCGGCGCTGCCCGGCGTCGCCGCGGCCCACACCGACCTGCCGGTGATCGGCGTGCCGATTCTCGGCAAGAGCCTCGGCGGCCTCGACGCGCTGCTCTCGGCGGTGCAGATGCCGCCGGGCGTGCCGGTTGCCTGCGTCGCGGTGGACGGGGCGAAAAACGCCGGCCTGCTCGCGATTCGGATTATCAACGTATGACCGTCCCGGCGGGCGGGTCCTGTCATGGGTCACCGCGACCGTCCCGGCGGGCGGGTCCTGTCATGGGGTATGGGGGGGCGCTGCGCGCGGGCCACGGTCCGTCCTCGACCCCCCCATACCCCATGCCACCCGCCCGAGGGGAGCATGCGAGTGATCGCTAGATACACGCGACCAGAGATGGGCGAGATTTGGTCGCAGCAGCGGAAGCTGGAGACCTGGCTTGAGGTTGAGCTGGCGGCGACCGAGGCATGGACTGAGGAGGGCATGGTGCCCAAGGAGGCAGCGGAGGCTGCCCGGTCGCAAGCTGCCTTCACGGTCGAGGCGGTCAATGAGCGCGAGAAGGTCACCGACCATGACGTCGCCGCCTTCGTCGACGTGGTGGCGCAGTCGGTCGGCGAGCACGGGCGCTGGATCCACTATGGCCTCACCTCCTCCGACGTGCTCGACACGGCGCTCGCCCTGCAGTTGGGCCAGGCGGGCGAGATCGTCCTCGCCTCGGCGCGCGCCTATCGCGACGCGCTGATCGAGCGAGCACTCGAGCAGCGCGACACGCTCTGCGTCGGCCGCACGCACGGCGTCCACGCCGAGCCGACGACCTTCGGGCTGCGCCTCGCCGGCTTCGCCTTCGAGGCGGATCGCAACCTCGCCCGCCTCGGCAACGCCTTCGAGCAACTGCGTTTCGGCAAGCTCTCCGGCGCGGTCGGCACCTACGCCTCGGTCCCACCGGCGGTCGAGGCGCGGGTGATGGAGCGGCTGGGGCTGCAGCGCGAGGACGTCGCCACCCAGGTCATCCCCCGCGACCGCCACGCGGTGCTTACCTCGCGCATCGCGATCGCCGGCGCCGGCCTGGAGCGCTTCGCCACCGAGGTGCGCAACCTGCAGCGCACCGAGGTGCGCGAGGTCGAGGAGCCGTTCGCCGCCGGCCAGAAGGGCTCCTCGGCGATGCCGCACAAGCGCAACCCGATCCGCACCGAGCGGATCACCGGCCTGGCCCGCGTGCTGCGTGGCTACGCCCAGACGGGGCTGGAGAACGTCACCCTCTGGCACGAGCGCGACATCTCCCACTCCGGCGCCGAGCGGGTGATCCTCCCCGACGCGACGATCGGCCTCGACTACATGCAGGACCTGGCGGCGAAGGTCGCGGCCAAGATGACGATCCGCGCCGACCGCATGAGGGAGAACCTCGAGCTGACCCACGGTGCCCTCTTCAGCCAGCGCGCCCTCACCGCCCTGGTGGAGTCGGGCCTCAGCCGCGACGACGCCTACCGCGTCGTCCAGGAGAACGCCCAGCGCGCCTGGGGCACCGGCACCCACTTCCGCGACCTCCTCGCCGAGGCCGCCCCCGACCTCGACCTCGACGCCGTCTTCGACTACGACGCCTATCTCGGCCACGTCCCGGAGATCTTCGAACGTCTCGAAGCGCTGGCGGGCTCAAGCTAGCCAACTCCGTTTGCTGGAGGGCATAGGCTGCGGCGGCCTTGTCCAACGAGCGGCACGCATTCAATCCACTAGATCGAGTTGAGCTCGGACGCAGTGTCGGTCGAGCGTTACTGCTTAGTCCCTGTGAGCCGTTGACGCCCACGAAGCCATTTGACGGCGTGGGCATCTATGCCATCTATTACCAAGGCGATTTTGAGCTATACAAGCCGATCTCGATGGCGAAATGTGAGTGGCCGATCTACATCGGCAGAGCGATACCCGCCGGTGGCCGAACCGGGCTTGTGGGCCTCGGCGCATTTCCAGGGCGGCAATTGTATGGGCGGCTGCGTCAGCACTTCAACTCGATTCGCGCCGCGCGAAATCTTGAGGAGACCGACTTTCGCTGTCGATACCTAGTTGTCGATGACATCTGGATTCCCCTGGCGGAGCGGCTTCTCCTCGGCCACTATCGCCCACTCTGGAACGGCGTCGTGGACGGTTTCGGCGGCCACGCGCCGGGCGGCAAGCCCGGTGGGACGACCAGCCGTGGTGGGCAGCGGAAATCAGCCTGGGACACCTTGCATCCGGGCCGTTCCTTCGCTAAAGGTCGAAAGCCCCGTACGAAGGCGAGCGTGATCCACAAGCGGATCGCGGAGCATCTGAGCGAGCATCCTCCTCACCGAGGGGAGCCCCCGACCCTTGGTGAGGAGCCAACTGAAAAATAAGGAGCGACTCTGTAAAAAGTCAGAAACATTTCCCTTCTGGGCCTTGATTCCGTCCGGGACATCGGCTTTCGTCCGCGCTCATGGCAACCGTTGCTCTATCTACGTCGGCGGCTCGCGTCAACACCTCGACAGAGAACAGAGCTTCGATCGAGCTCTTTGCCGGCGGAGGCGGCATGGCGCTAGGACTGCACGAAGCCGGGTTCCACCACCTCGCCGTCAACGAGATGGATCGCCGCTCTCTGGATACGTTGCGGATGAACCTCGCGGATCCGGATTTGGCCCCGGCGGTACGGTGGCCACTCCTCCCGGGCGACGTCCGTGAGCAGCCGTGGGAGGAGCTTGAGGGGAGAATCGCCCTTTGCGCCGGTGGGGCCCCCTGTCAACCGTTCAGCTTGGGTGGTATCCACCGTGGCGACGGCGACGCCAGGAACCTCTGGCCGGCATTTATCGAGGTTGTGAAGGGTGTTCGACCTCGGGCCATTCTGGGAGAGAACGTCCGCGGTCTTACCCGCCCCGCCTTCCTTCCCTACCTGAACTACGTCTGCGACTGGCTAAGCGTTCCGCACGTCCCTCCTCGCTCGGGAGAAACTTGGCGCAAGCATCACACCCGGCTGAAACGTATGGTTTCCGAGGTTCCCGATGACGAGCGCTATCGCGTTGACAGGCGAGTGCTCTGCGCGGCGGACTACGGCGTACCCCAGCTGCGATATCGGCTGTTCATCGTCGCGTTCCGAATGGATGAAGTCGAGGTCTGGGATGAGGCGGCTCCATGGGGTGAGCGCTGGTCGTGGCCCACACCGACTCATTCACGGGATGCCTTGCTCGCCGCCCAAGCTGATGGCTCTTACTGGGATGTCCACGGAATCGCTCACCGCGAGCCCGAGATTCCCAAGTCCAGGGAGCTCGCCGTACGACAAGCACGGTCACGTCTCCAGTCCGACGAGATCCGCCCATGGCGAACGCTTCGTGATGCCCTAGCGGGCGCCCTCGACGAGGAGGATTTCTGTGCCCTACCGGAACCTCGCGAGAACCAACCGCATCCAGACTTCGACTTCCACGAAGGTATTCCCGGGGCGCGCCTCTATAAGGGACATTCCGGCAATCAACTCGACTGGCCCGCGAAGACCATCAAGGCTGGCGTGCACGGTGTCCCCGGTGGTGAGCATGTCGTCCTCTTGGACAACGGGGGTCATAGGTATCTGACGGTCAGGGAGTGCGCGCGGGTGCAGACCTTCCCCGATCACTGGCGGTTTGAGAAGCCACGCTCGGAGGCATCTCGGCAGATCGGGAACGCGGTGCCCGTCCGACTTGCAAAGATCATGGGGGGACGCATAGCGGAAACCCTCGATTCTGCAATCGAAATCAGAAAGACCGACGCGACGCGATCCCGCGATCACCTCGCGGATGATGGCCCGTGTGCGATCCAAGGACTCGCGGGCTGAGCTCGCCCTGCGACGCGAGCTTCACGCGCAAGGGCTCCGGTATCGACTACACGCGAAAGATGTGCTTGGCCGTCCCGACCTCGTCATTCGGAAAGACCGAATCGCCGTCTTCATCGACGGTGATTTCTGGCACGGCAACGCCTGGAGACTCCGTGGGCTTCCTTCGCTGGAAGCTCTCTTCCCGACGCGAACGGAGTGGTGGACGAGCAAGATTCGCCGCAACATGGAGCGAGATCAGCGAGTGACCTCAACCCTGCGAGACGATGGCTGGATGGTCTTGCGGATCTGGGAGAGCGAAGTTCTAGATGATCCCGTTTCAGCCGCTGAGCACGTGATGGCCGCAATCAGAGACGGGCGAGCGGTTAGGATTCGCGGCGCGTGATCCTCTACACCTGCGGGCAGAAGAAAGCGGCGGCGAGGTTGGGGCATCCCTGCGGGCGAGCGGCGAAGGCGCTCGACGACGCCGGCTACAAGTACGAGCTGCGGGTCGTCGGCGGCTACCGGCTGATGCCGTGGACGTGGGGCCGCCGAGACGATGACCGCGCCGAGGTGCAAAAGCTGAGCGGGACCAACGAGGTGCCGATCCTCGTCCTCGACGACGGCGAGGTCGTCTCCGGCTCGGGCACGATCGCCCGCTGGGCGGGGGAGCACCCGCTGGCAAAGACGCCATCCGGGTAGGAATTCCACTTAACTTTTTCGGTGTATCGCGCTCGGGCTGACGCCCGGAGCCCTCGACGAAAAAGTACAAGACGTTCCATCCCTACCCGGATGGCGTCTAAACGGTGGCCAACTCCCGAGCCGAGTGGCGATCGTCCACGACCACGGGGGTGCCGTGCTTGGGCGAGAGAGTGATGTTGCGCCGGCCGATCTTCTCCGGTCGCGGATTGGCCTTGTGCAGCTCGCAGCGGGTCAGCACCTCGCGCAGGACGATCCGCATCTCGAACTCGGCGAAGGCGGCGCCGAGACAGCGGCGGATGCCGCCTCCGAAGGGGATCCAGGCGTAAGTGTCGGGCGCCTCGTCGATGAAACGCTCGGGACGGAAGGCGAACGGCTCGGAGTAGACGTCGGCGCGGGTGTGAGCGAGCCAGATCGCCGGCGTCACGTCGGTGCCGGCCGGAAGGGTGAGGCCGTCGGCCTCGAGGTCCTTGGCGAGGCGGCGACCGGCGAGCGGCACGACCGGGCGCAGGCGCAACGACTCGCTGATCGTCGCCCGCGGGTAGTCGTCCTCCCTCGCCTCGAGCGAGTCGCGCAGCTTGGCGAGCTCGCGCGGGTGGCGGAGCAACAGGTCGAAGGTCCAGGCGAGCGCCGTCGCGGTCGTCTCGTGGCCGGCCAGCAGCAGCGTCATCAGCTGGTCGCGCAGATCGGAGTCGCCCATCTCCTCGCCATCCTCGAAGCGGGCCCCCATCAGCTGGGAGAGGATGTCGTCGCGCCCCTCGAAATCGCCGCCGGCGCGCCGCTCGGCGATCTCGGCGTAGAGCAACTCGTCGACCGCCTTCAGCTGAGCCTCGAATTTCGCCCATGGCCCACGGCCGCCGAAACGGCGCGCCGCCAGGCCGATCAGCTGGGTAAAGGGCGAGGCGGTCTCCTCCAGCACCTTGGTGAGGACGACGCGCAGCCGCTCCAGCCGCGGACCCTCGGCGACGCCGAAGACGACGCGCAGGATCACCTCCAGCGTCACCGCCTGCATGCGCGGGTGGATCGCGAACTCCTCGCCGAGCGGCCAGGAGTCGATCTCGGCGTCGACGATCTCGCTGACGATCGGCTCATACGAGCGCATCCGCTCGCCGTGGAAGGCGGGCAGGATCAGCTTGCGATGGGCGAGGTGGTCGGCGCCCTCGATCACCAGCACAGAGCGCGGCCCGACGATCGGCGTCAGCACGACCTCGCGGCCGGGCGGCAGGCCGTGCGAGCGCTCGGTGTACAGCGCCTTGATCGCGGCCGGGTCGGAGATCATCACCATCGGCCGCTCGAAGCCGAGGAATTTGAGGCTGAAGCTGTCGCCGTACCGCTCGCGGCACTCCTGCAAGAACGGCAGCGGCCGGAACGACCACCTGAGCGTCTGCACCAGTGGCGAGGACTTCGGTTCGGGCGGCAGCATCGCTCGCAAGGATGGCAGAGCCGCCCCGAAAAGATGCTCCGCTTCGCCGATGGTTAGCATCGGCTTAATGCCGGCCGTTGCCGATTTGAAGCTTCACTCCTCCGGAAAGGTGCGCGAGATCTACGAGTGGGGGGACGACCTTTTGATGGTCGCCTCGGACCGGATCTCGATCTATGACGTGGTGATGCCGACGCCGATCCCCGACAAGGGCAAGGTGCTCAACCGGATCTCCGAATTCTGGTTCGAGCTGACCGGCGACATCGTCCCCAACCACTTCCTCTCGGCTGATGTGCCCGAGGAGGCGATGGGACGGGGGATGCGGGTGCGGCGACTGGAGATGTACCCGGTGGAGTGCGTCGTGCGCGGCTACCTCTCCGGCTCGGGCTGGAAGGAATACAAGGCGGGCGGCACGGTCTGCGGGATCGAGCTGCCGCCGAACCTGCTGGAGTCGGACAAGCTGCCGGAGCCGATCTTCACCCCCGCGACCAAGGCCGAGATCGGCGACCACGACGAGAACGTCGACTTCGAGCGGGCGGCGGAGATCGTCGGCGACCGGGCGCTGATGGAGGAGCTGCGGCGGCTCTCGATCGAGGTCTACCAGCGAGGCGCCGAGCGCGCCGCCGAGCGGGGGATCGTGCTCGCCGACACCAAGTTCGAGTTCGGCCGCCACGCCGGCGCCGAGATCGTCCTCGCCGACGAGGTGCTGACGCCGGACTCCTCGCGCTTCTGGCCGGCCGACCGCTACGAGCCCGGCAAGACGCAGCCGTCCTTCGACAAGCAGTTCGTGCGCGACTGGGCAGACGCCGAAGGCTGGGACCACAAGCCGCCGGCGCCGGAGCTGCCGGCCGACGTGATCGAGCAAACGCGGGCCAAGTACGTCGAGGCCTACGAGCGGCTCGCGGAGCGCGGCTTCTAGTGGCTAAAGCTCGCGTTCTGATCCGGCCGAAGGAGGGGATCCTCGACCCCCAGGGCAAGGCGGTCGAGCGGGCCCTGCCGGCGCTCGGTTTCGAGGGGATCGAGCACGTGCGGGTCGGGCGCATGGTGGAGTTAGAGGCTGATGACCCAGCGACGTTGCCGGAGCTCTGCGAGAAGCTGCTCGCCAACCCGCTGATCGAGGACTTCGAGATCGAGAGCATCGACGGCGCCTGATGCTCTGGGGCGTCGTCCAGTTCCCCGGCTCCTGCGACGAGCGGGACGCCCTGCACGCCTGCGAGCTGAGCGGCGAGGCGCGGCTGATCTGGCACGAGGAGCGCGACCTCGGCGGGATCGACGCGGTCGTCGTCCCAGGCGGCTTCTCCTACGGCGACTACCTGCGCGCGGGGGCGATCGCCCGCTTCTCGCCTGCGATGGAGGCGGTGACGGAGTTCGCCGCCGCGGGCGGGCCGGTGCTGGGCATCTGCAACGGCTTCCAAGTCCTCTGCGAGACCGGCCTCCTCCCCGGCGCCCTGCTGGTCAACGAAGGCCTCCGCTTCGCCTGCCGCCAGGTCGAGCTGCTGGTTGAACGATTTTCCCCCCCAGCGGGGGGAAAATCGTTCAACTTGGCGGGTGAGCCGCTCTCGATCCCGGCCAAGCACGGGGAAGGGCGGTACTGGGCGCCGGAGGAGATGCTCGACGCGTTGGAGGCGAACGGGCAGGTGGCGTTCCGCTATGCGCCGGGGCAGAACCCGAACGGCTCGGCGCGCGACATCGCCGGCGTGCGCAACGAGGCGGGCAACGTGCTCGGCCTGATGCCCCACCCCGAGCATGCGGTCGACGCGATGACGGGCTCGACCGATGGGCTACAGATCTTCGACGCCGTCGCCGGAGCGCGGGTGTGACCGCGCCGGCAACCGACAGCTCGCCGCACCGCGAGCTCGGGCTGACCGACGCCGAGTACGACCTCATCGTCGAGAAGCTCGGCCGCGAGCCGAACGGGGTCGAGCTGGCGATGTTCAGCCTGCTCTGGTCCGAGCACTGCGCCTACAAGCACTCGCGCAAGCTGCTGCGGCGGTTGCCGACCGAGGGCGAGCGGGTGGTGATGGGCCCCGGCGAGAACGCCGGCGCGGTCGACGTCGGCGAGGGCTACGCGATCGCCTTCAAGGTCGAGTCGCACAACCACCCGAGCGCGGTCGAGCCCTTCCAGGGGGCGGCCACGGGTGTCGGCGGCATCCTGCGCGACGTCTTCGCCCTCGGCGCGCGGCCGATCGCGATCCTCGACTCGCTGCGCTTCGGCGAACTCGACTCGGTCCGCTCGCGCCACCTGCTCGACGGCGCCGTGCGCGGCATCGGCCACTACGGCAACTCGATCGGCGTGCCGACCGTCGGCGGCGAGATCTACTTCGAGGAGCCCTACGAGCACAACTGCCTGGTCAACGCGATGTGCGTCGGCGTCGCCCGTCAGTCGGAGATGGTGCGCGCGGCGGCGGCCGGGGTCGGCAACGCGGTCGTCCTGATGGGCGCCTCGACCGGGCGCGACGGGATCGGCGGCGCCTCGGTGCTGGCCTCGGCAGAGCTCGGCGATGGCGATCACGCCAAGCGGCCGACGGTGCAGATCGGCGACCCCTTCGAGGAGTCGAAGCTGCTCGAGTGCTGCCTGGAGCTGCTGGCGAAGGGCCTGCTGGTCTCGTTACAGGACCTCGGCGCCGCTGGGCTCACCTCTTCGGCCGGCGAGATGGCCTCGGCCGGCCGGGTCGGGATCGAGATCGACGTCGCGCGGGTGCCGCTGCGCGAGGCCGACATGGAGCCCTTCGAGATCATGGTCTCCGAGTCGCAGGAGCGGATGCTGGGGGTGGTCAAGCCGGCGAGGGTCGCCGAGGTGATCGCGGTCTGCGAGAAATGGCAGACCGGCGCGGCGGAGATCGGCACCGTCACCGACAACGGCCTGGTGCGCGTCCTGCGCGACGGGGAGGTAGTCGGCGAGATGCCGGTCGAGGCGTTGGTCGACGGCTGCCCGCTGTATGACCTGGAGCCGGCCGAGCCCGAGGGGTGGATCTACGGCAACGAGGACGTGCTTGCCGCGCGCGTCGCCGCGGCGGCCGGCGCGGACGCCGATCCTGCCGCTCCGGAGTCGGCGTTGCTCGCCCTGCTCGCCTCCCCCAGCGTCGCCTCCAAGCGCTGGGCCTTCGAGCAGTACGACTCGATCGTCGGCTCGCGCACGGCGCGGCGGCCGGAGAGTGCCGACGCGGCGGTGCTGGCGATCCCCGAGGCCGACTCCGCGATCGCGATCTCGATCGACGGCAACGGCCGGCGGGTCGCCTGCGATCCCTACTCGGGCACGGTCGAGGCGGTGCTGGAGTGCGCCCAGAACCTCGCCTGCGCCGGTGCCGAGCCGCTCGGCCTGACCAACTGCCTCAACTTCGGCAACCCGGAGAAGCCGGTGCCGGCCTGGCAGCTCGACCGCTCGGTCCAGGGCTTGGCCGACGCCTGTGAGGCGCTCGGCGTGCCGGTGGTCGGCGGCAACGTCTCCCTCTACAACGAGGGCTCGGAAGGGCCGATCTACCCGACGCCGGTCGTCGGCATGGTCGGCGAGCTGCCGGATCCAAACCTGGCCGCGCCCAGCGGCTTCGCCCGCGAGGGCGACGCGATCGCACTGCTCGGGCCCTTCGAACCCTCGCTGCAGGGATCGGAGCTGGCGAAGCTGCGCGGCGAGCTCGACGCCGGGCTCTCCCAGCCCGACGTCGCCGCGGTCGCCCGCGCCTGCGCCACCGTTCGCGAGGGGGTCCGCAGCGGCAAGATCGCTTCAGCCCACGACGTCAGCGACGGCGGCCTCGCCTGCGCCCTCGCCGAGTGCGCGATCGGCGCCGGGCTCGGCTGCCAGGTCGACCTCCAGCACCTGCGCGAACGCGGCTGCTCCCCCGAGGAGGCGCTCTTCGGCGAGGGCAGCGGCGGCTTCCTCCTCAGCGGCGAGCGCGAGAAACTCGAAGCCCTCGCCGGCGACGGGGTCGAGGTGCTCCTACTCGGCAAGGTCAGCGGCGACGCCATAGAGGTCGCCGCCGGCGACCGCAGCCTCAGCCTCGGTCTCGACGTCGCGGGGAGCGCTTGGCGCTCCCTGGGGCCGCAGGCCGAGGCTGACGGCGCCTGAGACGATCGCCGCGGCCGCGGAAAAGACGTAGGCGCCGTCGGAGACCGAAAGCGCGTCCGGCAGCGAGGCCGGTTCGCCGACGATCGCAACGAGGATCGCCGTGCCCAGCACGGCGCCGATCTGGCGGAAGGCGGCGTTGACCGCGCTGGCGGTGGCGAAGCGGTCGATCGGGACGTCACAGACCGCGGCCGAGCCGAGGGTCGGGAAGGCGAGGCCGATGCCGATGCCGGTCAGCAACGAGCCCGGCAGCCAGAGGCCGAGCCAGTCCGGGCTCGCGCCAGCGGAGCGCAAGATCATCACCCCGGCAGCGAAGACGATCGTGCCGGGGACGATCACCGCCCGGTGGCCGAAGCGGTCAGCGAGCCCGCCGGCAGGGCACGAGCAGTGCAGCGATCACGACGAAGTAGCCGGGAGCACCCAGGAGAGGGCTACGCTGGCATGGAGCTGCGCGACGTCGCCGCGCGCGGCGAGGCGCCGCGCGGCTCGATCTACCACCACTTCCCGGGCGGCAAGCGCCAGCTCGCGGTCGAGGCGGCGGCGCTGGAGGGCACCGAAATCCGCATCGCGATCGAGCGCTCGCTGGAGGACCGTGGCCTCGGCGAGACGCTGACGATGTTCGGCGAGACGTTCCGCCGCCGGGTCAAGGACCACCCCGAGCGGATCGGCTGCCCCGTCGCCGCGGCGGCCCTGGCCCGTCCGGAAGACCTGGCCCTGGCCGCCGCCGCGACCGCCGCCTTCCGCGGCTGGGAAGCGCCGATCGCTGCCGCCCTGCGCGACGAAGGCGTCGCAGCCAAGGACGCCGAGAACTTCGCCGGCCTCGTCGTCTCCACCATCGAGGGCGCCCTGCCGCGCGCCCGCGCGGCGGGCAGCCAGGCCCCGCTCGACTCGGCTGTAGCCGGCCTGCACCAGGCGCTGGGGTCTTTGCTCGCTGCTACCCTGCCGGAGTAGGCAGTCTGCCTGCGCGTCACGTCCTTTTCCCAACCGAGGAAGCACGCGCTTTGACTCCGCCCCAGGGGCAGCCGATAGATCGCGATTCGCCGCGCGAGGAATGCGGCGTCTTCGGCATATACGCGCCCGGCCACGACGTCGCCCGCCTCGCCTACTTCGGCCTCTACGCGCTGCAGCACCGCGGCCAGGAGTCGGCCGGGATCGCCACCTGCGAGGGCGGCCACATCACGACGATGCGCGACTCGGGCCTCGTCTCCCAGGTCTTCGACGAGGAGAAGCTGCGGGCGCTGGAGGGGGACATGGCGATCGGCCACGTGCGCTACTCGACCACCGGCGGCGGCTCCTGGGAGAACGCACAGCCGGTCTGGCGCGACGATGGCCGCGAGCTGGCGCTGGCCCACAACGGCAACCTGACTAATGCAGTCGAGCTCTGGGGCGAGCTGAAGGAGACGGGGATCGCCTTCCGCGGCAGCTCGGACTCGGAGATCATCGCCGCGCTGATCTCCTCCCATAAGGGCAAGCTGGTCGAGGACGCGGTCGCCGACGTGATGCCGCGCCTGCAGGGCGCCTACTCGACCGTGGCGATGACCAAGCGGGCGATCGTCGCCTTCCGCGACCCGCACGGCGTGCGGCCGCTCTCGCTCGGTCGGCTGGGCGAGCGCTTCGTCGTCGCCTCGGAGAGCTGCGCCTTCGACATCGTCGGCGCCGAGCTGATGCGCGAAGTGCACCCCGGCGAGATGGTCTCGCTGACCGAGCGCGGCTTGGAGACGCGCCAGGTGGTCAAGGCCGGACGGCCGGCGCACTGCGTCTTCGAGCAGATCTACTTCTCCCGGCCCGACAGTCGCCTCGAGGGCAAGGTGCTGCAGCAGGTGCGCGGCCGGATGGGCGAGAACCTCTGGCGCGAGGCGCCGGTCGACGCCGATCTGGTGATCTCGGTGCCGGACTCCGGCAATCCGGCGGCGGCGGGGTTCGCGCGCGCCTCGGGGCTGCCCCGCGACGACGGCCTGATCAAGAACCGCTACGTCGCCCGCACCTTCATCCAGCCCGGCCAGGAGCTGCGCAAGCGCGGCCTGCGGCTCAAGTTCAACCCGCTGCCGGAGATCGTCTCCGGGCAGCGGATCGTCGTCGTCGACGACTCGATCGTGCGCGGCAACACGACCCGGCAGATCGTCGGCATGCTGCGCGACGCCGGGGCGAGCGAGATCCACCTGCGGATCTCGGCGCCGCCGATTCGCCACCCCTGCCACTACGGGGTCGACATGTCGACCCGCGAGGAAATGATCGCCCACGAACGGACAATCGAGGAGATCGCCGACGAGCTCGGCGCCGACTCGCTCGCCTACCTCTCGATGGAGGGCGTCTACGAGGCGGTCGGCACCCCACCCGAGGACCACTGCGACGCCTGCTTCACGGGCCGGTACCCGCTCGGCGACCCCGAGGAGGCCAACGGGAAATTCGCGCTTGAGGACGTCGCCGTCGTGCCCGCAGGCGGCTGAGGCCGATCCCGGTAGGGGTTCCACTTAACTTTTTTTGAAGACAGTTGGCAGCCGTCCGAGAATGTCGCCGCAAAAAAAGTACAAGACGTTCCACCCCTACCGGGATCGGCCTCAGGGCGTCAGGTCGCTGACGATTTCCGCGGCGGGACGGACCTCGCTGATGCGGGCTACCGTCTTGCCGGCATAGAGAGGGCCGGCGTCGAGCAGGTTCGCCGGGCCGTCGTCGGTCGGGCCGAGCGGGGTCAGCAGGTGGCTGCCCGGGCGCTGGGCGCGGACCAGGCGTTGCTGGATCGAAGCGGGCGTGAAGCGGATGGTCGGGGCGACGAGATGGTTGAGGGCATGGTTCAACGCCGGGACGCGCGAGTCGGTGCCGAGCTGGCGTCCGGTCGCGGCGTTGGGGACGACGCGGTGGGGCGCCGGCCAGCCTAGGCCAAAGAGCTCGGTTACCAGGGTCGCTTTCGCGGCGAGTAGACGCCGCTTGTATTCGGGGTGGGCGCGGCTCTGGTCGGAGAGGAGGAAGCGCGTCCCGGCGACGGCGGCGCTTGCGCCGGCGTCGAGAGCCCGCCGGACGTCATCACGCTCGGCGATCCCACCGGCGAGGAGCACCGGAAAGTCGCCAGGCAATACGGCCCGGACGCGCTCGAGCAACTCCAGCGCGGGCACGGTCCCCCGCACGTGGCCGCCGGCTTCGACTCCCTGGACGATCACGGCATCGGCGCCCGCAGCCTGGGCCGCTTGCGCCTCGGCGACCGAACCGCACTGATGGATCCAGCAGCCGCTGGTATGCCGATGTGGTCGTCCCCAGAAGGTGACGACCACATCCGCCGCTGCCGCTGCCTCGAACCAGCTTCGCCGGGCGAAGGGAAGCAGCACGTTCACCGCGATAGGTCGATCGGTCAGCACCCGGGCGGCGGCCAGCTCCCTCTCGATCGCCTCCGGACCGGCGACCGCGATCGTCCCCAGCCCGCCTGCCTCGCTGACGGCGGCAGCCAGCTCATGGCGGCTGATTCCACCGCCCATTCCGGCTTGGACAATCGGCCTATCGAGGCCAAGGCGATCCAGCAGCGTCACGAGGCGATAATGCCATTTGCGTGGACCTTCTAAGTCGTTCGAGACGAAACGTGGCCAAGCAGATCAAGGACGCAGGGAGCGTGGCGTGCTCTGCACGCGAGCGACCGAGGACGTAGAGATGCGCCGTGCCACGTTTCGTCTCGTCGTCCTCGCCTCGGGGTCCGGGACCAACCTGCAGGCGATCCTCGACACGCTGCACGGGCGCGAGGGGATCGAGGTGGTCGGGGTGGGCTCCGACAAGCCCGACGCGCGGGCACTGGAGCGGGCGGCCGATGCCGGGATCGAGACCTCGGTGTTTCCCCGTGACGAGTACGCCGGCCGCGAGGCGCGCGATTTGGCGATGGCCGGGTGGATCGAGGTACGCCGCGCCGACCTCGTCGTCCTCGCCGGCTACATGCAGCTGCTCTCCCCCGCCTTCGTCGCCCGCTTCCGCAACCGCATCGTCAACATCCACCCGGCGCTGCTGCCCACCTTCCCCGGCCTCGACGCGATCGGCCAGGCGCTTGAGGCGGGGGTTGAGACGACCGGAGTGACCGTCCACTTCGTCGACGAGGGCGTCGACACCGGGCCGCCGATCGTGCAGCGCGAGGTGCCGGTGCCGGTCGGTCGCGACCGGGACCGGCTGGAGGAGGCGATCCACAGGGTGGAGCACGAGCTCTACCCGGAGGCGATCCGCATGATCGCGCGGGGCATGGTTAGGATCGACGCGGACGATCCGAGAGCGGTCGTCACCGACAAATGATGGATTCCGAGGCTCCCGCAGATACCCGCTCTGAGGCCGTCAACGACGGTGCGATCCGGGTGCGCCGGGCGCTGGTCTCGGTCTCCGACAAGACCGGGGTCGCCGACTTCGCCAGGACGCTGGCGGCGCGAGGCGTCGAGATCCTCTCCACCGGCGGCACCGCCGCAACCCTGCGCAAGGCCGGCCTCGAGGTGACCGACGTCTCCGATTTCACCGGCCAGGAAGAGATTCTCGGCGGCCGGGTGAAGACGCTGCACCCGCGCCTGCACGCGGCGCTCCTCGCGCGGCGTGGCGACCCCGAGCACATGGCGACGCTGGAGCGAGAGGGGATTGAGCCGATCGACCTCGTCTGCGTCAACCTCTACCCCTTCGAGGAGGCGGTCGCCGCCCACGAGGTCGATCCGGAGGTGGCGGTCGAGAACATCGACATCGGCGGGCCGACGATGATCCGCGCCGCCGCCAAGAACCACGAGGGCGTCGCCGTGATCGTCAAACCCGAGTCCTACGACGCGGTCTGCGCCGAGCTGGAAGAGACGAGTGGCGAGATCTCCGCCTCGACCAGCCACTGGCTCGCCAACGAGGCCTTCACCCACATCGCCCGCTACGACGCCGCGATCAGCCGCTGGTTCTCGGCCTCATACGAGGACTTCCCCGAACACCTGACGGTCTCCTACGAGAAGGAGCTCGACCTCGCCTACGGCGAGAACCCCCACCAGCGGGCGGCGCTCTACTCGGAGGTCGGCGTGCGCAGCCACATCCTCTCCGGCGTCTCGAAGCTGCACGGCAAGGCGCTCTCCTTCAACAACGTGCTCGACCTCGACTCGGCGCGGCGGCTGAACGAGGACTTCGGGCCCCCGGCCTGCACGATCGTCAAGCACAACAACCCCTGCGGGGCGGCGGTCGGCGAGGACGCGCTCGACGCCTACCGCAAGGCGCTCGCCTGCGACCCGGTGTCGGCATATGGGAGCGTGATCGTGGTCAACCAGCCGGTCAGCGTCACGCTGGCCGAGGCACTGCACGAGAACTTCGTCGAGGTGCTGCTGGCACCCGGCTTCGAGGACGGCGCGCTGGAGGTGCTGCAGCGCAAGGAGGCGATTCGCATCCTCTGCGACGAGGAGCGGCGCCAGGTCGACCCAGCCGAACGCGACGTCAAGCGGGTCCGCGGCGGGCTGCTGATCCAGGACCGCGACGGCGATCCCGAGCCGCGCCAGATGATGGAGACGGTGACGAAGACGGAGCCGAGCGAGGAGCAGTGGGGGGACCTGCTCTTCGCCTGGACCGTGGTCCGCCACGTCCGCTCCAACGCGATCGTGATCGCCAAGGGCGGCGCCACGCTGGGCATCGGCGCCGGCCAGATGAGCCGCGTCGACTCGGTCCGCCTCGCCGTCGAGAAGTGCCGCGACGCGCACGATGAGGACGCCGGCGCCCTGCTGGCCAGCTCAGCCGTAGCCTCCGACGCCTTCTTCCCCTTCGCCGACGGCCCCCAGGCCGCGATCGACGCCGGCGCCAACGCGGTGATCCAGCCGGGCGGCTCCAAACGCGACGCCGAGGTGATCGAGGCCTGCGACGCCGCCGGCATCCCGATGGTCTTCACCAAGCACCGCCACTTCCGGCACTAGAGGCGCGACATGGCCGATCGCTACGTCTTCTCTGACGAGGCGGCAACTTCGACTTTTCGCGTCAATCCGGAGCGAGCCGTTACTTCATCCTCGGCACAGTCACGGCGAACGACTGCCACGTGGGCGTTCGTGGTCGCATCGCGCCTCGGCACGAAGAGAAAGCGCGGGAGCTTTCACAGCGTCGATGACGTGGTTAGCCAGGTTTCAGTTTGCGCGTCCCATCGAGTCGCATTGGCCCCCCGAAAGCGATCCCTGTCTGCAGGTTGCCGACTACTGCGTATGGGCCATACAGCGAAAGTGGGAGCGGGACGACAGCCGGTCCTACGACCTGATCAAAGACAAGATCGAGTCCGAGTTCGATGTGTGGTCTATTGGGTCGACTCATTACTACTGAGCGCTGCCTACGACCACCCGCCACGCAAAAAGAAAGGCCCCCGGACAGCTAGCCATAGGCAGAGCCCAGGGGCTCTTTCGCCATCCGAGAGCCAAGTACAAAGCCGGAGCATAGAGAAGGATTCGGACGGAGAGATGCCCCCGCCGGGATTCGAACCCGCGCCGCGCGGCTTAAAAGGGGCTAACACCTTCTGTTAAGCGAAGTCGTGCCTGGTTTGGCATAGCGAAGTGCAGTTTAGATCAGTCTGGGCTGGCGACATCGGTGCCCAAAGTGGTGCCCAAATAGCCAGCACTGCGAAGCTCTGCCAGCGTTACCATCAGCGTTCGCGGCGCAGTGCTGAGGCTGCGAAAACCGAAACGCTCGTAGAAGCCCGCCGCCGCCTCGTCGATCGCATGCACGACCACCGCTCGTACGGCGACCTCTCGTGCGGCTCGGCATATTCGTTCGAATGCATCGTTGAGCAGGGACGCGCCAAGCCCCTGCCCCTGACTGCGCTTGTCGACGGCGAGACGGGCAAGGATCGCCGTCGGGATCGGGAAGTGTCGCGAGAGCCCCTTGCGCACCGGCTCGGTTGCCTCGGCGTGCTCAAGCTGTCCGGCCACGAGCGTGTAGTAGCCGCGCACCACGCCATGCTCATCGGCGGCAACAAAGGTGCGCGTCGCGTCGCGTCGCTCGCTCTGGCCCGCGTAGCGATGCAGCCAACGGTCGAGTGACTCCTCGCCACAGACAAAATCCGCCACCTCGTGACTTGCCGGGTCGTAGCGCTCGGTGAGCGCGGCCTCCTCACTCACGCGCGACGGCGCAGATCTTCGAGCCGGGCTACCGTGCCCTCATCGGGCCGCTCAAGCGCCTCGAGGAAGCGCGTCGCCTCAACCTCGCTGAGTACGATCGTGCGCTGGTCGGCGAGTACCTCCTGCGCCCGCGCCTGGGCGGCACGGCGGAAGAAATCGCTCAGGCTCTCGCCGATCGCCGAAGCGGCTGCGGCATCGAGCTGGCGCTCCTCGTCGCTCAGCCGGACTTCGATCCGGCGGGTCTTCGGGCTTGTGGTCGGCTCCATACCCGGACATTGTACGTGAAACGAAACCCGAACCGAAATCCCGAGGCGTCCGTCTACGGCTCCTCCTGGCTGACGCCGTATTTCCGTTCCAGCGGGGCCGGACCGAAATGAGCTGAGAGCTCAGGGTTCAGGCTACGCGCCCTGAACTTCGATCACCTTGTGCTTGCCGGAGTGCGGGTGGCGCGGGATCTCCGCGACGCTCTCGACGAGGATCGACGGCACCTGCGCGCCCCGCTCGGCGAGCGCCGTTCCAAGCCCCGTCTCGATCTCACGGCACGCCTGCTGCCGTCGGCGCCGGCGAGCACGGCCTCGACGTGCAGCTCGCCGGCCCCGTAGACGATTCTGTACTCCGACAGCTTTGCGATTCCGGCCAACGGGCTGCGCAGCGTCACCGGGTGGACCTTGATCGTGCCGCCTTCGGTCGCCGGCAGCTCGAGCACGTCCGTCGCCGCGGCCCTCGACCGTCTCCAACAGGGGGAACGGACGACCGCAGGGGCAGGGATCGGGTGAGACGGTAACCAGGTCGTTCAGCTCGTAGCGGATCAGCGGCTGGGTGCGGTTGAAGAGGTTGGTGACCAGGAGGCGCCTGCCCGGCTCGCCAGGGGCCACGGGCCGGTGCCCATCATCGACGACCTCGAGTTGGACCTGGTCCTCGAACACGCGCAGGCCGGCATGGTAGTCGCATTCGGTGGCGATCAACCCCGTCTCGCTGGGGCAACGGCGTTACGTCCTCTTGCTCATTGGGTCGGTCCGGGCGAGAACGGTCACAGCAGGCTGCCTGTCGTTCGGGTTGACGACCAGGTGCGGGACACCGGGCGGGATATAGATGAAGTCCCCGGGGCCGGCTTCGATCCGCTCCTCCAGGCGCTGTCCGAACCAAAACAGCACCTCGCCTTCGACGATGTAGGCCGCCGACTCATGCTCGGCGTGGAGGTACGCCTGAGCCCTGGCTCCCGGCGGCAGGCTGGCGATCTGGAGGGAGAGCTTGCTGGCGCCCGCCGCCGCCCGGGTCGGATTTTCGGACGGCGTCCCGGACGCTCATGCCGCTACAGTGCTCGGTATCGATGGAGTGGTTACTGTCCGCAGAAGTAACCTGCAAGCGGCCCGATGCCTCCAGAGACGCATTACGCACAGAGTGGCGAGGTCAACATCGCCTATCAGGTCATCGGCGACGGTCCACTCGACCTCGTTTTCGTGCCGGGCTTTGTTTCGCACCTCGACCTGCAGTGGGCCGAGCCGCGGATCGCACGCTTCCTCGAAAAGCTCGCCTCCTTCTCGCGGCTGATCCTGTTCGACAAGCGGGGCACGGGGCTCTCCGATCCCGTCGCCGGCCCGGCACCGCTTGAGGATCGCGTGGACGACGTGCGCGCGGTAATGGACGCCGCCGGCTCGGAGCGCGCCGCGCTGTTCGGACTCTCCGAAGGTGGACCGATGAGCGTGCTGTTCGCCGCCACGTATCCCGAGCGGACGCGGGCCCTGGTCCTCTGCGGCACCACTCCCACCGGAAATCTCGGCCCCGACGACAACCCCGGAGGGCAGCGCTGGGTCGACATGTTCCAGAGTGCTCGGGCCGCGGCCGAGCACTGGGGTGAGGGGCGCTCGCTCGGGCTACTCGCCCCTAGTGCCGACAGCGAGCGGGATCGGATCGGGCGCGCTACGTTTGAACGCTCGGCTGCAAGTCCACAGATGGCACAGACGGTACTCGACATGCTTGTCGAAATCGATGTCAGGGATCTGCTGCCAAACGTCCACGTGCCGACGCTGGTTCTTCATCGCGCCGAAGAGTTCATCCCCGTCGAGTGCGCGCACTACATGGCCGAGCACATCCCGGACGCGCGGCTGGTCGTACTACCGGGAATGGACCACATCCCTTTTTACGGCGACGGTGATGGCTACGCAGAGGAGATCGAGGAGTTCCTGACCGGCGCCCGCCACGCGCCCCCTTCAGATCGCATCCTCACGACCGTGATGTTCACGGACATCGTCGCGTCCACGGAGCGCGCCGCGGCGCTGGGAGATGCGCGCTGGCGCGAGCTATTGGGTCGCCACGACGAGCTCATGCGCGCCGAGCTAGAGCGCCACCGAGGCCGCGAGGTGAAGACGATGGGCGATGGCTTTCTTGCCACCTTCGATGGCCCGGCGCGCGGGATCCGCTGCGCTCGGGCGATCGGAGACAAGGCGCAAGCCCTTAACATCGAGCTGCGCGCCGGTCTGCACACCGGCGAGTGTGAGGTGATCGGCGAGGACATAGGTGGCATGGCCGTCAACATCGGCGCGCGGATCGGTGCGCTTGCCGGCGCGAACGAGGTGGTTGTCTCGAGTACCGTCAAGGACCTCGTCGCAGGGTCGGGCATCTCATTCAGCGACCGCGGAGCCCAAGAGCTCAAGGGCGTGCCCGGCGAGTGGCGTCTGTTCGCCGTGGAGGGGGTTGAAGGGCCAGCGAGCAACCGGCTTGTGCCAGACACCCGTGAGCTCCGTCTCTCCGATCGTGCAGCCACTGGTGTGGCAAGGAGAGCGCCCAGCCTCATGCGACGAGTGATCGGTTGGCGTGCCGACCCCTAGGTGCCACCGCTTGGTACCCAAATGTGGTACCCAAAAAGCAAATCTGCCGATTCGATCGCAGTCGTTGGCTGCCGTATCGGGCGCTAGAATGCGCTTGTCACTGAATGCCCCCGCCGGGATTCGAACCCGGGCCGCGCGGCTTAAAAGGCCGCCGCTCTAACCAGCTGAGCTACAGGGGCGCGGCGACCATGGTAGTGCGATCAGGAAAGCTCGGGTAGGCCCTCCTCAGGCGTCGAAGCCTCGGCGTGGGTGCGGCGGGGGATGCGGCCCGCTTGGCGGGCGGCGTGGCCGGCCGCGACGGCGCCGCGCAGGGCGCGCGCCATCGCGGCAGGATCCTCAGCGCCGAAGATCGAGCTGGCCGCCATCACCGCGTCGCAGCCGAGCTCCATCGCCAGGGCGGCGTCGGAGGCGGTGCCGATGCCGGCGTCGAGGACGACCGGAACCTCGGCCTGTTCGGTGACGATCGCGATGTTGTAGGGGTTGCGGATGCCGGCGCCGGAGCCGATCGGCGAGCCGAGCGGCATCACCGCCGCGCAGCCCGCCTGCTCGAGACGGCGGGCGAGGATCGGGTCGTCGTTGGTGTAGGGGAGGACGGTGAACCCCTCGCCGACCAGGGTCTCGGCGGCGTCGAGCAGCTCGACCGCGTCGGGGTAGAGGGTACGGTCGTCGCCGATCACCTCGAGCTTGATCCAATCGGTCGCGAAAGCCTCGCGGGCAAGGCGGGCGGTGCGGACCGCGTCGCGGGCGGTGAAGCAGCCGGCGGTGTTGGGCAGAGCGAAGAGGCCGAGCCGGTCGAGCACGTCGAGGGCCGATCCCTTCGCCGCGGGGTCGATGCGGCGCAGGGCGACGGTGACGATCTCCGCGCCCGAGGCGACGAGGGCCTCCTCCATCTGCTCCAGCGAGCGGAAGCCGCCGGTGCCGGCGATCAGCCGCGAGGACCACTCACGTCCGCCCAGCTCCCAGGTTTCGGCGCCGCCCTGGATCGCCGCCAGCACCTCGACGTTCTGTCCCTCGGCCAACGGTGTCGATTCCCACTCGGCGCGCGGCACCACCTCGCCGTCGAGGGCGACAGCGACGCCGCGGGCAGCGGAATCGGCGCCGCTCTCGCGCACCGCGTCGGCGAGGGTCGCACCCGCCGGCAGCTCGCGCGGCTCGCCGTTCAGCTCGATCTTCACCGGGCCCTCTCAAGGTCGCGGTCGCCTTTTCGCCCGGTATCCGGTTGAAATGACGACCGCTCCGCCAGGAGATCGACTATGGCGTTCGCGGTCAGCGGCGCCAGCAGGATCCCGTTGCGGTAGTGGCCGGTGGCCCAGAGCAGGCCGTCCACCCCGCTCTCCCCGACCAGCGGCAGGTTGTCCGGCGTCCCCGGACGCAGTCCGGCAGCCGCCTCGACCAGCTCCATCTCGGCGACGTCGGGCAGCAGGCGGTAGGCCTCGCGCAGCAGCTCGTGGACGCCGCCCGCCGTCACCGCCGTATCGAATCCCTGCTCCTCGACCGTCGCGCCGACGATCAAGCGGCCATCCGGGCGCGGCACCAGGTACACGCGCTCGCCGGCGACGATCCGCCGGCAAGGCGCGGCGCCGTCGCGTGAGCGCAGCTCGAGGATTTGACCCTTGACCGGGCGCACCGGCGGGCGTGCCGGCTCGGGTAGCCACTCGGCCTGCCCCGACCAGGCGCCGGCGGCAAGGATGACCGTGGCGGCGGGCAGCTCCTCGCCCTGTTCGGTGCGCACGCCGACGATGCGCACGCCGTCGCGCAGCGCCGCCTCCACCCCGGTCCCGGTCCGCGGCTCCACTCCCTCCGCCTCAAGCGCCCTCAACAGCGCCGCGACCAGCGCCCGCGGATCGACCGAGCCCTCATCCGGCGCGTGGACGCCGCCGTTGAAGGACGGGGTGAGGCCGGGCTCCAGCTCGCGGCAGCGGCGCGGCGGCAGCCACTCGGCACCGAGTCCGAGTAGGCGCTGCAGCTCGTGCACCCGCCGCAGCTCCGCCGCCTCGTCGCGGTCGAGCGCGACGTGCAGGGCGCCGTCGCGGTGGTAGCCGGTGGAGACGCCGCTCGCCTCCTCCAGCTCGGCGACAAAGCTCGGGTATAGCTCCGCCGCGGCGAGGGTCATCTTCAGCAACTCCGGCTCGCCGAAGGCGAGCTCACCGACCGGGGCCAGCATCCCCGCGGCGACGCGAGTCGCGCCGGCCGGCGGCTGTGAGCGCTCGACCACCGTGACCCGGGCGCCGCGGCGCGCGGCGCGCCAGGCGCAGGAGAGGCCGACGATTCCGCCGCCGACGATCACCGCGTCGTAACTTCGGGAGGCGTCCGATGC
>Ga0193695_1000019_pt1 | contig 51513 bp, 47 predicted proteins | sample L3s2metaG_FD_160568 | JGI IMG/M metagenome (GOLD analysis project Ga0193695, IMG submission 160568) | Soil microbial communities from a riparian zone of the East river system, Colorado, United States - L3s2 | ecosystem: Environmental > Terrestrial > Soil > Riparian zone | place: USA: East River... | reverse complement strand
CGTCGACCACGGTGCCTCGACGACGGTCGGCCTCCAGGGCAGCGCGACTCGCGGCGACCAGGTTCTGTGCAACACGGGCACGCTGGGGAACCCCGACCTCCAGATCACCTACACGCCGACTCCGCCGCCCCCTCCGCCGCCACCACCACCTCCGCCTCCTCCGCCTCCTCCACCACCACCTCCGCCTCCACCCCCGCCGCCTCCGGTTGTGCGCTGCAAGGTGCCGCGGGTGGTCGGGCTGACTCTGAAGCGGGCAAAGCCGAAGATCCGCCGTGCGCACTGCTCGGTCGGCCGCATCCGCCGGGCCCACTCGAGGCGAGTCGGGCGCGTCATCTCGCAGAGCCCGCGGGCAGGTGCCGTCAAGCGCGTGGGCTTCCCGGTCAAGCTCGTCGTGGGCCGCCGCTAAGACCCCACCGCACGACCACTCTTGCCCACGCACCGCGCCGGTGTGTTAGAAACTCGGCGCGCCGGGAGAACTCGGCGTTGATTCCGTAACGGGGAGAAACACTGAGCTTCTTCAGAGACCACGCAGTCCTCTTCGCGCTTGTCTGCGCAGGCGTCGCCGTGGCCTGGGGCATCGGGCTCACCGTCTGGCTGCTGAGGCAGCCGACCGGGAACGAGCGGATGCGCGAGATCTCCCGCGCCGTCCAGGAGGGCGCGTCGGCTTATCTCCGGCGGCAGTACCAGACGATCGCGATCGTCGCCGTCATCCCGTTCCTGCTCATCGGCTTCTACAACGAGCTCGGCTGGGGCACCGCGATCGGGTTCCTGATCGGGGCCGTGCTCTCGGCCGCCGCCGGCTTCATCGGCATGAACGTCGCCGTGCGCTCGAACGTGAGGACGGCGGAAGCCGCGCGCCACGGCGTCAAGCCGGCGCTCAACGTCGCCTTCCGCGCGGGCTCGGTCACCGGCCTGCTCGTCGTCGGGCTGGGGCTCCTCGGCGTCGCCGGCTACTACTGGGTGCTCACCGACTGGCTCAACCACACCTCTGACTCTGCGATCAAGGACCTCGTCGGCCTCGCTTTCGGCGGCTCCCTGATCTCGGTCTTCGCCCGTCTCGGCGGCGGCATCTACACGAAGGCGGCCGACGTCGGGGCCGATCTCGTCGGGAAGATCGAGGCCGGGATCCCCGAAGACGATCCCCGCAATCCCGCCGTGATCGCCGACAACGTGGGCGACAACGTCGGCGACTGCGCGGGCATGGCGGCCGACCTCTTCGAGACGTACGCGGTGACCGCGGTCGCGGTCATGCTCCTCGCCCGGGCCTTCCCGACGAGCGAGCTCTGGCTCTATCCGCTGTCGATCGGCGGTGTCGCGATCCTCGCCTCGGTGATCGGAACCCTGTTCGCCCGCATCGGGCGCGGCGGCTCGATCATGAACGCGCTCTACAAGGCCGTGCTGGCGGCGACGGTCCTCTCCGCGATCGGGTTCATCCCGATCACGAAGGCGTTCGACGACGGCCCCTTCTCGTTCTGGAACCTCTACGGCTCGGCGCTGATCGGGCTCGGCATCACCTTCCTGCTCGTCGGCATCACCGAGTACTACACGGGCACGCGCTGGAACCCCGTCAAATCGATCTCCAGCGCCTCGCGCACCGGGCACGCGACGAACATCATCGAGGGCCTCGCCGTGGGCATGCAGGCGACGGCCTTGCCGGTGATCGTGATCGCGACCGGCATCATCGGGTCCTACTACGCGGCCGGAAAGGACATCTTCGGGATCGGCGTGGCCGTCATGGCGCAGCTCTCTATGACCGGCCTCATCGTCGCGCTCGACGCGTACGGGCCGGTCACCGACAACGCCGGCGGCATCGCCGAGATGGCGAACCTCGACGAGTCGGTCCGCGCGATCACCGATCCGCTGGACGCCGTCGGCAACACGACGAAGGCGGTGACGAAGGGCTACGCGATCGGGTCGGCCGGCCTCGCCGCGCTGATCCTCTTCGACGAGTACACACGCGGCCTGCGCGACCGGGGGCTGGACACGGTCAGCTTCACGCTCTCCGACCCCTGGGTGATCGCGGGCCTCTTCCTCGGGGGCCTGATGCCGTTCCTCTTCGCCTCGCTCGCCATGCAGGCGGTCGGCCGTGTCGGCGGCCAGGTCGTGCAAGAGGTGAGGCGCCAGTTCCGCGAGATCCCCGGGATCATGGAGGGAACCGCCCGCCCCGAGTACGGCAAGGCGATCGACATCGTCACCGGCTCGGCGCTCAGAGCGATGCTGCTGCCTGCGTTGATCCCGATCGCTTTCCCGGTGATCGCCGGGATCATCAAGCCGGAGCTGCTCGGTGGCCTCCTGATCGGGTCGATCGTGACCGGGCTCTTCCTTGCGATCGCGATGACGTCGGGCGGCGGCGCCTGGGACAACGCAAAGAAGCTGATCGAGGACGGGCTCTACGGCGGCAAGGGCTCCGAGGCCCACGCGGCCGCGGTCACCGGCGACACCGTCGGCGACCCCTATAAAGACACGGCAGGCCCGGCCATCAACCCGATGATCAAGATCGCGAACATCGTGGCGATCCTCATCATCCCGCTCATCGTCTCCATCCACGGCTAAGACCCTCTAGCCTGCGCGCGTGAGCAGCGCCGAGCCGGAAGCAGCAGCTCAACAGCCGCCGCGGCGGGGCAGGCGGCGAGAGCAACGACTCGACCGGGTGCTCGGCACGCCGGCGCTGTTCGCCACCGCGTACGGAAACGTCGGCTCGTCGATCTACTACGCGCTCGGCGTCACGGCCGTCTTCGCCCTCGGGCTGACGCCGATCGTCTTCGTGATCGCCGGCGTGATCTTCGCCGCGACCGCGCTCACCTACACCGAGGGCACGGTGCGCTACCCGGAGGCGGGCGGCTCGTCGAGCTTCGCGCGCCACGCCTTCAACGAGGTCGTCAGCTTCGGAGCCGCCTGGGCCCAGATGCTCAACTACATCATCACGATCGCCATCTCGGCGTTCTTCGTCCCGCACTACCTCTCGATCTTCTGGGCGCCGCTGAAGGAGAACCCGTGGGACGTCGTCGGCGGCTCGATCGTGATCGTCCTCCTTGTCGCAATCAACGTCGTCGGCGTCCGTGAAGCCACGGGCCTGAACGTCTTCCTCGCCCTCATCGACTTCGCCACGCAGTTGCTGCTTGTCGTCCTCGGCTTCGTCCTGATCTTCAGTCCGAGCATCCTCGTCGACAACGTCCACTTGGGGACGGCGCCGACCTGGGGCAACTTCTTCGTGGCGATCCCGGTGGCGATGATCGCCTACACCGGGATCGAGACGGTGTCGAATCTCGCCGAGGAGGCCCGTGACCCGCCGCGCGACATCCCGCGCTCGATCCGCCTCGTCGCCGTCGCCGTCTTCGCGATCTACTTCACGCTCCCGTTGATCGCGCTCTCCGCCTTGCCTGTCAAGGACGGCAAGACGCTGCTCGGGCAGCCGCCGCCCGAGGGCTACGCGAACGACCCCGTGCTCGGGCTCGTCAAGAACCTGAACCTGCACGGTTTCATGCTCCACTCGCTGGAGATCTACGTCGGCCTGCTGGCGGCGACGATCCTGCTCGTGGCGACGAACGCGGGCGTGATCGGCGCGTCGCGCATCACCTATTCGATGGCGACCTACCGGCAGCTCCCGGAGGTCTTCCGGCGGCTTCATCCGCGGTTCAAGACGCCGTGGCTCGCGATCGTTGTCTTCGCGGGTTTCGCCTCGATCGCGGTCATCCTGCCCGGCCAGACGAAATTCCTGGGGACGATGTACTCGTTCGGTGCGATGCTCTCGTTCACGATCGCCCACGCCGCAGTCGTTGCGTTGCGCGTTCGGTATCGGGACGAGGAGCTCGTCTATCGCGCGAGGCCCAACCTGAGGATCCGTGGCATCGACTGGCCTCTCTTCGCGCTCTTCGGCGGGCTCGGGACGGGAATCGCGTGGGTCGTGGTGCTCGTCCAGGAGTCCACGACGCGCTGGGTCGGCCTCGGCTGGCTCGCGCTGGGCTTCGCGATCTACGCGGTCTACCGCCGAGGGGTGGCGCGGATTCCGATGAGCCAGACCACGCGGTTGCCCGGGCTCGTGCTGGGGCTGGAGGTCGAGTTCCGGACGATCCTCGTTCCGGTTCTGCGCACGGCGGAATCCGAGGAGGCGCTCGTCGCGGCTGCGCGCCTCGCCGTCGAGCGCCGGGCGCGGATCGTGATCCTGCACGTGCTGGAGGTCCCGCTCGAGCACCCGCTCGACGCCGAGCTGGCCGATCGGGAGGAGGTGGCCTACACGATCCTCGACGAGGCGCAGGCCCTGCTCGAGTCCTACGCCGGCGTGCGGATCGTCAGCCGCCTCGTGCGCGAGCGTAGTGCCGGACGGGCGATCGTCGACGAGGCCGCCCGCCGCGACGCCGAGGTGATCATCCTCGGAGCCTCACGCGGGAAAGTTCGGGGAGGCAAGCCGATCTTCGGCCGGACGGTTGACTTCGTGCTGCGAGCAAGCCCGACGCGGGTCGCCGTGATCGCCGGCAAGAAGGCGGCGTAGGCTCGATGCTGGGGCGGCCCGTTGCGGTTCTGATGCTAGCGCTGGGCGTCGGGATCCTGATCCGGACGGCGACGCTCGGCGGCAGCGGCCTCGCGTACGGATACCTGCTCGGCGTGCTGCTCGTGTTTGCCGGTGCTCTCCGGCTGTACCTATCGGCGAAGCTGAGCCGCCGTGGCTAGAAAGCTTCCCGGTCTCCAGCGCGTCCTCGATACGCCCTCGCTCGCGGCGGTGGCCTACGGCGAGATCGCGTCGTCGCTCTTCTTCGCGCTCGGTGTGATCGCGCTCGAGGCGCTCGGGTTCACGCCCTGGGTGCTCCTGCTCGTGGGCCTGCTCTTCCTCATCGTCGCGCTCTCGTACGCGGAAGGAACAGCTGCGCTGCCGGAGACGGGGGGCGCGGCCACATTCGTGCGGCGCGCGTTCAACGACCAGCTCGGCTTTCTGACCGGGTGGGTGCTGCTCCTCGACTACGTGATCGTGATTGCGCTCGCGGCGTTCTTCGTGCCGCACTATCTCGGGCACGCGATCGGCTGGGCCTGGCTGACGCACAGCCCGGGGGACTTCGTCGTCGGGATCGCCGTGATCGTGGGAGCGGCCGCGATCCGGTTCGTCCGCCGGCCTGCGCTCTATCAGGCCGCGATCGCGATCGCCGCCGTGACTGTCGTCGCCCAGCTCTTGCTCCTCGCGCTCGGCCTGCCGCTGCTCTTCTCGCTCGACAACCTCTCGAAGGGCACCCATCTGGGCACGGCACCGACCTGGTCGGCAATCGCGTTTGCGCTCCCCGCGGCGATGCTCGCCTACACGGGGCTGGAGACGGTCGCAAACCTCGCGGCGGAGACGCGCGAGCCGGGCCGCACCCTGCCGCGGAGCCTCTTCGTCGGCATCGGCGCTGCAGTCGCGATCTCGTTCCTGGTCGCGATCGTGGCGATCTCGGCGTACCCCACACATGCCGATCCAGACGGGCCGGGCGGGTACGCGAGCGACCTCGGCACCGTGTGGCTACGCGCGCCGCTCGTCGGCGTAGCGGCGGCGTTCGGGGGCGAACTGCCGGCGGCGGTCGTCGACGGCCTCCGCATCTTCGTCGGCGTGACCGGGACGATGATTCTCATCGCCGTCGTCACGACCTCGTTCTCGGGCGCCGGGCGGCTCGCCTACTCGCTCGGCCGCTACGACATGCTCCCGCGCGCGTTCGGCCGGCTCAGCCGCCGGACGCTCATCTCGCCCGCGTCGATCGTCGGGACGGCCGTGTTCTCCGTGGGCGTGCTGTTGATCGCCAGGGGCGCCGGCGAGCCCGTTCGGTTCCTGACGAGCCTCTACAGCTTCGGAGTCCTGATCGCCTTCACAGCGGCCCAGGTCGCCGTCGTGCGGCTGCGCTTCACCGAGCCGGAGCTCGAGCGCCCGTATCGCGTTCCCGGCAACGTGCGGATTCGCGGGACCCCCGTGCCCGTCGCGGCCCTCGTCGGCGCGCCGCTCACGCTTGCGATCTGGATCGCGGCGATCGCCACGCATGACGCGGCCCGCGTCGCCGGGCCGGTCTGGGTGGCCTTCGGGATCGTCGTCTACACGAGCTCGCGCCTCGTTGCGCACGAGCGGGTGCTCGGACGCGTCACGCCCCCCGTGGGAGATCTCGTCGCAGACGTCGAGGGCATTTATCAGCGAATCCTCGTGCCCATGAAGATCGGCGTCATCGGCGAGGAGGTGTTCGGCATCGCGCTCCGGCTTGCGGAGGAACGCCGCTGTTCGGTGGTGGCGCTGCACGTGATCCGCATCCCACTCGACAAGCCGCTGGATGCGGAGCTGGTCGAAGCCGAAGAGCAGGCCGAGGCGTCGCTCGCCGAGGCGAAGCTGCAGGCAGCCGAGCAGGGGATCCCGATCGAGGTGCGGATCGTCCGCTCGCGCGCCATCGGCGAGACGGTCGTCCACGAAGCCGTCGCGCACGACGTCGACCTGATCGTCATGGGGTCCTCGCCGCGCTGGCGGCGACAGTCCCGCTTCTTCAGCCCCACGGTCGACTTTGTGCTCCGGAAGGCCCCGTGCGAGGTGATGGTGATCGCCTATCCGCAGGGTGTCCTCGAGGATGAAGGCGTCGTCTCGTAGCCTCGTTCCGCGTCTGACGCCGCTGGGCAGGGCCCGAGGATCGATCGTGGCAACGGGGGGCCGGTCGAGCTGCCGTCCCTCGCTAGCCGTGTTTTTGGTCGCAAAAAGTGCGAAGCACTTTTTGCGAGTCCCGGGCCCGTGGCCCGGGACCAGTTGAGCTAATCTGAGTATCGAATATGAAAGCGATAGTCGTAGGCTGCGGCCGAGTGGGGTCGTCCGTGGCGAAGAAGCTGAATAAGGTCGGTTGGGATGTCGTCGCGATCGACGAGAACGAGGAAGCGCTCGCGCGCCTGGGCGACCAGTGGTCCGGCGGATTCGTCGTCGGCCACGGCATGGATGTGAACGTGCTCCGAGAGGCGGGGATCGAGGAGGCGGACGCGGTCGTCGTGGCGACGAACGGCGACAACACGAACATCGTCGTCGGCCAGGTCGCCCAGAAGCGCTTCGGCATCGAGTGCACGGTCGTGCGGATCCTCGACCCGGCCCGGGCCGAGCTGTACGCGACGCTCGGCCTGCGCACGGTCTGCCCGACGTCGAACGCGATCGAGGTGCTCTCCGAGGCTGTCAAGTCCTGCTCGGTCAGGCCCGTCCGGGCTCCTGCTGCGGCTTCCTGATGTTCGTCCTCGTTGCAGGCGGCGGCAAGGTCGGCGAGAACCTCGCGCGCGCACTCCGGCGCATGGGGCACGAGGTGACGATCATCGAGCAGCGGCGTGACCGATTCATGCATCTCGAGGAGGAGTTCGAGCACTCGGCGATCGTCGGCGATGCGACCGAGCTCTTCGTCCTCGAGCGTGCGGGCGTTGCCCGGCCGCCCGATCTCGTCGTCGCGGTCACGGGCGACGACGAGGACAACATGGTCATCTGCCAGATGGCGCGCGAGCGCTACGGCGCCGAGAAGGTGATCGCCCGCGTGAACGACCCGCGGAACCAGGCGCATTTCGACCTGCTCGGGATCTCGCCGACCGTCAGCGCCACGCAGACGATCATGGCGCTGATCGAGCACGAGGTGCCCGAGCACGAGCTCATCCATCTGCTCGAGCTGCGCAAGGAGAACCTCGAGATCATCGAGGTACAGATCGACAAGAGCTCGCCGTCGGCAGGCAAGCGCGTCTCCGGGCTGAAGCTGCCGGCCGGCTCGCGCCTGATCTCCGTCATGCGCGGCGGCCAGGCGGAGATTCCGGACTCGGAGACCGAGCTGCAACCCGGCGACCAGGTGCTCGCGATTCTCGAGCCCGGCAAGGAAGACGAGCTGCGCCGCGTTCTGCTAAAGACGTAGGAGTCATGCGACGGCTTGTCAGCGCCCTGCTCGTCCTTGCTGCGCTCGCGGCCGTCGCTGCGCTCAACGCGACCGGCGGCTCGGAGCGGCGCCAGCTGCGCCTCTTGCCCGTCGCCAGTGGGCTCAGCGAGCCGGTCTCCGTGACCGCGCCACGGAACGAGAAGAACAACGTGTACGTCGTCGAGAAGCCGGGGCGGATCCGCGTCATCGTCCGCGGGCGGCTTCGCGCTCGTCCGTTCCTCGACATCAGAAAGCTCGTTTTGAACGGTGGCGAGCAGGGGCTGCTCTCGGTCGCGTTCAACCCGCGCTACGCGAGCAATCACCGCTTCTACGTCGACTACACCGACCGGAACGGGAACGCGCGGATCGTGGAGTACCGCTCTCGCGGCCTGTCGCGCTCGCCGGTGAAGGTTCGCCAGCTCTTCTTCCAGAAGGATCCGTACCCCAACCACAACGGCGGCCAGCTCGCTTTCGGCCCGGACGGCTATCTCTACACGGGGACCGGCGACGGCGGCTCCGGCGGCGACCCCCAGAACCGCGCCCAGAATCTGAAATCGACCTTCGGCAAGCTCCTGCGCTTCAACCTGAAGAAGCGGCATCCGGCGGCGCAGATCGTCGGCTATGGGCTCCGCAACCCGTGGCGCTTCTCGTTCGACCGTCTGACGGGCGACCTCTACATCGGCGACGTCGGCCAGGACTCGTGGGAGGAGCTCGACTTCACGCCGCGCAGGAGCCCCGGCCTCGAGAACTACGGCTGGCGCGTGTACGAGGGCAAGGCGCACTACACGAACGAGACGCCGAACCCGGTGGGGCATCTCGTCTTTCCGTACGTCGTGCTTCCGAACCCGCCCAACTGCGCGGTGATCGGCGGCTTCGTCTACCGTGGCCGGGCCGTGCCGGCTGCGATCGGCCGCTACTTCTTCGGCGACAACTGCGCGAGCCGGGTGCGCAGCGTGTCCGCGGAAGGCGGGACGACCACGCGCGACGAGCCGTTCACGGTCACGGGCCTGTCCTCGTTCGGCGAGGACGCGCGCGGCGAGCTCTACCTGACCTCGGTGCAGAGCGGGAAGGTTTACAAGCTCGCGGGCTAGTACCCGGCGTTCGGTCCTGTTAGCGTCGTGCGATGTGGCTGCGGCTACTGCTTGCAGTCGGCGTCGTTGGAATCGTGATTGCGTCGCCGGCTGCGGCGCGCGTGGATGGGCCTCCGCGCCCGCCCCGATGTCACGGGACGAAGGATTGCGCGCGCCACCGCTATGAGCTCTTCTCGGTCACCTTCAAGGCGACGCAACACCACGTCTGGACCTTGCCGCGAGGCCAAGCCGGCGTCGTAAACGGATGCGCCCGCACCGTCTCCGGCGCAGGGGACATGACGTTGACCTACGAAGCTCCGCGACCGACCTATGCTCTCGTGGCGCGGGGCGTGGGGCCATTGTTCTACTGGAGAAGCCCGAGCGGGGCTACGATCGGCGGCTTCGACGTCCGCGGAAGCCTCAACGGGTTCGGCTGGGTACAGCACGATTGGGCTCCGGTGACTCCTCCGTGCAGTGAGCCACGTCAGGTGCTCGTCGGCTCGACCGATCCCGCGGCATGCCGGTCGACCGCAAGGATCGAGTTGCTCCTCGCGGAGGAGGAGATTCGTGACGGCTGGCTCGGTGGCGCCGATGTTTCCAAGCGCCAAGGCCCACTTTCGAGCCAATGCCCGATTGCGTCCTATTCAGATCTGCTCCCGAGGATGATCGACGGCGTCGCCGGGCCGCAGGAGCTTCGCCTCCTCAGAAAGCCCAACGACGAACCGTACGCAAGCCGCCTTTCGACGCGAAAGGTGTTCGACTGCCGGACGCGGAAGCTCATCAGCACCCTTCGGAGTGTCCGGCGCGACACGGATGGGCCGGTCGATGGATGGGACCAGAACGATCCGAACTCGCCTTCGTGGCCGCACTGGCACATGACGACGACTCTCGACTGGAAGTTCGTCTTCAAGCGCATCGGCTGCGGCAAGCGCCGCTGAGCTGCTCGCTCGATCGCTAACCGGTTCGGCGCCGCCGGATCTGTGGGCCCTGCTGGCCGAGCGCGGCGTAGGCGAGCGTCTGCAACGATTCGTTCAGCCGGCCGAGCTCGTACACGATCGGCGCGAGGTGCTCGCCCGCGTCGAGCCGGCGGTTGAGTGACCGCAGCTCGGCATTCAGCGTGTCCAGCCGCTCGAGCAGGGCGTCGAGCTGGCGGTCTCCGAGTTCCCGTTCCTTCACGACCTGGATTGTAGGTCGAGGGCAGCGGGGTCACGGACGACGACCGTCTCGGGCCCAAAGCGCTCCAGGAGGCGGTCGAGTGCGCCTGTCCCAGCCTCGAGGGCCTCGATTCTGCGATCGGCGCCAAGCTGTGCGAGCGCAACGCGGGCGAGCGGCTCAGGCGCGTCCGTAAAGACGCCGAGGCGACAGTCGGCAGCTGTGAGAGCGCGCAGAGCGGCACTCACTTCGGCGCTGGGTCGCAGATAGACCGGCACACGATCCTCGGCGAACCGCGCCAGTGCGGCGCGCCAGTCGCCGACGCCGGCCTCGGCCCAGCGGTCGAGCACGGCGGCTGCCTCGCCGCGGTCTGCGGGCAGCGCGTCTGGGTCGAGCGGCGCGATCGAGCGAAACCGCCGCGCCGCGTCCTCGAGCCAGTCGCGCCAGAGCGGCCGGGTGTCTCCGAGCACCCCGTCCAACTCGATCGCCACCGCCCTCATCGGCCCTGTCCCGGGGACTGTCCCCATGATGTGTCGCTTTGGGTCGGGTCCGCTTCGCCGCGCTCGCCTGTTTGCAGGTCAACATCCGAACGGGCCATGTCCAGGGGCCTGTCCCCGGGACCTGGCCGTGAGAGACGGCGCAGGACGAGGATTCCCACAGCTACGCCGGCGGCGTCGATGAGGACGTCGAGCGGGGAGGCGTGGCGGCCCCGGACGAAGTGCTGGTGCAGTTCGTCCGTGGCCGCGTAGGCGATCCCGGCGGCGAGCGCGAGCGGCTCGCGGCCGAGCGCCCGCAGCAGGAGGGCGCCCAGGATCGCGTACTCGGTCACGTGCGCGCCCTTGCGCAGGATCGTGTCCCAGGTACCGAGCCCGGTGCTGAGGCTCGGGATGGACGAGAGCACGAAGATGAGCGCCGCCCACACGAGCACGGGCAGCCAAACCGAAAGCGCCCCTGAGGCATCGCTTGCGATGCCGACCAAGAGCCCGGGCCGGCTTTGCCGGCGCGGGCGTTTCACCGGAACCGGCATCCGGCCATGATAGGGTCGCCGCCAACGGCACGCGGTAAGGGAACCCGGTGCAAATCCGGGACGGTCCCGCCGCTGTAAGGGGAGTTGCTCCTCCGCCAAGAACCACTGGCCGCAAGGCCGGGAAGGTGGCGGAGGGGGGAGCCCCGAGTCAGAACACCTTCCGCGCCGCCGCAAATTCGAACCCCTCGCGGAAGGAGGATTCGTGTTTCGACGACTCATCACCCTGGCGGTTGCGATCGTCCTGTTCGGGGTGCTCGTCCCCTCGGCGCTGGCCGTGCGCGTGAAGATCCGCGTCGAAGGCAAGACGACGACGATCTTCGGCGCGGCCGAGCCCAGGCTCATCTCGGGCCCCAACGCGCTGGCGGCCCTCGACGCCGCAAGCTTCGCCGGCGAGTTCTATTACCACGTGCGGGTGACCGGATTCGGTCCCTTCGTCGACCAGATCGGCCGCTACCCAGGCGAAGGCTTCAGCGGCTGGAGCTACAAGGTGAACGGCGTCGCGCCTCCAATCGGGGCCGACCAGGCTACGGTCAAGGCCGGCGACACGGTGCTCTGGTACTGGTCGACGTTCACCGAGCAGGGAGGCTCGCCGACACTCGTTCTGAAACGCGGCGCGGCGCGCAACTGCTACTCGGTGCTGTCCCAGAACGACCTAGGGCAGACGACCCCGGCCTCGGGAGCGACGCTGCTCGTCGACGGGCGACATGTCACCACCCGCTCCGGCCGAGGGTGCGTCGGCCGGCACCGTGGCCTCGTACGCGCAACCGCCGCGGATGCGGTTCGCTCGAACGCCGTCCGGTGAGGCATGGCCTCCTCGTCGCCTGCGCGCTCGTCCTGCTCGCTGGGTGCGGGCACGAGCGCGCGGGCTCGGGGAGGGCCTCTCTGTGGATCACGCGCGATCGCGGCGAGACAGTCGTGCTCGTCCGTATGGTGCCGGCGGGCCTGACGGCGATGCAGGCGCTCGACAAGGAAGCCGACATCTCGACCAGCTACGGCGGCCGGTTCGTCCAGTCGATCGAGGGGGTGCACGGCGAGGCCTCGAAGCGCCGTGACTGGTTCTGGTTCCTGAACGGGATCGAGGCCGACCGCAGCGCCGCCGACTATCGGCTCCGCCCCGGGGACGTCGAGTGGTGGGACTTCCGCTCGTGGAGCGGCGAGCTGCGGGAGCCCGTCGTCGTCGGCGCCTTCCCGGAGCCGTTCCTGCACGGGTGGGACGGCAAGGTGCGGTCAGTCGCGGTCCGCTACGCACCGGGCAACCGGCAGGGGGCGCGGGCGATCGGACGACTGCTCCGTGCGAGCTCCGTCGAACCCGTGTCCAGCCCCGCGTCGGATCGCGCGAACGTCTTCTCCGTCGTCAACGGGCCGCCGCGCTTCACGGCGTCGCTCAGGGAATCCGACGGCGATGCGGGCTCGGCCGTCCAGTTCACGTTCAGCGGCGACGCGGCCGAGCTCGCGCGGCACCCCGCGACCTATCGCTATCGCTACCAGGTGCCATGAGCCCGGTCCCGGCAGCCGCACTGCTCGCCTCGCTGGCCGTTCTGGCCCTGGCCGCGGAACGTCCGTGGCTCGTCGCGGCGATCGCAGTCGGCCTGCTCGTCACGTGCCTCCGGGCTCCGCGAGCGAGGCGCTTCGTCTACCTGGCGGGAACGCTCGTCTCCTCGCTCTTGGTGTTCGTGCTCAGCCCCTTCGTCTCACAGCAGGGCTCGCACGTGCTCTGGGAGGGGCCGCGGGTGCCGGTGCTCGGGCTCCTCGACGTGACGAGCGAGGAGCTCGCGAACGGAGGCATCCAGGCACTTCGGCTCGCCGCCGTCGGGCTCGCCTTTGCCGCGTACGTGCTCCTGCTCGACCTCGATCGCCTGCTGCACGCCGCCGGCTTCGCACGGCGCTCAGTGCTTGCCGTCGGCCTGGCAACCCGGCTCGTGCCCACCCTCGAGCGCGATGCGGCCGGGTTCGTGGAGGCGCTGCGCGGCCGTGGGGTGGAGGTGAACGGCATCCGCGGCCGGGCGCGCCTGCTCTCGCCGCTCGTCGCCGGCTCGCTCGAGCGTTCGCTCAACCTGGCCGAGGCAATGGAGGCGCGCGGCTTCGGTCGTCCGGGCCGCACGCGCGCTCCTTCACCCGCCTGGTCGACATTTGATCGAGCGACGATGGCCATGGCCCTCCTGATCGTCCTGGTGTCGATATGGGCCTAGTTCGCGTTGATGAGCTCACCTTCTCGTACCCGGAGGCGCCGGCCCCGTCGCTTGCGAACATCTCGCTGCGGATCGAGCCCGGCGAGGTCGTCGCCCTGCTCGGCCCCTCCGGCTCCGGAAAGTCCACGCTCCTGCGGGCGCTCGCCGGTCTCGTCCCGCATTTTCACGGCGGTCGCTTCGAGGGCAGGGTCGAGATCGACGGCCGCGACACCCGGCGAAGGGGCCCCGCCGAGCTCGCGGGACGCGTCGCGTCGCTCTTCCAGGATCCCGAGGACCAGGTCGTCTTCGGGCGGGTCGCGAACGAGGTCGCGTTCGGGCTCGAGAACGTCGGGACGCCGCCGGGGCTCATCTGGCCACGTGTGCACGCGGGGCTCGCCGAGGCCGGCATCGAGCATCTCGTCGACCGGCGCACGGAAACGCTCTCGGCCGGTGAGCTCCAGCGCGTCTGCCTCGCGTCCGTCCTTGCGCTCGAGCCCGCGCTCTTGCTGCTCGACGAGCCGACGTCCCAGCTCGACCCCGACGGAGCCGAGGCGCTCCTCGACCTCGCGGTCGAGCTGGACAGCGCCGTCGTCGTCTCCGAGCAGCGGCCCGCGCTGCCGCTCGAGCGCTGCGACCGCGTCCTCTTTCTCGAAGGCGGCCGCATCCTGCTCGACGCGGCGCGCGGCCCCGCCCTCGACTGGCTCGCCGCGAACCGTCCCGGCTACCTCCCAGGCGAGGCTGCGACGCTCCCCGACGGCGAGCTCGAAGGCGAGGAGCTCTGCCGCCTGGACGGCGTCACCTACAGCTACGTCGAGGAGCCGGTGCTGAGCGGAGTCTCGCTCACGCTCCGGCGCGGCGAGATCGTCGCGCTGACAGGCGCGAACGGGATCGGCAAGACGACTCTGGCGAAGATCGCGGCGGGGCTGCTCACCGCCGAGCACGGAAGCGTCGAACGCCGTGGACGTGTGTGTTACCTGTCGCAGGACCCGGGGCGCTACCTCATCACCGATCGCGCCGAGGACGAGGTTGCGCTCGCGGTCGGGGGAGACCGTGGCCGGGCGCGCGCAGCGCTCCGCGAAGTCGGTCTCGCGGGACTCGAACGGCGTCATCCTCGCGACCTCTCGAGCGGCGAGCGTGAGCGCCTCGCGCTCGCGTCCGTACTCGTCGCCGACCCCGAGATCCTCATCCTCGACGAGCCGACGCGCGGAGTCGATCCGCCTCGCAAGGCGGAGCTCGCCGAACTGCTCCGCCGCGACGCGCCGCGCCGCGCCACGCTGGTCGTCACGCACGATCTCGTCTTCGCGGGCGAGGTCGCCGACCGCGGGATTGCGCTCGGCGCTCGGGAGCCGGTGCGTGTCTAGGCTTGCGGTTTTTGCGGCAGGTGCAGCGTTCATCGCGTCAGCCGCCTGGGTGGCCGTTGCTCCGGCACATGCGGGGCTGCCGCTTCTGCTCGCGGCGATGGGGCTCATCGTGGCCGGGGCGGCATGGCTCGAGACAGGTTCAGTCGCGTCGAAGGAAATCGTGCTCGTGGCGACCCTCGCCGCAGTCGCTGCCGCCGGCCGCGTGCTCTTCGCTGCCATCCCCGGCGTTCAGCCCGTGACCGTGATCGTGGTCGCAGCCGGCGCGGCGCTCGGCGCCAGAGCGGGCTTTGCGACCGGTGCGCTCGCCGCGCTGGCGTCGAACTTTTTCCTCGGCCAGGGGCCGTGGACTCCCTGGCAGATGCTCGGCTGGGGGGCCTGCGGGCTCGCAGGAGCCGCCCTTGCGCCGGTGCTCCGAGGACGGGTCCCGTTCGCCGCGGTCTGCTTCGTGCTTGGGTTCGCGTTCAGCGCGATGATGGACATCTGGTACTGGGTCGCCTTCTGGCCCCATACCTGGCAGGCGCTCACGGTCGTCATGGGCCAGGGCGTCTGGTACGAGGCGGCGCACGCGATCGGGAACGTCGTCATCGCGCTTGCGATCGGGCCCGAGCTGCGGCGACTGCTGGAGCGCTATGCGCGACGGTTACGAACGGAAGTCGTCTGGGCGTGAGGCTCGCGATCGCAGCGGTTGCGCTCGCGCTGGCTGCCTCGCCGGCGGACTACGTCGCCTCGCATCAGCAAGCCGACGGCGGTTTCGCCGAGCCCGGCGGGACTTCGGATCCGGCGCTGACGGCCTGGTCGGTGCTCGGGCTCGTCGCCGCCGGCCGCGACCCCGGCCCCTCGGCGGCGGAGTACCTCGTGGGGCAGCCGGCATCCGGCGCAACCGAGATCGCGCTGCGCGTCCTCGCCTTGCGGGCGCTCGGCCAGGACGCCAGCACAGACGCGGGCCGCCTCGAAGCGCTGCGCCGGAACGACGGCCGGGTCGGCCCGCTCGTCAACTCGACGATCTGGAGCGTCCTCGCCCTGCGCGCGGCCGGCCGTCCGGTCGCGACGAGCGTCCGCTATCTCGTTCGGGCACAGCACCGGAGCGGCGGCTGGGCCTGGTATCCACGCGGCGCTCCGGACTCGAACGACACTGCCGCCGCGATCCAGGCGCTGCGCGCGGGCGGTCTCGGCGCTCGAACGAGGCCGATCCGCAAGGCGGTCGTCTATCTGCGCAGCCTCCAGCGTGCAGACGGCGGCTTCTCGCTCGTCCGCGGCCGCGCCTCCGATGCCCAGTCGACCGCCTGGGCGATCCAGGCTTTCGTCGCAGCTCGCCGAGAGCCGGGCCGGGCGCCGTTTCGCTACCTGGCCGGTCTTCGGCGTCCCGACGGCAGCTATCGCTACTCGAAGCGATACGCGACCACTCCGGTCTGGGTCACCTCGCAGGTGCTCCCGGCGCTCGCGCGGCAGCCGTTTCCGCTTCGCTAGTAGTCTCAGCACATGGCAGGGCGAGTCACGGCGTCCATCATCACGATCGGCAACGAGCTGCTCGCCGGCGACACGATCAACACGAATGCGGCCTGGCTCGCGCAGCAGCTCGAGGAGCTGGGCGTCGCGGTCACGCTGATGGCCTCGCTGCCGGACGAGATCGAGCGCATCGCCGAGTTCGTGCGGACGGAAGCCCAGCGCGCCGACGTCGTCATCGTCACAGGCGGTCTCGGCGGCACTCCCGACGATGTCACCCGTGAGGCGATGGCCGCCGCCTTCGAGGCGCCGCAGGACGAGGTCGTCGAGCTCGCCGAGCGCCTCCGGGCGCGGTTCCCCGCCGACCCGGAGTACGCCGCGCGCTGGGCGAACCTGCCCGGCGGCGCGCGGCCGCTCGAGAACCCCCTGGGCGGAGCACCGGGTTTCGTCGTCGGCAATGTCTACGTGCTCCCCGGGCTGCCCGCCGAGATGAAGGCGATGTTCGAAACGGTCATGCCCGAGCTCCAGACGGAGCAGACGATCACCTCGTGGCGCCGTGTCTACGAGACGACCGAGGCGCGGATCGTCGGCGTGCTCGAGGCGATGGGCGACCGCTATCCGGGCGTGCTGGTCGGCTCGTACCCGAAGTTCCACGTCGACGGCGCTACCGTCGAGGTCGTCGTCAAGTCGTCCGATCCGGCCGCGCTCGAGGCGGCCGTGGCCTGGATCGAGCAGGCGCTCGAAGAAGCGACCCGCTAGAGCGTGTCCAGGTCGGCTAGGTGGCCGTCGCGCCCCACATAGCCGTCCTTCGCGCCGACCACGAGCATGACGAGGTCTTCGTCGCCGACGCTCGTGATGCGGCGGGGCGTCGTCGACTCGACGTGACACACACCGCCGGGCCCTAACTCGCGCGTCTCGCCGCCGACCTGGAAGCGCGCCCGTCCTCGATGGACGAAGTACAGCTCGTCCTGCTCGTCGTGGTAGTGAGGCCTGGCGGCGACCCCCGGGGCCAGCACGAGCGCGTTCACGCCGAACGCGGTCACGCCGAGCTCCTGGCGCACCTTGCGAAAGACGCCGTCTCCCATCTCGTTGATCGATCCGAAGGAGTGACCCATAGCTACCATCGGCACGGTCGTGCCGACCAAAATCTATCTCCGGTCGATCACCGTGCTCGCTGCCGTGGGGGCGCTGGCCGGGTGCGGCGGTGGCGGCTCGCACTCCAGCGCGTCGTCGAGCCTTGATGCGCCGTTCGCCTACGACGCGTCCAAGGCGCTCGTCCTCAAGACCGCTCAGACCACCCGCGTCGGCGGAGTCGATGTCCGCGACGTCTCGTTCAAGGGCGCTGCGGGCGAAACCATTCCCGCGTACCTGATCGTGCCGCCGGGCAAGGGCCCGTATCCCGCCGTCATCTATGCCCATGGCTCGAGCGGCAGCCGCCGCGATCTCCTGCCCTCGGCCGTCGGTGTCGCGGAGCGCGGTGCGGTCGCGATCGCCCTCGACATGAACTACTCGTCCGCGCGCGGCGGTGCCAACCCGCTTCCGGAGGGGCTCGACGGGGTGAAGACGGCGACGAAGAACGAGATCGAGTCCGTGGTCGAGATCCGGCGCACGGTCGACCTGCTCCGCTCGCTCCCGTACGTCGACGAGAACAAGCTCGGGTTCGTCGGCTGGAGCGCCGGAGCGCGGACCGGGGCGGTCCTCGCCGGGGTCGAGCACCGGATCAAGGCTTACGACCTGCTGTCCGGCGGCGCCGCGCCGGTGTCGTTCTATCTGGAGCAGGCGCCGAAGAACATACGCGGCGAGCTCAAAGGCGAGCTGATCCAGACCGACCCGCTCCGCTACATCAGTCACGCGGCGCCCTCGGCGCTCTTCTTCCAGGACGGGCGTCATGACGACACCGTTCCGCGCGGCGCTCTCGTCAGGCTCGCAGGAGCGGGCAGCGAGCCGAAGGAGCTGCGGTTCTACAACGCGGGCCACGTTCCAGCCTCTGCTGCCTGGACCGATTCGGCCAAGTGGCTTTCCCAGCGCCTCGGCTTGCACGGCAAGGCCTAGAAGGCCGACGCAGCTAGCATCGACGGACAGTGTCCGTTGCTTCGCCCGAGGCCTATCTTGCCGACCTGAACCCGGCCCAGCGGGAGGCCGTCCTGACCACGGAGGGGCCGCTCCTTGTGGTCGCGGGCGCCGGCTCCGGCAAGACGCGCGTCCTCACCCACCGCGTCGCTCACCTGATCAACGCCTGCGGCGTGAAACCGCAGGAGATCCTCGCCATCACCTTCACGAACAAGGCCGCCGGCGAGATGCGCGAGCGGCTCGAGGACATGCTGGGCGGCGTCGCTCGCGCGCTCTGGGTCCTGACCTTCCACGCCGCCTGCGGCCGCATCCTCCGCCGCGAGGCCGCCCGCCTCGGCTACCGGTCGAACTTCACGATCTACGACCAGGCCGACCAGATTCGCCTCACGAAGGCCGTCCTCGAGGAGCTCGAGCGCGATCCGAAGCGCTTCGTCCCACGGGGCATCCACGCGCAGATCTCGACCGCGAAGAACAACCTCGTCTCGCCCGAGGAGTACGCGCAGCGCGTCTCGTCCTTCTATGACCAGACCGTCGCCGACGCGTACGACCTCTACCAGCGGCGCCTGTTCGCCTCGAACGCCGTTGACTTCGACGACATGCTCGTCCTCACCGTTCGGCTGCTCGAGAGCTTTCCGGAGGCGAGGGAGAAGTGGTCGAATGCGTTCCGCTACATCCTCGTCGACGAGTACCAGGACACGAACCACGCGCAGTACCGGTTGCTCCAGCTCCTGGCCGAAAAGCACATGAACCTTTTCGCCGTAGGCGATCCGGACCAGTCCATTTACGCCTTCCGCGGCGCGGACATCCGCAACATCATGGAGTTCGAGCACGACTTCCCCGGCACCCGCGTGATCGCGCTCGAGCAGAACTACCGCTCGACGAACAGGATCCTGCGCGGCTCGAACGCCGTGATCGCGAACAACCGCGAGCGCAAGCCGAAGGAGCTCTGGTCGGAGCTCGGAGACGGCGACCCGATCCATGTGCTGGAGGTCGAGGACGAGCACGCCGAGGCCCGCTTCGTCGCCGTCGAGATCGCCCGGCTCGTCGAGGAGGGCTTCAACGGCTCCGAGATCGCGGTCTTCTACCGGACGAACGCCCAGTCGCGCGTGCTCGAGGACGTCCTCGTCAGGCAGGCGATCCAGTACCAGGTGATCGGTGGGCCGCGGTTCTATGAGCGGGCCGAGATCAAGGACGTGATCGCGTACCTCCAGGTGATCGACAACCCGTACGACGCCGTCTCGCTGATGCGGGTCGCCAACCGGCCGCGGCGCGGCATCGGCGATACCTCGATTTCCCGCCTCCAGACCTACGCGGACGGGCACGGGATCTCGCTCTGGGAGGCGACCGAGTTCGCCGAGGAGGCCGGAGTGGGGGCGGCGCCGCTGCGCGCGGTGCAGGCGCTACGGACGCTGCTCCAGTCGCTGATGGCCGGCGCGATGGAGCTGACGGTGCCCGAGCTCGTCCAGCGCGTGCTCGAGCGCAGCGGCTACCTCGACGCGCTCGAGGCCGAGCGGACGATCGAGGCGCAGGGGCGCATGGAGAACCTCCAGGAGCTCGTCGGGGTCGCGCAGGAGTACCAGGCCGCTGCTGACGAGCCGAGCCTCTCCCACTTCCTCCAGGAGATCTCGCTCTTCTCCGACCAGGACGCGATCCGGGGCGAGCAGAGCCTTGTCACGCTGATGACGCTCCACAATGCGAAGGGGCTCGAGTTCCGGGCCGTCTTCATGATCGGGATGGAGGAGGGGATCTTCCCGCACTCGCGCTCGCTCGAGGAGGCGATGCTCGAGGAGGAACGGCGCTTGGCCTACGTCGGGATGACACGGGCGCAGGAGCGGCTCACGCTCACGCACGCCTCCCAGCGCTCGCTCTGGGGGAACCGGAACCACAACCTGCCCTCGCGCTTCCTCGACGAGCTGCCCGACGAGAGCGTCGAGCGCGAGCGGCTGCGCCCCACGTCGTGGACGGGCTACGGCGCGCAGACGGTTGCGCCGCGAACAGACGTGCCCGATCTCTCGACCGGCGACAGCGTCCGGCATGGGACACTCGGCGAGGGCGTCGTGACCGGCATCGACGCGGGCGGGGTGGTCACGGTTCGCTTCGTCGACGGTGTCGAGCGCCGGCTGATGCTCGAGTACGCGCCGCTCGAACGGATTCCGTAGATCCGATGGCCGTGGAGATCCGCATTCCGAAGCAGGACGAGCTGCAGGCTTGGTTTCAGGCCTGCGAGGCGAGCTTCGCGGATGAGCTCCACGAAGAGGACGTCGAGCGCGACCGCAAGATGATCCCGGCCGAGCGGATGTTCGGCGCCTACGACGACGGCGCGATTGTCGGAACCTCGTGCGACCTGCCGATGCTCCTGCGCATCCCCGGCGGCGAGCTGCCGGCTGCGGGAGTGACGATGGTCGGGGTCATGCCGAGTCACCGGCGGCGCGGGATCCTCACGCAGCTCATGCGGCGCCAGCTCGACGACGCGCTCGGCCGCGGGGAGCCGCTTTCGATCCTGTGGGCCTCGGAGGAACCGATCTACGGCCGCTTTGGGTACGGCGTCGCGACGTTCAGGGCGGCGATCAGCGCCGACCGTGACCGCATCGCGTTTCGCGGTGAGCCCGAATCAGCCGGCCGGGTGCGGCTGATCGACGCGGACGAGGCCTTTCGGGTGTTGCCGCCGATCTGGGATCGAGTCCAGAAGGAGCGGCCCGGCCTCTTCGCCCGCTCGCCGGAATGGTGGCAGGAGTACCGGCTTCCCGACCCCGAGCATCGGCGCCGCGGTTCCGGGCCGCGTTTCATCGCTGTGCTCGAGCTCGACGGGAGCCCGGAGGCGTATGCCCTCTATCGCGTCAAGGAGTCCTGGGACGAGGGCTTCGCGGCCTCGCGCTTGCAGGTCATCGAGCCGGTCGCGACGACCCCGCTCGCAGAGCGCGAGCTCTGGCGCTTCCTCTTCGGCATCGATCTCGTCGCCCGCGTCGAGTCGAACTTCCTGCCGGTCGATCATCCGCTGATCCTGGCTGTGACCGAGTCGCGGCGGCTCCGCGTCCGTGTGAGCGACGGCCTCTGGCTGCGGATACTCGACGTGGAGCGCGCGCTGGAGTCGCGCTCGTATGCAGCCGAAGGCACCCTCACCGTCGAGCTGAGCGACGTGTTCATGCCCGGGAACGCAGGAACCTGGACGCTCGAAGCGGGGCCGGGCGGCGCGAACGTCAGCCGCGGCGGCGACGCCGAGCTGCGACTCGACGTCCGCGACCTGGCCTCTGCCTACCTCGGGGGCTTCAGCTTCAGTCAGCTCGCAGCAGCAGGTCTCGTCGACGAGCTCACGTCCGGCGCCATCGACCAGGCCGACAGCCTCTTTCGCACTCCACGCGCGCCGTGGTGCCCGCAGGTTTTCTGATTCGTTCAAGCACGGCCGTTCGGCGTCGATGCCAGGCTATATCCCAGCACTGGAGACTTCGGGCCCTGATCCTTTTGGCCGTCTGCTCGATCGCCGGCGCGGTTCTCGCGATCAGCACGTTCCAGCGCGCCGAGGAGAATCGTGTCTCGCGGCAGCTGGTCGCCTCTCAGCAGATGCTTTCGGCGCTGATCGAGGCCCACGCGGCCCTGCACTCGTACGTCGGCGACGGCGACGTGAACGACGTCGTCGACTTCGGCGTGCAGGAGCGCGAGTACACGACTGCTTCCCGGAACGCGTTTGTCGCCGACAGTGAGCAGACTCGGCGAGCGAGCCTGGCCCGCCAGAATGCTCTCGCGAGCGCATATTTCCGGCAAGGCCGCCTGGCGATCGATGACCGTCGGGCCGGAAGGATCAATTCGCTCAGTGCGCGGCAGAACGATTCGATCGCGCGCCTTCTTCATCGGTTCGAGAACGAGAACAACGGCTACGTCAAGCTGATCCAGAGCGAGCGCAGCGCCAGCCTCAACCTGGCGCGCTGGCTCTCCGTCGGGCTCGTCGTCGGGCTCAGCTTGCTCTTCGGCGCGATCGGTCAGCTGCTCCTGGTCCGCAATCAACGACAGGAAGAGGTTAGGCGCCGCCGCGATCACAAATATCGCGAGGATCAGCGGGAGTTCACCGAAGTGCTTCAGGTGACCGAGACCGAGGCGGATGCGTACGAATTGATCAAGCGCCACGTCGAGCGAACGCTGCCGGCGAGCCACGTCACCGTCATCAGCCGGAACAACAGCCACGACCGGCTGGAGGCGCGCACCGCGGTAGAGCCCGGCACCCAGCTGGCCGAGCGCCTGCTCGACGCAGAGCCACGCTCCTGTTTGGCGGTCAGGCTCGCGCGCGAGCACATCCGCACCCCGGGCGAGCAGGAGCTACTCAACTGTGAGGTCTGCGACTGCCTGGGGCCCTCCGTGTGCGTGCCGTCGATCGTCAGCGGCCAGGTGATCGGGTCGGTGCTCATCGAGCGGGCCGAACCGCTCGACGATGCCGACCGTGCTCGCGCCGTCGACACCGTCGCGCAGGCCGCGCCGGCTCTCGGCAATCTGCGCAACCTTGCGGTGTCCGAGAGCAGGGCGCTCACCGACTCCCTGACCGGCCTCCCGAACTCGCGTGCGGTCAAGGACATGGTGAAGCGCATGGTCGCCCAGGCAAGCCGCCTGGTCGTCCCGCTGAGCGCCGTCATGGTCGACCTCGATCACTTCAAGCAGATCAACGACACGCTCGGGCACGAGAAGGGCGACGAGGCATTGGCCGCGGTCGGGGACGTGCTCGCAAACGCGAGTCGCGAGAGCGACTTCGTCGGCCGCTACGGCGGCGAGGAGTTCCTCGTCCTCCTTCCGAACACGGACAAGGAGGGCGCACTGGAAGCGGCAGAGAAGCTCCGCCATGCCGTTTCGCTGATCAACGTGCAGGGGACGGATCGCATGCTCACGACGAGCTGCGGAGTCGCGACCTACCCCGACGACGCAAAGGACAGGGAAGGCTTGCTCCGTCTTGCAGACCGAGCTCTCTACGCCGCGAAGGCGGCCGGGCGCAACCGGGTCTCGGAGGCCGTCCTCAACGACACGACGCCGATCTCCACGAACGGCGCTCACTAGCTCGAAAACCGCCCGAGGGCGCGGACAACAAGTGTCACGCTGATCGGCTACGCTGGTTGTTCGACGTACGAAGGGGTAAATCGGGGGTTATGAGCGGAAACGTGACCGAGGTGACATGCCCCACCTGTGGCGGATCAGGTTTTCTAGCCGATCCACCGGAGAAGGTGTCGGACGAGGGAACTCTCCGCGATCATGACCAGACGGGCAGCGATCAGGATCAGACCTGGTCGGATCACGATCAGACTGCGAGCGAGCGAGATCAGCTCAGTGCCGACGAGGATCAGCACGCATCTGACGATGACTTCGCACACGGGAGCGATTCGGTCGTCCATGAGCGGACGGCGTTGGCACGGGAGCGTTCGAGCCGCGACCGCGGCCAGGTGTCACGGTTACGCGACGAGGTGTCAGGCCAGAGAGTCGAGACGGCGGAGGATCGCGATCGGTCTGCGGAGCTTCGCGACCGCGGTGCCGAGGATCGCGATCGCCTGTCCCGTCGGCATGACGAGCAGAGCGAGGAGGAGGGGAGTCGCGAGGACATCCTTCTCCTGGCCGAGCGCGACCGCGCGAGGGCGGCGGCCGATCGGGTCAAGGCAGCCGAGGACCGCGCCAGAGCCGCTACGGACCGCAGGGCGGCGACGGATCAGCGTGCCGAGGCGCAGCGTGCGGCCGCCGAGGCCAAACACACTCTCGAGCTCGCCGCGACCGACGAGCTGACGGGCGCGCGGGCGCGAAAGATCGGCCTTGACGAGGTGGCGCGCGAAATCGAGCGCGCGCGACGGACGGGGAGCAAGCTCACGCTTGCCTTCCTCGACGTCGACCGTCTGAAGGAGGTCAACGACACGGAGGGCCACCCAGCCGGCGACGCCCTGCTGCACCTTGTCGTGGAGACCGTCAAGACGCATATCCGGCCCTACGACATCATCGTGCGCTACGGCGGAGACGAGTTCCTCTGTGCGATGCCGAATCTCAGCAAGGTCGGAGCCAAGCGGCGCCTGAACAAGATCACCGCCCTGCTGGCGGCGGCGAACGACGGGCACTCGATCTCGTTCGGTCTCGCCGAGTGTGAGCCTGACGACGGGATCCAGGAAGTCATCAGCCGCGCCGACGGAGACTTGCTACAGACCAGGCGTGCCCGCGAAGAGAGCTAAACCTCAAGCTCCGCCGAGTTGGAAGTGCCAGATGATGACCAGGGGCTTGTCGCGATACGCCGCGTTGGTCGCGGCGGGGCACCAGCGATGGAGCGCCCAGATGTTCGGCGGCGCACCGGGAACGTGATCTTGCGCTTCGCCGCCGTGGATGTCCACGCCGCTCGAGTCGACTAGCGGGGACGGCCTCCGGGGCTCTTCGCACCGACGCACCTCGAGGCCGAGGGGCAGAGCAGCCGCAAGGTAATCGCTAGTGAGCCGGCTCCAGATCGGCATGTAGCCGGGGCTCCCGTCGGGCCCGGCTTTGACCACGGGCAGGGCGAGGCCTGGGATCAGGCCGCGCTGGTCGGAGATCACCAGATCGCCGCCGGGGCGCAGGACGCGGACCAGCTCGGTCAGCACGGGCTCGAGGTCTGGGACGTGCACCAGGGCGAGCGCGCAGACCACGAGGTCGACGTGGTCGTCGGGGAGCGGCAGGTCGTGCAGGTCGGCTTCGTGGAACTCGCCGTCGGGTACCTTCTCGCGTGCGTGTTCCAGCATCGCGCTCGAGCTGTCCACGCCGATCACCGTGTGGCCTAGCGACGCGAGATAGGCGGTATGGCGGCCGGTACCGCAGCCGGCGTCGATCGCGACGCCCCGCGGCAGGCCGGCGAGAATGCCCTGCACGATGGGCTGTTCTACGTCGACGAGCTCGTTTGCGGCTTCGTCATAGAACTCGGCCCAGCTGGCGTATCCCTCCGTCGTGGGAATCGGGTGCACCGTCGTCCCGTCGCCAAGGTCCTCGGCGTCGTCCAGCAATGCGCGAACCTCGTCGAGGCGAGCCATGGTGAAATCGCGGTCATACGTCCCGCCGAACCCGTGGAGCAGGGCGATCCCCTCCAACCCGAGCAGGTACGCCAACGGGTGCTGGTAGATCGAATGCGGCTCGATGCGGGGCTCGAGGTCCAGGACAGCGCGCAGCCTACTGGGAGGGGTTGAGCTTCCAAGCTACAATCCGCCCTCCAGGGCGGTTAGCTCAGTTGGGAGAGCACCAGCTCGACAAGCTGGGGGTCACTGGTTCGAGCCCAGTACCGCCCATCTCTCGCTTCCCTGAGCGGCGGCGGCTGGCGCCGCCGCCTCGCGCCGCTCAGCCCCTTCCTGCGAGCGGCCCGTGCGGGCCAGCACTGTTCCGCTCGCATACAGGGTCTGAGCGGCACGTCAGGAAACCGAGAGAGGGGGGTGCCTCTCAGGGGCAGGCTTTCCGGCTTCCTGGGACGTTCGCCGGCGAAGCCGTGGACTTGTTACAGAGTTGGCACGAGCACCCCTTGACAGAACTTAGGTGTCCGACTCCGGCATCCCACGCCCGTCCTTGACTGCAAGGCACGAGTCGACCAGACTCGAGCTGGCTCACCTCATCTGAGGAGAGACACGGAATGACCGGAAACGAGAGTCGAACGAAGCGACGTCTCGCTCTCGCCGTCTTGGCGACGGCGCTCGCAGTCGCGGCGACAGTCCAGGTCGCCTCAGGCGTCGCGAAGACGGGTGCGACCATGGGGTCGCTCACCTTCGAGGCCGCGCTTGGGATGACTTCGAGGCTCGGCCCGTGCCCGCCCGGCTCGCCACCGGACGCTGACCTCTGCGCGGCGCGCACGGGCAGCGGGGCCGTCCGCGGCCTCGGCGAAGTCTCGGAGACGTACACGTTCTTCGTGCAGGAAGGAGACTGTGACCGCGTGTTTGAGACGACAGTCCGTCTCGAGGTCGCCGGCAAGGGCGAGCTCCAACTTGCGGTCGACCGATACCGGGGGGAGTGCATCTCGTCGTCGTTGAACCTGAGCCGCACGTTCACAATCACCGGCGGCTCGGGCATCTATGCAGGAGCCTCGGGAGGGGGCACGGTGAGTCATCGGGGCATTTCCACGCCGAGCGGCTCAGTCGGGAGGGACACGTGGACCGGCACGCTGAGTGTGCCTGGGCTGGAATTCGACGTGACGCCGCCCACGCTCAGCGGAGCCGTCAACAAGACAGTTCGGGCCCGGAGGGGGTCGAAGCGCGTGCGCGTCACCTACAGGGTCACCGCCAGCGATGCCGTCGACGGTTCTGTCCCGGTGTTGTGCCAGCCGAGGTCGCGCAGTCGCTTCAAAATTGGTCGCTCCTTCGTCAAGTGCTCGGCGACGGACACCAGCGCGAACGCGAAGACGGGACGCTTTAGGGTGATCGTGAAGCGCGGCTAGGGTTAGGCCGCCTCTAACTCGGCTTTCTCGACGGAATCTGGTTCCGGCTCGCGCGTGTGCGGGTGAGGGTGGCCCACCGGATGGCCGTGCGACTCGGTTCCAGCCGTCCCCCCGGGTCCCTCGATCGGGGGACGAAATCCCGCGGACCACCGGGGGGCCGTCCAGACCCCGTGATGGATAACGCACGTATTCAAGGCGCCAGAACTGGGTGTCCGACCCCGTTTCGCGTTGGCACGAGTGCCGACGCTTTCGTACGCAAGAAGAACCTGTCGCTAGACGGCCGCGGCTTCGCTTTCGCCGAGCAGTGCTTGGGTTTCGGCGAGGGCGGGCTGGTACGCGAGGGTGGTGAAGAGGTCGCGTGCTTCGCGCAGCGGCGCTTCTGCTTCTGGCTTGCCCAGCGTCGCGAGACAGCGGCCTTGGCCGAGCAGGGCGTAGGCGCGCTCGGGAAGATTTCCGAACTGCTGCCAGCCCGCGGCCGCCTCGTGGTAGAGGTTCGCGGCGTCGGCGTGCTGTTGGGCAGCTTCGGCAAGTTGGGCCTCGGCTGAGGCGACTGCGTGTTCGTCGCGCGGGGTGACGGCTTCGACGCCGGCAGTGAGCCGCTGTGCGACCGATGGGTCGCCGATGGCGAGCGCGACGCGCAGCAGGGAGGGGAGCTCCGAGGCGATGTCGGCACGAACGTCGGCGAGCTCGTCGAGCTCGTGCAGCAGCGCCTGCGCCTGCTCGGCCTGATGCTGCGCAATCAGGAGTTGGGCAGCGGCGGCGAACGCGGGCGCGGTGAGCTCTGGCATGCCGATGTCGCGGGCCGCAGCGACGAGCTCGTCTGGGGCAGGCGCTTGCTCAGGCGTGCCGCGTTCGGCGTTCAGCCGCAGCTGCAGCAAGCGCGGCCCCACGAATCCGATGTCGCCGGTGGGCTGGAGCCGGTCCGCGAGCAGGCCCGCCTCGGCGAGCGCTTGCTCTGTCTGTCCCAGCTCAGCCAAGGCGACGACCCTGCCGGTGCGCGAGTGCAACGCAACCTCCGTGATGCCCCTCCGCTCGCAGAAGGCGATCGCTTCTTCGTAGAGGTCGAGTGCGGCCTGCGACCCCTCGTAGACCCAGACGATCGAGGCGAGGTTGCCGTAGATGACGCCGGTTTCGCGTCCCTGCCCTTGGCCGAGCGCGAGCTCGAGTGCCCGGCGCATGTCCGCGAGCCCGTCCGCTTCGCCCAGCTCGCAGCGAGCGAGGCCGCGCCAGTGGAGCGCGAAGGCAGGCTCCGGTAAGCCGAGCTCGGCGGCGAGGGTGAGCGCCCGCTCGGCGGCCGCAACCGCTTCCGTGTGTCGGCTCGTGAGTGCGAGGCGCCCGGCCGTGTAGTAGTACGCCGCGACGAGCTCCGGCCCCGCGGGTTGCGTTTCCAGCAGCTCGACCGCCTCGGAGATCGCGTCCTCACTTCGTCGGTCGCCGAGCCGGTGGAGGACGAGCCCGAGGCGGGTCAGGACGCGGCCGGCCGGCACGGGCTCGGCTTGGTCGCGGTTCAGGTCGAGGGCCTGTTCGAGCGCCTGCCTGGCCTCCTGCAACCGGCCCTGTTGTTGCGCGGCGTGCGCCCAGCGCTCCAGCAACGACGCGCGCGCACGATGACCGGGCGGGGTGAGCTCGAGCGCGAGGGCAAGTTGCCGTTCGGCCTGCTCGCCGTCAAGTGACAGCGCCCGCTCGCCGGCAAGGGCGAGGTAGCGGACCGCCTGCGCTTGCAGCTCCTCTGTCTGCTCGCCGATCCCGGCAGCCCGGCTGAGCTCGAGCGCGGCCTGATAGTGGTGGGCGAGCACGTCGGCGAGGTCTTCCACCCGCTCGCCCGCCTTCTCTTCGAGCCAGGCGGCGGCCGCCTGGTGGCGCGCGGCGCGGGCGGCGCGCGGGATCTGCCCGTAGCAGACGTCCCGTACGAGCACATGCCAGAAGCCGTACTCGTGCTCGCCTTCCATCGAGCTGGTGCGCGCAGGGCGGACGAGCTGTTTGCGGGCCAGCTCGTGCAACGCCTGCTCGACCCCTCGCGGGTCGCGATCGCCCATCCAGGCGAGTGCGCCTGCCCAAAACACCTTGCCCAGCACCGAGGCGTCCTGAAGCAGGCTCTTCCGCTCCGCGGACAGGGTGTCGAGGCGTGCGGCGATCAACGCCTGCACCGACTCCGGCGCCTCCACCCGCTCACCGAGCTCGCCGCGCTCCGCGAGCAGACGCACGAACTCCTCCGCGTACAAGGGGTTGCCGCCCGCGCGTTCCAGCAGCGCGCGCTGTGTCTCGGCCGGCAGCACCGCCCGCTCCATCAGCGCCGAGACGAGCTGCGCGGTTTCCGCATCGCTCAAGGGAGCGAGGTTGATCCGCTGCGCGTTGCGGGCGTCGGCGCCGAAGGTCGGATGCCGCTCGTAGAGCTCCGGTCGCGCCGTGCAGAGGAGCAGCAGCGGCACGCCCTCCGCCCAGTCGGCCAGATGCTCGAGAAAGGCGAGCAGGGCGGGGTCCGCCCAGTGCAGATCCTCGAACACCAGCACCGTCGTTCGCTCGGCCGCGAGGCCTTCGCAGAATCGCCGCCAGGCCGCGAACGACTCCTCCTGGCCGGCCGGCTCGCTTGGCGCCCCCACCAGCGGCGCCAAGCGAGCCAGGAGCCAGGTCCGGTCGGGATCGCCCTCCCCGATTGCCCGCTCGAGCTTCGTCGCCGCTTGCGCGGGCGTATCCGATTCGAGGATCCCGCACTCGGCCTTCACGATCTCCCCCAACGCCCAGAACGAGATCCCGTCCCCGTAGGGCAGGCAGCGTCCCTGCCGCCAGCGAACCAGCCCCGGCCGCTCCTCCACATGCCCGAACAGCTCGGCGCAGAGGCGGCTCTTGCCAACGCCCGGCTCGCCCACGATCGTCACCAGTTGGGAGGAAACCTGCTGTGCGGCCCGCTCGAACGTCCCAATCAACAGCGTCCGCTCCAGCTCGCGGCCGACCAACGGCGTCGCGCTCGAGCGGATCACCTCCAACCCGAATCGCGCCAGAGGCCGCAACGCCCGCCACAGCGCAAGCGGCTCGGCCTTCCCCTTCACCGTGACAGGCTCGAGCCGCTCCCACTCGAAAACCCGCTCGGTCGCCCGAAACGTCTGCGTCGATACCGCCACCCCGCCCACCGGGGCCGCCCCCTGCAGCCTCGACGCCGTGTTCACCACATCACCGGTGACGACCCCCTCCCCCTCCTCCGGGCGAGCGGCGAGCGCCACCACGGCCTCCCCGGTGTCGATCCCGACCCGCACCTGCAGCGACCGCGCCGGGTCGTCGGCGTTCAGTTCCTCGATCGCCTCCAGAACTCGCAACCCGGCCCGCACCGCACGCTCCGCATCGTCCTCGTGCGCCACCGGCGCACCGAACACCGCCATCACGGCGTCGCCGATGAACTTCTCGACCGTCCCCCCGAAGCGTTCGATCTCCTGACGCAGACGAGCGTGGTAGGGCCGGATGCGAGCGCGGACGTCCTCGGGGTCGGCAGCATCCGAAGCGGCGGTGAAGCCGACGAGGTCGCAGAAGAGAACGGTGACGACCTTGCGTTCCTCGAGCGCCGGCGGCATGGCTCCGGCGAGCGCAGCGCCGCACTCCAGGCAGAACTTCGCCCGCTCGGGATTCTCCTCGCCGCAAGCCGGACAGCTCGACACACGATGAGTCTAGAGCGACATCGACGCCGAACAAGGCCCCTCCGCGGGTCCTCCGGCTAGGCAGGGCCGGTCGCGGCCCGGGTACGTGCCTGGGCCGCGACCGCTTGCGAGAACGCCGTCTAGTGGTTCTGAGTGTTGGTGAAGATGTCCGTTTCGCCGATTCCGGTCTCGCCGATGGAATCGTCGCGCCCGTCGGTCCACACCGGGTACACGGCATCGTTACTGGCCGCGAGCCCGTTGTAGTCACCGATGAAGGCGCCGCTTGTGAAGAACCCCAGGTTGGGATCCCAGTCGTGGGTGCTGATCTTGGAGCTCGAGAAGCTCGCCGCGTCGTTGCGAGACACCGCCTGCCACGTGTTGATCCGGACATTGGCGGAGTCGAGCCGGCGGTCGAACCAGATCACGTAGAAGCGCCCGGACTCGTCGGATGCGGCCCACGGGAAGAACTGGTCGTTGACGGCCGGCTGGCCGTGCGGCCCGGTCGAGAGGAACCTCGAGTCTGACCAATTCATCCCACCGTCGCTCGAGGTCTGGTAGGAGATATCGGCCTGCGAGGTCGGTCGATTGATGTTGTTCTGGTAGACGAACAGCAGGCTGTCTGTCCGCGGGCTATACGCCAGCGACGTCGTGTTCGGCGCGCGGAAGTGCGTCGGCGGAATGGTGTCGGAGCCGGTGCCATCGTCGAAGTCCGCGTACTGCCCTGGCTTGTCGATCTGCACCGCGTTCGCGAGGAACGTCTGGCCGCCGTCGGTCGAGCGCTGGAAGAGCAGGTGCGGGTCGATGGAGTCGTTGCAGTTCTCGGAGACGAACCCGACGTCGAGCGTGCCGTTTCTCTCGACCACGGGGTCGCTGAACTGGTTGGCCGAGGCGCCGGTGCCGGAACCGCCGGGGTCGTCCGGCTGAATGGCGGTTTGCGACCAGGTCGACAGGTTGGGGTTCTGTGTGGGGATCGAGTCGGTGTAGGAGAGCTGGAGCGGGCAGTAGTCGCTGAACCCATCCGGCTGAATGTGGAACTTCGTGTACGTCACGTAGATCCGCCCGTAGTGTGGGCTGCTCTGGTTGTTGTCGACGGTGATGAGCTCCTTGTCATTGAAGATCGAATCGTCGACCGTGTGGTGGACGTAGTCGAAGTTGGTCGCAGCACGCGCGGCCTGCCGACCCGGCGTCCAGGTCTCGCCGTCATCGACGGACTTGTAGACCTGCACCTCGGAGAAGGGCAGCGCGCGGAAGAAGCACAGCTGTGAGATGTAGAACGCACGGTCCCTGCGGCTGTACGCGACCCCCGGGTCGCCGCCGGTGCAGAAGTCTCCGGTCCCGCGGAACTGCGGGCTGATCCGCGTGCTCGACCAGTCCCGGCCGCCGTTCGATGTGCGCATCACCACGACGCCGCCGGTGACATAGTCGTTCGCCGCGGCGACCGCGGTCTCCGGGTCGCGCACGTTGTAGGCGACCGCGGTCTCGTTCTGGGGTAGCGGTGGGTAGCTGTCGTCGTTCATCTGGACGTTCGAGTCGGGGTGACGGGCGGACCCACGCGACGCTTTGCTTGCCTGGGCCGGCGCTATGGCACTCGCTGAGCCCTTTAGAGTTTGTGCGGCGTAGACCGCGCGTACTCCGGCCGAGATGCCGCCGGGGTAGCGCGCGACATGGGTGACCCACAGAGGCGTCTTGACCGAGGGCGTGGTCGGTGTAGATGCCCCGCGACCGATGGCGTTCGTAGCGATCACGCCGACCAGCAGGGCGAGGACGGCTGCAACTGGGATGACTCTTCTCATGGAAACCTCCCTTGGGTAAGGACGGACGTGGCTCCCAGACAAGTCACGCCGACGGGTCGCCGGGGCCCCCCAAGCTCCAGCGAGTGTTCGACCCTAACACTCGGCGCCAGCGGCAAGCGGTCTTGGGTGGCTAAGACGATCCTCCTCTGACCTGCACGGTTCCTCTCAGCGCAGAGTTGGCACACGGAACCCTTGACACCGAGCGGTGTCCCCGACACGAGCTCGGCCCCTGATTGAGTCGAGCGGAGACGCCTTGTGCAGACGCTTCGTCGACGAGGCGCAGCACCGTCGGCGATTCCGAGGGCAGCGGCTCGGCGCCCGTCTTCTCGATGGCGCGGCCGAGCGCGGCGACCGCTGCGGGGTCGAACTGGGTGCCTATCGGGCCGCGATGCCTCGTTCGGGTCACCCAAGCGGGGGTACCTCGATCGAGATCTCAACGCAGACGAAGTCGGCAACGCGCCGTGTCTCGGCGCCTCTCAGGTGCAAGGCGGCAGCCGGCTGGGCGGGTGTGGCACCGCAGCCGGCCGCGTCTGTACGAACCGGGCCATCGGCCCTAGGGCTCTAGAACAGCGTGCCCTCCCACTTCCAGCCTCCACAGGCGAGGGAAGTGGTGACGAAAGCGAGCCGAACGGACCAAACGGTGAATCGGTGCATGGGGGCTCCTGGTCGAGGAAGGTCGGAGACCCGGGTTTGATCGGATCGCCTGCGACCCTCCCTGACCCTGGCCCCTCGAATGCGGGAGCTTTAGAAGTCGTAATCCGGATCGGTCACCTCGGCGACGAGTGTCGCAACCACATTCGGATCAAACTGCGTCCCCGCCCCTCGCTCGAGCTCGTCAAGCGCCTGCGAGTCGGTCAACCGCTCCCGGTAGACGCGATCGGAAGTCAGCGCGTCGAAAGCGTCGGCGGCGGCGAGAATCCGTGCGGCAGGTGGGATCGCCTCGCCGGCGAGCTTGTCCGGGTAGCCGGTTCCGTCCCAGCGCTCATGATGGTGGAGGACCCAGCCGGACACGGCTCCGAGGCCGAGCGAGGTAAGCATGTTCGAGCCGATGACCGGATGCCGCTCCAGCAACCTGCGTTCGTCGGGAGCGAGCGGGCCGTCCTTCTCGAGGACCTCGTCGGGAATCGCGACCTTGCCGAGATCGTGCAGCCGGCCTGCAAGCTCGAGCAGCTTGCACTGCTCGGCCTCCCAGCCCATGCGCGCACCGATCCGGGCCGCGAGCGAGCCGACTGATTGCGAGTGGCTCCCACCGAGCGCATCTCGCGAATCGCGTCCTCGAGCCAAGCTCGTCGCCGTCTGCAGGCGCATGGCTCGATCGGCCGGGGAGTCTGCGGCAAAGGCCCGCAGCCCGAGTCCTTCGGCGGAATGCGCGGAGACGCCGCCGGGCGCGTGTCGCTTCGAGAAGTAGAGCGCCTCGTCGGCGCGATCGACGAGGCCTTGCGGCGTCTCCCCGTCACGGGGATAGGCAGCGATCCCGCAGGAGACGTTGATGGGCTCGCCGTGGCCGTTCTCCAGCACGAGGTCAACGAGAACGAGCTCTACGAGCAGGCGAGCCTGTTCCGGTTCGATTCCTGGCAGGAGCAGCGCGAACTCGTCGCCCCCGAGGCGGAACGCCTCGCCGCTCGAAGCGAGCCGCGCGCCGAGGGCTGCGAGTGCACGGTCGCCGAACGGGTGCCCGTAACTGTCGTTGATGCGCTTCAGGCCGTCGATGTCGAGGAGGCAGACGCTGATCGGCGAACCGGGCTTGCTCGGCGGCACCTCGTCGTTCATGCGTTCGTCGAACCGACGACGGTTGCCGAGGCCGGTGACCGGATCGGTGACTGCGGTGTGCATTGCCTCAAGTGTCCGCAGCTGTGAGCGCTGGTACAGGTCATACGCGATGAGCGGGCCGAAGAGCGCCGCGATGAGAAACGGTGAACGGTCCCAGAGCACGACAAGGACGACGCTCAGACAGACCATGAGTACGAGCGGAAGGCTCGTCGTCCCGATCGTCTGCCTCAGCAGTGGAACGAAGGGCTCGCGCCGGGCTTGAGCGACGATGAGGGCAACCAGGAGGAGGTCGACCCCATAGAAGGCTGCCGCTGCGGTGGTCGTCTTGGTCAACATGGGGTCGAACGGCAGTCGGGAGGCGACTGCTGCGGCTGCGCCTCCCGCCGCTGCGGCCAGGGCATAGACCGAGCTGTTGTAGACGACGCGAACCAGGGGCCGCCTTCTGCCGGTCTCGACCGTCAGCTGCATGAGGAACGAGAGCAGGGTGGCAGGCGCCCATCCGTATAGCACCGCGGTGCCGATCAGGAAGACGCTGGCCAGAGAGGTTCGGCCAATCGGAATCCCGCGTATGGGCAGAGGGAAGACCTCGGTGAACGTGGCGGCCGCGAACAGCGCGAGGAGACCTGCGAGCAACGACGGGGAGAAATCCGTTTGCGCAAAGCTCACCGCGGCGGCGACGATCGTGGCGGTTGCGCCAACCGCCACGGGGAGCACGAGCGAGAGCACCCGGGGGTCTTCCGCTGCGGCCTTCGCCTTGACCTCGACGAGCACGACCCCCCTTTCGGTAGGCCGGGGGCCGCGCCCGGTGATGCGCCGCATGGGACTCTGTCTACAGAGTAGTCGCGGCTGGGCCCGGTTGTCGACTTCTACGGCGGAGGCCAGATCGGGCGCCCGAACGAGACGTCAACCCGACCTGCGACCATGGGGGATCGACCGGCAGACTCCTCTGACGGGCACGGCGACCCTCGTCGTCACGGAGGGGCGGCGAGTGATGCGCCTCTCCCGCGAGTTGGCGCCAGAGGTCTTTGACGCACTCCTCGAGGAATATTCGAGGCTCCTTGGACAGGTGCTCGCAGGAATGGGCGGACAGGACATCGAGGTCGAGACCGACACGGCAGTGGCAGCGTTCCCCACCGCGAGGCAGGGTGCCCTGGCGGCGCTTGCCGCCCAGCGCGCCGTCGCCGCCCACGCATGGCCACACGGCTCGAGCCTCGCCATCAGCGTCGGGCTCGATTCGTCCGAGGCGCGGGCAGGTTGGGTCGCGGCGGCGCTCCTGCGCTGCTCCGAGCTTTGCGACGCCGCCGAGGGCGGGCAGATCTTCCTGACGCAAGCCGCGAGCGGCCTGCTCGAGGAAGAGGGACTGGGCGACTTCGCGGTGCGAGATCTGGGCGACGTGCCCCTCAGAAGGAGCGAGCGCTGGGTGCGGGCGTACGAGCTCGTTGTCCCCGCCGCTGGGGATGCTGGGGCGCCCGCCTAGAGAGCTGCTCTCGCGGCTCTCGCGGCCTTCTTCGAGCCTTCGCGCAGGCCGAAGGCTCCGTGCAGGAACCAGTTGACGAGCCAGACGACGATCGTCGCGCCAACGTACGTCCAGAAGCCGTCGATCGAGAAGCGCGGAGCAATCCACTCGGCAAGCGCCAGCATCGCAACGTTGATCGCGAAGAGCCCGAGACCGAGCGTCAGGATCACGAGCGGCAACGCGAGCACCGTGACGATCGGCTTGACGATCGTGTTCGCGATCCCGAGCACCGCGGCTCCGAGTAGCAGCGGCCACCAGTGCCCGATGTGCACCCCGTCGAACAGCCAGTCGGCGACAACCAGCGACACGATGTTGGCCAGCCACGAGAGGAGCAGGAACGGAGCAAGCATCGCGCCGACTAGTAAATCAGGGTGCCGGTCGCAACGTCGCAACGGTGGGGCCGGACGCGCGTAGGCTTCGCCACGTGGGAGAAAATGGCGTCGGCTCGAACGATCGGCGGCGTTTTCGGGAGCTTGGATTTGCGCCTGGCCTCATGACGCCTGGTCCTCTCAACGCGATCACCGACGTCGTCGGGGTTCACGTTGGCCATGTGACCCAGCTTGACGGAGCCGACGGTCCTTTCAATACCGGCGTGACGGCGATCCTCCCACACGAGGGCGATCTGTTTGCCGAGCGAGTCCCCGCTGCCTTTGAAGTCCTGAACGGCAGCGGCGAGGTCTATGGCCGGGAGTTCGTAGACGAGATGGGCGTGCTCGATTCGCCCATATTGCTTACCGGCTCCCTCAACGTCGCACGGGTCGCTGACGCGGTGATCACCGAAACGATCCGCTTGCACTCGGAGGTGGGGGAAGGGGATCGCTTTGTTCACCCGTTCGTGGCGGAGTGCTCCGATGCGTACTTCAGCGATCTCGGCGCTCGACCCGTCGGCGAAACGGAGACAGTCGCTGCCTGGCATGAGGCACGCGGCGGCGCCGTTCCCGAAGGCTGCGTCGGCGCGGGGACAGGACTCGTCTCGTTTGAGTTCAAGGCCGGCATCGGCACGGCGTCGCGTCGAGCGGAGATCGCCGAGCAGAAGTACACGGTCGGGGTGCTGGTCTCGACCAACACAGGCCTGCGTGAGCAGCTCCACATTGACGGGGTCCCGGTCGGACGCGAGCTAGACGTTGCGCGTCCGAGCTGGGTGGCTCAGGGTTCAATCGTGATCATCGTCGCGACCGATGCACCTCTTCTTCCTCATCAGCTGCGACGGCTCGCCAAGCGCAGCTTCCTCGGGCTGGCTCGTACCGGCGCGACCGGGCAGAACGGAAGTGGTGACTTCGCGCTTGCCTTCTCGACTGGCAACCGCTTCCAGCTCGACAGGCCGCTGAGTACTGTCAGCGAGCTGGACTCGAGCGTTGTCTCGCCGCTCTTCGATGCCACGTGCGAAGCGACCGAAGAGGCAATCTGGAATGCTCTCTGCGCCGCCCACGATTTCACCGGCCGGAACGGAAACTGGGCACCGGCACTACCGCTCGACGATCTGGTTGCCGTCATGAGCCGTCACGGACACAAGCCGAAACCGTGAGCGCGCAGACGCACATGCTGTCGCCGACCCTGGCTGTGAACGAGGCCGTCCGCCTTCGCAAAGCCCGGGGCGAGCAGATCGTCCACCTTGCCTTCGGCGAGGCCGGTCTGCCCGTGCATCCGCTTCTGCGCGCCGCCCTCGGCGACTCGAGCAGCGCGAACGCATACGGCTCTGTCGCAGGCAGCACCGGGCTCAGGTCCAGCGTCGCCGGCTACTACGCTCGCCGGGGACTCGAGACGGAGCCGAGCCAGGTCGTCGTCGGGCCGGGAAGCAAAGCGCTCCTCTATGCGCTGCTGCTCGTGCTGGACGGCGACCTCGTGTTGCCGCGCCCGTCCTGGGTCAGCTACGAGCCGCAGGCGCGGCTCGTCGGTAAGGAGGTCGTGCGCGTCGATATCCCGTCGGCGGCAGGCGGAGTGCCTGACCCGGAGGCTCTTCGATCGGAGGTCGGCGTCGCGCGCGAGCGAGGGCTCGACCCGCGAATCCTGATCCTGAACCACCCCGACAATCCAACCGGGACTCATGCCGATGCGAACCTCCTGGCCGACGTGCTGGGCGTCGCCCGTGAATGCGGCCTCCAGGTCGTGAGCGACGAGATCTACGCCGAGCTTGCGCACGCGCCGGAGACGTTCATCAGCGCGGCGGTGCTCGATCCCGACAACGTCGTCGTCACGGGGGGTCTGAGCAAATCGCACGCGCTCGGTGGCTGGCGGATCGGGGTGCTGCGCGCGCCTCCGAATGCGTTCGGCCGCGAGCTCGTCGACAGGCTGACGTCTGCCGCCAGTGAGATCTGGTCCTGCCTGCCCGCGCCGATCGACGCCGCGGCCGAAGTCGCGTACGACGAGCCGGAGGCGTTGGTCGAATTCGTCGCCTCCGCACGAACACTGCATGCGACGGTGAGCGAGGCCGCCTACGCGGTTGTCGCCGCTGCCGGCCTCACCTGCCGCAAGCCGTCGGCAGCGTTCTATCTCTATCCCGACTTCGAGCCGCTGCGAGCCCCGCTCGCGGAACGCGGAATCGCGACGAGCTCAGGGCTCGCGCAGCATCTGCTCGAAGACTTCGCCGTCGCCGTGCTTCCCGGGGCGGCCTTCGGCGACGACGGCCTGCGCGTACGGATGGCGACGAGCCTCCTCTACGGCGACGGCGACGAGGGGCGCTGGGAGGCCCTGTCCGCCGGGCCGGCGGCCGCGGACCTGCCACGGGTGCGGTCAGCGCTGCTGCAGCTCGCCGAGGCGCTCGAAACGCTCGCGGCAGGCGCTGGACCGCGCTGATCGAGACGGCTGCTACCGGTGGCGGTACACGATCCGGCCACGATCGAGGTCGTACGGCGAGAGCTCGACGTTCACGCGGTCGCCCGGGAGGATCTTGATCCGGTAGCGCCGCATCTTCCCGGCGGTGTAGCCGAGCGTCTCGTGGCCGTTGTCGAGGAGGATCTTGTACATCCCGTTGCGGAATGCCTCGACGACCTCACCCTCGAATTCGATCTTGTCTTCTTTGCCGGCGATTGTCGTCACCTCCTTCGACCATAAAATACCGCGCCGCCGGGGGAAAACACCGGCGGCGCGGGAAACTCGACTGGTTCCTTACCCAGTCACGACGACGTTCGTCGCCTCTGGGCCCTTCGCGCCTTCACGGGCCTCGTACTCCACCTTCGCGTTTTCGGCGAGGGTCTTGAACCCTTCGCCCGCGATGTTCGTGTGGTGTACGAAGAGATCCTTCCCGCCGTCTTCCGGCGTGATGAATCCGTACCCCTTCGCGTCGTTGAACCACTTCACGGTTCCGGTTGCCATCAATTCCACCTCCCTTACTACTCATGAACGCACAAGGAGGCGGAGCGCCACCGGTACACGTTCTGTTCGTACGAGGAAGTGTATCGGGTTGCGGGGGATACGGCTGTAATCGGCGTGGGAGCCCATTCGAGCGGGCTTCCACGCGTATTTCCCGTCCGCTAGTTCACCGACACGTCGTCAACGAGGGCATACGTCGGATCTGACGGGTACCCGTCGTCGTGGACGTTGAACCAGAGGACCACCGTCTGCCCAGCGATGCTGGACGGAATGTTGTACGTGCGCTGAGTCCACGCTCCCGTGTTGCTGCAGACGTTGAGGACTGTGGCGAGCGTGGTGCCGGACGTGTTCCTGATCTGCATCTGGATCTGGTCGTAGGTCAGGGTGTCCGGGCAGTGCGGCTGGTACCAGAAGGTCAGCACCGGCATCCCCGCCGGGATCGTCACGGTCTGCTGGAGCGAGCTGTTGCCGTTGAACGCGGTCGAGGAACCGAGCCGTGCGGCGTAGCTCCCGGTGTGACCCGGTGACGTGATCACCGGATTGACGAGCCCGCTCGCGGTCCACGGCGGCAGGCTTCCGGTCTCGAAGCCGCCGTTCTGGACGACCGGCGGTGGTGGCGGCGGGGGCGGGGGCGGCGGAGGCGGTGGTGGAGGCGGCGGCGGCGGCGGCGGTGGCGGCGGTGGAGGTGGCCCGCCCGGCGGCGTGTAGATCACGGCCAGGCCGGAGCTGATCGCGCCGCCTGCTCCGCTGCAGCCGTACTGGTCGAAGAGGGTCCCCGTGCCAGCGTCCTGGACGCCCTCGGTCGAGGAGCTGCCCGCATTGGTCGTCGTGCCGTAGACCGTCTTCAGGACCCGGTTGCTCTCGTTGTAGGAGAACTCGAAGTTCGCCGTGCCGGAGCCCGGGTAGTACTGGGCCCGCCACTCGACGTAGAAGGTGCGGTTCGGCGCGCTGCCCGTCGTCGTCGTGAAGATCCCGTAGCCCGCGTTCAGCGTGTACAGGTCGTCCCAGTACGGGAAGAAGGCCCGTCCCTGGCTCGCCCCCGGCAGGCATGTGTTCGAGTACGCGCTCCCGTTCGTCGTGAACTGGACGTTGCCGTTCGAATCGACCCTCGCGGCCGTGTACGGAGTGCCGTAGATGTAGACCGGGAACGGCAGCGTGATCGATGTCGTGCAGTCGTCGCAGTGGTTCCCTGTGTCGGTCACGCCGGGCACGATCGACTGGCCGGTCTGAGTCGAGATCACGTAGTGGCCGGGAGGCGGAGGAGGCGGAGGAGGCGGCGGTGGGGGAGGAGGCGGCGGTGGGGGAGGCGGAGGAGGGGGCGGCGGCGGCGGTGGGGGAGGAGGCGGCGGGGGTGGCGCAGGCGGTGGGGGCGGAGGAGGCGGAGGAGGCGGAGGCGGCGGAGGCGGTGGCGGCGGTGGCGGCGGTCCGCCGCAGCTCGGGAACTTGAAGGAGCCGATCCTCGTGCGCCAGTTGAATGTCCCGTTGGCCGGTATGTACTCGGTCGTGTACCAGAACGTGCAGTCGTCGCTCGGGTCGATGCTCATGCTCGAGTAGTCGCCCCAGCGGTGGAGCGTGCCGGTCTGCGAGCCGGCGCCGGCGATCAGCGTGCTCTCGCCCTGCGGCATCGTGCCGGCCGGGTCGGAGACGAGCCGTCCGGTGTACCGAATCTCCGGATGGAGGCTCGAGCTCGAGGTGCTATAGCCGAGCGCCAGATCACCGCTGTGGTCGGAGGCGATGCTGCCCATCCAGCGATAGCTCGCATCCGGCGCATACGTGCCCTGCTGGAAGACGGTGAGGTTGCCGCCCGACGTGCGCAGCTCGTACCAGCGCAGGCCGGTCGAGCTGCCCGCGGTAACGCTGTGATCGGTGACGAGCGCCTCGTGGTCGCCGAAGTTGCGGTACGAGAGCCGGTACATGAGGCGGTCGGCGAGCGAGTCGAGCTGGTTCGTCGTCCCGGTCTGGGGGATGCACGTTCCGCCGCCGCAGGCATCCGCGTACGACGCGACCGAGAGCGCGGTCGGCCCGGTGAAGGTCGAGTTGCCCGGGGTCGCCCAGTCGACGTGGAAGCGCCAGTAGGCGAGCGTGGTGCTGCTCGTGCCCAGGGCCACGGCGTAGTTCGGGGCACCGGCCGGCGGCAGGGTCGAGCCGTCGAGATCCGCGGGCAAGAGGCCGCCGTAGGTGCTACCCGTGTTGAAGCACTGCTGGGTCGCCGAGAGGCCCTGGAGCATGCGTCCACGGTCGAACGCGCAGTCCCGCGCGCCGGTGAAGGTCGCGCCGTTCGCGAAGATGTTGAAGGTCGTGTAGTAGGCGTCCGGCCAGACGCCGATCTTCGGGTAGTCAGGGAAGTCGACGGTGCCGTACGAGAACGAGTAGCGGTAGTACGCCCCGGTGGGATCTCCCGTCTGCGAGACGGCGATGCACTGGAGGTACGGCGTCGTCGAGACCGAGAACTGGCTGATCACCCAGCGGTTGGCGATCGAGTCGTAGACAACCGTGGGATCGCCGTCGTTGTTCGTCTGGCAGCCCCCGCCGAAGCCGCTCCAGAGCGTGTTGATGGTCACCGGGCCGTACCGCAGGGCCCCGGCTTTGGTGTAGACGGCGAAGCTGGTGTTGACGGTCTGCACGTAGTCGTTCGGGCCGACGTCGCCGTTCGTGTCGGGCGGTGCGGCCTGAACGGTGAACCCGGCGACACCGTTGCCGATGCCGTCGAAGTTGGTGGTCGGCGCCGGCATCAAGCCGCGGCCGAAGCGGGACTGGATGACCGGGTCGCGTGCTCCGGTCGTGACGCGCCCGGGCATCTCGTGCTCGGTCTTGAGCCACTTCGTGTGGCGATCGACCGCCGGGGTCAGGTCCCGAAGCGGAGGCGAGAGGTCGTGGTGGACATCCGTCCTCACGATCACCGAGAGCGGAGCCTTAGATGAGCTTTGCGTCGATGCGGCCGCCGCGAGCGCGATGCTGAGCGCGCCCACGAGACCGAGTCCGGCGAACGCAGCGATGCGGACGCGCGAGTACCTCTTCCGGATGCCTGTGACGAGCCGACGGCCAGCTGCCACTTTGTCCCCCCTCACTGGAAAAATGGTCGGCGGGGAGAATAAACCCCTACCCGCCCTCTTGCACACAGATCAGCGTTCCGAGAAGAAGGCGGCGATCGCTCCCGCGGATCCGGCGACGACGATCACGGCCCAGACCTCGAGAGCGACGTCCACGACCCGTCCCCACGTGGTGAGCGGATTCTTGATCTGCGAGGAGACGGTGAGGAGCTGCACGCTGGTGAAGAAGAGCGCGTCGCCGAGCGACGTGATTTCCGTGCCTCTGGCATGGCGCTCGGTGTAGTAGACCGCGAGCGTCCCGAGCGCGTCCACGACGAGCGTCGCGAGGACGACCAGCCCCATCCGGCCGACCAGGCGCCGGTGTCGCTCTTCCCAGCCCCAGATGCGCGAGGCCTCCTCGCGGATCAACGCCACGGGCTCAGTGTCGCAACGGCGGCGGACGAGCGAACGAGGCCGACGCTGAGGTCGGCCTCGCTACCCGGGTCAGGAGCTAGTGGACGGTGACGGTCAGCCGAAGCGTGTAGTCGTCGCCGATCGTCTTCATGTGCTGGAAGGCGGGGTAGTCCTCGCCCGGCCTCGTCGTGAACTTGTAGACACCGCGCTCGTTGAAGCGCACGGTTGCGGTTGCGCCCATGTGGCTCATCCTCGCGTGCACGATCTGAAGGCGCGCGCCACGCGTCTGGGCGAAGCGATGGGGCATGACGTCGTTGTTGACCACTCGGAGCGTCGAGCCCTCTTCGAGCGTCACACGCTGCGTCGGGGCAAAGCGTCCGCCGGCGACGGCCCACGAATGGCAGCCGCGCATCTGGTGGCGGATGGTCATTGTCTTGGAGCTCGGACCGTGCGCGACGGCGCCTATCGCCAGCGTGCCGGCAATGACTGTGGTTGCGAACAGAACGGTGAGAATGCGTTTCATCGGAGCCTCCCTAGGCTGTTTCGCACATCCTCGGCGGATCCGCGGGGCGAGCCATCGTGGCGCAGCCTGAATCACGATGAGCAGTACGCCGCAGAGGGCGAAGGGAAACTACGGATGCGGGCATGTGCCCGGGGCGGACGGTCCGGCGTCTGAGAAACTGCGGCCGTGGCCGGCCAGCTCGCTGCATTCCTCGGCGTCTCCGCGATCGTGATCGTGACGCCCGGGCCCGACACCGCGCTCACGATCCGGAACTCGCTTCTCGGCGGGCGGCGCGCCGGGGTCTTCACGGCGATCGGCGTCTCGAGCGGCCAGGCGGCTTGGAGTCTGGCGACGGCAGTCGGAATTGCGGCGCTGCTCGCTGCCTCCGAGCCCGCCTTCGTGGCCGTGAAGCTTCTCGGTGCCGCCTACCTCTTCTGGCTCGGGGCCCGCTCGCTTGCCGCTGCGCTCCGCGGTCGCTTCAAGGACCGCGCCGAAGCCGTGCGGCGCGGCTCGCTCGGGCGCCGTGTCGCGTTCCGGCAGGGCCTGCTCAGCAACCTCGGCAACCCCAAGATGGCGGCCTTCTTCCCGAGCCTGCTGCCGCAGTTCGCGCCGCAGCAGCACGCGTTCCCCGTCCTGCTCGGCCTCGGCTTCGTCTTCTCGCTGATGACGCTCGTCTGGCTGACTGCCTACGCCTTCGCGGTCGCCAGAGCGGGCGATCTCCTCGGCCGGCCGGCGATCCGGCGCGCGGTCGAGGCCGTGACCGGTGCGGTGCTCGTTGCGCTCGGCGTGCGCCTGGCGACCGAGCGGCACTAATGAGCATCGTGTCGCTCCCGCCGCCGGCGATCGTCTCGCCGGCTCCCCGCGAGGTGTCCTTCGGGCGGATCGAGGGCCGAGCCGCGCCGGGCACGCGCCGGGTCCTCGTCCGCGTGAACGGACGGCTCCTGGCGACGAAGAACGTGTTCAGGCGCAGGTTCGTGCTCGTCGTCTCTCTGCCGCAGCGAGATGTCACCTTGCGCGTGACCGCCGTCGACGCCGAAGGCCACCGCGCTTCGACGCTCGTCGGGCCTGTCTTCGGCCTGCCCCGGGAGACCGCCCCGTTTGCCGGGCCGGTTCCGCCGCTGCGCGGGTACGAGGACCCGGCTCTCGCCCGCACCGTGCGCGGTCTCGCCCACCGCTTTCCGGGGATCTGCGGCTTCTTCGTCCAGGACCTGCGAACGGGTCGGGGAGCGTCGTGGAACGCGCGCGCCCGCTTCCCCGCCGCTTCGACTCTCAAGCTCGCGATCGCGGTCGAGCTCCTGCGTGGCCTGCACGGGGTTCCCGCGTCCGGCACGAGGCTCGCGACCCTCCTGTGGCAAATGCTCGTCTACTCCGACGATCGCGCGGCGAACGAGTTGCTCGAGGCGATCGGCGGCTCGACCTCCGGAGGCTCGGCCCGCGTGAACGCGATGATGTGGAAGCTTGGCCTGACCGACAGCGACATGTACGGCGGCTACATCGTCGAAGGGGACGGGATCGTCCGCTCGCCGATCCCGCTCGAGATCTTCGGCCGGCCCTCCTTCATCGGCAAGGCGACGACCGCGTGGGACATGGCCCGGCTCGAGCGCGCACTGCACCTGGCCGCGGGCGCCCGGGGCGCGCTCGTCCAGCGCTTCCGAGGGGCGCTCACACCCGCCGACGCGAAGTTCCTCCTCTACCTGCTCGCGCACGCGCGCACGCGAGGGGGCCTGACGTACGTGAGCGGCCGGGGCGTGACGGTGCTGCACAAGGCGGGTTGGATCGAGAACGCGAGACATGACACCGGCCTCGTCTACTCGCGTCACGGCGCCTTCGTCGTCACGGTCATGACCTGGAACGGCCGCGGGGTCGGCGCCGCATCGGATCGCCTCGCGAGTCGCGTCGCCCGGGCGGCGCTGGCCCGATTCCGCGACTGATGCGGCTCGTCCCGCAGCTCCTGCGCGGGAATCTCGTCTTCCGGCGCTTCTGGCTGGGCCAGACGATCTCGCTCTTCGGCGACCAGATCACGATGATCGCCGTCCCGCTCACGGCCGTGCTCGTCCTGCACGCGAACGCGGCCCAGATGGGGTACCTGATCGCGGCCGAGCTCGCGCCGAACCTCTTCTTCGCTCTGTACGCGGGAGCCTGGGTCGACCGGCGCGGCCGCCGCCGGGCGACGATGATCGCGTGCGATCTCGGCCGGGGTGCGCTGATCGCGACGATTCCGCTGGCGTACGCGTTCGACGCGCTCAGGATCCAGCAGCTCTACGTCGTCGCGTTCCTCGTCGGCAGCCTGACCGTGCTCTTCCACGTCTCGTACAGCTCGCTCTTCGTCTCGATCGTCCCACGGGAGAGCTACGTCGAGGCGAACTCGTTCCTGGCCGGTAGCCGCGCGTTCTCGTTCGTCGCCGGGCCGAGCGTCGGCGGCATTCTCGTCCAGGCCTTGAAGGCGCCGTTCGCGCTGCTCTTCGACGCGGTCACCTATCTCGTCTCCGCGTTCTACCTCCGCTCGATCTCGCCCGAGGAGCCGCCCACGGAGGTGGCCGAGCGCGGGCACGTGGTCGCCGGCGCCCGGTTCGTCATGCGCACCCCGGCGATTCGGGCGTCGCTGCTCGCCACGGCGACCATCAACCTCTTCAACTTCATCTTCTGGGCGCTGTTCATCCTCTACGCCGTCCGTTCGCTGCACGTCCGGCCCGGAACGCTCGGGCTCGTCCTCGGGGCGGGGGCGGTCGGAGGCGTGATCGGATCGCTGATCACGACACGCCTCGGGAGGAGGATCGGGATCGGCCCGACCTTCCTGCTCGGCTGCATCCTGTTCCCGACGCCGCTCGTGCTCGTGCCGCTGGCCGGCGGGCCCCAGCCGCTCGTCCTCGCGATGCTCTTCCTCGCGGAGTTCGGCAGCGGGCTCGGCGTGATGATTCTCGACATCAGCGCCGGCTCGATCTTCGCCGCGCTCGTCCCACACCGGCTCCGCTCGCGCGTCTCGGGCGCGTACATGGTCGTCAACAACGGCGTCCGGCCGGTTGGATCGCTCATCGGCGGATTCCTCGGGAGCACGATCGGGCTGCGGCCAACGCTCTGGATCGCGGTCATCGGCGCGATCGTGGGCTTCCTCTGGCTCCTGCCCTCGCCGATTCCGAGGATGCGAGAGCTACCCGAACCGGCGGAGTAGCTCGGCCGCGGTGAGCCTCAGAAGAGTGCTCGATCGCCGTCACGAGGTCGCCCGCGCGGCTGAACTTCTTGATGCACGCGTCGGCTCCGGCTCCGAGCGCTCGCTCGACATGCTCGTCGCCGGTGAGCCCGGTCATGACCACGACCCTCGTCCCCGGGAGCCGCCGCCGGATCCGGCGGGTGGCCGAGATGCCGTCCAGGCGGGGCATCCGGATGTCCATCAGCACCACGTCCGGCCGCAGCGCAACGGCCTGCTCGATCGCCTCCCGGCCGTCGCTCGCGATCCCGACGACCCCCATGCCGTCCTGCTGGCCGAGCAGCACCGAGATCGCCTCTGCGTAGAGGAGTTGGTCGTCGACGACGAGGACTCGGAGAGACGGCTGCGTCTGCTCGTCTGCGGTTAAGCGGAGGGCGGTGAGGGGATTCACCGGTGAGAAGACGCCCGAGGACGGCGAAACTTGTTCGCTGCCGGTCGCGAGTAGACTTCGTGACGGAGGTAGCGAGCAGTCGGGCAGACGCAGGGGCTAGTCCTCTCCGCTAAGTCGCCGGCACTTCTCTTCGTTGCAACCGGCCGGTTCCGCAAACGAATGGAGCACGATGCCCGGTGAGACGACACGCATGACGACGAGCAAAGCGCGCTCGGAGGGATTGCTAGCCCTTGACGCGAGCCATGCAAGCGGTGCTCGAGAACCGCGTGGTGATCCAGCAGGTGAAGGGAATGCTGGCCGAGAGGCTCGGGGTCACCCTCGAAGAGGCGTCCGCCTTCCTGCGCACGGCCGCCCATGCGCAAGGGATGGAGTTGGACGAGCTCGCGACCGAGATCATCCAGTCGCTCAAGACGCAAGCGGAGCACTAGGTGTGCCCGAGTCGCTCCACGTAGAGGCGCCGTCGGCGGCGCTGGCGCTCTCGCTCATCGAGCACCTTGACGGCCTCCACGCGGAAGTTGTGCCCTTCGGCGGCGAGCGGTTCCAGGTCTGCGTCGACCTCGACGGTGGCGCCGGAGCAGACCGCGTATTGCTCGACAGCCTCGAGCGTGTCGAGCACTGGCTCGAGTCCTCTGGCCTCGAACTCGTCGAGGTCGGGCTGAACGGCCGCTCGTACGGGTTCAAGCGGCGCGACGGAGCCCAGATCCCGCCGCAGCGGTAAATTCGGGGCGTGCCCGCGCCGCGCACCCTGCCCTGGAGCTGGTACTCCGACCCGGACGTGCTGCGCCGCGAGCAGGAGCGGATCTTCCGGCGCACGTGGCAGTACGTCGGCCACACGGGACCGTTCGAGACCCTCGGAGACCGCTTCGCCGCCTGGGCGGGGGACGTGCCGGTCCTCGTCGTCCGCGCCGAGGAGGGGATTCGCGCGTTCCTCAACGTCTGTCGCCACCGGGGCTCGCTGCTCGCCGACGGCGAGGGGTCGGGCCAGACGATCCAGTGCCCGTACCACGCGTGGACGTACGGGCTCGACGGCTCCCTCCGGGCAGCCCCGCGGTCGGAGCGGGAGATGGGCTTCGAGGCGGAGGGACTGTCCCTCGTCCCGCTGCGCCTCGAGACGTGGGGCCCGTTCTGCTTCGTCAACCCGGACGCCGACGCAGCTCCTCTGGCCGAGACGCTCGGCCCGGTGCCCGAGCTCGTCCCGGTCGACGGCCTCGTCTTCCACGCGCGCGACGAGTATGAGGTCGCCGCGAACTGGAAGATCGGCTGCGAGAACTACCTCGAGTGCTACCACTGCGCCGTCGCGCACAAGGACTTCAGCGCCGCCTACGACGTCGACCCCGACGAGTACCGGCTCGAGCCGACCGGCCAGCACGTCCTGTCCCAGTTCGCGCACACACGCGGCGCGGGGGAGGGGCAGGCCCAGTTCCACTTCGTCTGGCCGAACCTCAGGATCAACATGTTCGCGGGGACGCCGAATCTCTCGATCGGGCCGCTGCTGCCGGCGGGCCCGGAGCGCTCGTCCGGCTTCCTCGACTACTTCTTCACCCCGGATGCCGACGGCGACTGGGTGGAGGAGCTGCTCGCCTTCGACCGGCAGGTGGGCGCTGAGGATCGCGCACTCGTCGAGCGCGTTCAGAAAGGCGTCCGTTCGGGGATCCTCGAGGAGGGCCGGCTGCTCAGCGGGAGCGAACAGCTCGTCGCCCGCTTCCAGGAACTCGTCGGCACAGCCCTCTCTTGAGAGAACGGCAGCACTACAACGTCACGCTCGCGATCCTGACGCTCGCAGGAATCGCCTTTGCGCTTCAGCAGACGATGGTGATTCCGGCGCTGCCTGCGCTCCAGCGCGACCTGGACACGACGACCGTGTGGGCGACATGGCTCCTGACCGGCTTCCTCCTCACCGCCTCGGTAACGACGCCGCTGCTCGGGAAGCTCGGCGACCAGTACGGGAAGAAGCGGCTGCTCGTGATCAGCCTGGGGATCTTCTTCGTCGGCTGTGTCGGTGCTGCCGTCGCGCCGAACATCTGGGTGCTGATCGCCTTCCGCATGGTGCAGGGAACCGGTGGCGCGGTCTTTCCGCTCAGCTTCTCGATCATTAAGGACGAGTTCCCGCCGGAGAAGGTCGGGGTCGCGGTCGGCATCGTCTCCTCGGTCTTCGCAGTCGGCGGCGGGCTCGGGCTCGTGCTCTCCGGGCTGATCGTCGACCATCTGTCGTGGCGGTGGCTCTTCGTCGTCGGAGCGCTCGGCGTCGGCATCGCAGCCTTCTTCATCCACCGCTTCGTGCCCGAGTCGCCGGTCAAGACGGAGTCGCGCGTCGACGTCCCCGGCGCAGCGCTCCTCTCAGTCGGGCTCGTCTGCCTGCTGCTGGCGCTGACGGAGGGTGAGAGCTGGGGTTGGCTTTCGGGACGGATCGTGGGCCTCTTCGCCGGCGCGGCGGTCGCTCTCCTCGCCTGGGCGCTCGTCGAGCTGCGCATTCCTGAGCCTATGGTCGACATGCGGATGCTCGCGCACCGTCCCGTCCTCCTCACGAACCTGACCGCGATGATCGCCGGCTTCGCGATGTTCGGCTCCTTCGTCCTGATCCCGAACTTCGTGGAGACGCCGACGGGCCTCTCGTCCTCGGTCGCGGCGATGGTGGATTACGGTTTCGGCGCGACCTCGACGCAGGCCGGGCTCTACCTCCTGCCCGGTGCTCTGGGCGGGTTCTTCTCAGGTCCGGTCGCCGGGATCCTCGGCAGGCGCTACGGCTCGAAGTGGCCGCTCGCACTCGGGATGCTCATGGCCTCGGGCGGGATCACGGTCCTCGCCATCTGGCACTCGCGTCCCTGGCACATCGTGCTCGGGATGTTCGTCCTCGGTGCGGGCGTGCCATTCGCATTCGCGGCGATGGCGAAGCTGATCGTCGATGCGGTGCGGCCGATCGAGACCGGGGTCGCCACGGGCGTGAACACGGTCATGCGGACGATCGGCGGCGTCGTCGGCGGGCAGGTGGGCGCCGCGATCCTCACGGCCAAGACGATCTCGGGGACGAACGTGCCCGCAGAGGGGGCGTTCGCCGCGGCCTTCTGGATGAGCGCCGTAGCCGCGTTGCTGGGCGCGGTGCTGGCGGTGTTCGTGACGCCGCTGCGTCGGGCCAGGTAGAGGTTTACCTATTACGAAGAGGGGCGTATCCTTCGAGAAGTGAGGGGGACTCGGGGAGTGCTGCTGGCGCTCGTAATCGGGCTGGCCGCTCTGGCGCTCTTCGGGGCGCAGGGTGGGGCTTCGGCCAGCCCGCAGACCATGATGTTGGTCGCGATCCCGGGGTCGCCCTACTCTTCTCCGGTTTTCGTGGCCGGGCCGGCGGGCGACCAGCACCGCCTCTTCGTCGTCCAGCAAGGAGGCGTGATCCGGGTCATCGACGACGGGGCGCTCCAATCGCAGCCCTTCCTCACCGTTCCGAACGTCCACTTCGGTGGCGAGCAGGGCCTGCTGTCCATGGCCTTTGCCCCTGACTACGCGGCGAGCGGCAAGTTCTACGTCTACTACACGAGCAGCCAGGACCTCAACAACCACGTCGACGAGTTTCAGCGGGACGGCATGAACCCGGACATCGCCGATCCGAACTCGCGCCGCCCGGTGATCACGATTCCGCACCCGACCTATTCCAACCACAACGGCGGCCAGCTCGAGTTCGGGCCCGACGGCTACCTCTACATCGGCACCGGCGACGGGGGCGGGGGCGGCGACCCGGATCGAACGGGGCAGAACTTGCAGTCTCTGCGCGGGAAGATCCTGCGCATCGATCCGCTGCGCGGCGAGCCCTACTCGATTCCGCCCAACAACCCGTTCGTCGATCAGCCGCCAGCACTGCCGGAGATCTTCGCCTACGGCGTCCGCAACCCGTGGCGCTACTCGTTCGACCGCCAGACGGGCGACTTCACCCTCGGCGACGTCGGCCAGGACGCCTGGGAGGAGATCGACTACCAGCCGCTGAGCCTCGGCGGGGCCAACGGCGTCGACTTCGGCTGGAGTTGCAGGGAGGGCAGGCACGACTACAACCCGGAGCAACCTCTCTGTCAGCCGCCGCCCGGCCCCCTGACCGACCCCGTCTTCGAGTACCCACACAGCGGCGGGCACAGCGGCTGCTCGATCACCGGCGGCTACGTCGTCCGCGACACCGACCTCGTCGGCATGGACGGGCGCTACATCTACGGCGACTACTGCAACGGGCTCATCTACTCACAGCTTCTGCAGCTTCCCAACTCGGCCGACGACCGGCGGGAGAGCGAGCTCTTCGCGGTGCCCGGCCTGTCCTCGTTCGGCGAGGACGGTTGCGGCCACGTGTACGTCGCCGACCTCGACGGGCCCGTCTACAAGATCCAACAACAGGATCCCCCGCCGCCGAGCTGCTTGCGGGTCTTCCCGAACACGCTCACCGGCGATGTCAACGACGCCGCGATCCACCTACGCGATCCCGACGGCAACGATCTCGACGGCCAGACGCTGCCGGGGGGCACGTACACCGTGCAGATCGAAGACAACAGCACCCTGCAGAACTTCCACCTCTTTGGCGGTGCCGTGCAGTGCGTTGCGCCCTCGACCTGCCTGAGCGACGTCGTCGGCACCGGGTACGAAGCCTGGACGGTGAACCTGACCCCAGGCCCGGCGGAGTACCAATCCGATGCGAATCCCGACACGATCCACGGCTCCTTCACCGTGACGGAAGGCCCGCCTCCGCCACCGCCGCCGCCGCCTCCGCCGCCCCCGCCGCCCCCACCTCCGCCCCCGCCGCATTACGGGATCACGACCGAGACCGACCAGGCGATCGTTCCCGGCACGGACGACACCGGGAACCACTGCGACGACTGTCTGACACCGGTCACGTTCCCGTTCACCGTCTACGTCTACGGGCAGCCGTACACCTCCGCGCTCGTCGACTCGAACGGAAACATCCAGTTCACGGGTGGGGCGAGCGTCTACGCGAACACGTGCTTGCCGGCGCCGACGCTCGGACGGACGTTCTTCCCGTACTGGACCGATCTCTACACGATCAACTCCGGCTACGGCGTCTACACGACGACGACGGGCGTGGCCCCCGACCGCGTCTTCTACATCGAGTGGCGGGCGCAGTACTTCCCGGGGACGGGAAACGCGAACTTCGAGGCCGCCTTCGACGAGAGCGATCAGGTGCTGAGGACGATCTACGGCGCGATCGACCAGGGCGACGCGGGCACCGAAGGCGTCCAGGACGAGGGCACAGGCATCTTCGACCAGTACGGCTGCCCCGGCTCGGGCGGCACAGTCTCGCCTGGGCTGGCGGTGATCTATACGCCGGAGGGGCCACCACCACCTCCTCCGCCTCCTCCACCTCCACCTCCACCTCCACCTCCACCTCCACCTCCACCTCCACCTCCACCTCCACCTCCACCTCCACCTCCACCGC
>Ga0193695_1000018_pt1 | contig 55920 bp, 65 predicted proteins | sample L3s2metaG_FD_160568 | JGI IMG/M metagenome (GOLD analysis project Ga0193695, IMG submission 160568) | Soil microbial communities from a riparian zone of the East river system, Colorado, United States - L3s2 | ecosystem: Environmental > Terrestrial > Soil > Riparian zone | place: USA: East River... | reverse complement strand
ATCCAGATATTTTCTTGAGAAGTTAACGCAGCAGCATCGCTTTTAAATTGTAGGTCTAGTTTTAGGATAACGCCGGGCTGTTCTAATATTGCAGAAATAGGAATAGTAAACCGGGCAATTTCACCGGATCCATTAGGACTATTATTAATGTCCTGTAAAATTCTACCAAATAATTTTGCAGCTAATGGATCGGTGTCTGCCGTTCCCATACCTGTTTTAGATAAACGTAAACCCAGATTACTAAATTTAGAAGATGATAAAGGTACTTGTTGCGCTATATCTTTATGAAAAAGTGAAGTAAAAGAGTTGGCGGCGTCTGTAACAGCAGACGATGCAACTTGAGAAAGAGCAATATCAGAAATTCCAATAAATTGGCTTCCATAGCCTTGTGATGGACTGATTGAATGAGTCATAGTATAACCGTTTAGAATATAGCTCGTGTTATACGCTAAATCTGAAAAATCAAATATTGTTTTTACTTTTATGCCTGAATGAACTATATTACTATATTGTAATACCACAGAATTATTATCGTCAATATACCAATCAGCGCCGACTAAGTCGGCTATTGCTTGAGCAACTTGAGCAGCATAAACATAATTAAAACTTAGGTTAGGAATAAACTCGTTTACCTTATCAGAGATTTTATCAAGAGTAAAACCGCAGATTTCAGCGACGCTACTTTTTCTTAGCGGTAAAATTTCGCTTGAACTAAATAATTCGTCAAATAGAAGATTTGCCATAAATGCAGATGATGGTATTGGCTTACCGTCTGCATCAAGCGGCGCTGATTTTTCTACATTTACAATTATTTGATTTGCATATGCTCCCGTTCCTAAACCGTTCATTGTGTATAAAAGACCTGGCGCGCCTTTTCTGTTTACGACAATACTCTCAGTATAGCCGGTAAACACATTTCTAAAATCTGCTGTATTTCTACCTAATTGAATGGTTACAAGATTGCCACAATCAACTTTATCTAAATCTATAACCCTATCAATCGAGTCATCAATTCCTAAAGTAAAAGTGCCGGCTTGACCTAGCGCTTTAGTTATGTCTACATGACCTAGTGCGATATCGTTGTTTGTTGTATCAAACGAATTAAATTCATGGAGTACAGAGTTATCAATTCTTGATCTGATTGTTACCTTGCAGCAAACAGGGGCAACATATGCGTCGGCCCATGCTTGAGTTGTGAGTATGGACATAACCTAACCGAGATAATTTCCTAATCTTCCATTGGTGTATTTTTGCTGATTTTTGTAAACCTGATATCCATCTAGGTATGAATTAAGATTAATATTCATACTTTGGCCGGCAATCTGCCTAACCAATTCGGCAATCATTGCCATTATAGAATTGACATCGTTTGAAGATGATCCGACATTGCTAAGAGGTGTTACTTTAACATGTTCGGGGCCGGCTTCACCGGCTACGAATCTGGTTGCTTGAGTTACAATACCCTCAAAACCTGACGCGGCAAATTTTCCGAATTGACTATAACCTCCAAAAGCACCATAAGGACTCGATTGATATCCGGCCGGGGGCCCGCCATAGTAAGAAGCGCCGCCGCTGGGTTGCTGCTGCGGGCTACTAGCGCCGCCTTGAGGCCCCATTACGCCGCCTTGTGCTTTTTGTGGCGCTGCTTGCTGACCGCCGCCACTAGGGGCCTGAGCGCCGCCGGCACTACCTCCGCCGCCAAAGTTACCATATTGAGCATATGCTCCGAAGGCTCCTTGTCCGACTCCTTGCTGAGTCGGCGGGCCGCCATAGTAAGCGGCGCCGGGCGCTGCTGCGGGTGAACCTCCGCCAAAATTACCATACTGAGCATAAGCACCAAACGCACCGGCGCCGCCCCCTCCGCCTCCGCCGGTGGGAGGGCCCCCATAATAGGCCGCTCCCGGTGCTGCTGCCGGGCTTTGACCTGAGAAATTACCATATTGAGCATACGGAGCAAAAACAGCAGGTACAGCGCCGCCGCCACCCGGCCCGATTTGTGAGGCTAATCCAGCAAATGCCCCGGCCGGGCCTTGAACGCCGCCACCAACACCGCCACCCGTAGCGCCGCCGCCAATACCGCCCGGTGTTTGAATTATCTGATTTATTTTACTTGCTAAACTATCCGCTGCACTCGTTAAACCATTTAATGATCCGGTTGTACCGTTGGCCGCTCCCGATGTACCGATTAAACCCAATATTGTATTTGATGCCGCCGGTGATATTGGGGATAATGCCGCTGTTGTATTAGTAACAGCATTTATCGTCAAGTTTAATGCTTTAGTCGCGTTATCTGTTGCTACTGTATTATTATTAGTTGAAATTAAATTATTATTTCCTGCTAAGGTTACATTATCTAATGATGTTTTACTTTTGTCTGCTGCTGTACTTGCGTTATCGAGTGCTAAGGTATTTTTATTTGAGGCTGACGAGTTCGAACTCATAGCCGTATTCGTTCTTGAAAGAAAAATTACCATGTCGCTTAATCCTGTAATCATAGAATTGCCAATAGTACCAGCACTACCACCCGGAATAACTGAAACATATTCCGGCCCGGCTTCACCTACTACGAAAGAAGTGGGTTTATCAACTACTCCTACAAAACCATGTTGCGCGAAAACTCCTTGGTATGGTGTATAATATCCTGCTTGCCCTGTTTGCGCTCCGTAGACTCCTTGATACGGGGAATAAGCGCCCTGTGTGGTTGGCGCTGTGGCGGCTCTGAATGCTGCGGCGATCTGTTGTGCTGCAATTTGTGCTTGTCTTACCATATTGTTAAAAGTTGTTTGTGCGTTTTGTGAAATAGTGCCCCATGTCTGGGCTAGTGCTGCCGGTAAAGGTTTGAAAGCATCACCTATTTTGGCAGGTATTGAATTTGCCTGAGTTACCATACTGTTAAAAGTCGTTTGTGCTGTAAATGACATTTCGCCAAAATGAGAAGCAACAAAACCGGATGCTTGATGAAATGCCGTTCCTAAATTAGTAGCTAATGTATTAGCACCCGTTACTATACCTTGAAAAGTAATTTGAGCGGTTGAAGAAATATCGCCAAAACCCTTAACGGCAAAACCGGACATTTGGTGAAAACTCGTGCCTAAATTAGTAGCCATTGTATTAGCATTCGTTACTATTCCTTGGAAAACAATTTGAGCAGCGCTAGAAATATCTCCAAATCCTTTAATCGTTGCAGCGAAGTTTTGAGCGCTAGTATTCGCAGCAGTAAACGCGCCGGTTACCGGGTCAACTTGACCGACGATCTCGCCCGAGGCTGTTGTAACTTGTCCCGATGTGGTGTTAATATTTAATCCTAATTGTTTGACAGAAGCAGCAGATTGGTCTAGTGCTGTCGTTACCGGCGTAAATGCTCCGCTTACCGTGTTAATACTTCCGACAATTTGGCCGGTTGCTGTTGTGACTTGACCTGAAACCGCATTAACACTTAATCCTAAGCCGGTAAGCGCATCAGTAGAGGTTTTTACGGATGTTGCAGCACTCGGCCCTAATTCTGAAAACATCGGCTTTAATGCTGTTTGTGCATTGCGGGCTATCTCTCCAAGAGGTCCGGGCATTTTCGCCATTTGGTCAAGTGCGGCTTTAATCTGTTCAGCCGATCCGGACGATAAAACAGAAAAGAATTGTTGCGCTTGCGCTGCGAATTGTGGATGCTGCTGTACGAATCCCTGAATGATAGACGCGGCTGACTGTGCTCCTATTTGTAGAGCCTGCTGCGGTGTAAAACCTTCACCTATTGCGGCCTCTGTTTTGATTGCAAAGGCTTGGCCTGCTGCGTCGCCTGCTGAGGCAAATGCTGCCTCTGCTGCTAATGAGGCCTGATCCGATGGGGTTAATAATTTTTGAACTTGTGCCGGTAAATCTTTGAATGCTTTAGTAAAATCATCGCTTGATGTTTTTCCGGTTTCACCCATCGCCTTTATTATACCGCTAAAGAACGTATCACCTGCTGAGGTTAAATCTGACCATGCTTTTGATGCTTTAAGATTAAAATCAATGACTGCTTGAGCACCGTTATAATTTGCAGTAATAAACTCTTTGATACTTGCTATAGTGGGACTCATCCAAGTAGGCCAGCCTTGAATATTGGCTGCTATGCCTTCAAGTCCTGTTAATTGCGTATCTTCTGCTACCTTCGAATCTTGTAATTTTATTTCAAAATCAGCAACGGCACTTTTACCCGCTAATACATCGGTATTATATCGTTTCCATAAATCTTGACTATTTGAGAGAGCGGTATTTTGTTTTATTAAAGTCTCGCCCGCTTTAATATATGCCTCGTTTAACGCAACCATTTCGTCATCTTGAATTTTAAGAACGCCTGAACCGTCTTGAATTTCTCTAAAGTATTCTTGTTGTTTGCCTAATGTGTTATCTATGGCTTTAACCTGATTTAAAAATAATTGATACTGATCCGTTAATCCTTGGTTGAATGCATCCATTTGTGATTGACCACTCTTCATTAATTCATATTGTGCTTGTAATCCTCCCGTTAATGTAGCCGTTGCATCCTTAAGATCTAATTCTTTCTTGTAAACTGCTTCATAACCTTGAGCGGCCTCATTTGCTAACTTGTTGGTTTTTTCTTGTACGCCTTGCTGGGTTTGATACGCTAATATTGAATCTTGAAGCGCTTTCGTTCCGTCGTCTACTCCTTTGGCAACGGCTTCTAATTGCGGCGTGGTCAATTTTGCTGCTTCCGTAAAACCAACGTACTTGGCAGCTATGTCTATCAATGTATCTCTATGTAGTTTTATCGCTCCATCTGCTTGTTTTACTGCATCGCTATTATCGTGTACAATACCATTTACTAGTTTTAGATCAGTAGTTAGACGTGTAGCGGCTTCCGCATCTCCATTCATTGCTGCTTTAGCATCGTCTAAGGCTTGTTTTAAAATCTGTCCGGCGTCAGTACCTAAATCTTTAAACGCAGGTTTTAATTTTTCAAGACTAGCGCTTACATCTGTACCAAATTTAACATAATCTGACGTTATTTTAATCGGAATAGCGCCAAACGTTTCCATTTCAGTACCTAACTCATTAAATACAGTACGAATTGTTGTACCGGTACTCCCAAATTCTTCTAACCCCGGAACTACTCCGGTTAATGCTGCTGTTAATCCGGTAATTTTTGAAGTTAAATCTTTTTCAAGTGAATCACCGGTTGCTTTGGAGGCCTCTTGATATTGTTTTAAATTCGCTACTGCTTGCGCTGTTGCATCTTCATTTTTCTTATAATCGGCTATGGCCTGATCTATACTCTTACCTTGTGCAGCGTATGACGCAACTATTGCTTTAGTTTCTTCATCAAATTTGGCTACTGTTGTGCTACCGGTTTCTTTTACCTGCGTTAGTAATTCAGACATTTTCTCTTTTGTAATGTCTTGGTTTATGTTGGTTAATTTTAATTCGTTAGACATTCTATCAAGGCCTATCTTGAAAAATTCGGCTGTCTGAGTAACAGCGTTACCCATTTCAACAAAACTCTGTTTTGTGTGAGGTACTACAGTATCGATGTCAGTACCTAATTGAGTAAAGAATGAGTGAACATCAGCAGTATGCGCGTATATTTGTTGTATGCCTACAATAAAAGCCGTCGCTGCTGCTGCGCCAACTGCGAAAGGAATTGCTGCCATTGCAAGAGACATCGCTTTAACAGATGTACTTGCCCCATCCGCAGCGGGTGATACACCGGTAATACCGCTTACAAAATCAGATATGCCGCTTTTAAGACCAGAAAATGAACCACTAAGACCACTAAAAGCCGACTTCATTGTGTCTACTGCCTTTGGTACGGTTATAATGGCCGTTGCAACATTACTGACTACACTTATAACATTCGGGACTATCTGAGTAGCAAAAGAAGCCATTGCTTCGCTAGCGCGTTGTTGGGCTTCCGTCATAAAGTCAAGATTAGCACGATTCTTATCTTGCTGTAACGCTAATGTCTCGACTGCTTTAGCATATTCCGGGGTTCCTTGTGCGCCCTTCGCTACTAAATCATTAACTTTTTGCTGATCTGTTTGTAAAAGTATTAAACCTTGTTGATATCTGTTACTTGCACGATCGGCGCTTGTCTGAGCGCGTTCCATTTGCGTATAACTTTCTACAATTCCTATAATACCGGCGCTAATCCCAGCAATAGATCCCACAGCGCCCACCATACTAGACGCAAAAGTTTTAAAATTAGTTGCTGCTGTACCTGTCGCGCCTCCTAAATCAGTAAATGAAGATTCTAAACTTTTGCTTTTTGTTGCTGTTTCATCATAAGCGCTCCCTAGTGATTGGACGCCGGTCGTTGCTGTTGTAAGTGGTGCACTAACACCCGTAGCAGCATTTTTGATATTATCTATGTTTGTCGCAAAGGCGCTTATGTTAGAAGTAGGAGCATTGTTTAAGTCTTTTAATGACTGCGTTACTTTATTAACTGCGTCGGCTGTTGTATCTGCTCCCGTTGCTTCAATTCCAATACTAACATCTTCGAGGCCCATTGTCTCATCTCACCTAAATAAAGCGCTGATATCTTCCTTGATTGCTAGTACTGCTTTTTCTCTTGCGGTCTTGGATCCTGCTTCCATAAAATGCGTTCCTTCTTGTCTGCTAGTACCTAAGTCTTGATACGACGAATAAGTAGCCGCGCTAACAAAATTCCATTTGTATTTTCCTGTTTGAAATTGTGAAATATGATCGCGCATGTAACCCGTTCTAACTCTTGCTAATCCTTTGGCAACCGTTACGCCGTCATCTAATGCGTTGCTAATATCTTGTTGAATAATATCAGGAATTGAATCCCTTGCTTTTTGTAACTTGGTAAGTATTGGGCCGATATTAGTTTTAATCGTAAGTGTTGCCATGTAAAATTCAAAGTTGATTGAAGTGCATTGTATTTAATGAACTACTGCTTTTTTTGGATTTGGGATTTTCCTCGTCTTCGATTTGCTTGCTTAACTTTTGTTTTTTGGCTGCAAAGTGTTTTTCAATTCTTAACATCTGAAGTAAAGCCCTTTTTCTTTCTGGTATAAGAGGCTGAAAATGTATTCCATCTATGGGAAGATTAGCCTTATAACTAGACCACATATCTATACAGATTTTCTCCTCGCGACTAAACTCAGATTGTTTTATTTCTAGTTCTCGAAACCACTTGCTTATATTTTTGCTCAGAAAGGGACGGTTACGGCGTTCCTATATTCACACGCTTCTATTACATTAATCAATGTCGAAGATTTACATCTGTTAATATCTTCTTCTGATATGTGTAAGAATGCTTTTGCTGCAAAAAAAGCCCAACTTCTTCGAGCATGTTGCCATTGTCTTTTAACTGTCTGCCAATCCTGATCGGATCTCATTGCTCGCTCTCTGTTAAAGAGATAAGTTTGTTTTTCTAAATCATCCATAGTTGATCTTAACTCTTGTAGTTTGTCCTCTTGCTCAAAAGTTAATTCGTGATACTGATATTTTCTTTCTTCCCAAATTTCCTCGCCGGTGTTTGGGTCTTCAGCCATTTTCAAAGGTATAACATGATCCTTTTTCATGCATTCAGAATAGTAATATGACGATTTTCTATCGAGATTTCTTTTCCTTACTGCTGCTTGCTCGTCATCTGTTAAAATTTTTAAAGTGCTTGCTGTATCGTCTGACTCTGACGGAGGTAAAACACCGGGTTTAACCCGTACAATTTCATTTTTCTTCTCTTTTTTTGTTTGTTGCTGCTGTGGTACGTTCTTAGAAATCTCTTTATGAAAAGTTAGCGCTTCCTCATCTGTCATATCCTCTTTTTCTACATCAATCTTAACTTGCTCAGTCAACGAAAAAGTTGGGAGTAGCGCGATACCAAAGAACTACTAGATTAGGCTGATACTGTCATTGATTTGGCCATCATGCCATAATCAAAGGTATCGAACTTTGTTGCTCCCGCATCTTCTCCGCCGGCAACTGATATATTACGAAGTCCTGCGAAGGTTGCAGTTTTACCAGTTTGAATAATCAAAACCATTGGTACAGCGGTAAAGGTTTCGACTTGCAATTCTAGAATATTGTCCTTCTCCCATGTGGTAAAGGCGGCCGTTATCTTTCGTTTACCGGCTTTTATCCTAAGTGGGTTAGGGTTGCCGATTGGCTGCTGTATCAGGATTGACCTTGCAACTGTAAACGTAAACTTTTCAATCTCATATGCTACTGCGTTGATGGTAAGCGGCTGAAGTGTACCAGCGCCGAGTGATGTCCAAGGATCTGCGACCAATGCAGCAGGATAAACGGGAGTGCCACCGATTAAAGTCGCTAACTCTGCGGCCGTCATCCATTTAGTAATATTTGAGGCTCTAAGAGTTTGGCTTACTAGTGGAATTTTTGAATAATCAAGAGTACAAGACTCTGTTATACAACCTTGAATAAGTTTAAAGTTTTCAATATTATTTACTTTCTTAGAAATGAATAGAGTTATTGATTTTTCGATTGTACCAGTACCGCCGGGTAGTTCAGTACCATAGCGCAAAAGCGCTGTATCGGTCATATAATATTTTAAATCGACGGTATAATCATTACCGAATTTATACTCGCCGTAAGTATCAATAGATCCTAAAATATCGACACTTTGATGTTGCGGGCTTTTCTTCCATGATATCGTATTAGCAATACCTGCGTTTATAAAAGTCGGATTTGTTGGGGTAACGCCGTAGGCTGTTTCTTCCACATATAAAACGTTACGAGTTACATCGATGTTACTATTTGGCTCATATGACATTGTTCGTTAACTAATTGCAATTTTGATTTTTTGTTAAATAGAACTACTTGGACTCAATAACAGATGTCAGTAACAACTAAAGAAGCACCCGATCCGGAGAAAGAAGCAAAAGCAAAATCAGATAAATATATTCAAGAATTAAGATTAGCGATACAAACACGAGTTATAAAAGAAGATGGTACGCTAGGCGAACCCGGCGCGTTACCTCAAGAGCAATTAGTTAAGCATTACAAAAATGAACCACTAGAGACTAAGGAATAACCGAGGGCGAAACGTAGTTAGCGAGTCTCCGTCGATATTCCATATTTTTTACTTCATGCTCTTTAGATCTTAGATTTTTGTTATGGACTATTGATATGCCTTTTATCAATCCCATAGCGTACATTTGACCATTAGGGCCGGTATGATAAGCAACATATTGTTTATTACAAAACGATAAAGAATTGATATATTTCATCTGGTAAGGTCTAAACCAGATACGGGGTTTTGTATTTATTATAGACTCAGATTTATCAATAAAGTAAACATCATAAACGTTATGATATATAAAATTAGGATTATCTAGCATCTGCTGTTTTATGTTTAATAAATTGCGTTCAAAATCTTGTATTGAGTCAACAACTAGATATTCGTCTGTATCAGGAATTAAAAGAAAATCTGGTTTATCGTTGTAACATTCTTCTAGATATCTCTGTCTTTTCTGCCATTCAGCCGCCGCGCAAGAAATCATTTTTAATTTATTATTATTAAAATCTGCAACATTGGATAAATCAGGATCTTCAGCGCTACCAAAATCAGGGCCAATAAACCTCCCATCAATGGCGTATATGGAAGTAATCAAATTGTCGATTGGTTCTAATGAATCTAAAAGTCTTTTCAAGCCCGCAGCATCTTGATAGAATGCTATTCCGATAGCGAGGCTAAATGTCATTTTTAATATAGTTGCGTCTTTACTATAAAAATAATGGCTTTAGTCTCTTCGTTTGCTGACCAAACAACGGTACGATCAATGAGTGGAAATCCGGATGATACAGAGGTTACACCCGACCAGATTACAATTTATTGCAATACAGCAGATGCCAAGTTTAAAAACGATACAAATATTCCATCACTCGATACAGCCGATCCAAGATATTTATTAGCAGTCTCAGCAGCAAACAAACAAGGCGCTATCCTTGTGCGTTTAATGTGGGGAGATAGAGAATTAAGATTACCAATCTTGAGGGATTTATATGATACAGATATTAAATCGTTAAATGCGAGTGGCTTAGTAGCGGGTAAAGGGCCCGGTGTATCTATTGCAAAATCAAGTTATCGAACTAGAAAAATATCTTTTGGCGATGCGAATCCGTACTATTTGAGTAGGTATTAAGTAAGTAGTTGTTTATAATTTTCTTATAGGGTTACCGTTAGGTAATCTAAAATAGTAATTTTAACAACAGACATTGTATTCAGGTTAAGCGGTGGTTCGGGTAATACCGTACCTAATTCAAGTTTAGGCGGGGTTAAATCTACAACCGCTTTAGTTGATAATACAATCGATAATCTTTTTGCTGATTCTTTAGGTACTGAAAGCGCAGCAGGTTCAACAAAATATCGATGCATCTATGTTCATAATGCTCATGCATCTTTGACAATGCTTAACGCTAAGATTTACATCACTACAAATACGCCAAGTACTGACGATACGGTTGATGTAGGAGTTGGTAGCGCGGCAATCAACGGGACGGAGCAAACAGTTACAGATGAGAATACAACGCCAACGGGCGGAGTAACCTTCGCAGCAGCATCGACTTACGCAACTGGTTACGCTCTCGGTGATATTCCATTTGGTCAGCATAAGGCCGTATGGTTTAGAAGGACAATTACTCCCGGTGCTGCTGCTTATGACTCTGATAGCGCAATATTCGAAGTAGGGTGCGATAGCGCGGCATAGTAAGGATGATGTTATCATATGCCCGATTTTGGTTTAGATAAAGCGCTATTACAAAAGTTAGCGCTAATCACCGGTAACTTTATCGGTGATACAGATACGCAGACTGTAACTAACAAAGACATGGATTACAGGAATAACGATTTTGAAAATATTAGAGCCTTATACCATATAAGAGAATGGGGACTTGTAAATGTAAATCAAAATGGCGGAATGGCGGGCGTTGGGTTTCTTGCTGGATTCGCGAACTCAGGCGGCACGGGAACCGTTGTTAATGATTCTAACGGTCATTATAATACGTATTCATTAATTACTAGTGGTACTACTAGTGTAAGTTTCTTTACAAGTGCAGTTACAACTAGAGCCTTAAACCCTCGTTTTCGCGGGTCTTGTGGTTGTGCTGCTGCCGATACCACAGCGAGGTACTATGTAGCGTTATCAACTGTAGCACCTAACTCTACGCTAGATACGGTAATGGCAAATACTACGAGCGGCGTAGTAATAGGTGCAAGAAGTACAGACACAAATATTCAAGTCTTCAATAATGATGGAAGTGGGGCAATGGTTGTGTTTGATACAGGTATTGCAAAGGGCAGTACTAATCTAAAACATTTTGAGATTATTGCAAGCGATAGCGCGCCTAACTTTAAGTGTTATATAGATGGAGTCCTACAGGCAACATTAACGACAAGAATACCGTCGACCTCTGCTGCATTAAGCGTCGAGGTAGTAGTTGCAGCATCGACAACAACCACAATAACAGGCAAATTTCAATTCGCAGAAATAGAACACTTTGGAACCTTTACAGGTAATTGGGCAACGGGATTACCTTACGCTAGTTAGGAGTTAGTGAAAAAAAGAAATGCCAACATTATCATCAAGTGGTTCTCAGACGGCAACACTAACCACAGAGCACACCTTATACAATCCGGTTACAAACAAATGGTTTAGCGGATATGTAGACCTTACCAATATGGTCTCCGGTGATACTACAGAATTACGAGTTTATGTTATTGCAAAAACAGCCGGCTCATATATTTTATACTGGATGAGTTCTTACAGCGGAGCACAAACTTATCCGCTAATTTATTTTCCTCCATTGCCTTCTGATATTGGTTACAAACTAACACTAAAACAAACCGTCGGAACCGGTAGGGTTTACGATTGGAGAGTCTACGAAACGTGAGTAAGTAGATTGCAATGCCATCGTTTACCTCGTCAATACATTTTGTACAATCACATGAACCTGAAATATTAACGTCGCAAATAACTCAGCACAACACCCTAAAGTATAATCTAAGGAAGCAAATCGTTCATGCTGATACTTTAAAATATAATATTCGGAAGCAAATCAAACAGGCCAATACTTTACTTTACAAATTACGAAAACAAATAGTACATAGCAATACGCTCAAGTATAATATTCGAAAGCAAATCAAACATGCTAACACCTTAAAGTATTCACTTCAAGGTAGGATTTTACATGCTAACACACTCAAGTATAATCTAAGGAAGCAAGTTTTACAACACAATACGCTAAAGTATAATCTCAGAAAGTTAGTAACACATTCTGATACTCTACGCTATAACCTTCGTAAAACCGTACTATCTTCAAGGACACTCAAATATAATATTCGAAAATTAATAACCCGATCAAGGACACTAAAATATAATATCTTTGGTCGTATCCTTCATGCTAACACACTCAAGTATAATATCCGTAAACAAGTCAAACAATCAAGAACACTTGTTTACAATATTCTATTATTTGCTAGAGTCCTTCATTCTAACACTTTAAAATATAATATTCGGAAGCAAATAACTCATACCGACATTCTGAAGTATAATGTTAGAAGATCAGTACTTTCGTCTAGAATCTTAAAGTATAATCTTAGAAAATTAATTCCATCTTCGAGGACGTTAAAGTATAATATTCGTAAATCTGTGATATCTTCGAGGATACTAAAATATAGTTTATTATATTCTGTCATAAAAGGCAGAACTCTACGGTACGCCATTCGTAAACAAGCCACACATCAAAACATATTAAAATACAATCTACTTGGGGCGAGAACTCGTGTAACGCGTCGAATTACTCTAATATATGAAATCATGCCTACTTACTGGTTAATGCCCCGATTTGATAGAGTGCTAGAGACTTTTATTCGTAATAATTATTCGAATGATATCGGCCTTATTAATCCGCCTAGTAGTGCGATAAGTTGGGGTAAGGTTTGGGATTCTATGGGAGCAAACACGCGAACCGTTTTGAAGTGCATACAACAACCTACTAAACTCACGCAATTAGATCCGCCTCAACATGTTAGACTTGAGAGTACGCCCGTACTGATTAAGATCACGCACAGAGATCAGGAAAATAGTCGAGCGCCATTACTTCAAAACATGGAAAATTATCTTATATCTATGATTTGGACGAACATAAATTCAGATCAAATAAAAGCACAAGGAGTTAATCATATGCTCCCCATTCAGTATAATTATATCGACATAGATAAAGGGATTTTTGAGTTACAAATAATAGTGAATATGTTCTTTTTCAGACACCTACCCTAGTTAAATTAAACTGGTTTTACCATAAACCAATTCTGCATTACTAACGTTGGATAATCGTAACCCACTATTGGCCCAATTGCTATTATGTAAAATACTAGTTTCAGCAATATGATTACAATCACAATAATTACAATGAGTACTACTAAAGCCCAAAACCAATTAGGTAAAACGATAGACATTAGATATGATCTAACGCTCCCGGTACTTTTGATAAACTATCTTGTGCTTTGGTTAAATTACTTTCTAAGGTGCTCAGTCTTACGGCTTGTTTATTCACTATTGCTTTACCGTTATCCGGTAGATTATCGTAAACTACTTCGGCTAATTGCTTTTCTGATTCTTTGGATGCGATAACATGATCGCCAACGTTTTTCATAAAGTCCGCTGCTCCTTGTAATGCTGCTTTGTGTGCTTTTAATTCTGGTCGTAGCGATAGCGAGTGAGATATTGAGCCGACTGCTATTATTATCGCTCCGATCGTACCGAAAAGCGTTACGATCTGATCTACGGGGCTAACTGCTATTTGCATTAAAATAGATTCAAACATTAATTTCTTATCCTTTTAAATCGTAACCATCCTTTGAATACTATTATAGAGATCCCGTAAATTGGTCGACGCTGATTTTGTTGCGGTACTAACTCCCAGTCTTACCGTATTAGTGGCAATGAGCGCCCTAGGGGGTGTTATCGTTAAAGGTGTTACGTGGCTCAATAAAAAGCAAGACGAAAAAGCAGCGCTGCTTAAAAAGCAAACAGAAGAATATGCAGGTAACCTAAAAACACAAGCCGAAGGGGTTGCCTCTAATCTCAAAACAAATAATGAGATGATAGCGATTGCTCTTGCAAAAGTAGCAACTGATACAGCACTCACTCTCAAGGAGAATAATGAAAGGATTGCTGTATCTTTGAAAGATAATAATGCACAAGTAAGCCTATTGCTGACTACATCATTAAGAGAGACTCATGATAAATTAAATGATCTTGCTGGATCTTTCAAAGAGCGAGCCGATTTAACTAATGGAAATGTTGCAGCGATAAGATCAGAAATTCAAGATTTTAAAGAAGATTTCTATGCTCGTGAGGATGTCGATCGCGATGACAACAATTATGCGCCTTCACCACAACGTAGGGCGAGCAAGAGATTAGCAATATCTAGAAATAGGAATAACGCAAACACACGCAGAAATATTGAACATGATAGAATTAAACAAGAGCATCGTAGGTAGTTTAAGATGAAAATAGAAGCAGACTTATTAAATTACGTGATAATGATCGTGATTATTATCATGGTAGCCGGTACTTGGCTTATGCTGTCAATTATATCAGAAGATAATAATAGAATGCTTCACACCTTGACCGAGCAAGCAAGTTTAAATAATCAATTACTTCGTGTAAATAATCAATTACTTCATGAGATTGTAAAACACTAATTATCTGGTATGTTTGTTTCTGCTATCTTTGCAATCAACACTCTTTTATCGCAACCTTCACAATAACTATAACCGGCCCACTTTGTAGCGTCTTGCTTTGGATTAACAAAGGTTACATCAGTATGACCGCACGTTAAATATAGACGCCATTTTCTCATTCATTGTTGCAAACTAGTTTGTGCTCTTATTCTTTTTGTTGCTTCTGCTTTTCGTTTTTCAATCTCTTGCTCTTTAGCTGCTTGGAGTAAGTAAACTGAGCGATCAGGGCCGGATAATCCATAACGGCCTAATGACATTAAATCTTCGAAACTTTCTTCTATGAAATCGTCTTTATTTTTAATGTCATAATGATGATCTTCGACCGGCTCGTTAGCGTTCATCCCTGCTGCGCCTACATAGAAATATTTACAAGGTATTGAAGACGAATCTAATAATTTCCTTACCTCAGCCTTATTCCAAGGTAACTCCCAACCTTGCTCGTACGATGTAACCTTTGGCTCGGATATCTCTCTTGTTTCATTCCATTGTAAAGTAACAATAGGCCGTCTATGATATCCGTATCTTTCGTAACTGAATGGACGTTCCGGGTTATTGAGTGCGTTCTTACATGATTTTGTTGCTGCATAATAATAAAATTCTTCGTTGTCTAAAGTCTTGATACGGTAGATACCCGTAACCATGATTTTTAGAGTCTCCGGTTTTGCTCTTGCTCTATCATCAAATAATTTTTCGAGATTATCCTCGGTCTCGAATTGATAATCCATTCTTATGTTAGGATTAACTAACCTTCCTGCTTTCAAATATTCGTCTATAAGAATTTGAACCCGTTTAGGCCAAATTGTCTGTTTTTGCTCCTCATCCGTGAATCTGTAGGTCAATTATACGTATGATATTCACGAAGTTTTATTTTACATTATGGATTTGAGGGCATTCTATACCCAGAGCGGCCACTTGAACCGCTCGGGCCTTTTCTTTTAGGTTTACGCCTTGTGGTTATCTTCTTTAAGTTGCGACACCCGTACCCCTTGCAATCAAATCGGTATATACTACCTTAGCACCAAACCATTTTTTGAATATAGTACCTCTTATTCCGCTCTTTGTATCGAAATATGATGCTGTTCTAGTTGGACCTGTTGCAACTATCATCGCCTCAGGACTAAATACAGCGTACCATGTTGTCGGGACTAATGAATCGACCGCCCAACCAATACCATCCAAGAGAGGCATAGCGATACTTGACACGTTTGCCCGTCCAACAAAACCTACTCCGCTCGGAGGATTAGATACTACGGAATTGCTTCCATTGATGTAAGTGTTTTGTCTGTAAGCATTGGCTACTTTTCTAGATGATAAGATTTGTGTGACTTGTGCTTTGTGTAAATCGTCGATTGTCCCTATGAGTGCATCAATATCGGGTCTTGGGTTGCGTGTTGAAAGATTAGAAGTAAATGCGCTCCAATCGCCTTGTGCTGTACCTGTTACCGCTAACACCTGATCATAGACTCTTTTGTTCTCGATAATGTCCATCTGACCATTAAGCGCATTCATATGCTGTTGCTCGACGGGTTCGGTGTAATCTGTCATCCCAAATTCCTCTGAGAAGGCCATATGCCACGCTCTCTTTGTGAGGTTCATTGTGGTGAACGAATAAGCACCATGTCCGCCCTCATAAGGCACGTTAAACTCGCCTAGATTCTCCTGAATTGCATCGAAATCGGTAAACAGGCCGACCTTTAGAGTGAGTTTGTCCGTGCTTATGTTTGTAAACAAGTCGCGGATTACGTGCGTTGGCTTACCTACAATCATCATCTTCATTGATTGTACTACTGCGACCAGAGAAGGAAAATCAGCCCTGCTAAATACACCGGCCATAAGTTCGCGAGCATGTTTATAGCCATGTTGTTTTTCTAGTTGTAGAAATTCGGCTATAGGCCCGTAGTATTCCGGGAATATTCCGCCATAGTCGGACTCGCCTGCGGCTATTTCGCCTTTGGCAGCGAGTTCTTTACCTCGCTTATGTGCATTAATGTCAACGATTGCCGGCATGTTACGGAAGTTATTCCAATCCGGTGCGAGTGGCGGCTCCTTTTGTATTACATCGCCTTTGTGTAAAATCCCGGTTACTGGATTATACCACAGTACAGAATTTTCTTTCTCCTGATAGTTTGCAGTATTTTCGATTATTGGCCTAGAATATCTTGTATGTCTAGTGCCATCTGTTTGTAATGTTTGAGACATTTACTTTAATCAGTCCTCCTTATACAGATGATATCGTTTAGCGCGGCCGCGACGGGAGCAGTTTGGCCGTCCATATGTCCTTCAGTACCTAAATAGATACCAACTCGTAGCTCGTCAGAGTCCGTGCCTTGAACCCATGCAAGTACAACGCCAGCAGCGCCGGCTTTTACAAAAGCAAAAGGGTTGATTGCTCCGCCTGCTGTAACTGTCATCTCCATACCTGCGTTAGTTATGATATCATTAGCGAAAGTATCAGCTGCCGCTGCATCTTTGATAGCAACACCGAAAGGTCGAAGGTCCGTCGCTATTGCAGTACGCCATAAATGAGTTGTTTGATCACAAGTTACTACTTGGCCCCTCGTAATTGCTGCGGCTGACTTTGGTACTGGTCTACCAGTATAAGGATAACCTTGAGAAATTATCTCGCCGGCTAACCAGACCATCTAGTAAGCACCTCCCTTCGTTAAGTCGAGAGAACCTATGTCGTAAATCGAAACCTTTCTTTGCTGATTCGAATTACTTCCGTTTGCTAGTACAGCCGTCGGCTCAAAGTTAAGGCCTGCTTTCTTTTCTTTATCAAATGGAAGTTTGCGACCATAAGCCTCTGTTAAATACCATGTTAACAGGTCAAGCGTAATATTCTCGGCGCGATCCTTCCATTCCTTGGTTTTTTTCTCCCAAACTTTTTGATCGCCGTTGAAAAGATCGATTGTTACAAATCTATCAATTTCTTTAAGTTTTAGTGATTCCTGATCCTTTTCGTACTTGTTAATTCTCTTTTGCATGTCGAGAAGTAACGCGTCTTTTTGTTCGAACTGCGCTTTTAGATCCTCATATAATTTTTTATGATCTAATTGCTCTTCGATTTGTGATTTTGCTTGTTGGTCTTCAATTGGTAGTTTCTCTTGTTGTTGTTGTGGTACGTTAGTAACGCCCGGCTGAGAAACCGGGGCATTACTTGGTTGAGAGGTAACAGGTTGGTTAGATGATGTTGGCTGTTGTGGTTGAGATTGATTTACTTGTTGAACATTAGGATTATTAACTGGTTGTTGCTGTTGATTAGTTGCAGACATTGTATCGTATGATGCTACAATTTCCGAATTTTGTTTAAGAGAAGTATTTGATTTGTAATTTTCGAAATCAGATGTTTCTAATGTTTTTAAAATACAATAATCGACACCGGCATTTTTCAAATTCGTATGACAAGTATCTTCAGCGCCTTTGCAAACGCCTAATAGTTCAGCGTTTGAATAAGCCGGTATTTTTACAGCGCAAATATTAAGCGCTGTTGCCTTTGTGATATAACCGGCGTTCCGTTCATTTCCTAATTCATAAAGTGCAATTGATGCGTATCTTGGTATTAGATTTTTATCAAATGCCTCGATTGCCTTTGGATCTGTTAGTTTGATATAACCATCGTAACCGAATTTCGAATGCCCCGAAGTACAAGGCTCGGTTTTAAAGCATTTGCCGGCGTGATAAGAAGAAGCATATCGTTTTATGTCTTCTATGTCTCTAATTGGATCTTGAGGGAATGGCGGATAAGGCCGTACGGGATGGTTTAAGGTCGGAGGAATTAGATAAGGTGCGCCTTGTGCGTATTCTTGCGCGAGTGAAGCGGCTAATTCTTTATCTATTCCCCATCCATGAACGTTAATCGAATCGTCGAATAGATGGATTTTTAAAATTCTATGGTCTTGATTATCCTTAAAAGCATCAAGTACAACGGACACAAAAAATTAGGCTAGAATTTGTTTATTTAGAACTAATAGATTCTCCTTGCTGTTGCTGTTGTTCTTGTTCTTGTCTCATTTGTCCAATCAGTTTAAGATAATGGTTCTTTGCATTGTTAAGATTAGTAATAACGTTCATCATTTCTGATACTGCGAGATCAATTCTCGCGCATAAATCATGTATTGCTGCAATATACATGTGTTCTTTACTTGGTTTAAAGGTGTCTTCTTTGTTTGGTTGAGTTTGTTTTTTATTTTGCTTACCGGGAAATTCATCTGTAATTTCCATAATCACTTATTGTTTGGGGACTCTGACATAAAGAGATATTGAGCGTCAAACGTACAGTTATTCGCTCCGTTGTTTGTCATATATCCCCAGAAACAATTAGGTAGAGTCGTGCTTGGTAATTGGGTAGTAGATAGAGTAAACGGCGCCGCTCCATCCAAAGAATATTGAATATGAGCACCATTATCTAGTGAATATAATTCTACGGTATGCCAATTTGTGTCAACTGCATTAACAGGAAAACTAGTCGTTGATGCTAGATTATCGTACTGCGACGCACTACTATTATTTTGGATAACAGTATAATTGGTACCTCCTAATGGATAACCGAACATTACACCGCGAAGGTTAGCGAGCGGAGTATCACCGGCAACTATCGAAGAACTATTAAGTATGCCTAACCAAAATCGATTATTGGTAGTTGCTTGATTTATTCTAAATCTAAATCTTAAATATAATTGCGCGCCAAACATAAACAAATTAGATCCATAGCCAAATCCTACATTAGACCCGGTAGTTGTACCGGTGCTATGGGTAACGCCTTGACCTTCTGTGGTAGTTGGCCCTAAAGCGGCTGTTGTACCTGTTCCGCTTGTAGTCTTCGGGCTAGTTGTACCGAGTATACCCCAAGCAGTAGGATTTCCAAACGCACCAAAATCAATAATGCCTACCCTCAAAATATGCGGAGAGGCATAACCGGCAATTGTCCATCTATAACCGTTCCAGATGTAACTTTTACCCGTGTCGGTTTCAATAAATGAAGAGCCTGCTGGTATTCCTGTTGTTGCCTTCGTATCTGTCGATAGGCCGATGTATTCGCCATTTCCGTTATTTGTAATAGTCATCTATTATGGCGTCACCCTTGCACTCCATGAAAATTTAACATTACTAGATCCGTTTGGCGGCGCGATCCCAAATGTAATAATTACATTAGTAGCGTCATATGTCACTTTGAAACTTCCTCTTGCATCATCCGCATTTGCGTTGGCATTTGCAACACCGGGAGTAATAATAAGTAAATGTGGAATATTGAATATTTTATTAGAACCGTCGCCGCTAAATGTTGCAATTCCTCCGTTATGTGTATGATTTGCTAGGCCACTGCCGCCTACGATATTTACATCGTAAGTACTAGCAGTAGTATCAAGGGCTATACCTCCAGGCTTGACAAATGATTTAGTAGCGCCGCCGGTGAGATTTATCATAGTGGCTATAATTGCATTGTGATTAGTAGCGTTTTGATTGTCTATGACATACGTATTGTTTATCGAATTTAATACAAGACGGTTGCCCCATGCAAAGCCCACGGTAGGACTTGGAGGCGTTTGAGTACCTATTACAACCCCATTGGTTGTCATGCTACCAGTATCAACGAATCCCGTCCAAGTTAATTCAATATCGGCATTATTACCTAACACAGATAAAGGCGTCACGTTGTTTATTGCACCAGCGCCAGCTATCGCTATAACATATGCCTCACGTATTCTAGTGGTTCCTGCATTTGCTCCGAGCATTATAGCCGAACTTCTAGGATAGTCGAATACTAAATTGCTCGCAGTTAAAGCACCATTACCCCAAATATTATAACCAGTACTACCAGCTGATCTTCCATCATTCGCTCCAATCATAAGATTATCACCTACGCAATTAGGCGCTTCTATCCAAGAGTCAGATAACCAAGTTGATCCGCCAACTCTCATTTCAAAACCTAATGGATCATATGTTGTTTGATTGCCGCCGTACGCTGTTAGACCATGCCTAAAACCATCCATAAATATCTCAATACCTTCAATCCAACCTGATCCGTAAAAGTTTGCGCTTCTCTGTATATCAATTCCTGCCTCACCATTAAAGAAAGCCCAAAAATTTGAAACATAAACTGGCGCTCTGATTAAAAATCCTTGTCTGCCATTAGCAAAACTTCGACAATTAGTAATATAGTGAACTGTATCATAAGCACCTGTACCAGTACCAGCATTAGTAGGATACGGATAACCGCCTGATACTGTAATAGCCGTACTGTTACCACTCTGTACTATGATACCCGCCCCAGGGCAGCCATGAACTATAACATTATCCAAAACAAGATTATTACCAAAATACGCAATGCCATGACCCCATGAATCAGTACCAGCAGTTTCGACGAGTGGCGGACCGACCGATGTTACTGTTGTGGTTGCCGTATTTACATCTGGTATTAAATTATTCTTCCAATTTCCGTATATCCGACAGTTGCGTAATCTTACACCATTATCGCCGGATACGGAGCCGCCGGCTACTATACTGTTAACGTCCCACGTACTGCTTTTGAATATACCAATTGTATTATTATTGTGGCCGCCATTGTAGAGATTATCCGGCATTGTGAATGTTGTTGCCCATGAACCAGCGCAATCAATTGTAATATGCGATCTTAGTATAACGTATTGATACAAATTGTAAACACCAGGCCCTACCCAGATCGCCCCATATTTTCCACCACTCCATAAATCTGATGACGGATTTGAACCGGTAGACAGTTGATCTATTGCATATTGTAATACATCATCTGCGTTAGTTGCATGTGTTCGAACAATCGCGCCCGTTCTATTATCTCGACATTTGTATTTATTTCCGTCATCTACATCGATAAAAATATAGTAAGCGTAAGGAGTATTGAACTGAAAATCATAATCGGCTAAGATTACAGGATTTCTATATTTGAGTGAGAAAGTATTTGCCGGATTTCTTAATAGGATATCTTGATCCCTGAATGTCTGTACTCCGCTCCATGTATTAGCGAGAGTTGGATCAGCGCCGCCGCCGCCGCCAGAACCAAATGGAAAATTAATAAATGTATTTAGATTATAATCCATCGTTTTATTCCTAACCGTCTGAGTATCAAGAGTGTAAACCGCATCAGCCGGTAAGTGAGCCTTATTTGATATTGTTATTTTTGTAGAGGTTTGCGCTGCAATTTTGGCGTCTGTAATTGTATTGTCTGCCGGTATTGTCGTGATGTTTGTGATTGTATTTTTAGTACCGTCGATTGTTTTGTTTTGTAATTCTTCGGCTTGAGTTCTTAGCACCACGTAATCGGGTGTAAAACTCTGAGCCGGTGTTTTTATAACGGTATCAACTGTCTGAGTATCAGGAATTATATTTATTGTGTGAGTACCGGCGACATCTTGGAGCCAGAGTTTACCAGATTTAAATGTCCATTTCGTGCCAATGATAGGCGCGAGTGTTACATCGAATGCAGCGATATCAGCGCCGATTAATAACTGAGTAATTCGATTAAGATAAGCGCCGCCAAACTGATCGGTGTCAGTTGCGATTGCATCGCTTAAAGTCTCCCATCCTACCAATTTAGATCATTAATATCGAATTAGAATAAAAAAAGAAAGAGTTAGTTACTTACTTCGTGCTGTTAGTTGCGTTTGTTGTATTAGTTGAGTTAGTCGCCGGGGATGTTGCGTTAACTGTTGAATTTGTCGTCGCTGTTGAATTGGTCGATGTTGGCGGAACTAACGGAGGCGCTGCGGCTTCTGTTACAAGTACGGATACAGTAGCGTTATTACTTACAACAGTATGATCGTTCCATTCCCATGCATTATAAGTAAATGAATCCTTACCGGTGAAGTTTGCTTTAGGTGTATAGATTACTGAGTTAGTCCCGTTTACTGCTACCGTAGATCCGTTATTGCCTTGGTTTGGTGAAAATCCTAATCTTAGTGTTTTGTTAGAATCATCTGCTTTCAATGCTATGGTTACAGGTGTATTTTTCGAAGTGTTCGCGCTTACGTCTGAGGCTGTCAAGGTATCTTTAACTTTAGTCGTTGTTGTATTAGTTGGCAATGTTGCGTTTGTTGTTGTCGTTACATTTGTTGGATTTGTCGTGTTCTTGATTGGCGTTACAGTTACGTTTGCATTGTTAAGTACTGGTATGCAATGATTGCTTTCGTTTTGAATACAAATCGATGTTACTCCGTCCTTACCATTTGTCCCGTTCAAACCATTTTTCCCGGGAGGGCCAACGATTGATTTTCCGGGCTCACCTTGAGGACCAGCAGGACCAACGACTGAAGCACCGGCAGGGCCGGTATCTCCTCTATCTCCTTTTTCGCCTTTTTGAGCAGTACCACCGCCGGGATTAACAATAATATTTATCGTTGCGTGTTCACTTGATACTCTGATTTGTTTAGCGCTGATATGTTGCGATGCTAATGTTGTCTGCGTTGTTTGTGTTGTGAGTAATCCTGCCATTGCAGTCATAACTACAGCAAGGAAGATTACCTTAGTTGTTGATGATATCATCTATCTTCGTTACTGAAGAATCATAAAAAGAAGTAATCAAATGGCTTGTTGCAAGGCCACGTCAGCAGCGAATTGCGATTCAACTAACATTACTCGACATCTACAATTGTAATGCGTTTCATCTGGTATGTTAGGAATTAAATCAACCTCGCTTATATCCCATGTCTGACCATGTAATGACATACAGAGCGGGCATGTTCTTTCATCTATAGTTGTAACCCACATATACACAACTCCGGATATATCAATAGGCGGCGGCGTGATTGTAATCGCGGCCGGTGTTATCTTTACTTTAGATCCAGCAGGATAACCACCAAGTATTCTTTGCTGTAAACTTTTATACGTCGTGCCCGCTTGTAATTCGTACCCCGTAAATGGGGGTTGCATATTAGTGGGTTGAGTTGTTGGTATTATTGCTGGTGGTGATGGTGGCAGCAACTCGCCCGCTTTTGTCTTGGTTGCTTCATTCAATGCTTGCGAAGTTATTGCTATCGATAAACTATTGACTATAAAGTTGGGATTAAATTGATCGTTAGGTAAAGTCATTTCTTGAATTAGACCGCTATCACTAATCTTGAGTTGGAATACTTGCAATTGAACGCGGCCCCAAAATCTCAAAACATAATTATCTGTTATTAATTTGATCAAATCAATATCACGAGTTGTTAAGCGCGGTTCAACTCTTGCAATATCTGACACGTATTTTGTACCAAGTTCAAAGGATTGTTGCACGTATGACCGGATGATATCATAAACTTCTGCATCGAGTCCCGTGCCTTGAAGTTGCTCGACTGTTTGAATTGTCTGATCTGACTTTATAAGTTCGCGTATTATCTTGCAGATAGCATTTAGTTTGTAACTTAAATCAACTTCAAGCGTATCATTTTCAGTTGAGACAACTGTATTCTCGTGAGTGTCTAACTTTTTGATTGTTGGAAATGACATACTGCACAACCAGTCTGATAGAGTGTATTAGCGTCGCAAGTAGGGCAATATTTCGCATCGCCTTCTATTTGTATTAATTTGATCATCTTAAATTTTAATTCACCATTAAATAAATCCGGTCCTTCTTGTGTTGTCAAAAATATCACCATTTGATTAAGGCCCTGTTGTTGATGTTGAGGACGTTGTAACTTTCTTTTTACCCGTTGGCGTTAATGCTCCAATAGTTGGAATTGGCGGCGCTTGTCTGCTAATACTCCTAGTTGCTTGTTGCAATGCTGCTAATGTTTTAGCGTTCTTAACGGGGTTATTGGTTTGCATATCTAGACCACTTACGTTATTATTTGCTTGTTGTAGTTGTTTGGTTGCTGCGTCATTTATCTGAGCAAGTGCGTCATTCATTGCTTTTTGGTCTAATGGATTTAATGAGCCTAAACCTTGAATCGATTCGTCGAGTGGGCCTAAGCCTAACATTTCGCGCCCTTCAATTCTACTTATGACTTGTGCGTTTATCAGTAATACAATCGCCTGAGCCTTACTCAAGATGTCGGAAAATACTTTTTGTTGGAACTCAATAACAATTTTATATTTTAAATCAAATGCTCGTATTCCTGTTTTAAGTTCGATAAGAGGATCGTACCATTGCCTCTGAAGTTGTTCACGTAACCAATCCCTATCCTGTTCTAATGTTGTTATCTGCCAAATCTGAGAAATGGTTTCTGTTGTTGCTCTATTGGTTATCTGTTCGCGATTCATAAGATAAGTCGGCACTTTTAATTTGATCAGCATGAATTGCAATAACTCGGTTAGTTGTGACGTTAAGGCTTGCACATTTCCTTGAGCCGGAATATTGGTATACTTAACAGGTTGATTGAATCCAATGTTAACGCCGGGTTCGATATCATCTAGTACTTGCTGAATGTCATCGTTTGCCATTCCTGTAAACTCGAAAAAGCCGGAGCCGGCCCATTGTGATTTGTTTAGTTCGGGTAGGTCTTCCTCTGTTATGAATCGCAAAGTTTCGCTTACTGACAAAATAGGTTGAATGACGCTCTTACCATAAAGGTAATCGTTAGGCGTCATATGCTCATCTTCTCGGGGAAGATAGATGAGCCTGTTCGCCGGGATGTAATAATTTTGACCTTTATTTATTTGATCTTGTGTTTTTTGTGATTCAAAAATTGAATCCTTGTATTCGACACTATTAAGATCCCAAGTATTGACATCAACCTTTACTTGACCCAAATATGAAAAGTGCAGAGGCTTTATCGCAACCGGGCATAACTCGGGTAATCCGAAAGCGTTACCCTTCTTTGCTAGCTCATAGTATAAGGCGCTGCGACCGCCTACGAATGATTGAATTACAGCCGGGTAAAGATGTTCTCGCAGATGGCAAACTTTTGATTCTACCTTGAAAATAAATTCTCTTAATGCCTTTTGTTCAATGTCTGAAATAACAGCGCTTAATGCTGTTTGCGCTGCTTGTTGTGATTCGTATACAACACCACTATCAGGATAAAAATTAACTGAATGAGTTTGTCCTAATAGGTGACTAACTCGTACTCGGATTGCTTCATTGACTATTGGATCGAATAGAAAGCAATTGATTAGACGGCCCTTATAGACATCGTCGTACGGGTCAATAAACCTGAGAGCAGGATCGGCATTAGCGTCATAAGTTGGTATGCCGTAAAATGTTGTTAAACCACTAGAGCGAGAAGCAAACTCGCCCATCTGAGACCAATCGATTAATTGGGCGCTTGCTGTCTTTTCGCGTGATGAACGCATCTGATTAAAATTCTGTAAATTCCTAAAATCATGAGGCTGTTGTTGCTTCTGTTTTCTTGGTTTGAATACTACCTGCCTGCTAACCATCTAGAACAAAAGTAAAGGCGAGTTAAAACTAACTATTAATAGATGGTTTGGCGGTGTCCGTGTAAATCATACCGCATTTTTGGCATTGGATTTGAAAGTAATATCTATGGAAGGCGTAACCGAGTACATTCCAATCGCACTTATTGAAGCAACGATCGCAAATGAAACCGCCCATTTACTTTTTCTTTTTTGATTTGCCTGCTCTCTTTTTTGCGAGGTATGCTCGTAATCCCGCGTTTAATTTTCCCATCTTATTTTCTCACTTCCCCTTTTTCTTCATATGAAACGCTGCTAATTTCTTAGGCGTTCCCTTTGGTGCTTTGCTGCCTGATTTTCTTTTGCTCGCCCAATATTTTTTTAATGCTGCGGGCATAGCTCCTTTTCTTGCTTTTGCCAATTCTAAACAAAAAAGACTTGACCTAATAGTATTTAGTTACTATTTAGGATTGTCTTCTTCTGGTTTTTCGTCTTCTGGTTTAGGTGGTTCTACTTCTGACATTAATCTAATTCATCTGGGTCTTGATGTATATTCGTTGCTTCCTCTGCTGCCATTAAACTAGGATATACTTTTGATCTCTGATATGTTGTTTGGTTAACAAATGAATCGATACGCCGATGTGTTCTTTCTTGAGAGCCAATGAAAACTTTTTGTTTGCTATGCCAAAAATCATTAGATGCTTTCAATTCTGTTTTAGTTAATGATATCTGCGATAACTTCGGATTTGATTGATGACCGCAGAAAGGACACGCCCAAATCTGTTTAAGGTCATCATATTGCATTTGAATATCTTGACAGAGAGGACAAAATACTTTCTTGTGTATGCTATTTGTATTTGGAATTATACCACGATGCTCGCCGTATCTTCGTTTAAGTCTGCTGCTCATTTCTTATTCTCTCTTATGAGAAATGGAAACATGATTACTGACGCAAAGTATCTTCCAATACGACATGCCAAACAATGATCAGTCATTTATTATTCTCCTCATTACCAAACCACTTTTGTATTTTTGTAGTTGCCGATGTCGTCGGACTGCAAGCATGCAAGACATTACCAAGGTAGTTATTTCCTTGATTTTCTTCATTATATTCAAACAACAATTCACCACAGCCAGAACAATAGACTGGAGTCATTTCTTACTACCATCCATGATTATCATAATATTGATGTTTATCTTCTGACTTGATAACCTGCTTTTTCCTTCGTTTGTATTGCCATCCATGACGCTTAAAGTAATCTATTAAGAATACGATGGACACGCCGCTAGAAAATACTGCCATTATAAGGGCTATGATTGCAATTGTGAAAATAAAATTATCTAATGAATCAGACGCGACATGAACGATTAGATGTGTATCAACCATGATAATAATTTAAGATGTTCATCCTTAATGCATCTATCAACCATTGGTTAATTCCTGAGATTTTAATAATTTGAGTAATAACTTTCTAAGCCCTAGATGCATATCGTACTTTGTTGGCTCGTTTTCAAGGACATCAGCGTATTGTATAATTGTTGAGTCAATCAGTCGGTCAAGATCCCAGGCTGTTAACAATTCGTCTTTATCCATGATAATAATTCAAGATGTTCATTCGGAGCGCATCTATTAAGTCTAGTGTCCTGCCTTGTTGATACTTTTGAAGTTTACCGTTTACTTCTTGTGCTATCCTCATTTGTACGAGTAAGGCATTGAATCGGTTATTGATAGCGATTTGATGCTGCGATACTAATAATTGTAACTTGGTTAACATTATCGTCTGCATTAGACCAAAGTTAACGGGTAAGACTTTTTGAGTAGAGTTAAGTGCTTGCTCCGGTCTTGTTATTATTTCATAATAGTTATCGTTCAAAGAACGTTTTAACTCGCGACAAATTTCGGGATTGTTTGCGTCGACAAAAGTTTTGGTTACATTATAACGCGCAATAATTGAAAAGATTTCTCTTATCATTTCAGTTATTGAAGGCTGTTCGAACTCATCGGCTAACAAGACTTCAATCTTTCGATTTCTTAACTGAGTTAGTAAGATAGCAAATTTGCTACTACCAAAGCCGGGATCAATAGATAGCGATTTAGGATAAAGCACTTCTGTGAATAATTGATCGTCGGGATTATAATCGAGCCCGAGCAATTCACACGCTTGTATATCTTGCAATCTAAAGACATTACCACCGGACGCGACAAATTGAGCATCATAGAATTTACTATAAAGCGAACCATGCCTTAAGCGTTCTGCGTCTAAGAACTCTTGAGTAACTATGCCAAAATCAACGGCCATAGTAGTTGGATATTCGCGAATCCAAAATTGATTATCTTGTTGTTGTCTTGAGTTTAACCATAACTCGTAAACGGGACCAATTGGATCTCCGGGAATTGATTCACAAAGGAAATAACCTTCACTATTAGCAAGTCGAGTAAACGCGCCGCTAAGGATTTCGGAATAGTCGATGTTTGACTGCGTAATGTCTGATATGAATACAAACTTTACGTCTCTCCAAGAGACGGCGTTACCGCTATTGGCAGGAATTGCAATTATTCGAGTTGGTTGTGATGGATTTTTAGGGTTATGCAAAAACAACTGAGTAATCTTAGTTACCTCGTCACGAAGTAAGCCTTCGGACGGCTCGCCTATAATGAATCGCTTATACTTTATTGAATTGCCTACTAACTTGCGAAGTGTATACAAATGATTTTTAGACATGTTGAGATTTTGTGCTATGATTAAAATCTCATGTCCCGCACAATCGGTTATTGCATGATAGAATAATTCCATCAAACAAGAAGTTGTTAGTCCTATCTTGTTGCCCTTTATCACAAGGCGATACTTATGATAATAACCGGCCTTCCATAATTCATATTGATATGCTGCCAACTTCGTTGACGGTAAACTTGTCTTCGGGTGCTCTAGATATCCAAAATCTTGATAAAATAACTGTGGATCAGAAGGAATGTTATCAACTGCTTTCTGAAGTTCGCGCGTTATCGAAGAATCGGCTAGTATTCCGCGCGTTTCTATTTTCCGAAGAGCGGATTTGGCTGCTTCAAGAGTTACATCTAAAGGTCTAAACTGTACCAAGAGTGGGGTACCATGTCTTAAATTTGTTATCTGGATCTGCAAAAAATTTCTTTATCTCTTCTCTGTTTGTAAGCCATACCATATATTGAAAATAATCTGCATCACCTTCGCGTTCACTTATTTCATTACAATACTTACATTGTAATTTGACATAAAGACGGCTACAATCAAGGGTACAAATGTAACGATGTTCACAATTTTTTTTCTTTGTCTTTTTCATTATCTTCCATCATTTTCTAAATTCAAACCTAAAGCATTAGCCCTCTCTGTTATTTGTTTGACGGCGGCGATACTTATGCCATTACCACACAAAGATATTATTTCTTTACGGGTATCTAACGCTAACCTCAAATAGAAACCGTTACCATCTAATTGATATCGCTTCCAACATTCATTTAGAATTGCTTCCATGCCTTCAATCGCTTGTTTATATTTGAATGGAAGCATTTCTTTCGCCATTTCATTGATATATTTTTGAGATTCGCGGGTCATCCATTTGATATCATTAGATACTGTTTTCCTGTTAATTGCCAATAACTCGGCTATCATCAGAGTTTGTTTTCCTTCTAAAACTAGTGCAAAAATCCTCTCGCGTCTTAATGCGATATTTGCACGATTATTGTTCATTCGATAGTTATTAAAGCGGCAATTAATTATGAATTATTGGCGGTTGCTCAGTCTTATGGACAAACTGAGCGGGAGCATTGGCGTGATCCATAACACGCACATGGCCGCCATAAATTATTATTGGCTTCCGACGGTGGTTTTTCACCACGTCCCTCGCATCTTGACGGCACGAGACTCTATTTTGATGCTATACTTTTGATTTCGGCCCATCCGTCCGAAACCGAGATTAGATTAGATTAGGTTAGTTGTCACATCCCCTAAGCCATTTTTGTAAGTACTAATCTATAGGTCTTCTATAGACCTCACACTTACTAGTATAGCATTATCTGAGTTACGTCGGAAGGATATCAATTGCAGATTTGTACGATTTATTGATTATGGCTATGCTTATGCTATCCCTGTAAAGTTATGGGTTAGATGCTTTACAAAGTTCGGAATTGTCATATTTGAATTTGGAGCAAAGCATTGAAATTTTGCTTCTACTTGGTTCACTCCTTGTTTAACTAGCTCGGATGCTACGCCTCTCCAATTTGTATAACTTCCATCTTTGGCTAATGGTGTAACTGGTTTGTATCCTCCGTGATTTGTTTGTAATGTAACAATACAATGCGTACGGGTTGCGTTTGATGGTACTGACGTACCTGTTACTATTGTAGTGCTACCAATTTTTTGGAGATCGCCTCTTACTGGTGTCAGAATTTTAAGGTATGCAGAAGCGGAGGCGGATAATACTAGTATCGTACCTATTGATAATACTGCTGCTGTTGCTATAATACCGATTATGATTATTTTTTTTTCTATTTCCATTTGCATGATTGATTCTATGAACTATGAGATAACTTTGGCGATAAGTCAGCAGTAAAGTCTACGAAATAAGGAACCTTTGCAGCGCGATATACTGCTCCCATATAATATAAGATTGGTATATTTTTGTACATATAGATAAAGGCCTCTGCTGCGACTTCTGCCTTGTTATCAATCTGCTCGCAAGTTATGCCTTTGAATACTTTGATAGGTTTACCTGTTTCGTCATAGCCTCTTATTTTAGCGCCTTCTAATTCAGACTGGCTTTGTGCTCCATGTTTTGTTGTGTGCTTTCTTTTTGCTAAAATCTCAGCCCAGCCGGGATAATCGCGTCTCCATTTATCGTCAAGTGTCGGCCTGATAAACATTCTAAAGGCATGGATTGCTTTAGCGAATTGAAAATCTAAATCCAATGGAGGCGGAAATTGTGCTAATTTTTCTTTAAAATCGATTGCATCCTCAATAAATTTCTCCCATTCCTTAAATGCCGCGCCCTCCATTCTTTCTGGTTTTTGTAGATGCGTGACCTCTCTGAATGGATTCATTTGGTCGAGTGCGGATAAGTTATCATATGTTACATCGCCGGGTAAAGGGATGCTTCTAATCTTACATTGCTCCTCAGCGAAAGTATTATTTTTTAAACTTAAATCGGCTGCATCCTGTAATTGTATTCTTGAAAGCATACGATAGTTTGCTTTGTTGATGACTTCGTACGCATCTTTGATCTCGTCGAAAATGAGTTTTGATTCTTCAGGTAAATAATTTTGATAATTGTGCGGTTCACTCACATTTGAGTTGTTGTTGTTGACGTTTGGATTGGCGTCAAGTTCATACAACTCCTTTGTGTATAGACGCTTATACTTGGCATATTGTACGTCCTCAAATGCATTGTATAAATTTCGTCTATAGTGACTTAATCCGAGTTTATCAAGCACTTTTACCATAGTGGCGGCTATGGTATCAACAGAAAACTTGTAATCGCCTAAATCATGCAGATATTCGTAATTTTTGGCAATTCTTCTGAATATTTGCCTTAAGCTTTCATGATTTCGTAGACTGACCTGTTCTATGTTTATTACTTGTTGCCATGCATGTTCATTGTCATCATAAATTTGTTGTCGATTTGAAATATCTTTATCTTTTGTTTTGGTTTGTTGCGTTAAAATACCTTCACGTGTCCAAATTTAAAAAATGCAATGTATATTTAAAGAACTAAAATATTGAAGATGTAATATATTTAAATCCAGATTATAAGATTAAAATCAACTCGTGTTTGACTAATATTAAAACAATCTTCTCGATAATTACTATCGTAGTTTTGGTTTCAATTTCTCCAAATTCTTTGGCTGCTGCTCTTTTTACTGGTAATGGTGGTCTTGGTAATACTAACCAAAACCTTACAGAGCAGATTAACGCACTTAAATTCGCACTAAATCAAAAGATGCAACAACAGCAACAAATGCAATTGATAGCAGCAGCCAAATTAAAAGCCGAACAAACGGCATTAATCCAAAAAGCTAACGTAGGTAAGACTTGCTCGACTGATCAACATACTGAAACAACTTACATCACTTATCTGGTTCATTTTGCTTGTGGTCACGTTACTATTATGCAAAATGGTACGGTGTTAAGAAAGTTTACTTTGATAGCCAATGATTATAATGGAAGTGGTAAGCCTATACCGATATCAACTAACAAAGAGGATTTACTTACAACAGGCCAACATATAGCCAAAATTAACAAAACCAATGACCCTGTTATCTTTCATGGATGGACTTTTAACGGTACAGTACCGGGACCAACGATAAGAGTTACACAAGGCGATCATGTTCAAGTTACGGTTATCAATTCAAATCAATCATCGTTTGTGCACTCGTGGCATGTTCATTCGATTCATAGCGGGCCTATGGATGGGACTATGACCGCTTCCGGTATGATTTTCCCCGGTCAAAATTTCACATATGACTTTATAGCAAATCCTGCCGGCGTATACCCCTATCATTGCCATATGGCCCCGGTGGAAGAACATATTAGCAGAGGATTGTACGGAATGATGATTATAGATCCTCCAACTCCGAGATATCATGCTATTGAGTTAGTAGGAATGTTAAACTCGTATTCCTTTAGTTATATGGGACTTGACGGAAAAGGGCATTTTCCGCCAACAGTACCCGCGACGATGCAACAAATGAGAGATAACTTATCGGCAGTTGAGGAAGCAAGCGACGAAACAAACGGCCCAGATAATCAATTCTATTCAATCAATGGAATGCCTTTTGGATATACAGGGCCTAATGAATTGCCAATATCAACTCATACCAATTATCGTATGTACTTGGTGAATATGGTAGAGTTTGACCCGGTAAACTCATTTCATTTGCATGGAAATATGTTCAACTTTACCGAGTCCGGTACGTTGACATCGCCCAAAGTATACACGGATATTGTAACACTAGGCCAAGGTGACAGAGGGATTTTGGAATTTAACTATCCTCTGCCCGGCGTGTTCATGATGCATGCCCACATAAACCACTTTACAGATTTGGGATGGATTGGATTCTTTAACGTCACAAATTCGAGGCAATGAATTGAAACAATTAGCGATATTGATTGCAGTTATTGCAATCATGGTAATAGCCACAATCCTACCAAACATGTTAACACTAGGCCATATAATGCATAAATGGCAATCAATACCAATTTGTAAGCCATTGGCAAACGGAACAACTACAACACATCATGAAACAGAAGGCAACGTTTCAAGACATATAAATAATTGTGCCTAAATACCTCGTGAAAAATAGGGCATGGTAAGCGAAATAGTTTTACAATCCTGTTTTAATGACCTTCTGAAACTTATTGAACAAAACCCCGGCATCACTTACAACCAACTTATGCACATAACAAAATACAAGTGTAGGACTTTAGACGCTGCAATTAGACACTTAAAGAAGACCAAAAAGGTTGAAACTTTTGATCTAAAAGGCTTAACTGCTAAAGGATTAAGACTTACGCACGAGCATTCTATAGTATGATAACTTACCCTTGTGGATGTATAGTTAAAATCATTGATAAAAAATATTCACGCTCTCCCAATTATGGCGATTATGAAAGACTCTATTATTGTAAAGAGCACGAAAAGGCCATAAAGGAAGAAAAAAAGGCTTTAAAATTAGCAAGACTGAAACAAAGACCTAATTGGAAATGTAAGAAATGCAAGCATGTCGTTCATGGTGGAAGTTGGCCCTGTGGTCATGAGGGTTGTAGTTGTCAATGTGAAAGGCCAAATATCACATTCAAACCTTAAATGTGATACGATACTCCGTCATACTACCCAATTTTAGCCCCTAATGTCGGAGTTTAACACGATTTAACTCAAGTAACTTATCTGAGATAGATACCATAAGGTATCTTTATTTAGTCGGTTATTATTAAGGTTTATGCGAGTCAGCAGTATGAGAAAGACTAGTAAAGGTATTTTCTATAAATGTCCTAAATGCGGCAGTCGAAAGGTTGAATTTCATGAAAAGAAAACTGTTGAAAGTACTAGTCCATACTATTTTAACAAACTGGGAAAAATTAGATATCAAGAAAACGTGCTAGAGCGTTGGACTGACTGCCGTAAATGTACCTATAATGAGAAGGCATAAGAAATGAGTCAGCGCCTTGAAAGCAATTTCTTAAACTCGATAAGATCAGAGGCAACAAGAAAGTGTTATCAATTTTATTTTAATAAATATAGAGAGTTTGCTCATGGTAATGTTATCGATGATAGACTGATAGTTGAAAACCAAATAGTTGATTTTCTTCTTTCTCTCAAGAAAAGGGGATTAGTGTCTAAATCTGTAAAAGCCTATTTTGTTGCCATTGTACACTATTATATTATGAATGATATCGTCTTGAACAAAAAGAAAATTATCAAATTCATAGATACAGACGAGCGAAAGAAAAACAAAAACGCTGCTTACACTACTGAGCAAATTCATAAATTATTAGATGTTTGCGACGAAAGAATGAGGGCCGTTATCTTAATTTATGCGTCTAGTGGTATTCGCCATGCTGCTTTACCTGCTTTAAAAATCGGAGATCTCAAATTCTTACATGATCAAGGATTATACCAGATAACAGTTTATAGCGGTTACAAAGAAGAATACATTACTTTTTGTACGCCTGAATGTGCTAAGGTAATCTTTTCATATCTAACTTATCGTGTACGATCGGGAGAGACAATATTAAATCAAGATGCTCCGCTTATTCGAGAACAGTTTAATGCATTGGATACATTCAGAGTAAAACATCCTCAACATATATCACTAAAGACAATCTCAAAAATTCTAAGACAAAAATCAATTCAAGCCGGATTGATAACTAGCAATCATACAGGCAATAAACGCGGCGCTCTGTCAAAAAACAGAAAAGACATTCCATTAATTCACGGATTTAGAAAATTCTTTAACACGGCCTTAATGAATGCTGACGTTAATCTATCATTCAAAGAATTGTTGATGGGGCATTCTGTTAAATTGGACGATGTATATTATGATAAAAATTCTGAGAAATCACGCAATAAATTACTTGAAGAATATTCAAAGGCAATTGATTATCTTACAATAAATGAGGAAAATAGGTTAAAGAAAAAGGTGGAAGAATTAACTGTACGCGCTGATAAGATGCAACAACTTAAGAATGAGATCGATGAGTTGCGGAGCCTTGTTGTACGCCCTTAGCGTTATGAAACGCCTTTAGAATGGCGTGTTTGTCGAAAAGGTTATACGATTCGTCATAATTGGAGAGCCATCCTGATATAAGGCGAGCCAAAAGGTCAGTCCTTGACGATATACCGTATTTCATTGCTTCCGGAGTCTTGGTAAACTTATCAATATCTTTGATCATCTGAGTTGGTAACTTTACAGTTATCCACTTCGAGGACATTGTTGGGACTATCTTACCTATATGTGTAACATAAGGGTAATAAATATGTAAACTTTTACCCATATACTCCCTCCCCCTAAGGACTCCCCTCAAGTGAATTTTATCAACACTATAGTGTAAACCCTCACACCGAAGCGTTTATTACACCAGCGGTGTAAAGCCTGACATGGGTGTAATGGCTAACACGGCTAATTCTAACTCAAACTGGCATACAATCAAAATCCGTAAAAAGCTAGTCGAGAAAATACAGAGGATCATAAAAAATGAGCAGAAGCACGGAATACCAAAATACGATTCTATCACCGATTTTGTTCAAACTGCATGTTTGAAATTGCTAGAACTTGAAGAAAGGCGGGAGGTAGTCGCCTAATTTGTCGGAACCTAAACCGTTAACTCCCTCCGAGATTACGAAGACCAACGATCAAGCAATCTATATTATGGCAGCGATGAGCGCGCATTTGAAGAAACACAGGAATTGTAAGTGTTGTAATAAAATTTTGGAGGAGGCGCTTTATTAGATGACTGAGTTGGTTAATCGCTCTTGCAACCATTGTAATATCTCGCTTCTCCCCGGCGAAAACATTAGCGAAAAACGATTCAACAAATCGGATTATGTATGCGATAATTGTCACAACACACGACAAAAAGCCTACAAAAGCAAAGATAAAGAAAAGTTCGCCGAATACATTCAAACATTACGCGACGAAACGATAGAGACTTTTCGAGTACAATGGGAAGATGCGGCATTTAAAAACACACGCGAAATATCAGATAGAGTATACAAAGTTTTTGATAAATATTACAGACGGGCACCGGAAAAGGGCATTAGAACCGATTGGATTTTAGAGATAATTTTTCCAGATCTTTGGTATACTGACATCACCATAATGGTTAACGACACACTTGACAAAATGGGTATTAACACACAAAGTAAACGCCTAGCATCAAAATCAATAGTATCATCTGTGCTCTTATGTCATTATGAGGCTATGCAGGAAACGTATAGAGATAAAGCCAGAAATAGATGGATCGGTATCAAAAACGCAATAAATAGAAAATACGGAACTGTTGACAAAATAGTTGCATTCCCAGCGTGGGAAGATCCGATATTAAAGGAGCGAGTAGATAATTGGTTTTTGCTAAGTCGAGAAGACGAATTAAAACAACGAGTGGCCTCGCGTGAATCTTTGCGCCATAGTTTTGACAGAATTGATAACCTAGAAGAGCATATAGTCGAAGAAGTTCACAGGAGAGAAGAGAGGACTACTCAAGAACAGCAAGACGATACGACAAGTAATACTAGTGATATTGGGGGTGAAAATAATCAATGACAAATGAAAATCAAAAGAAGAAAAAAATTCGTACGTCCGGAGAAATAGCACTTGAGATCACAGAAGGCCAAAAAGAGTATGATAATGCGGTTCAAGAAAGCAAGAGGGCGATCGAATTGGAGGTAAAACGTTTACAGGGTGCAATCGAGCATAACGAGCAATTCAAGAGTAAAATAGTTCTGCGAATTGGGAAATTACTTGAGAGAAGCGGACTCGTCAGATTGAACCGGATATCGACGAAAATCACCAACGACTTTAGAGGCTATATTAGCCGTGGGCATGTTATGCGCGCTGTCGATCCAAGATGGAAGCGACCTTACGCGACTCCCGCAGATCATGGCAAACATACTCGAAAGCTTCATTTGCAGCTTTCGCAGCCAAATCAACAAGAACAACAGCCATTAACACAACAAGAACTTGATTACATCAAAGCACACGAAGACGAGTTCAAACGAATGCACATAGTTGACGAGCTAATCGAACTATGGACGGGCAAAACTTTTGCCGAGCAATCGCAGATTTCACACGATACACCAAAGGGTACGGATTGGCGTAAAAAATTAATCGAAGAAAGCAGAGACCACATGATCAAACTATCCAAACAGATGACGGACTCGTACGTAAATGGTACGCTTAACGATATGAGACTGATTGGATACATAACTAATGCCTTCGGAGATATTCTATACGAAGAAAGAGAACTCAGAGACAAGAAAAGCAAAATCGAAGGAGTGTGAAATCGATGGAATTTGCAGAACAGGCAATAACTCCAAGAATGACGGAGTTACTTTACGAGTTGAAAAGAGCAGCGCAGGCATTACAATCAAACTATGGAAGATGTAAGGAAATAGTCAACGCGATAATCGCACAAGGCCGAAATGATGGAATGGTTGATTTACAAATTAGACAATTGATCGAAAAAAACCTGATTGGAATAATGTCCAACAGATCAATCAGGGAATATATACCAAAAGAGCTAAAGTTATATAATAGGAATTGGAACCTCTCCAATCTTGACGATAAGAATCAAGTAGAACAAACTTCTAGTAACACAGAAAGCGACGACATAGACGAAACCCACGATCCAAGGTCCGAGAATATCATAAACGATGAGGTTAACGCGAGTATGAACGCAGCATCAGAGAATAAAATTAGATCCGAGCTACAGCGAGAAATAGATTCATTACGGCAACAACTTGAAGATAAAGAAGGAATTAACGAATTACTCAAGCGCGAAATCGAAGAATCAAAGAATCTAAAACTTGAAGCAAGAATCCTCGATATCGAGCAACTAAATAGAAATTTAAAAGTTGAAAATGAGCAATTAAGACACGCATTAACAAAGCACTCATTTGAAACTGCTGCGGAAGTTAAGGAAAAAAACAATCACGCCGATCCCGATTTAGTAGCAAACCTTGAGTTTTATATCAAAAAACTCGAACACGAGGCAAATTCAAAAGATAAAGTAATTCAAGAATTGTACGAAAAAATTGAATCATTTTCGCGTCTTGATCACGTCGTCGAACATCAGCCGCTTGAACTTGACTTAACAGATAAGGGCGGATTTTTGGGCCTATTTTTCGCAAATCGCGGCAGAAAAGTTAAGGTGATTCACGACGGGACAAAAATCAATAATATTTTACCGGAGGTGATTAAATAAAAAATGCCGGGTAGCGAACCATATACCAAAGCATGCAACGCTTGCAATAAACAAATAATCATGGGAATAGATGCAACAACAACTCCTCCACAATGGCGGCCATGGGATGACTACAACGGAAAAATAAAGCACAACTGCAAAGCCAAAGCAGCGCAAATATCAACAGTAGCAGGAACGACAAATGGCGGAAATTTAACAGGAATTGAGAATCAGTTAATCACCGTTCAGAATCAATTAAGAGCACTTCAGGATGAAATAACCAAAATTGAACAAAACATATCAATGCAAACATGGATGATCGAAAAGATTGCTAAAAAGATAGGAGTAGATGACCTGATTGAAAACCAGAATGGATGAGGCAAAGTATTGTTACAACTGCCACAAAACACTACATTCAGAGGATCCACATGATAATTTTTGTTCATGGTCTTGTTTTGAAAAATACAGATTAGATCGCGAAAAATGGGAAAGGCTGAAGCAGGAAAAAGAAAATGCAAGAAGTAATTAGATCACCTAGAACACCGGAAGAAGTTCGGAATAAAATACTCGAATTAGGCAGAGAATTGGTATTCATGAATCAGAAACATCAGCAGAAAAGGGCAACAATCCGCGAGCAAGTAAAAATCTTGTACTGGGCGCTAGGCGAATTAGAAGATAAAGACCTTGGCTGATATCTGTCAATATCATAAAATGTGTAAACTTTATCGTAATGGTGCTTTTTGCTGTGAAAATGAGGCCGAAGCGTTTGCATATTGTGGCGCTCATAGAGAGTTTACACGAATAAAACTAGTGCAAATAAAGGGAGTAGGTAGCTATGGAAGGCGATAAACACTATCTAGCCAAAACCCGGGCTAGATCAATTCTAGAAGTTTATCTCGGATGTAAAAATACCTCCATAGAAAAAGAGCAACAAGGTGAATCTTTCGGCGCCGGAAAAAATTGGAGTCTAGACGCTTACGGTGAAATCACAATAAAGATAGGAATAGAGATAGATGGAAAAAAAGGCCACGGTACAAAAATAACTAATGCAAAAGACAAATACAGAGATAAGGATAATCTTAAGCGAAATAACGTTTATACTGTTAGATTTAGCGACAAGGACTTTATCGGAAGAAAGAGTTTATCAGTAGCCGAAATAATTAGCGAGATTCAATATAGTCTGTCAAAACAGGGACTTCCATTATTACATACTTGGTATACAAAAAAGGTTGTGCCAGAATTAGCGTAAATGTTGTGTGATTATAGCATCGATCGCTTTTGTGGTTTCTGTGGTGATAAAGTAAAAAACGCTGTCGCTCTGAATATATTTTTTTGTCCTGATTGCAACCACGTACTTCGTAAAAAGAGGTACGGGAAAAGGAAAAGCAAAACAAATGACAAAAAAATTAACCGGCCCGGATCTCTGGTATCAAGGGTGTCCTAATTTGATTGAATATTCCAAGTTTTACGGAAATAAACCAAAAATAACAATGAAAGAATTACAAAAACGACGATCAGAAGTAGACGAGCAAATAAAAGATAAAATCGAAATGATTGCCGCGGTTAATCAAGCAATGGAATTAATCAGTAAATCTACTGAAATGACAACGCATGTATTTACAATATTTCACGATAATAAAAATAGATTGGATGGTCAATTAAATGATTTACGTCTACAATGGGAGATAGTAGACGGGGCTTCTATTGAATTGGAGCAGAAAAATAAAATTGTTCAACAGTAAAGATACTCAAGAGATTAACAGAAAATTAGTATTATATCAAAAACTCAGAGAGCAGCAACAAGACCTCGAAAGGCGGGAAAAAATAGCAGAAGAAGAAAGAATAAAAATCGATTTATGGTGGGAGCAAGAAAAGAAAAAGATAGTACCATGGACCGATGAGCAAAGAGCAGATTACGAAAAAATCACTTGGAATACTGACAAACCGAACAAAGATTTTCCATCTATGAAAGGATAAATTGCTTCTTCTTAACCATTACCCACAAGTGGGAATATCATCAATATTTGCCACTTTAAATGTAAAAAATTCCCAAGAGTCAAAGGATATCAAAACAAAACCAATCGATTTTGTACCTTCTGTGATCGATTCATACCGGCGGTTTTAATCAAAGGTGTGATATGCACTTGTTGCGGAGCCAAAACAAGAGTAAGGTCAAGAAACAAAAAGAAAGTAACAAAGTAAAATAAAATGAATCCTGATACTAAGGAGGATAAATGCGTTGGTTGTGGTAAACCTTGGAAGGGCAACTCTCTTTATTGTCCGGAATGTCAGCGTCATAATGTCGGTACTACTGAGGCCGGATTAGGCGGACTCGTTGCAACATACAAACCCGCCTCGGAAGTTCAAAACGCAAAATATGTTGATGATTGTCACAAATGTGGTAGTAAGAATACTGTAACTGCTAAGGGATGGTTTTGTACTGAATGCATCGCGCTTATGTCATACAATAATTTCTTGCGAAAATTTGGAGATATTTAGATGACGATCAACAGTTATCTTCCATATGAAATCTATATTTTCTTATTAAACCTAGCAAATGAACATGATTTATCACTTAAAGAGGTTGAACTCGTATTATTAAGGAAAAGCATCAAAGAATTTGGTTTCAAGTGTAAGCATAAGAATATAGGCATTGCAAAAACCACCGGCTTACCTTTTTGTAAAGGATGTTATCAAAGGATGCAAACAATCAGAGCACCTATTTTTAACCATAAGGGAATGTTGACTAAAGAAGGAATTTACGAGGAATTACCTACTTTCTTAGATGAAATAGAGCGCTTAAGGTGAGTAATAGGGTATTAAAAAACGTGCATTATTGATAATAGATTATAGATAATAGATAATAGTAAGATGTTAATGAAATATAAGTTTATCATTGATTTGAGTACGGCGTTATAATTACGTTCATAGATGGTATTCATAGCATTCATATCGTATACAATATATAAGGGAACAAATTAATAGATTCTTAGATGTTGGGCAAAAAACTAAAAAGTCTTGCTTTCTTTAGTTTAGTTATTGTCCCTCCTCTCGTAGTCATGACGCGCCTCGCTAAAGACATGACAATGACTATAAGAGGAGGTGAAAAGCGATAAACAAAAGTAACATAATAACTTTCGCAGCAATAGCAATAACAGCACTCTCAATACTAATCGTGACTACAGCATATGCACAAGTTCAAAAGCAGCATACGCAACTAACGCCACAAGAACAGCAATTATCACATTGTGATGCAGCAACACTAAATTCACTACCACTATTTAAGCCGGGATCGTTCCCTGTATGTCCAGGCTCGCCATTGATGCCTCCAGGCTCGGGAATATCACAAGCCCAGATACAACGCGATCTAGCAGCACATCCACCGGGCCAACTATTAAACACAATAAAGGCACAGGTTCAAGCACGACACCTAGCAGAACCGGGTAAAAGTCTGGATCAGCTACTACAACAGATGACGGATCAAGGACTGATGAATTGTCCTATCATCAAGAACCAGACCGCTCCTTGCGTACTCACACCACCTAACACAACCAGTATACATCCGCCGATCCTTGGATAGAACAAGAACAATAGCAGCAGCAGCTATACTGATAGTCTCGGTAGTACTGCTTAACGTCCAGCAGCAGAGTAGTGCTCAAACTCAGAGGGTGTACTTCGTCAAGTCTTGGTATACCTACTCGAACACAAGTCCACACTACTGGTTCACGGCTCTCTACAACTCTTTCAGCTACGGGTCAAATGGACAACTGATTAGCTGGTATCAGGACTATCATTTTTGGTATAGTTATCAGGGATGGAATGGACCGTGGTATTACTGGGGCGAGCGGGATGTTTTAGTGTGTAGTGTCTACAGTTACAGTCAGCCGTGCTCAAGCGTCTAAAGAGAAAAATGACTCCCCTTATTTTTTTGATTCCAATATTGCTAATGTCACTAACACCTTGGCAACTATTCCAACAAATGTGTCCTCTTGTTAGTCCTAATAGTCCCCAATGTTTCAAAGCACAAATACAACAACAGCAGCCACAAATACAGCAGCAACAACCATTCAATAACTTTAGTCAACAGCAATTGCAGCCAATACTATGATTATTTCTTATTTTTTCCCTCTTGTTTTAGCCCTAATAATCTATCGAGAGTATCAGCCATTGACTCAGGATATACTACATGTTTAGCAAGATGTTCATATGCATGATCGTGGATTCTTATGTTTTTAACCATTTTTACGCGCATAGTGTTCATAGTGTATGCAGTATATATATTCGTATGCCCTAGTGTTCATAGTATCCACAATGTATATATTATGCCTTGTGTATACATTAGGTATGAACAACGAAGAAATCGGTTACAGCCTAGCATTGGAAGAATATGAAGAAAAGGAGAAGGTAAAGCGTGAGACAAAAGAAGACTTAGAATACAGTTTAATGATGGAGGATGGAAATTAAAATGACAGAAATCGCAGACGGCCTTAAACTCGTAGATTCGAGAATTATAGCCCTAATCGCATCAAAGCGCAATTTTGACCCGGTGAAAGAAATGAAATACATCGAAAAGTCGAGGACTTCAAAATGCCGATGCAAGCATTGGACTCAGACAAATCCGTGTTTTTATCATACATGCAGACATAGCCCAATGCATCATTACGGCCTTACTTATGGTGAGGTTCAAGAGGCCAAAGAATGACTAACCAGCATACTCATAAATATCTCAGAATAGAGCGCGAGCCAATCACCGGCCGTTATGGAAGTATCGATATTTGTTTGTGTGGCTGCATTAAACTAAATGCTAATAGCAGCGGCGAGGTCTTGAACCGGGTTAACTGATTCAACACTTCCATTACTATCTGAAGTCATTCGATAAATTACTGTATTTTGTCCGTCGAATGCATCCGTATCTGAAATATTTATGTTCACATAATTAGCAGCATCGCCGCCGATATATTCAATTACGAGTTTGCTTTTGTGTCGCATTATTGTTGTATTTGTCAAATCAGTAAAAGTATAAGTTAAATCCAAATTTGTAATTGTAGCAACCGCGACATTAGCCAATTCTTCAATCATAGAATTTTGATAATCATACATTCTTGCGTATAATGTCCCGGTTGGCGATAATGTCTTGCTTAGAGTGACCGTTATACTTCTTGGAGCAAGCCCGATTAATGAGGAAGTTGAGATATAACATAATAAGCCAATTCTTGCGTTGTAAGCTGCGCCGAGTTTGTAATAAAGGCCCTTTGTTGAAACAGAGTAAATTTGTTGTAATGGGCCTAGAGCCGAAACGGATGCAACCGCGCAAGTATCGCCAATGCTATAATTGATATGATAAACATCGGTGTATTCAACTGATTGTATATTTGACTGCGGTAAAGGATCGGGATTATTCTGACCGCCGCTATAATCTTGTTTTACACTACTCATTTTTATTCTCCTTGCATACAGTACATTTATGACTTAAATGGTAAGTAAGTCGTTGACAAATTCCGCACCATCCAAGATAAACACTCATTTCTTATCGAAGACCCCAATCAGATGCTAAAGGCAACCATCCGCTGAAATCGCCTAAAGCCCCGGTATCGCCTAAAAATGGCTGCTCAGTTGGCGGGTCTAATGTTGTATCGATTTCTCTGATTGAACATAGAGCGATATCGACATCGGTAATATTATCAAGGCTAAAGGTTGCTACCGGTCCGCCCCATAGTACTACATCGGTATTAGTACCGCCACAAGCAGCGCCGACGCCGGCATTCCAACCGGCCGCGACATCGGTATAAGTTATTGATTGCTTCCAATTGTTAGCCGGTCTTGATATATCGGTTGTATTTTCGTCTAAATATAAAACTAAAACAGCGGTACTTGCGACGTTGTACAAAACTGCTTTAATTCCAATCCATTTCCCTTTTGTAAAAGTAAAGCCGTTGGTCTTCGATGTATTTGTCCCGGTTATCGCACTAGGATATTGTAACATTTTCTGAAACTGAGTTTTGCCCGTCAAAAATACTTCAAAGTGGTATTGAGTGGCCTCGCAACTCGGGGCCTTACCACCTACCGTCGGACTTGCAGCAGCAGTCGATAAACCACCGCGTAAAAGAAATCTGATATTAGCCGGGAGAGTTGAGGCAGTTGAGTAAGTGTTTATCCTAAAATATGCAGTCATTTCGACATTACGCCAATCTTTTAGCGTTTGCATAAAGCCGGCGGTTGTCATTGCCGAGGGCGTTAAATTCGCCATTTTTGTTTCGTCGAATCCGGCCGTTGTTAAAATTCCATAGCGGATTTTTGGCTGATTTTTAACCTTCCAACTTCCATCAGAATTTTGACCAGAAAAAGAGATTTTCGGAAGTTCGCCGCCTACCCTTTGATCGGCATTAACGTCGGCCGGCATATACCAAAATTCGCCGTTGCTTTTCGATGAATAAAACATCTTTACCTTGAATTGATCGGCTGTTGGTTTTGGTGGTAATGGCGGGGCTATGATATCGGGAGAAATCGGCACGCCGCCGCCAGCGGCCGATCCCTCCCCAGCAAAAATACCGAGAGGGTCTATTTCACGACAACTTATATTTTTAAATCGTAATGAGTTGATTTTGTTAAACTCGACATGCACACAAGGACCGCCCCATACGCCGGACTGAGCATCGGAACCACCACATTTAGAGCCGGCATTACCGCCTAAAGGGCTGCTTGTACCAGCATCCATAATCATATCGTATTTTTTCCAATCATTATTTGCACTCCAATCGATCCAAATTTCAAGCACGGGAAATCTGTTTAAAATTGGATCTTGATTATATATGATAAATTTTATTCCCGTCCATTTGTTCGATAATTGGCCTTTTATGATTTTGGCGTCGGTGTTTGTATTCCAATTACCATTAATTGTAAAGCCATGAAATTGTGATTTATTAAATCTGGTTGCACAATCAGAAATTCGAATATCAGCATGATATGCGAATCCTTCACAATTACCCGCTCCGAATTGTTTACCAGTACGGCCCTTTATTGTGAGCATTGCATTTGGATCGGTTACATCTTCCACGAAAATATAACAGGTCGTTTCGAAATTTCTCCAATCAGCCGGGGTATGTAAAAAGTTGAGAGAATCGCCTAACTGAGTTCGATTTATTCTGCTTCTGTCATAACGATCCGATGTTAACAATGTAATTTTTGCGGTACTTGCATCGACAAATTTGTAATAATCATAAGGAATAAGATTAGAATCGGCCGGGCTATGAGTTAACCCTAATTTTGCCGAGTCCAATAATTCTAGTCTTGAATCTCTACGATAATCATAGTGCGGATCATTTTGCGGTATGTAGTGAAATTGAGGGTTTAGTTTCGATGTCGGCTTTAACATCGAAACGTTGAGCAGATCGTTAGGCATTGATCTAGATTTCTATAAATGCATGCGGGCCTATGTCTATATCCTTGAACCCGTCGGTTCTTGCAGTTGTCACAAATGCCGACCATTTGGCAGCGATACTATATTGTCCAGAATTAAATCCATCCTTGTCTGTTACTTTAGAATATAATTGCCAATTGTCATTATTTACACTTCCATCTGCATTGAATGGCTTGTTATTAATCCAGTATTCATAACTCACGCCCGTACCATCGTCTAATACTCGACTAATCAACTGTCTCATAAACCATGTATCCGCTACCATACCGAGATCCTTAGCGTTTGGTCCTGCTTCGGTTACTGGTTTGTAATCATACGAAGGATGATTGTACTCTCTTGCGTACCTAGGGCTAGAGCCCTTCATTTCGTGTGTGAGTTCTATCGTTGACGCCGCTGCTGAATTAAGACTGCTATGTATTCCGCCCCTGTTTTTTATTGAACCCTCATGATGTATGTTTGATGCTAGCGAGTTGTGCGGCCTGATTGTTGAAATCACGATGTAATTTTTAGGATCGCCTTGCTTCCATAGAAAACCGGTTTGATTTTTCCAAGTGTGAGTTTGTTTTTGTCCTTTACCGCCGTCGAAATAAATTCCCAAACGATTTGTAATTCCGGGAGGATTGCCGCTAGCATATGATACCTTATGCCCCTTCATGTTGTAGAATTTAACATTGCTTCCATCCGTTCCCGCAGTACACTTATCGCCTTCAGTATCGAAATGGCTATCTTGATTTGGATCTTTTGTTAAATCCAATTCCCAATAAAAGCCCCCTGCTTTTGGCGTAGCCATCAATTTAATACCTGATTTAGTAGTCCCCGCTGTTGTTGGCGTTGGCGTTACTATCGGTGGTTTTGTTGGATCTGGTTCTGGGGTTACTATTGGTGATAACGGCCCTTGATTTAATTCCTTACCAAATAATTTTATTGAAATAATTGATAGCCATTTTTTAGGGTTTGAAGTATTTACTAGTTTAACAGTTACCGAACTAGCAGGAATTGAGGGCACGACTAGCGAAGTTTTAGCCGCGTCAGATGTCATATGATTAAATGTTTTTGGGCCTGTACTACCGCCTACCATTCCGCCTTCAAAAATTACATCGACGTTATAACTCCTAGGTGGTTTCTCATACCACTCAAAATCTATTCTATCAATTTGCTGTACTGCTCCCAAATCTAATTTTATAAATGAGCCTAATCCTTGACTTGCAAATCGGTTTGTAATATCACTATCTATAACATTTTCTGGTTTATTTCCATCGTCCGGTGAAGCGGTAACGGTTTTAATTTGTAAAGTCTGACTATCTCCGGGCTGCGAAGTTGGCTCGGATGGTTTTGGATTTTCAAAACCGGGAACTTGCTTAATTCCCGTAGCATATTCGACGGCTTCTAATTCTGCATCTTGTCTTTTCTCTCTTTCTTCCGGCGTTTCACTTGGTTGAGTTGAAATTGCCATATATAATTAAATCACAAAGCCGGTATTTAATGAACTAAGATTTTGTAATAGTAAACTCATCTCTCAATATGTCACTTCCATCGTACCATATTGCATGAAGTTTTTTTCCATTGTTTAAAGTTTCAAGATAAAGGTAGCCGATTGTATCTTGAACTACTGCTTTTTGATATGATACACTTGAGATTATATGATCAGAGTGTCCATGATTTAACGCGCCGCCCGTTCCTACTCCTACATGCATCAATCCATTATTGAATCCCTGCCCGGTAAATGAGTAGTTGGGCGCTTGACCAGATAATAACTCAGTTGGTATTGTGGGCGTAGTACCATTGTATTGTAAAACACCAAATCGGACGTATAACGATGCATGGGAGAATAATAATAAATGTACACCGTACGTCTCGAAAAGTGGATGGTAATCAGTAGCAAAACTAGTTTTGGGAATAATACCAGTATCAGTTTTCGGAAAGAATAAAGGGTGATGTAATGCGACAATGATCCAATCTATACTACTATCATTATGTGCTGCTTTTAATTCTTTGACGGCAAAATTATACTGATCCGATCCTGCTAATATGTTAAGCCCGCCTATTGAATTGGTGTTAAGTGTTATAATTCGAATATTTTCAACCGTATAAGCATGGAACACATTTTGATAACCAAAATAATTTTTGTACTGATTGATTAATGATATTAGCATCTTAGTAGCGTCACCGCCGGCGCTATGAGCCGTCCAATCCTCATCTCCAAAGCACATATGGATTTTAGTTTTTGCTAGTAACTTCGTTAAAATGGCTTCAATTCTTGTTAACCAAGTTTGTCCCGTTTGCTCGTAAGAATTATTTCCTAGTGTTAGGATGGTTTTGGTTTTTCTAGCATTCATTTTTTTGAGTACGTTATCAAAATCAGCATTATTTCCTGTATCACCAACCGCACAAATCAAGCTATGTGCGACGTCTTGATGTATTGGCGGCGGTACGTAAGATATACCGGGATCGTTAATTTCGATTCTAACTTTATAATTATTATATGCAAAACTTTCAGCATTTGGTTTTATTGTATCGGCTAACCAGATAGCAAACCATCCTAAAGGGGGGATCGCGGCATTTACGACTATTCCCGTTGTCCGAGTAGTACCAGCAACAAAATTAACACCGGTCGGAGGCGTTGTTTCGCTGCCTATGGTTTGCTCCGTGCCATTTATCCCGCTGCTACCTAAAGCGATACTTACCTCATCAGCCGGGCTTGCTGTTTGTTGTGAAATGTAAACTATAGGATTTGTGGCATAGATTGAATCGTGCGAATTGTAAAAGTAAAAACATCGATAGCGAGTATTACCACTTAAGGCCATTGCTGTACTAATTGGTGTCCAAAAAGCATTTGGGACATTATTAGATAATTCCTCCCTTGTTACAGAAATAGCGCCGCCTAAATGACTCGCGCCGGCTTTTACTCTCTTTATGAATGTCTGAGCAAAAGTCTTTTGCTGCGATAGTGTAGTAATAGACATTTATCTATTCTGTTATTTGACCAAATTCGGCTTTATAAGAGCCGTCCTTTGTTTTCTTTACATCTTGCAAAGGCTTTTCGAACTTCTCGTTTATCTCTTTTAATTTCATTGGAGGAATTTTTATCGTATGTCTGTTCTTTGCTCTTGAGATTATACTATCTCTATTACCTTTGAATATGGAAGTATCAAGAATTGAATCGGTTTTAACAGAAGGATTTTCTAGTAATTTAGGCTCGTCGCTTTTCTTCAAATGATCCTTTTTTACGTACTTACCAAATAGCGCAAGTTCGGCATTAATATCATGCAAATATTTTTGTGCATTTAATTCATTGTTTATGGAAGTTGACAAAAAGGTTGCGTTAACTCTATCCTTTGCTTTTTCTGTATTTGCTCTATCATAAAATAGAACGTTTAGGCCCTTTGGTGGATTATAGTTAAGCTGCTGCTCGTAAGTAATTTCTAATTCAACGTCTTGATGGAATTGCGTTTTTGCTGATCTCATTTATCAAAACCAGTCCGCAGTATCACCCTTTGCGAATAATTGCATTGCGAATAAGTTAATAGTTTTTGCTGTTGTGTTTGTGGTCTTTACGCCCGCCCGGAATAACTGATTTTCATTTGTTATCGCGCCAGAGTTAGGACAATTTAATGTAATGGTTGCAACTGTACCGCCAAAACCGGCCTCACATTTAGTGTTTACACCGGGAGTAAATGTTAGTTTTATCGTTTTTGTTGACGTTGCTATTGGTGTTAGTGAATCAATCTTTGACCGGGCCGTTCCGTCAGCCTCAAGAAGCATAAAGTCCGTGCCGTCAGTATCACACCCCTCAATACCGAATTTTTGCGTATTATCAACTGTATTTTGAACTTTCTCAATACCTATGCCTATCCTTGTTAGTATGGAAGTGCCAACACCTTCATTTAATTTCAATTGACAAAATGCAGGACTTGCAAAACTAATTTTTATACTTGATAAAAATATACTAGCGTAATTACCTGATACTATACCGGTATAAACTTGAGCATTTGATAAACTCGTTGTCACATTATCTTGAACGATAGCACCCGTTCCGCTGACTTCGGTATAATATGCCCCTTTGTTATCATTTCCATTGACTATAACCGTAATGCTGTTGGCTTTTCTCATATCATGATAACTCCCTCCATCCTGATCGGTATTTGCTAGATGAAGATGCTTTGCTTGAAATGGTAACCATCCGCTACCGTCTACTTTACGATAAACTGGTACATTTTGAATAAAACCGCCGCTTGTTGTTGTTGGAATTGCTGCGGCTATCGCTTGCGCTGACGAGAGCGCTGCTATCTTTGTGCCCGTCATAACAGCGAAAGCTTTTGCGTCTATTTTAGCCGCGCTTATGGAAGTATCGCCGGCGAAAACATCCCCTAATTCACTCAATAAAGAGTTTCAAGGTTCTACATTCAAAAGAATCAATTTTATTTATTCAAGGTTGTAAGTTCATAATATCGCCGCCCGTTAGCACTTCACCATAATTAATTGTTGAAATCGAGATTTTATTTGCGTACAAATTTTGAATTTGTGTTAATGTTAGCAGGTCATAATAGATTCTAAATTGCGACGCTATGCCCTTCCAAAAGCCTTGTTTTAATGTCCATGTCTGCGATAATTGTTCAAATTCAGCGCAAGCAAACACAAACAAATCATGAGAGTATCCCGGTTGTACTGCAACGTCTTCTTGTGCTAAATCTATTTCTTGAAATATGACGGTTTGACCGCCTTCTTTATAGATGCCGGCAAATATTCGATTGCTTACCGTGCTATAGGAGATATTATTATAGCCCTGCTCGTTTGTATCTGGATCTCCGAACCAACTCCTATCGTTTTGTTGCACTTTAACCCTATCGGCAGATATACCCGTTACACTAGTATATTCGACAGTAATCTTATCGCCTTTTACGAGTCTATGTGTGAAAGTTGGAATATTTACAAAGTGAATAGTAGTGTTTGATGTAGTTAGGGACGCAGCGTTATAATTGCCTAAATCTTGTACTACTGCATTATTAATATCTCGTATTCTAAAGTAAATCGTACCCGTTGGTGAACCTAATTTTTTCAGATAAAATGTAAAATCATTCAATACATGGTTTACAAACGTACCAAAATCACCGGCGCAATTCATAACAACTCTATTCTCAATTGTAGCAGGTATGATCGTCGAAACGTAAAAGGTACAAGCGACGTCATCAGTTGTGGTATTTGTCCATGTCCCGTCTAGCGTCTGAGTTCTCATTGTTGTATGAATCCCATCACCTGAAGCGCTGCCGACCTCTCGCTGTACTACAACATAATTGGAAGTATCGCCGCCGGTAACGTGCACATAAATTGTATCGAGGGAAGCGCCAACATGCGCATTAGTACTAAACAAAAAGTCTGTAGCAGCATAATTTGAGCCCGTTGATACCGGTAAAGTTGACGCGGCTATAGTCGTTGTACTTGTTATCAAAGTACCGCCGCTTAACAAAATGTACGCGTTTACGTTACCACCTCCGCCCGTTCCAATTCTTGCTAATTTGAAAGTGACCTTCGTTATAATTTGTCCAGAAAGTACAGAAAGATTATCGTCTATGTATTCGCCGGCCGATATTATGGGCGGAGCGTTATTAATCAGCATGGTACAAGCCATATCAGTAGTACCGCTGATAGAAGTCCTTACGCTTGAAGTATTGTATTGTATTAACTCGCTGTTAGTGCCATCCGTACCTGACGAGGTATCAGTTTGGACACTAACATAATTGGCATTATCACCGCCGTCAAATTGTACTTGTAACTCATCATTAACAGCCAATGCGTAAACATTACCAGTAAAATTGAAAGTATATGCTACGAATGAAGTTGTAAGACTTGCAGCGCTTATAGTTGCATCCGCTGATATTGTCGCGCCGCCCGCTTTTTTTATACGACAGAAAATCGAACCGGTAGGCGAAAGCGTTCTACTCAATTTTACGGTTGCTTGTGATATGACTTTACCCATTAATGCACTACTTGCGCTATCTACCCATTGGCCTACAATGTGCTGGGGAGCGCCGCCGCCGGTGTAAATTGACATATAGGTATCATTAGCGGTTGAACCTTGAATATTGGTATATGCGGACTGACCGTACAACACATAAACCCCGTGAGACGCCGTACCGTCATTAATACCGCCGCTCGCCGGCTCAAGCATACTAACACCAAGATAATTATTAAAATCGCCGCCAGCCCAAGCCACAACAAAGGCATCACCTGATTGGACTGCCGGTGAGCCTGTAAAATCAAAAGTGTAGTCGGTTGGGGTGGTTGAAATAGAAGAGCCTACTAATGAGGTAGTAGGCGATTGAAATCTTGTAGTACCACCGGTAGAATCCAAAAGATACGCGTACACCGTATTTGTTCCGGGATTGCCAATTCTTGCTATCCTTACTTTAATTTGGGCTACAGTCTTACCAATTAGAACCGATCCGGCCGATGCTTGTGTACCAACAGCGCCAACGCCGCCAGTACCGAAATACATTTTATAGGCATATTCAGGGCTACCAGTAGCCGAGAAAACTGCTGTAAGGGCTTGCGCGGCATGAATTGGTATTCCCGTACCGCTGCCGCTTGCGCTGAAAACAGTTGTTTTTCCGCTATCACCTCTTAATTGTACATCAGTTGAGTTTGTACCTGTTACTCCGAATATAGGATCAGTCGAACTTGTTTGGGGAGTTGAATATAGATCGAAATAATCGCCGCCCGTTATCGGGACATTGTATAAAGTATCAATTGGGTAAACGACCGAAATTGGATCAAAACCCCATACTTGAAACTCGTATACTGAGGCAGATGCACCCTCTGAATTTGCTGTTATGTTTAATTTTACATAACGGCCTGTTACATCCGGGAAATCGTATCTTTGTAGTGCATCAGTCCCTAAACCTGAGCCGGTAAATACTTGAACATATGTAGTATTATCATCTGAAACCAAAATCTGAAAGTTTTGTATTCTTCCTAATGATGCTCTATACCATGCAATCTGCACATATCCTATTGTTTTAATTTGGCCCAAATCGGCGACTAAGAAAGCCGGGAGAGATAATTGCTCCCATCTAGTCGTTAGATTAGCATCATTTGAAAAAGCAACGTTAGTACCGCCGCTCGCTGTCATTGTAACAGTTAATAGATTAGCATTATTCAGCGGCGGCGGGTTTGAGATCGCAGCAGGAAAAACGGGAGGTTCAGTTGTTGATACTAAACTAAGCAATACAGCATTTTTGTAAATCTGCATTGAGTTATCTGAGAATTTAAAAGTGAAAACAAATTCATCCACTAAATCATCTCGGAAATAAACCGGTTGTGAGGCGGTATAAAAGTCGCCCGGTTTGTAATCTAAATTATTAAAATCGGAATTATCAGGGAATACAGTTATTGCCGGTGCTGCTGTCTTCATTCTATAATCAACTCCGTTTTTTCTGACCATAAAATAGATAACACCGGCAAAATCAAAAAATGCCTCATAAGCATAAGTTACAAGATCATCGTCAACTTTTGAAAAGAAAAACCGATTACTACTCTTAAAATTTTGTGTCCATGCCGGTGAATTAACAAATGTCCCGACCAGACTGTTTACTGTGTCGGTTGTAGTTGTACCGCTTCCCTCATGGAAGTCAAATTTAACCACAAGTCCTAAGGTGATATCGATATTTTGATATAAATTCGTGATTTGTGTTGATGTAAGTGCATTAGTGTAAAGTCTAACGTCGGCCATGCTACCGGTAAACATATCACCGGCTCCAGCAACGTGACTAATTTCTAACGGTGCGTTATTCGTAAGAGTACCAACGGCCGCAGTTGTAGTATTTGCAAGTACTCCATTAATGTATAATTTTATTGTGGCCCCGTCATAAGTTGCAACAATAAAATGCCATGCATTATTAAGTAAAGCAAGATTAGAATGAGCCGATGATACTTGAGTTACCGCCCCTTTTACTGAAAAGTATACATTCCCAGTACCATCTTCCTGTAATGCAAACCAGCCAGAATTAGGATAACCCTTATTTACATAAGCCGGAGAAGTAGCCCCAGCATATGCGGTTCTATATATCCAGCATGAAATAGTAAAAGAACTTAGATTATCAAATATCGAATTATAAGGGACGGTAATCCAATTAGTCTTGTCAAAAGTAATTGAGGGCCCACCTATAATTTGACTTAACGAAGTAGTAAGACCCCTTAAAACAAAAGAGATCCCTGCTTTTGTACCTACTATGTTATTTAATCGAATATTTGGATTATCTTTTACTCGTAAATAATTGGTTATTCCGTCCAAATATGGATTTAATACATTTCCCGTTACTCCGTCATCATAACCTAAGATCATCTTTGGAAAATTGCCGTAAAATTTCGCACTTGCTCCAAAATCCGATAAATCGGATAACATAACCGAATTAGTCGCATGTAGCCAGAGCCGATTTCTATTATTATCAGGTTCTAATGGTAACTTCCATACGGTAAAGGCAGACGCAAGTTTTGCAGCAAAAAACTCTGTTATACTTAATTGTGAATCGCTTAAATCTCCAAGTTGTATCAAGTCGTCTTGTATTTTTCTAGTTTCTGCTTTCGCTAGAATATCTTTTTGTATTAATTTTGATATTATTTGGCTCTGCTCGTCGCTGCTGTAATATCTACGGGCCTGCCATGTACTCATTTTAATTTACTTCGGGTTCAAGTAGAGTGTATGAAATGACATATAGAAAGTACTTCCTTGTGTATGAGCCAACGCTTGACCTTGAATAATAACCCTCCATTCCATGTCCCCGGCTACTACCTCATCAAAACTCCCGAACTCTTTAATATCGGCTGAGGCCGTATTCGGATCAAATCTACAACCCATTTTAACAGAGTTACCGTCTGAAGTTCGCCATCCTTCCGCCATTACTGAGTTTCGAGCATTTTCCTGAGATAAAGTCTCTTGGTCTTGACTTACCTCAGCCGTTCCCGTACCAGATGCAAGCCAAAGAGGGACTTCGAAGGCTTCACCGCTCAGAAGTTCGGATAATAAAATTAATCCTGAATTAACTACGAGATTATCACTAAATTCTACTTGAAGCGGTTCAAATTTTAATCCATTAACGCGCGTGTCGCTTCTTTGATCATTCCATCTCCTAGTTAAATTATATTCCAAATCGTTTAAAATTAACCGTCTAACCGCTCTGTCTTTTGATTGAAGTAATTTTATAATTTTAGTCATTGATTCATAATCTGCTACATCCCAAAGGCTCGCTTTTTCCTGATCTGTTGCTCTCACATCAGACGAGCCGCTAAACTGTTTTTTTATCAAGTATTAAGATAATCTCCTGCGTTCATAAACCAGACCGGCGCTATTTCACATTTGTTCGTACCTAATGGACTCTCGTTTGATGAGGTTGCGTCTAATGTGTATCTAACTTCATGGATTTGCCCTTGTATGTTTTTGTCAGCAGTATATCCTATCAATGGATCTATGAATTGAATGCACGTTCCCGGCGTGAAAAAAGTTTGTAAAGGAATTGTAGCCTCTGGTATGTTAAACGTAACAATCTTCTTCGATGCTTGCTGAAGTACAGAGTTCATATATTGCATCTGAGTTTTGTCCGTATCTGAGAGAGCAGGGACATCGATTTTAACGTCTACTCTACCCCAGCGATTTATTGCTTTCATATTTCGAGTAATATTCAAGTGCGATACTTTTGAAACTACATTATAACTATAAGTTGGGCCGTTAAGCGATGTATACCATCCGAAATTCGAATAAATCGAATCATTATCTTCTTTATTTGATAAAGCGAATGATTTGGCTGTTCTTCCATATGGTAACGTTCTCAGAGCATTATAATTTGATGTCCTTTTGTTTACTTGGTTATCATGCCACCAACGTACAGTATTTTCTTCCGAGTCACCGGTTGAATAAAGTACAATCCAGATATTTTCTTGAGAAGTTAACGCAGCAGCATCGCTTTTAAATTGTAGGTCTAGTTTTAGGATAACGCCGGGCTGTTCTAATATTGCAGAAATAGGAATAGTAAACCGGGCAATTTCACCGG